>Ga0224555_1002697_pt1 | contig 20075 bp, 14 predicted proteins | sample 714S23034metaG_FD_180687 | JGI IMG/M metagenome (GOLD analysis project Ga0224555, IMG submission 180687) | Peat soil microbial communities from Stordalen Mire, Sweden - 717 S2 30-34 | ecosystem: Environmental > Terrestrial > Soil > Wetlands > Peat | place: Sweden: Norrbotten County, Stordalen...
GCGAGCTGGAAAGTGGATTCGGCGTAAGTTGTGTCGGCGGCGAGGCCGAGAGGCAGGTTGTTTTCGATGGGGAGTTCTTTGCCGCAAAGATAAGGCGCGACGTGGCCCGCATTGGCGATGGTCAGCTTCCCATCCGCATCGGCGCGCAGCACCAGGCAAGTGGTAAATCCGCCGCCGCTGCGTGCCAGCATGCGCGTATTCATCGCCGCCAAAATCTCTCCCGGGCTCTGCGTATAGTGCGCCAGCGTGCGCACGGTGCCCACCAGCAGAGAGACAGTCATGGCAGCCGGCATTCCCTTGCCGCTCACGTCTCCAATGATCACGAGCACTCCGCCGGCGGTTCCCTCGCGGTTGACCGGTAGCACCTGGAAAAAATCACCGCCAACTTCCCCGTAGGGCTTGTAGACCGATTGAATGTTGAATCCCGGGATCGTGGGAATCTCTTCAGGAATGAGAACCTGCTGAACGGCGCGGCCGGCCTCGAGTTCAGCGGCCATGCGCTGCTTCTCGCGGCGGTCGCGGATAAGGTCGTGAGCCAGGATGGCAAGCGTCACGGTTCCCAGGAGGGTCAGTGTGGTGATGGTGTACTGCCAGTGCCAGCCACCGATAGAGGCGTATTGCTTCATGCCCGTCAGGAGCCCCAAAGAGGTGGAAAGTGTGAGGCGCACGAACCAATAAAACAGGAATGCCGCGGCAATCATTCTGTCGCGTGCGCTACGGCGCCTGAGCCCCTGGACGATCAGAACGGCGAGCGGCGCCTCGGATGCGAGCACCGGCCATTCGGCGGTAAAAGACAAGTTTGGAAACCACACCGCGATGAAAACAAAGAGATAGATTGGCCAGAACAACAATGTCCAGCGGCGACGCGGAACCTGCATTGCCTCGCCCGCTGTTGCCACGAGCATGCCTGACGCTATGGCTCGTAGACTCCAATAGGGGGCCAGGCCCCCGAAGTAATCGAATGACTGGGTCACGGCAACCATTGCGAAAAAGATGCCCAGGCTGCGAAACGCTCGAAAATCGGGCGCGGCTCGCCAGAGCGCCAGGAAAGCCGCCGCCAGGCAGAACATCAGCACGGCGGTGATCAGCAAGGGTGTGTTTTGCACCTGCTCGATGAGCGGCACGGGCGGAAAGAGCTGCTGCAGCAGCGGGTACCCCGCGCCCAGCAGAAGAACGGCCGTCATGTGGGGACTATCCTTTGCAGGGTAAGCACGGTGATGTCGTCGTCCTGGCCGAATTGTTGGGCGGCGTCGGCGATGGATTCGGCGGAATGAACGCTGAGAGCGGCCGTGCGTTCAAATCCAAACAGCGCGCCGTCCTTCTCGCGTGCTTCCACCACCCCGTCGGTCACCAGCATGAGCTGCTGCCCCGGCCCCAGCTGAAATGTCGTTTCGGTGTAGTTCGATTCAGCCGCAAGTCCCAGCGGCAGCCCATTCACCAGCGGCAGCTCTTTGCCGCCAAGGTACGGCGCAATGTGCCCCGCGTTGGCAACGGTCAGCTTTCCATCTGCATCAGCGCGCAGCACCAGGCAAGTGGTAAATCCTCCGCCGCTGCGTGCCAACATCCGCTGATTCATCGCCGCCAAAATCTCGCCCGGGCTCTGCGTATAGTGCGCCAGCGTCCGCACCGTGCCCACCAGCAGCGAAACCGTCATCGCCGCCGGCATTCCCTTGCCGCTTACATCCCCAATCACCGCCAGAACGCCGCCGTTGACTGTACCGAGTATCTGAAAGAAATCCCCGCCCACCTGCCCAGCCGGCTTGTAGACGCTGTGAATCGCAAATCCCCGCACCGTCGGAGTCTCCTCCGGGATCAATACTTGTTGAACAGTCCGCGCCGCTTCAAGTTCCGCCGCGGCCTGGGCGCGCTCGCGGGCAATGCCGATGGTGCGCAGCACCAGGAACAGGAGCATAGTCACGCAGTAGATGATGCCCCACACGTCCCAGAGGATGAATCCGTAACTGGCGAGATGGAAATAGGGTATGGGAGGGATCTTCAGAGACAAGTGAAAGTAGAAAGATAGCTGCGCCAGGAAGTTCCAGTAATTGAGAAAGCCAATGAACGCGACGGGGGGAAGAAACAGGCGAGCATCGCGGTTGCCGCGCAGTGTGGCCCTGAGGAGCAGCGCGGGTAACAGTGCAGCAACGATCAGCGACGGAACAAAGAACGCGGCGAAAGCTGAATATCCCGTCCAGAGGCCGATATCGAGCAGTGGTTTGGAAAAGTAGCACAGGAACAATACGATCTCCAACGCCAGCAGCCAGCGCGAGCGTCGCAAGTGAACAATCAGGCGAACGAACTCAATGCCCGCAACTCCCGTAATGCCAATCGCAAGCCAGCTCAGAAAGTCATCAGCGGCAGTCGAGGCGTGGAGATGAATCCAGATCGTCACGGCCGCCTGAAGGCTGGTGGCAAGCAGCGCGATGGAGATGGCCAGATACTCCGCCTGACTGCGCATGGCAAGGTAAAGCGCGAGTGCAACGATGCCCACGACAAGGTTGAGGCCAAAGAGGATGAAGTAGCTTGCGGTCTGGTGGGACGCCTCATAGCTGGCGTCGCGCGGCGCCTGTTCGCGGTTGGCAATGAAGATGCGATCGGCGGTGAGGGGCGTGCTGGTGCCCGGGCCCTGGTCGCCCATTTTGTTGATGGCGAAGCGAATGGCAATGACGAGATCGCCATTGGGGGCAATCATGCTGTCGGGAATGTCGTAAGAGGTCAGGTAGTCCTGGCTGGACTCAAGCATTCCATTCATCGCGCCGTTCGCGCCGATGCGCACTCCGTTGACGTAGAGTTCATAACTGCCCGTGATGTACTGGACCTCGACCGCCAGGTTGTTCCAGCGAGGGTCCACGTGAACGTGGATGCGATACCAGGCGTAAGGGATATTGCGGACGCCGTAGTCGGTCAACTGCTTGTTTTGTGAGACCGTCTTCCAGCCGCTGTCGTCATAAGTTGGCGACGCGTAGGCGGAGTTGTCGTCCGGCGAAAAAAGCCAGTCGGGGCCAAGATTCACCCGAAGTCCCAGCCAGTAGGCGTCGAAATGGCGCGGATTCAGTTGGCCTGGCGTGGGCCCGTGCCCAGTGTTCTGCGCCCCTGCGTAGGGTGCGCAGGCAGCGAGCAGCAGAAATCCAACGGCCAGGAGCTTTCGGGGAAGCATCGAAGTAACTATATCGCAGCAACAATGCGATACGCTGGCAAAGACGGGTCTGGATACAAATGGAGCCTGTCGGAGGCGGAGATGGAACGGCTAATCGAGGGGCACAGGCGTTTTCTGGCCGAGGTCTTTCCTCAGATGAAAAGTCATTTTCATCTGCTGGCAGAGGGCCAGGCGCCGCAGTGGCTCTTCATCACCTGTTCTGACTCGCGCGTCGTACCCGACCTGTTTCTAGGTACCGAACCGGGCGATCTCTTCATCACCCGCAACGCCGGCAACGTCGTGCCCGTTACCAACCTCGACGTGGACGGGGTTACGGCCACCATCGAATATGCCGTAGAGGTGCTCAAAGTCGGCCACGCCATTCTCTGCGGGCACTCCGACTGCGGAGCGCTCAAGGCCGCGCTGGACCCCACCGCTCTCGCAGGCCTGCCCAGGGCCGAGCGTTGGCTGCACCACGTTGAGGAAGCCTTTGCCCACCGCCCGCCGCTCAATCCGGCCGACGGCGACAGCGCGGAACTGGCCGCGCTCATCCGCGGCAACGTGGTCGCGCAACTCATCAACCTCAAGGCCCAGCCCTCCGTGAAGCACGCCATGCACGAGGGCCGGCTAACCGTGCATGGCTGGTACTACGACATCCTCACCGGCCGCATCGAGCAGTATGACGAGCAACTGCACAGGTTTTTGCCGTTGCTGGGCTAAGCCCGCATTTCTCACAGGCGGCGAAAAATCGTAGCGCCGGTCTCCAGACCGGGGCCTCCGGCAAGCCCGCTTTTGGCTTGCTGGGGTGGGAGACCGGCTGTCCTGGCATACCATCCCAAAGAACATTCCCTGCGGGTAACAGACCTAGCTCTTGCTATCGCGCGCAGCCTTCACGTAGTCGTGGGCCACCTGGATGTGCGCGGACTGGCTGGTCAGAAGTTGGCGGATGGGCAGCGGAAGGTTGCTCTCCAACGCCTTCGCGTAGGCTTCCTTGGCAGCGTCCTCGCCCTGTTCGGCAGTGGCCAGTAGCGTGTGATCGCCCCCGCCAAGCCGGGACTTCAGGTCGGCCCAGGCGCGGTGCGCTGTACCCGCGGCTGTCCCGCTCTCCTTGATGTCGTGTTCACCCTCCCAATGGAGAATCGACTCGATTGCGCCGCGAAACTCGGCGCGTTTGAGAGACTCGGCGAAGAAATGGAGCTTGAGTGTCTCGTCTTTGAGTTCGTCGCCGATCTGCTGAAACGCTTCCTGGCTGTCAATAAGGACTTCGATAACGGAGTGCAGGGTGGCTTCTGCTTCCCGCAGATCAAGGGACGGCTGGGTCATGGAGATGATTCCTTTCGATATAGCACGAGTTGGGTTGCGCCAAGTAACTGCGCAGGCAGGGTCCGGCGACTGCCAGTGCGATTCTCCTTCGCCGCCGGCAAGCTGAGGGAAATCGCGAAAACCCGAGCGCCCCCGCCTGACGAATGAACGCGCAGCCCACCAGCGGCGGCCCGGCACGTTCACATACTATGAGGCGAGTTGAGCCCCAGCGGTTGCCTTGGGGGTCATTTGCTCTCGCGCAAATGAGGCTTGGCGTCCAGCCATAAGGTCAGGGCCAGTGCATTGCGGGCTTCGCTTTTCATAGGCCGGCATCAGCATCGGGAGCTATCATCATCGAAAAGGAATGATCGGATTTGCTTATGACTGACTCTGAGGCAAAGATTCATGTTCTAGACGCGGCCTACAAGCCGTTCCCGACGTTTGCGGAATGGATGTCTCGGACTTCCGTCGATACGGTGCGATGGGACCGGTATAACGCAGCTTTGCAAGACAGGCAAAGGGTTTCTGGCGAGGCTCTGAAGCGAGCCCGGGAGACGGTGAAGCGCGCCGCGGCGTTGGACACAGGCGCAATCGAGGGCCTGTACGAAGTGGACCGAGGATTTACGTTTTCGGTCGCGTTTGAAACCGCGGCCTGGGAAGTGGAACTCGCCAAAAAAGGCGAGAACGTTCGCCCCCTCTTTGAAGCGCAATTGCACGCGTATGACTATGTGCTCGACCTTGCGACGAAAGCGGAGCCGATCTCGGAAGCTGCGATCCGGGTCCTGCACGAAGTTGTCTGTAAGGCTCAGGCGACCTACCGCGTGATGACGGCAGTTGGGCCGCAGGAACATGAGCTTGTAAAGGGACGATACAAGGCACTACCCAATCATGTGCGCACGCGTGACGGGGTAGATCACTCGTATGCACCGGTGGATGTGACACCAGCGGAGATGCAGCGACTGGTTGAGGAAATGCGTTCGGACGGATTTCTGGCGGTTCATCCGGTGCTTCAAGCGGCCTACGCACACTATGGACTGGTAGTTATTCATCCCTTCGCAGACGGAAATGGCCGCGTGGCACGGGCGCTGGCCTCGGCGTTCACTTATCGGGCGATTTCTATGCCGATCATGATTCTTTCGGAGCATAAAAACGCCTATCTGGATTCTTTAGAGGCAGCCGATAGCGGCAATTTTCAAGACTTCGCTAATTTCATGTTCCGTCGCTCGATCGACACCATGACACTAGTGGGAGATAGCATTCGCGGTGCCTTGGTCCCGACCGCCGCGGAATCCCTGGCCGCAATCAACGGCATCCCGGCACGATCCGGAAAACACGGCGAGCAACAAATAGACGAGGGGGGCACCCGGCTCTTGAGCGCCTTAACAAGAGCAATTGAAAAGGAACTCGCTGCGGTCAGAATAGGCAAAGTCCAGGGCAAGAGCGGGGTTGCACCAGGGGGACATCGGACCTATCTGCCGAGCCATCGACCTTCTCAAAACATTGGACAGCACCTCTACATCGAACTTCTCTCAGTTCAGCCCTCCAGGCTCCCGCAGGTCTCATTGCCTCCGGCTGTTGTTAAAACGGAATATGACCTGTTTGTTCCGCTGGAGGACAAGGGGGGGGAAGAATATCTCCTGAAGGACCGCGATGGGAGCGACGAGATTTTGATTCCCGTCGAGGACGCGATCCCGATCATCTCGGGCACGCTTCAAATTCGAGTAGAGCTTTTTGCCCAACGAGTCGTAGCTGAACTGCTTGCAAACCTCGGTTTGGAAGTTGATCGAGCCAATGAACGACTCCGCTGAACAATCACTCTGGATCGATTGGGTCGTCTTCATGCCTCAGTGCGCCCCCGGCGGCGGCGCCACGTACTTCACCGGCTTCTTGAACAGCCACACCGCCCCCGCGCAGAAAAACGCCAGCACCGCCGTCCACCGGAAAATGTCCACATAAGCCAGCAGTGCCGATTGCTGCTGCATCAACCCGTACACCAGGCCGTAGGATCCGGGGCGCGCGCCCGCCGGACCCATCCTGTGGCTGAGATAGCCGGCAATCGCCGCGGACTTCTGCTGCAGCACCGCGGACGAAGTCCCAAGGTTCGCCGCCAGATAGCTCTGGTGCAGCGCCGACCGCCGGATCAGCGCCGTGGTGGCCATCGCAATGCCGATCGACCCGCCGATATTGCGCAGCATGTTGAACAGGCCTGTCGCGTTCCCCATCTCCTGGTTCGACAGCGTTGAGGTGGTCATCGTCGCCAGCGGCACAAAAACAAAGCTCAGCGCAAACCCCGTCAGCGTGATCGGAATGAGCAACGTGTAAGGGCCGATGTCGAGATTGACCCTTCCGAAAATAAACGAGCAGACGCCAAACCCGATGAATCCCGCGCAGAGCAGCTTGCGGGGATCCATGCGCGAGCCGAGTACGCCAATAATCGGCGACCCCACAAACGATCCGATGCCGCGCGGTCCCACTACCAGGCCGGCCGTGAACGCCGTGTACCCCAGAACCTCCTGGTAATAGAGCGGCAGGATGGCAATCGTGATGTAAATGCACATGCCCAGCAGCGCGATAAGAAAACAGCCGGTGCGGAAGTTGCGGTCTCTCAGCACACGCAGGTCGACCAGCCCGTTGGGCGTGGCCCAGCAGCGCCAGATCCATCCCATCAGCGCCACCACCAGCGCCACCACCGCCCATCGTACCCACAGAGCGCCGAACCAATCGTCTTCCTGGCCCTTGTCGAGAACGATCTGCAGGCAGCCGGACCACACGATCAGTAGCCCGAAACCAAGATTGTCGAATGGGCCGACTTTAGCGTTCTTGATGTAGGGCGGGTCGTGTACGAATCGGGTGATCATGATGACCGCCAGAATGCCCACCGGGATGTTGATGTAAAAGGCATACCGCCAGCTGAATGTGTCGGTCAGCCATCCGCCCAGCGTGGGTCCGAGCACTGGCGCCACCACGATGCCCAGTCCGTAGGCGGCCATCGCCATCGAGCGCTTCTGCACCGGAAAGCTCTCGAGAAGGATCGATTGCGAAATCGGCTGCAGCGCGCCGCCGCCTGCTCCCTGCATCACCCGCGCCAGCAGGATGATGCCCAGCGACGGAGCCGCGCCGCAGAAAAACGAGGCAATGGTGAAAATGATCACGCAGGTCAGCAGGAACCGCTTGCGCCCAAACCGCCGCCCAAACCAGTTGGAGGCTGGCAGAATCACCGCGTTGGCCACCAGGTAGCTGGTCAGCACCCACGTAGCCTCGGAGTTCGAGGCCGACAGCGAGCCGGCGATGTACGGCAGCGCCACCGAGGCTATGGCGGTGTCCAGCACCTCCATGAACGTAGGCAGCATCACCGAGACCGTCACCAGCCACGGGTTGACGCCCTGGGTGAGCGGATAGCGGGCGTGAGCTGCGTCCGTGGCCATGAGAGAGAACCCTTTGAGGGTAAACGATTGGTGCGCCGGCCGCCAGTGACCGGGGGCACCGCGGCCGGAATGCAAGGGGCCTTATTGTGGTCCAGAATCGGATTCACCGGGCCGCAAAGATCTCCGCGCGTGCTCACCCGCTTGACACAATCAGCCGATGCCTTGATGCTAAACAGTTCCGGTTCCTTTGCATTTCCGGCCCAGGAGGGCCAAAGCTCTTGCGAGTTCGCGTCTTTTTCCACGACAAATGCTTCGACGGAGCTTGCTCAGCCTCCCTGTTCACGCGCTTTCATCGCCAGCGCATCGCACCGGGCGCGAGCTACTCATACCACGGGCTGGTACACCGCGCCGGCGCCCTCTTCAACGAGAGCGAATTTACCGGCGACGAAAACGCGATTGTCGACTTCAAGTACTCGCCCTCGCCGCGCATCACCTGGTGGTTCGATCATCACCAGTCGGCCTTTCTCACTCCCCAGGACCACGAACACTTTCTCGCCTGCAAGCAGGATCCAGGTTGCGCCGCGCGCAAGTTTTTCGATCCCACCTATACTTCGTGCACCGGTTTTCTCGCCCATATCGCCTCCACGCGCTATCAGTTCGACACCGCGCCGGTAGCCGAGCTCATCCGCTGGGCCGACATCGTGGACGGTGCGAAATACGAGAGCCCCGAGTCGGCTGTCGAAATGGCTGCCCCGGCCATGAAACTGACCCTGATCATCGAGGCCACCGAAGACCCCGATTTCATTCCTCGGCTCATTCCGCTGCTCACCGAGCTGTCGCTCAGCGAGGTGCTGAGCCAGCCGTTTGTCGCCCAGTTGCTGCCCCCGCTGCTCGAGCGCCACCAACGCGCTCTCGAGCTCATCCGCAGCCGCGCCGAGGAACGCGACGGCACCATCTTCTTCGACATCACCGACTATCCGCTCGAAGGCTTCAACAAGTTCATCCCCTACTACCTCTACCCCAACGCCACCTACTCGATCGGCCTGTCAAAGTCCAGCTTCCGCACCAAGGTGGCCGTCGGTTCCAATCCCTGGACCAAGGCCGACCCCGCAACCATGGTCAACCTCGCCCAGGTCTGCGAGCGATACGGCGGCGGCGGCCATGCCCGCGTCGGCGCCATCAGCTTTCCTCCCGATCGCGAAGAGCAGGCCCGCGCCGCGGCCGCCGAAATCGTGGCCGAACTGCGCCAAAAGAACCCGCTCGCCTGAGCCAGCCGCCATTCCGCGCCCTTCCTGCCAAATCACATTCGTTTTGTGCCCCGGCGCGTAGAATGTGAGCCAACCATCTTTGTGCCTTCTTATACGTCTACACTTCATAACGCCGGGGAATCCTTTGAAGACTCTGCTCCATGTTTCGGCCCTGTTCCTGTTGTTGGCCTCTTCATTGGCATCCGCGCAATCCCCGCCCAGTTCGCCGGACATCTACCTCCTCGCCGGCACCGGAACTCAGAGCTTCAGCGGAGATAGCGGCCCCGCAATCGATGCCGGGCTGGGTTTTCCCATCGGCGAAGCAATCGACGCCGCCGGGAACCTCTATTTCGCTGACCTATTAAATCAACGCATCCGCAGGATTGATGCCGTCACCGGCATCATCACCACCGTCGCAGGAAACGGAACCGTGGGCTACAGCGGAGACAATGGACCAGCTGTCAATGCTGAGTTGAATTACCCATACGGCGTGGCATCGGATCAGGCTGGAAACCTCTATATCGCCGATACCGAAAACGGCCGCATTCGCAGGGTCGACGCAGCCACCGGCATCATCACCACTATGGCCGGCAATGGAAACCTGGTATTCAGCGGCGGAGGACAGGCGATCAGCACGGCGATTGGCGGTCCCGAGAGAACGGCGCTGGATTCCGCCGGAAATCTGTACATTTCCGACATCCTCGATATGCGAATCCTGAAAGTGGAAGCGGCCACGGGCATCGTGACCTCTGTCGCCGGCAACGGAACCGAAACCTACAGCGGCGACGGCGGACCCGCAACCGACGCGGGCCTATGCGGCCCCGAGGGGATTGCGCTCGATTCCGCTGGAAACATCTATATCTCCGACACGGGCAATAACCGTATTCGCAAGGTGACTGCGGCCACAGGCATCATCACCACCGTGGCCGGCATTGGACCATCTTCAGAAAATGGAATAGCAGGGATTGGCGGTTTCAGCGGAGATGGAGGACCGGCCACCAGCGCGGAACTTGATTGGCCGTTCGATGTTGCGCTGGACGCGGCCGGCGGCCTTTTTATTGCAGACGCCGCTAATTTACGCATCCGATGGGTGGACGCGACAACCGGCATCATCACCACCGTTGCCGGCGACGGAATCCCGGGCATCGGCGGCTTTGGTGAGCCGGCCACCGATGCCCCATTTGAAGATCCATTGGGCGTACTGGTCGATTCGAAGGGGTCCGTCTATATAGCGGACTCAGAGCCGGCATGGTCCTCATCGTCGGCCCCAAACCCCAGTACTCCGGCGTCATACCCACAACCACAGCCCTCACTTCTTCGCTCAACACACTGGGCTTCGGCCAGTCAGTCACGCTCACGGCCTCGGTAACCGCGGCCAGCGGAACCACCCCCACCGGAACCGTCATCTTCCTCAACGGAACCGCCTCGCTGGGTACAGCAACTCTAAACTCGAGCGGCATCGCTACGCTCACGCTGACGCCGCCCGTGGGCGCCTACTCCATCACCGCAAGCTACAGCGGTTCATCTTCCGATGCGCTTTCTGTCTCCGCGCCGTCTGTAGTAATCCTCATCCAAACCATAACCATTACCGCGTCCACCTCTACCGTGCCCGTCGGCCAGTCCGACCTCGTGACCATCACGGTGACTCCGGTAATCCCAGGCCCGGGCCCAGAGGGAAACGTTCTCATTCAAATCTCAGGCCAGGGCAATCAAACGTTGCCCTTGGCCAACGGTCGGGTACTTCTTGATTTCAGTTCCGCAGAAGCAGGGTATTATGGCATCACCGCCACGTTGATCACCGGCCCCAGCGACACGGGCGGCCCAAAAGCGGCTATCGGCATCACCGTCACAAACTCCCCAAACATCTACCTCTTCGCCGGCAGCGGATCGGAAGGCGCCGGCGGAGATGGGTGTTTGGCGTTAGCCGCGCAACTTGACCCGGTCTATTCCATAGCTTCCGACGCTGCCGGCGATGTTTATATCGCGGATTTTTTGGGCAATCAGATTCGCAAAGTGGATGGCGCTACGGGCATCATCACCACCGTCGCAGGCACTGGAGTCCAGGGCTTCAGCGGCGACGGCGGACCGGCCACCAGTGCCGAGTTCAACAACCCATACGGAGTAGCGCTCGATGCCGCCGGTGACATTTATGTCGCCGACACGGAAAATTACCGCATTCGCAGGATAAACGCCGCCACCGGCGTCATTACCACGGTCGCAGGCAATGGAACCGAGGGTTATAGCGGAGACGGCGGACCGGCAACCAGCGCTGAAATCAATTACGTGGTCGGCATTGGATCGGATGCAGCCGGCAATCTCTACATCGGGGACAACGGCACTAACCGCGTCCGCAAGGTCGACGTCGTCACCGGCGTAATCACCACCGTCGCCGGGGATGGAGCTGGGGGTTTCAGCGGCGACGGCGGCCCGGCCGCCAGTGCGGAGCTGGCCGATCCCCTGGGATCTTCGCTCGATGCTGCCGGAAACCTCTATATCGTGGATTCGTTAAACAATCGAATTCGCATGGTGGCGGCAACCACAGGCATCATCACCACGGTCGCCGGTGATGGAACCGCAGGCTACAGCGGAGACGGAGGGCCTGCGATTGACGCAGAAATTTCTACGGGCATCCTGGGAGTTGCATCGGACCCCGCCGGAAACCTCTATATCCCCGACATATACAACAATCGCATCCGCCGGATAGACGCAGCCACCGGCATCATCACCACCGTTGCCGGCGATGGAGTCTTAGGCCTCAGCGGCATCGGTGGGCCGGCGATCGATGCCGAAATTTTCCAGCCGACCACGGTCACGCTCGATGCGGCCGGAAACATCTATCTTGAAAGCTTCAACTACGGCCAGATCCTCATCGTGGGCGCGCAGCCGAGTTATCCGCTGATCGCTACCACCACCACACTCACCGCCGTTCCAACCACGTTGACCGCCGGCCAGACGCTCATGCTCACCGCCAACGCGTCTGCGGCAACCTGCGCCACTCCCACCGGAACCGTCACCTTCCTCAATGGAACCACCCCGCTGGGCACAGCAACGCTGAACCCGAGCGGCATCGCCACGCTCACGCTGACCCCGCCCGTGGGCGTCTACTCCATCACCGCCGGCTATGGCGGCTCTTCGCTCGATGCGCCTTCAGTGTCCGCTCCGCCCGCCCAGGTCACGGTAAATCCCGCACCGGCGGCAACCACCGCTCTTCTCACCGCGTCGCCTAATCCCGCGGCCTTTGGCGCCAATGTAACCTTCACGGTCGCGGTGAGCGGCGCCGCGGAAACCCCAACCGGCTCAGTCTCCTTTTTTGACGGCACTGTACCGCTTGGAACGGCAACGCTCGCCTCCGGCACAGCCACTTATTCCACCAGCAGCCTGAGCGTTGGCCGGCACAGCATCACGGCTCAATACGCGGGCGATACGCAATTCGCCGCATGCGCCTCGAACGCTGTGGTCGAGACCATCTCTCAGGCGGACTTCAGCATCGCTGTTGCGCCGGCCTCGCAGTCTGTCGACACCGGTGAATCGGCGGCCTTCACCGTCACCATCACGCCCGGCGCAGACTTCAATCTGCCCGTCGCTCTCAGTTGTTCCGCATTGCCTGCCGCGACCACCTGCGGCTTCTCTCCCGCGAGCATCAACGCTACGGGAAGCTCGACGCTGACCGTTCAAACCACCGCTCCCGGCCAACCCGCAAGCGCATTCGTTATTGCTTCGGGAGCCGGCGCAACAGCGCTGGCTGGGCTGTTCCTGCTGTTTGTTCCCGCGCGCCGCAAGGCCTGGTCCAGGTTCTTCGCGCTTGTTCTGCTGCTGCTTGCGGGGATGACCGCCCTCGGCGGATGCGGCGGATCACGCTCCCTGTTGGGTGGAACGCCGCTCGGCCCGCAAACCATCACCGTCAACGCGGTCGCCACCAACGGATCCCAGACGCTCGCGCATCAGGCCACTCTCACGTTGAACGTCAAGTCGCTGTTTTGAATCTTCTCGATCCTCAGCTCTGAAAAACCCTCTGCTCCACGCCCACTCTCCGTTGAACCACAGCCCGATCGCCCCCGCCTTGCCTCTCATCGGCAGCGAAAGGCGAGGGCGCTCTGATCAACTTCGGCAATTCGAGCGATCTGGCCAACGCCGACGCCTCCGCAGTCCATGCTAGAGTGAAGGCAACTATGCTGATCGAACTATGGGAGCGGCTGCGCGGATACGACAAGTGGGTTGAGGCCAAAGCTACGGTCGAGCTAAGTGACCCAACATTCCACGAGTCCAGAGGCCATGATTACAGCCACAGCGACGACGTCATCGTTTGGAGCGACAGCGCTGGCGAGAAGCACAGGGCTTCATTCACCGTCCAAGTGGACTCTCCACTCTTTCAACTAGTTCAGGACTCAAGGATCGGCATTCGCTATAACCCTGCCGACCCGGAACAATGCTATTTTCGCGAATTGCTCCAAACGCGTATTCGAAAAGTGTTGTCAATGGCCGTGGTGGCCGCGCTCCTGATCGCCGCGGCGGTTTTATCCGGGTGGCTGCGAACAATTGGCTCGTCGAAGTAGCAGGCTCTTTTACAGCCCCAGTTCCCCCGACCTCTTCCTCATCGCCTCAATGCAAAACGCGATGTGCGCGTCGAGTTCAACGCCCAGCTCCGCCGCGCCCCGGATCACGTCCTCGCGGTTGACGCCCCTGGCAAATGCCTTGTCCTTCATCTTCTTGCGCACGCTTGCCACCTCCACGTCGGCGATCGCCTTGCTCGGCTTCACCAGCGCGCAGGCAGTCAGAAAACCCGAGACTTCGTCGCACGCGAACAGCGCTTTGGCCAAATGCGTTGCGCGAGCCACGCCGGAGTACTGAGCGTGACCCAGAATCGCCGTCCGCATCTCCTCTGGCCAGCCCAGCCGCTCCAGCTCGCGCACCCCCACAAACGGGTGTTCCTCCGCCGTAGGGTGACGCTCGTAGTCGAAATCATGCAGCAGCGCGGTGGTCGAATAAAGCTCCAGCAGCGCGGCCCGTTCTTCCCCGGTCAGGCCCAGGAGATCGGCTTCCGTTTCCCCGCAGGCCACCACGCAGGCCTCCACCGCCAGCGCGTGCTTGCGCAGGCTTTCGCTCGCCGTCCACTCCGTCAGTAGTTCCCAGGCCTCTGCGCGCCCATGGTCGGTATTGGCTGCACTCATTTTTCTTTTCCTCCTCGGTTGCTCATCTTGGTTCGTCTTTCTTCGGGTTTTTCAGTAGTATGATAGGAGAATCTTAGGAGTGACTCCAAGTTTCTACTTGACAATTATGGTTCATTTCCTCCACAGTATCACCTATCGTGGTGCATTAAGCACCCCGGAGTCCATGCTCTGGCGCTCCGCAAATGACCCATGGCAACCACTCTTGTGAGCGTGGAAACACGCGAAGTAGTGCGATGCGAGTACTGCAGGCTCATGCAGTACAGAACCACCAACTCCCTTTGCAGAAAATGCCATAAACCCCTCGATATCGAGGAGCCTGTCCACCTGGCGCCGCAATTGGTGTCCAGCCAGCCGGTGCATTCCTGCACTGAGGCCGGCTTGCAGGTGGCCGCGCAGGTGCGCGACATCCGCCGCGCACGCCACCTCAGCCAGCGCCAGCTCGCGGGCCGGATGCAGGTGCCGCGCACATATATTTCCAAAATCGAAAACGGCAAGGCGATTCCCACCCTGGGATCGCTCGAGCGGCTCGCCTCGGCTCTGGAAGTGGATGTGTGCCAACTGGTCCGCGACGCCCGCAGCCGCCGCGAGGATGAAGTGAACGCAATTCTGAGCGACCCCCTCCTCGCGGAGATCGCCGCCCTGCTGCCCCATCTCGATTCGCTCCACCGTACGCTGATTTATAGCTCGGTCAAAGATATGGCTTCCGGCCACCGGCGTTCCGCGTAGCGAACCCGCGCGGAAAATACCGGCCGCCGGCCCGAACCGCTTCCCGAACCGTTTCGGGCCGCAGGTCGCGGTACATTCGCCTCCGGCCTCGCTCGGCCGGCGCGCCGAACCTTCAGGCGATTGCAGCCCTCGGACGCTTATGCTAGGGTCGATGATGTTACACTCCGGCTCCAGGAGTCGGAGCGTCCCACGCCGGGCGGAGACTGGTAACTGGGCTGGGTGGTTCCTTTCTCCTTGGCTCGAACACACTTTGTCCGCTTTCTTTTTGAATTGTTCTCCGGGCGTCAGCGTGGGAACCGCAATCGCATTGTTGAGGCGAGTCCTTTGCACCCTTCCGGCACGCTGCGCATTCATGAACTGACCCTTGAGGAGCAGGCTGTCTATGCCACGCTCAAGCCCGAGCGCCTGCCCCAGCACGTCGCCATCATCATGGACGGCAATGGGCGCTGGGCCGGCCGCCGCTCCCTCAAGCGATTCCTGGGCCACCAGCAGGGCGCGCGAAGCGTACAACTTGTCACTGAAACAGCCTCCCGCATCGGCCTGCCCTGGCTCACCCTCTACGCCTTTTCCCTCGAAAACAGCCTGCGCAGGCCCCCCGCTGAGGTCAGCTTCCTCATGCGCCTGCTCAGAAGCTACCTTGAAAGCAACCTCCAGCGCATGATGGACAACAACGTGCGCATGCGCTACATCGGCCGCACCCACGACCTTCCCCCCGAGGTGCAGGACAAGATGCGCTGGGTTGAAGACGCCACGGCGCGCAACACCGGCACCACCCTCACCTTGGCATTGAACTACGGCGGTCGTTCCGAGCTGGTCGACGCCTTCCGCGGCCTCGCCGCCGAAATGAAGCTCAAGCACATCAGCCCCGACCGCATTACCGAAGAGGACATCCACCGCCATCTCTACACCGCCCACATGCCCGACCCCGATCTGCTCATCCGCACCTCCGGCGAGATGCGCCTCTCCAATTACCTGCTGTGGCAGATCGCTTATACCGAGATCTTCGTCACCGAGCGGCTCTGGCCCGACTTTCGCGGCATCCACCTGCTCGAGGCCATCGCCGCCTTCCAGCAACGCGAGCGCCGTTACGGCGGCATCGGCGAAGCCGGCGGCGAAGTCGAGCAAGACCCCGAGCAGATCCGCATCGCCGCCAGTTGACAGGCTCTTCAAGCTGCGGAAAAACTCGCTCGGGCGGTAGGCCAGCGATTTATCCCTGGCACAACATCAGCAATATCAACGCGGGCTTTACAGGCTGCGGAAAAACTCAATATGGGCGGCGTGTTTAGAAGGTTTGTAACAGGGCCCGACTGGTAGGTCAGGGCTTCAGCCCTGACTGCCGCAAATGCCTCAAAATAAAGGACGGGCTTTAACCCCTGCTGGTCTCTCCTTACCGAAGCAGCTGGCTCATGCCCTTTTCCCGCAACCTGTCTAGCCGCAAGAATCCGGGGTGGTGCGGGGAAAAAGGGCAGCGCACTCATCACCCTCGCCGGAAACTCAGAGAATTGGCGAATTGAAATCGGCGATGAACTGGATTCCCGCCACATCGAGCTTGAAAAGTTGTGTGTCCCCGGTCAGGTATAGATCGACGCCGGCCGAGGCTGCGCAAGCCAGGTGAATGGAGTCGGCGATCTTCAACTTCTGTTGCGATCGCAAAGTGCTGAACGGAGCGACAGCACCTCCGTCAAAGGGAAGAAATGAGAACCCCATTTCTCTGATGGTTTCCGCAATGGCAGCAGCAGTTTTCGGATGTGGCGATTTTGCGGCGCCTGCCATCATCTCGCCAAGGGCAAGGTAACTCGTATAAAGGGAGTCGCCGCGCTTGTACGCTCGCTCCAGGAGCTCCCGCGTCCGCGACGAGAATACGGGGTGATCCTCCAGCAGATAAATGAAGAGCATCGTATCCCAGTAGATCCGGCTCATCCCGCGTCCTCATCTTCCGATCTGACCCACCGCAGGAAAGCCTCGCCGCCGCCGTATGCCGCGAATTCCTCCTTCAAGAGGCCGCGCAGTTTTTCGGTAAGTCTTAATGCTCGAGCAGCGGGATCTTCTTCGTCCGGTCGCGATTCAAGTTCGCGGTTCCCTCTCACTTCGACCGTGCCTGACTCGGCTGAAGTTCCCCGTACACGATACCTGACAACGACAGTCGGGCTCTGCTTTTTGGGCGGACCATCGACCGCTTCGATCTCTATCCCATGAGCGCGCAGAAATTTTTCGGCTTGGATTGCCGTACAAATTTGAGGCCAATTCCTGGCTGGGAACCCCAAAGGCTCCAAATGCCGCATCAGGTCCCGAACTGCAACCGAAAATCTCAACTTACCCGCGCGGATAGCTGGCTGCACGTATTTGTCTGCCGCCACATTGCGCACTTGATCGCTCAGACCATGGTTCATTCGATTCCTCTTTCTGCTCCCAAAGAAGCGCAATGTGTCGCGAGCTAAGATATTTATAGCAATAAATAGCCAAAATATCAAGACAGATAGACAATCTGTTTATTGCCCCCGTATAGGCCTGGGAAGATTGACTTAGACCTTTAGTTGAGGGTCGCCGGTGTATCCTCTACCCTGAATGAAACGCGTACTCACCGCTCTTGTTCTGGTTCCCCTCGTCCTCGTTCTGGTCTTTCTCGGGCCGCGATGGCAGTGGCTCTTTTCGCTGGCCGTGGCCGCTGTCGCCGCCCTCGCCGCCTGGGAGTATCTCGGCCTCACCCAGCACGGTAACGCCAATCCGCCCCGCGTCGCCGTAGTGGTGGCCATGCTCGCGCTCTTTGCCGGAAACCTGCAATGGCCGGAATTGGAATCGACGGCGGCCATCTTCGGCGCGCTCTGCCTCGCCTTGCTGGTTTATTGCACCTTCCGCGGACCCGTCGAGAAAGTCATGGCAGACGCCTCGGCCTCCGTCTTCTGCATGTTTTACATCGGCTTTACCCTGCTGGCCCTGCCTTCGCTGCGCGCCGGCGGCCCCTCCCTGGTGGCGTTTCTGCTCTGCGTGGTCTGGGCTGGCGATACCGTGGCCTACTACGTTGGCCGCGCCTGGGGCCGGCACAAGCTCGCGCGCACCCTCAGCCCCAACAAGACCTGGGAGGGCGCCATCGGTTCCGTAGCCGGCAGCCTCGCGGCGGCCGGATTGCTGGTGGGCCTGGCCACTCTGCTCCAGCAGCCGTCGGCCTCACCCGAGCTCTCTCTGCTGCAGACCCGCTGGCCCTCGGCCATCCTTTCTTTTCCCGATGAACTTGCGTACTGGCTGCTGCTCGCCGTGGTGGTAAACGTGGCCGCCCAGGTGGGCGACCTGGCCGAGTCGGCCCTCAAACGTTCAGCCGGCGTAAAGGACTCGGGCAGTCTCCTGCCCGGACACGGCGGCGTGCTCGACCGCATAGACGCCCTCCTGCTGGCCGCTCCCGTGCTGTGGTACGCTCAGGTTATTCACCAACGGTTTTAGGGCAATTTCAATATCTTGAAGCGACTCGCCATTCTCGGTTCCACCGGCTCCATCGGTCAGAGCACACTCTCCATCGTCGAGCAGTTCCCTGAGCGCTACGGGGTGGCCGCGCTGGCCTGCGGGCGCAACCTCGACGAGGCTTTCGCTCAGGCGCTGCGCTGGAGGCCGACGATCGTCTCCATGGCCACCGAGGAACTCGCCGGCCAACTCGCCGCGCGCCTGGTTCAGGGAGGCGTAAGCGGAATCGAAACGGTCCATGGAACCGCCGGCACCGTCGCCGTCTCAACGCACCCTGATGCCGATTTCGTGGTCTCCGCCATCGTCGGCGTCGCAGGCCTTGAAGCCACCCATGCCGCCATCCTGGCTGGAAAGCCCATAGGCCTGGCCAACAAGGAGTGCATGGTCGCCGCCGGCGAAATCCTCACCCATGCGGCTCGTCTCCACAATGTGCCCATCCTGCCCATCGACAGCGAACACAATGCCGTTCACCAGTGCCTCCGCGTCGGCACGCACGCTGAGGTCAAGACCATCTGGCTCACCGCCTCAGGCGGCCCGTTCCGCCGGCTCCCCCTCGACCAGTTCGCCTCCATCACCCCCGAGCAGGCCCTCAAGCATCCCACCTGGGTCATGGGCCGCCGCATCACCATCGACTCGGCAACCATGTTGAACAAGGGGTTGGAGATCATCGAGGCCTGCCGCCTCTTCGACGTGCCGCCCAGCCAGGTGCGGGTCATCGTCCATCCCCAATCCACCGTGCACTCGTTGGTGGAATACGTCGACGGCTCGATCCTGGCCCAAATCTCGGTCACCGACATGCGCCTGCCCATCCTCTACGCCCTCGCTTATCCTGAGCGGCCTGCCTCCACGCTTACCTTCGACCTGGCCGCTCTGCGCCATCTCGAATTCGAAGAGCCCGATTTCGAGCGCTTTCCCTGCCTCCGGCTGGCCTTTGAAGCCGCGGAAAAGGGCGGCGCGCACGCCATCGCCCTCAATGCCGCCGACGAGGTCGCCGTCGAAGCATTCCTGGACCGCCGCATCCCCTTCATGGGAATCCCGCGTACAATTGAAAGGGTGCTCGCATCCACGCCGGAGGCGCATCCCGCCACCATCGCGGAAGTGCTCGCCGCCGACCGGGAAGCGCGTCAAATGGCTCATGCGCTGCTGGATCGGTGATCCGGGCTTGAAAGCACTCACATCGGGTACCCCATTCTTGCCCTCCGCCGCGGCCTCCGGTTAAGTTCGGTCGTTGCGCTATAGGTCGGAAGGCGTTTCAAAGGAACTGCTGCTTATCTATGCATGAATTTCTGGTTTCCGCCGTTGCGTTTATCGTCTTGATCGGCTTCATGGTCGTGGTGCACGAGCTGGGACATTTCATCGTCGCCAAGCTTTGCGGCGTCCGCGTTGAGGCATTCTCCTTCGGTTTCGGGCCGCGGCTCTTTGGTTTCAAGCACGGAGAGACGGATTACAAGGTTTGCCTGCTTCCACTCGGCGGCTTTGTCAAGATGACCGGCGAGAGCGCGGAACAGAATCTGGAGGCGCCCGGCAGCCAGGCGCAGGTCCTGCCCGACGACCCCGGCGCATTTACCTCCCATCCCCGCTGGCAGCGCATGCTGATCGGCCTCGCCGGCCCCACCTCCAACTTCGTTCTGGCTATGGCCCTCATGGTCTTTTACTTCGGCTGGATCAACGAAGTTCA
>Ga0224555_1002700_pt1 | contig 20061 bp, 15 predicted proteins | sample 714S23034metaG_FD_180687 | JGI IMG/M metagenome (GOLD analysis project Ga0224555, IMG submission 180687) | Peat soil microbial communities from Stordalen Mire, Sweden - 717 S2 30-34 | ecosystem: Environmental > Terrestrial > Soil > Wetlands > Peat | place: Sweden: Norrbotten County, Stordalen...
CTTAGTGCTTCAGGTTACCCTTTACACCTCCCTCTAGCTACATGGGTGAACTACCGAACTCCCCTGATCGGACTTTAACCGACTAGTCATACGTTTTACACGGCATACCCTACTATTCCACAACATTGGACAGTTGTCTGAATTAAGGATTACCAATGAAAAGTAAGTAAAGATAAAGACCAATATTTTATTCTCTACTTTGAGAATGATTTCATCGTGGTGCCTTATTATACCCCGCCTTGATAGCATCAGCTTCAGAATCAAATTCTACACGGTGATAAGCCTTTACGGCGTTGTAATATTTCATGCCGGGGAGATGATATATTTTACTGTCTCTATTACCAATAACTTTTGTTTTTTGCGTTGCCTTTGGAGCTGAAGTAGGTACTGGAACTGAAGCAGGTACTGGAGCTGGTGTTACCTTTGGTACTGGAGCAGTAATAGGTGGTACAGGTAAAGTCGCTGATTCTGTAGTTATAGAATCATGAGCAAAATTATTTGTAACTTTTTTATTTGTATGTGGGTAAATAAAATCTAGGGAAATGGAGCCGAATATCTTTAGCAGAACTACTATCAAAATAATTGTACCTAACGAAATTATTGCTATTTTTATCCATTGCTTATTTTTAATGGGGGGTACTTTTTTAGTTTCTGTGATATTTTTATTACCAGAATCAATTGGGGGTACTTTTTTAGTTTCTAAGATATTTATATAACCAGAATCAATTGGGGATAGTTTTTTAGTTTCTACGATATTTTTATTACCAGAATCAATTGGGGTTACTTTATTTTTGACAAACTCAGATTTATTAGATTTTTGTTGCCCTGAGATGTAATCCTCAAGTGTCTCGATTTCCTTGCTAGGGTAGAATTCCACACCAAACTCATAAGACTCATTCTCATTGATGACTTTACGCCATATTACTTTTCCGAGGATTTTTATCTGTTGGTGCACACCCTTTGATGTAAAATCTAATTCAAGGAGGGTATTTACGGGCAAAAGAATATTGGTCTGAATTTTGGCACCGCACACGGAGATATCCTTAGTTTGGTTATCGATGATTTCTTCTTCTGGAAGATTTTTTCCTCCGGAGACGACTTTTATGGTAGCCTCATTCTCCTCCTTTATTCTTGGCGCTCTTCTTCTTTCTTCCATCACTTCATCCCTTTTAAAATGCTCAGGTTCCACTCTTTCCTTCAAACACTACTTATTCATGGTTTAAATATAAGAAAATCATTTTTGTATATCAATGTAATATTAGCCACAATTGACCTGCCCCAAATGCTTTTACTTTCCCAAAATGTTTATATCATATATTAAGTTAAAATTCAGCCATTTTTTGATTGTTTCCGATGGGAATGTGGTATATTTACCGAGATTAACAATTTGAGGATTTCAGGAATTAAGTATCAACAGAACGAACATTTTTTCATTTAAACAATCCCTTCATATTTTGGGGCTGTTCAGTGGTCAGATGCAAGGCGCGCAAAAACAGGGCCGCGAGGCGTATATGCTCCGGTAGTGCATACTCAAGGGTGCACAATAAAAACAATTCTTTCCTTTCCGGTTAGCTACGTCATAATGGCGTAGCTAACATATACATTGAGCGGAGCGTTTCGCAGCGCAACGCAGCAGATAGGCGTGTTTCAATAGCCCTCTCAATTCTTCAGACCGTATTTTTTAAGCTTATACCGTAGCATCCTTTCCGATATACCTAGAATTTCGGCAGCTTTTGTCTGGTTATCCTGTGTCTTTTCCATTGATTCAACAATTAAATTTTTTTCTAATTCTTCCACTGATTCCCGCAAAGCACTAAAAGATTTCTTGTCCGAATTCTCTGGAAGGAAATCAGGCTTAAACGGTAGATCATTTGTGGTGATGTATTGGTCACGAGCGATAACAACAGCCCTCTCCAGAATATTGACCAGTTCGCGCACGTTTCCCGGATAATCGTATTTCAAAAGCAAATCCCTTGCTTCAGCAGTTAATCCTTGAATATTTTTCCCATTTTCAACAGCAAATTTATCAATGAAATGATTGATTAAAATACGCAAATCTTCTTTTCTTTCTCTCAGGGGCGGTAGCACCATAGTAACAACCTTCAACCGGTAAAAAAGATCTTCGCGGAAGGTGCCTTCTTTCACCTGAACTTCCAAATCACGGTTTGTCGCACTGATGATCCGGACATCAACATGGAGATTAACGTTACTGCCCAAGCGTTGGAATTCGCGTTCCTGCAAAAAACGTAAAAGTTTAACCTGTATGGTCGGACTTAATTCTCCTATTTCATCAAGGAAAAGCGTGCCGCCATCGGCTTCTTCAAACCGGCCGATCCGGCGGGAAGCAGCTCCGGTAAAAGCGCCTTTTTCATGGCCGAATAATTCGCTCTCCAATAAATTTTCATGCAGGGATCCACAATTAACGACAACAATCGATTTATGCGCCCGGGGGCTCAATTGGTGAATCAGACGCGCCAACAACTCTTTTCCTGTTCCGCTTTCCCCTTGAATTAAAATGGATGCTTTGCTGGCGGCCACGCGCCCCGCCAGATTGATCAATTCCGCCATGCACGGGCTCTTGTAAATAATTTTCTCCGCAGTGACGCTCGTTTTATTCAGTTCTTCCTTTAAGAGCCTGTTTTCCTGAATAAGCTGCCTTCGTTCCGCGACTCGATCTGCAAGTATTAATAATTCATCCAATTCCACCGGTTTGGTAATGTAATCAATTGCTCCGACTTTGATGGCTTCCACCGCCGTTTCAATGGTGCCATAAGCAGTAATGATAATCACATCTATTTCCGGATTGATGCGTTTTATTTCTTTGAGGACCTCTAAACCGTCCATGCCGGGCATTTTATAATCCAGAAGAATTAACTCAAAATGACCATTTAAAACGGTTTTTATTGCCGCTTCACCATTTGCCGCCTCGGCTACTGTATGGCCCTCGGAACGTAAAAAATCACGCAACATTTCCCGTTGGGATTGGCCATCTTCGACAATAAGAATACTCAGTTTTTGCATGTATTTTTTTATTCCTTATCTTTAAAGGACTTTTAGTTGAATCTTTCACGAGGCAAAACAACTTCAAATGTTGTTCCTTTGTCCTTTCTGCTGATCACTCGTATATCTCCTCCATGACCGCGGATGATTTCGCAGGCCAAAGGTATGCCTAAACCTAATCCTTTTTCTTTGGTTGTGTATTCCGGATTAAAAATTCTCTCGATTTCCTCGGTTGTCATGCCACAGCCAGTATCCGAAATGCTCACGACAATATAATTTTTCCCTTCCTTATCCACCGTAATAAAAATTTTACCTTCGGCGGTTATAGATTCCATGGCGTTTTTAATTATGTTGAGAAATGCTTGCTGAAGCTTATTTATATCCATTGAAATTAAAGCCGGAGTTTCCCGCCATTTTGTTTCAATAGTAATTCCACGGGTTGAGGCCTCTTCCCTAATGAGACTGACAATTTTTTGTAAAACTTCCGTGACGGAAAAATTAGACAATTCCAGTCTGCGGCTTTTGGAAAAAGTCAGAAACTCTTCAATAATTCCGTTGAGGCGTTTGATCTCATCCCTGATGACACCGGAAAGATTCTGAAAATCTTCGGCCTTACTGGAATCCATAGGAATGAAATCTCTCTTCAATCTCTGTGTGGCCATGCTGATAGCATTTAGGGGATTGCGAATTTCATGCGCCACTCCGGCTGCCAACTGTCCGAGAGCGGAAAGCCGTTCCGCTTTCTCCAGTTGTCGTTCTATTTCAACAATACCGGCTAAGTGGCGGTTCTGGTCATGATAAAGCAGCCACATGGATAACAGAGCAATTATGACAATAAAAAACATAAACATAAAAATATTTTGGCGGTTTTCGGCAATGCTTTTATCCATTGAACTGCGGTCGAGACCAATTCTCACGATACCGACAATTTTTTTATCCAAAAATAAAGGTGTTGCCAGATCCAAAATTTTATTTTCGGCATAATCAACTTTCCTGCTGGCAATTTTTACATGGCCGACTAAAATTTCTTTAAAATTGAAATCTTGATTGCTTAAACTTGGAGGTGGCTGGCCGACACTGCTGAGAAGTTTTTTCTGATCATTGATAATTTGCATGTAAATTATGCCATGACCTTCTCCTATTTTATTCATTCCTTTTTCTCCGGCAACTTTCAGACTCCAGTAAATTAATCCCGGTTTATCCACATTTATTACCACTGTGCCGCTGTTGTCCTTACGCCTTAAAGCGATAAAGCCGATTCCCTGTTTAACACGTATTTTCTCCATTAGCTCAAGAGTGGTTAATTTCTGGCCATTTTTTACAAGTTCTTTTGCATCCAGCATGTTTGTTTGCAAATATCCGCTTTGGTAAACTGCATTTCCTTGCGCGTTTAATAAAGCCACATACAAAAAATTATTATCCGCAGCAAATTTAATTAGATAATCATTATTTATTTTACCTTTTTTCCATTGTTGATCTAACTTTAAGGCCAAAGCCGTTATTGCTTCAATCACCCATTTTTTGGAATAAGTAGCTTCATCCTGGCTGACAGTTTTTAAATTTGAACCTGTTTTTTCAGGCACAGCGATTATGCTTTTTAAATTTTCTTCAGTTAACCGCTGCAAAACGCCGATTGTGCTCAAGGCCTGATCTTCCATAAAATCTATGAGATTCATTTCACTTCTTTTAATCTCCAGAAATCCCATAGTCAAGATTAAAGCTACTAAAATGGCGCTGACAATGGCTACAGCTAAAGGCTGAAGAAAAGGATCGTTGTAATCGTGAGCCTTCCGGTTAATAATCAAATCTTTTTTTCTAAAAAAACGCATTTTTACCCTCAGAATATTATTTTGTTGGTCAGTTTAAGCTATTTAAGGAAAAAGTCAATGGCTAATCCCCCCAAAACCGACATTTTTGTCGAAGGAGTGGCAAACGTTACAATTTATAAATAACTGCATGTATTTATTATATTATTTAAAATAAGCAGATATGATTTCCGACATTTATTGCCGCTTATCCCAAAGGCAGATTTATTGTAACCGCCGCCACATTTAATTATTAATTAATTATTTTGAATAGTTAAGATAATTATATTGTTTATGGTACGATAAATGCTTTAAGTAAGAGCAAGTTAATTGATTGTCGACTAAAAATAACGGGTATGATTAGCCGACAGCAAAATAACCAAGAAGGTGTTTAACCTTCTCTCTTCATTCCTCAGGGAGGCTACTAACCAAGCCTCCCTTTCCTTTTTAATGAGACTCGCTGAAAACGAGTCCCGACGAGTCGGGATGAAGTTTAAAGCGTTAGTCGAATTATCCCATATAATTTGGGGTTCATACAGTGATTAATCTCTGGCATTATTTTTCTTCTGTCGCCAGACATTTATTCTCTCTTTGATGGTTTTTTCGAAACCTGTCTCTTTGGGTTGATAAAATATTTGCCCTTGAATTTTTTCCGGCAGGTATTCTTGAGGCACATAAGCGTCGGCATAGTCGTGAGCGTATTTGTAATCTTTGCCGTAATCAAGTTCCTTCATTAATTTTGTCGGCGCGTTGCGAATATGCAGCGGTACGGGCAAATATCCTTTTGTATTAATTGTTTCTTTAACTTTACCATAACCAATATACAGTGAATTGCTTTTGGGCGCTGTTGCCAGGTAAACTGCTGCCTGAGCTAATGCCAGTTCTCCTTCCGGCAGACCGATAAAGTGAAAAGCCTGCTGGGCGGCAATGGCAATGATCAGCGCCTGCGGATCAGCATTGCCCACATCTTCCGAAGCAAAGCGCACCATGCGCCTCGCAATGTAAAGCGGGTCTTCCCCAGCGGCAATCATCCGTCCCAGCCAATACAAGGCGGCGTCGGGATCACTGCCACGCAAGCTCTTATGTAAAGCCGAAATCAAATTGTAATGCTCTTCACCGTCTTTATCATATAAAAGCGTTTTTTTAAGCAGGGCTTCCTGGGCAAATTCCGGCGTGATAACTCTTTTATCAGCGGGCAGATTTTGCACCATGGATACAATAGCTTCCAGATTATTCAAGGCACTGCGAGCATCGCCATCAGATAAACGAACAATATAACGAAGAGTGTCCAGATCGATCTGTATAGAAAATTGCCCGAAACCTTTTTGCGTATCTTTCAGGGCACACTCGACCATGGCCATCAGATCTTCTTCAGAAAACGGATTTAAGACCAAAACCCGTGTTCGCGATAGAAGAGGAGCAATAACTTCAAAGGAAGGGTTTTCCGTAGTTGCGCCAATTAATGTAATCAGGCCGCTTTCCACATGTGGCAAAAAAGCATCCTGCTGGGCTTTGTTGAAGCGGTGAATTTCATCGACAAAGAGGATCATTTTTGTCTTTTTTACTTCCCACAATTCTCTGGCTTCATCGATTACCGCGCGAATTTCTTTCACGCCGGAAAGAACGGCGGAAAAACTGACAAATTTTGATTTGGTTTCGTTGGCCAGAATTCTGGCCAGAGTAGTTTTTCCTGACCCGGGAGGACCCCAGAAAATCATGGAAAAAAGTTTATCTTCTTCAATGGCATGCCGGAGCAAACAGCCTTCTGCCAGAAGATGCCGCTGACCGATATATTCGGAAATATTTTGCGGCCTCATTCTTTCGGCAAGAGGAGCCGAAACCTTCGCATCGCCTGTGTTTCTCTGGCTAAACAAATCCATGGTCTTCATGTTTGACTCTTCGCTTTTCCAATTATTTCAATCAGGTCGATTACTTTATCTTTAGGCTCGGCACAGGTGAATCGTTTCCATTGTCCGGGAGTCAGGTGTTCTTTGAGCAATGCCGCCACGTCAAAAGGCGCCTGCCAGCATTGGATAATGCGTGCACAGGGCAGGTCCCCCGATTCCTGAAGACAGTAACCAAACGTCATTTCGTCTCCTAGCTTTGGGCATCGGATTAATTTTGAGTCAAGCGGTGTTTTCATTGCCGATCAGCTTGGCTAAAAAAAGGAAAGCCGTCAAGAAATTTATTTTCCTGACGGCTTTTGGAAGTCTTTTGATCTACGAAATTAAGGTTTTGGGAAATTCTTAATAGCATTCAGCGCGCGATCAATTTCATGATCCGGCAATTCGTAAGCCTGCAATTTACCGGACAAATAGGCATCATAAGAGGACATATCGACCAGACCGTGGCCGCTCCAGTTAAAGAGGATCACTTTTTCCTTGCCTTCTTCCTTGGCGCGCATCGCTTCATCGACGACGGCTGCCAGAACATGGTTAGTTTCCGGTGCTGGGATAAAGCCTTCTGTCCGCGCCCATTTGACACCGGCATCAAAAGTTTTTAGTTGATCATAAGCTCTGGGTTCAATGAAATTTTCCCGGACCAGATGGCTGACGATAGGGGCCATGCCGTGGTAGCGCAAACCGCCAGCGTGAATTGGCGCGGGGACATAATCATGACCCAGTGTATACATCGGGAGCAGAGGTGTGGTTTTGGCCAGATCGCCAAAGTCGTAAGCGAACGGGCCTTTCGTCATGCTGGGGCAGGATGATGGTTCGGCACCCACTATCTTCACATCTTTTCCGTGAATCTTGTCACAGACATAAGGAAGAGCGATACCTGCAAAGTTACTGCCACCGCCGCAACAACCCATAACAACATCCGGATAGACGCCGATTTTTTTCATTTGTTTTTGTGCTTCTAGACCGATAATAGACTGGTAAAGCAATACGTGATTCAACACACTACCCAGTGCGTATTTCGTATCTTTGCTGGTTACACAATCTTCAATGGCTTCACTGATCGCGATGCCCAGAGAGCCGGGAGAATCGGGATGCTCGGCCAAAACATTTCTTCCCGCCTGCGTCAGATTACTTGGGCTTGGAATACATTCTGCGCCCCAGGTGTTCATCATCATGCGACGATAGGGTTTCTGTTCATAGCTGATTTTAACCATGTACACACGGCATATTAAACCAAACATCTGACAGGCCATGGACAGGGCACTCCCCCATTGGCCGGCGCCGGTTTCCGTCGTGATGCGTTTGGTTCCGGCTACTTTATTATAATAGGCCATCGGGATGGCAGCGTTGGGCTTGTGTGAACCCGCCGGGCTGACGCCTTCATTTTTGTAATAAATTTTTACCGGACAATTGAGCAGTTTTTCGAAATTATAAGCCCGGTAAAGAGGAGACGGCCGCCACAACAAATATTTTTGCAGAACTTCATCAGGGATTTTTATCCAACGCTTACTGGAAGCTTCCTGCTCAATAATGTTCATCGGGAAAATTGCCGCCAAATCACCGGGAGTTACCGGTTGACCTGTGCCGGGGTGCAAAGGTGGTTTCATCGGTGTGGGCAAATCCGCCAAGATGTTGTACCACTTTTTGGGTATTTCCCGATCTTGCAGTACTACTTTTACCTGTTCCATATTTTTTCTCCTTCTAATAAGTATTTTTAAGAATCACGGATATAATAATATCCTCCGCTTTGCTGTATATCCCTATTCGCAGCGGCGGATAGGATAATTTCCAATAGCCTTTGGCTATTTGGATACCACTGTATGCTTTGCATACAGGATAATTCCACTTGCGCTTCGAGTTTCGCTAAGCTCACTCTCAGCTAGTGTCATTAATTCGGCAAAAAAACTTCAATGCGCCTTGCTTTTGAAGTTTTAGTCTCATTACGACCTGCAAGCTTCAGTCATAGATGACCTTCAGGTTATGCACTTTGTTTCTGAAGCTTGGGTCTCATTAAAAAAAAGCCATGGGTTATGATTCTTCCCATGGCATTGTTTACTTTGTGGAGTCATGGGAAGGATCCTCCCCGCCCATACTCATTTTTTTGTGAGATTATGGGCAGATATCTATAACCTGCCACCACCAGTTATTGTTAGAAATAATTGCCAACATTTCTTCGGTTCACCTTATTTTTTCAATTGTAAAGTTGCGTAACACAGCGAATAAATGATTGTCAAGATTAATTTTATCATGCCCTGCACATGATTTTGTATCGATAAAATTCTTCCTCAGGCCTAAGTCATGAAGACTTTCTTCGTCTTCCATGGGCAGAAAAGGAAAATGTTTTATGAAGATTTTGGCAAATATTCCGACGCCCGCGTCAACAGACATACACTTTTCATTATAAACTTTAACTCGTTTTATCCCACAACTGGGCGAATCACTCTTAAAAATAAAGCCGCAAAGATTTTCTGCTTCCAGTTCGACGACACGCTTGCGCGCCCATTCAACCAGTAAATCTGTCCGATCCTGTTTGCTATGGGTGGTGACTAAACGCGGATTCTCCGGATCTCCCTCCAGACGCATAGATTCTCTGGGAGCACCGAGGCCGCATTCACCTTCAGGACAAACGGGAACATAATCAACATATTTTCCTAAAGAATCCTTGAGAAACGAATCCAGCTTATGTACGCCATCATAGCGTACATTTTCACCCAACAAACAGGCGCTTATGCCAAGCTTAATTTTTTCCATATGAGCCATTGTTCCCTCTTTGGGTCGATTAAGATAATTCTTATAAGAACTCGTTTTTTTGTGTAGTGATTATAGGGAGAAGGTGTTGATGCGTCAAGAAAATTAAGCCACTATACGTTGGTATTAGCGATTTCATGATTTTATTTTTGTTGACTACGTACTCATTTCCTGATTTTTATATCGTATCTTAAAAAACTTATAGGGGGTGCGATCATGTATGAAAAGAAACCCTGGTTGAAATTCTATCAGCACGTTCCAAAAACGCTGGATTATCCTCGTGCGACAATGTACGAAGCCGTCCGGCAATCGGCTGAACGTTGTCTTGATTCAATTGCCTATGATTTTCTCGATTACACTTCGACTTACCGTCAATTCATCAGCGAGATCGATAAGTGCGCCGACGCGCTAGCCGCTATCGGCCTGAAAAAAGGAGAACGGATCACAATTTCCATGCCGACTTCTCCGCAGGGAATCATTTGCTTCTATGCCGCAAACAAACTAGGCGCTGTCTCCAGCATGATTCATCCTCTTTCCACAATCAAAGAAATCGAATTTTACCTTAATGTGGCAAAAAGCCGTTTTGTTTTGACCCTGGACGCTTTTTACGGCAAATTCAAAGATTTAAAAGAAACTACTCCTTTGGAAACTCTGATTCTGGCGCGGATTCCAGATTATCTGGGACCCCTCAAGCGCATCGGATTCAACCTGACCATGGGCAGAAAAATTCCGAAAGTACCGCCAGATCCGATGGTCAAATGGTGGAAAGATCTGATGCGCGGCAGCTATCCCCATGCCCCGCAGGCGCAGATGGATACTGATGAACTGGCTGTAATCCTTTACAGCGGAGGCACAACCGGCGTGCCCAAAGGGATCATGCTCTCCAATATGAATTTCATCAGCGAGGGCTTGCAGGTATCTGAATGGGGTAGGCTCTCGGGTGCGGATTCCATTTTAGCCATCCTTCCCATATTTCACGGCTTCGGTTTAGGTGTCTGCGTAAATGCCTGCTTCATGGGTGGTGGCAAAAGCATCCTCGTGCCGCAATTTACGCCGGAAACAGTTGCTCAAATTATCAGTTCCAAAAAACCTTCCTTCGTCATTGGTGTACCGACTCTTTTCGATGCCCTAAGCCGCCATCCGAAAATGCACAAGACCAATCTTAGTTGCCTTCAGGCGACTTTCAGCGGAGCAGATTCTCTGCCGCGGACAGTTAAAGACCGGTTTGAGGAAATGGTGAAAAAGCAGGGCGGAAATGTTCAACTCATGGAAGGGTATGGCTTAACTGAAGCTGTAACGGCGATCATGGCAATGCCAATAGGCCATTACAGGGAGGGTAGCATTGGAATACCCTTTCCGGATATGTTGGCAAAAATCGTCCGGCTTAACACGACTGATGAAGTGCCCTGCGGTGAAGAAGGAGAAATCTGCATTTCCGGCCCGGCGGTAATGCTTGGTTATCTTGATCAGCCGGAGGAGACAGCAAATACTTTACGACAGCATCCTGACGGCAAATTATGGCTCCATACCGGAGACATCGGCACTATGGATGAAGATGGGTTTTTTTATTTTAAACTGCGGCAAAAACGGATGATCAAATCTTCGGGCATGAACGTCTATCCGGCGCAGGTGGAAGATATTCTCTATAAACATCCGGATATACGGGATGCGTGTATTATCGGAGTCCCGGACGAAGCGCAGGTTCAGCTTGTCAAAGGGATTGTTGTTTTGAAGGACCCTGCTAAAGCATCTCCGGAAATGGAGAAGATATTGATTGATTTTTGCCGCGATCATCTGATTAAATGGAGTTGCCCGCGGGAAATAGAATTCCGAGATAGCTTGCCGAAAACACTCGTCGGGAAAATTGCTTTCAATGTTTTGGAAGAGGAAGAAATTGCCAAATTGAAGGCTGCCGGAAAGTTTAGCGGAAATTGAAAACATACGCGCTTCGCATATTAATCCGGCAAAAGATTATAATTAAAGTTATTAAGGGAATATATCCATGGAGAAAATTACGGAATTTAAAAATATCATCACTGACTCTTATGCTTATTGCCGTAAGTATAAGGAAGAAACAGGCAAAAAAATTGTTGGTTATACCTGCTCCTACACTCCGGAAGAAATTATCTATGCCGCAGGTGCGCTTCCTTTCCGGCTTTTCGGCACAAATGAAGGGATTCATCTGGCCGACGCCAATCTGCAATCATACTGTTGCTCTCTGGTTCGGGGCATACTGGAAGAGGGGCTTTCCGGAAGGCTGGATTTCCTGGACGGCGCCGTTTTCCCGCACACGTGCGATTCTTTCCAGCGGCTTTCTGATATCTGGCGGATTAACGTTGCCCATAAGTTTCATCTAGATATCGTTCTTCCTGTAAAGCTAAATACCGCCAGCGCCCGGCAATATATGATTGATATTTTGGAAAAATTTAAAAAAGATTTGGAGCATGCCCTGAGTGTTAAAATCACAGACGCAATGCTCTCTGACACCATCAAAACATATAATCAGATCCGGGCGCTCATGAGGAAGCTCTATGCCATTCGTGCCCAAAGAACGGAAATCATCAGTGGCCGCGATTTCCATAGCATTATCAAGGCGGCCATGATCATGGACAGGCCGCTCTTTCTCAAAACACTTGGAGAAGTCATAGCGCAAATAGAGAAAGCTCCCGGTGGTGAAATTAAATCCGACGCTAAAAGAATTGTACTTGCCGGAAGTATATGCAGTCATCCGGACATTTACGATATCATCGAGAATGCCGGAGGGGTTGTCGTCTGGGATGATCTCTGCACGGGATCGAGATACTTTGATGGTGTCCTGGATGAAAAAGCTTCTCCGCTTGCGGCAATAGCGCAAAGATATCTTGACAGGCCTATCTGTCCGGCGAAGCATGCGGGATTAACGGATCGGGGCGAAAACATCGTCCGAATCGTCAGAGAAAGTAAGGCAGACGGGATCGTGTTTCTTCTGCTTAAATTCTGCGATCCTCACGCCTTCGATTATCCCTACATAAAAGAAATGCTGGATAAGGAGAATATCCCCTGCATGTTGCTGGATATGGAAGAACAACTTCCCGCCGCGGGGCAGTTGCAGACCCGTTTCGAAACATTCATTCAGATATTATAAAGACGGATTTCAACAGAAAAGGACTTATGATGAAAAAACAGATATTGGAATTTCTGAAAACAATTTTGATCTTTTCATTCGGTAAATTCAAGAAATTCACTCTCCGTTTCAAAAAAACGAAGACGATGAAAGACATGATGATAGTTTACTACAGCGAAGCCAAATCGGCCAGACTGACGGGCAAAAAAGTTGCCTGGATAACCAGCGGCGGCCCTGTGGAACCGCTCCTCGCGATGGGTATCATCCCTGTGTATCCCGAAAACTACGGCGCCATGATTGGGGCTTCCAAAATGGGTGGCGGACTTTGCGAGAAGGCGGAGGCCATGGGATATTCCAGCGATCTGTGTTCCTACGCCCGCGCCGATATTGCCTGCGCGACTATTAATGGCGGCCCTCTCCAAGGTTTGCCCAAACCAGACATGCTGGTGTGCTGTAACAATATCTGTGGGACCGTTCTCAAATGGTATGAAGTTCAGGCGCGGTATTTCAATGTGCCCCTGTTCATTCTCGATACGCCCATTTGTCATACGGAGTATACGCCGGAGATCGCCAAGTATGTTCGCAGTCAGTTTGATGAGTACTTCGCTTTTTTGGAGAGCGCCTGCAAAAGAAAATTCAATTATGACCGTCTGAATGAGGTACTGCTTCGTTCTTTTCAGACACAGGTGCTATGGCAGGAAATACTGGATACGACCACAAACAAGCCTTCGCCCATGACAGCTTTCGATGCCTTCTTCCATATGGCTTTGATTGTCACATTAAGGGGCACGCCGGAAGTTATTGATTATTACACGGCGCTTTTGGCCACAATGAAAGAGCGCGTGACGCGCGGCATCGGCGCTGTTCCCAATGAAAAATACCGCCTGCTCTGGGATAATATTCCCATCTGGCATCGCATGAAATGGCTTTCCCAGAAATTTGCTTCCCAAAGCGCCTGTCTGGTTGCGGATACCTATACCTCGGCCTGGTGTGGTACGTTAAAATACGTCAGCGGTGATAATCCCATTGATTCTCTGGCGGAGGTTTATACCAGAATTTACCTGAATATCGGCGTTGATGAAATGGCCAAGATGATCATCGCCATGATCGACAAGTATGATGTTGACGGGCTTGTCCTGCACTCGAACCGGAGCTGCAAACCGTATTCTTTCGGCCAGCTCGATATTCAGAGGATAGTCGAACAGGAAAGAGGAATACCGTGCCTGATGATCGAAGCCGATATGGCAGATGAAAGGAGCTTTTCCGAAAGCCAGATATCGACGAGAATAGATGCATTTATGGAGATCATTAAAGAGAGAGAAGAGACTTCTAAAAAATAGATCGTAAAAAGTTGAAACAAGAAACAAACAGGAGAAAATGCTTACAGCAGGTATTGATATAGGTTCTATTACAGCGAAGGCCGCCATTTTTGAGGCTGGCAAGCTCCTTGCCACGAAAGTTATTTTTACCGGATACAACGCGGAGGCCGCAGGTCAAAAGGTTTATGAGGAAGTTTTGGGTGAGGCGTGTCTTGAAAAAGCTTTCATCGAAAAAATTGTCTCTACCGGATACGGCCGCAACAGCGTTAAATTTGCCGATAAATCCTACACGGAAATCATGTGTCACGCCGCCGGGGCTCATTTTCTTAATCCGCATATCCGTTCCATTATTGATATCGGCGGGCAGGACAGCAAAGCCATTCTGCTCGACGATAACGGCAAGGTAAAAAACTTTGTCATGAATGATAAATGCGCCGCCGGAACAGGCCGCTTTCTGGAAGTGATGGCCAGAGCAATGGAAGTCAATCTGGATGAGTTCGGAGCCATGTCCATAAAATCGAAACAGCCTTCCAAAATAAGCAGTCTTTGCACGGTATTTGCGGAGTCGGAAGTTATTTCCCTGATTGCGAAAGGAGAACAAAGGCAGGATATCATTGCCGGAATTCACGAATCAATTGCCGCCAGGGTTTCGTCCATGGTCGGCCGCGTCGGGATAAAAGAACCGGTCATGATAACAGGAGGAGTTGCCCGCAATATCGGAGTTGTCCATGCCCTCGAAAAGAAGCTGGGGATGAAAATAGAAGTATCACCTTATGCTCAGGTCAATGGAGCGATAGGCGCAGCCTTTCTGGCCGCATTGCTATAATCATTTCTCCGACCTAAAAGGATTTTTTTCAGCAATAAAAATGCAGACAGATATTGATTTTATGAAGATAGCACTGGAGGAAGCGCGAGAAGCTTACCGTTGCGGCGAAGTTCCCGTAGGGGCTGTACTGGTGCTTGAAGGTAATGTTTTAGCGCAGGCGCATAACTCCCCTATCATGAGAAATGACCCTTCGGCGCACGCGGAGATGCTAGTCTTAAGGCAGGCGGGGGAAAAAATCGGCAATTACCGGCTTGCCGGAGTCCAGCTTTACGTTACACTGGAACCCTGTGTAATGTGCGCGGGAGCAATTGTTCAGGCGCGGCTGGTGCGCGTCATTTTCGGGGCGCGTGATCCGAAATGTGGCGCGGTGGGTTCATTATATAATATTTTGACTGATGAAAGATTGAATCATCAGGTGGAAATAACGGAAGGAATATTGCGGGAGGAATGCGGGGAAATTTTGAGTAGATTTTTTCAACAAAAGAGGATAAAAGCCGATTCGAACGATTAATACGGTGGGGAGAGGTACCGAAGTGGTCGTAACGGGATCGACTCGAAATCGATTTGGGGGCCACAAGCTCCCACGGGGGTTCGAATCCCCCTCTCTCCGCCAGAATTATTTATAGCTGTCATTCCCGAGAAGGCGGGAATCCATGATTAATAAATTTTAAAAGTTCTTTATACTGATAAAAAAATATTGTTTTTCTGGGAGAGATGTCCGAGCGGCCGAAGGAGCACGACTGGAAATCGTGTGTATGCCCACAAAGGTGTACCGCGGGTTCGATTCCCGCTCTCTCCGCCAGAAAAATTCGTAAATTTCTATTTTTATCGAATGAATTTCTTTAACCTGTCTTTAATCTTTTTTAACTTTCCGACTTTAGAACCCCCACCGGAGTTGGAGTATATAGGGTTTAAAAAATATGGATAACTTCCTGTCATCCACAGGCAGCATAATTCAGAAAAAGTTGATGATTTCCAATGGTAAGAAACATCTGATAATCCTAAATTAATATTGACTTAATAGTATTTGAGAGTAAAGTAATAATAAATGTAAAAATGAACAGATCGGATTCTTATAATTTTTAACAAACTTGTCATATAGGTGAGTTAATGTTTAAGAGAATTAATGATAAGTTCATTTGCTTGAATAGACAAACTCCAAACAGCAGCAGTAACTACCCCCCCCCCCATCATTATAACTTATTGTATTTACAAAGTAATATTATTTACCACTGCGGCGCTTCAGCAGGAGTAACTAATTCTTTTGCACATTTGTGCAGGAAGACGGTGTGTTTCCTATCTAGATTTCAATGGGTGACCTTATGAAAGATGATGAGAAGAAGACAAAGAAGCAGCTCTTAGATGAACTGACGGAATTGCGCTCGCAAAATGCCGCTCTGAAAAAAACAACAAATGGGAATATAGCGTCGGAGCTTGTAATGCAGGAAGCCACTCGCTATGCCGAAAGCATTGTGGAAACTGTTCGAGAACCCCTTTTAATTCTGGATGCTAATCTGAAAATAATCTCGGCGAACCGCAACTTTTACACAACTTTTAAAGTAAATCCCGCTAATACGATCGGACGTTTCATCTATGACCTTGGAAACAGACAATGGGACATCCCAAAACTTCGGGAGCTGCTGGAAAACATCCTTCCTAAAAAAGAAGTATTCAACGGCTTTGAGGTTGAACATACTTTTCATAACATCGGTCATAAAATCATGCTGCTCAATGCCCGCCAGATATATCGGGCAGACATCAACTCAAAGATCATTCTCCTGGCCATTGAGGACATTACCGAGCGTCGGTCGATCGAGGAGAAATTACTACTTGCCACCATAGTGGAGTCTTCTAAAGATGCGATTATTGGTGAGAGTTTGGATGGCATCATTACTAGCTGGAATAAAGGTGCGGAAGAAATCTACGGCTACACCAAAAGCGAGATTATTGGCAAATCAATATCAGTCATTGTTCCGCCTAGACTTCCAGATGAATTGACCGATATTCTTAGCAAGATAAAGTTGGGAGAAGCGATTAAGAGCTATGAAACGATACGGCGAAGAAAAGATGGACAAAACATTTACGTATCCCTTTCGGTTTCGGCTGTATACGATGCTGAGGGCAGGATTTTAGGCGCATCCACAATTGCCCGCGACATTACCGAACGCAAGCAACTGGAAAACTTATTAAAAGAATCCGAAATGCAGTATAGGCTTCTTTTTGAAACTGCAAACGACGGAATAGTACTTTTAGAAAAAAGCGAAGGGAAGATAGCCCATATTAATCCGTCTGTCGAGAAGATGTTGGGCTATTCGGCAAAAGAGGTCATCGGAAATAAACTTCAGGACGTCGGCCTTATAATCGATCATGGTGATTTCCAAATAACAATGAAAAATTTGAACAAGAGAGGCATTCTTCGTTACAATGATGTTCCGGTAAAAACCAAGTCCGGGAAGCAAATCTATGCGGATACATATCTCGTTGATAAGGCAAAATTTGCACAATGTAATATTCGTGACATCACCGAGCGTAGGAGTAAGGAAAAAGAGATCCGCTTACTAAATGAGGATCTGGAAAAACGGATATTGCAGCGCACCGCACAGTTGAATGAAGCCAACAAGGAGTTGGCGTCTTTTGCCTATTCCGTTTCTCATGATCTTCGCGCCCCTCTGCGCGGCATCGACGGCTGGAGTCTTGCCCTCCTGGAGGAATACGGCGACACGCTCGACGATCAGGGCCGCAAATATCTCCAGCGTGTTCGAACAGAGACGCAGCAAATGGGAATGCTGATTGAAGATCTTCTGAATCTTTCCCGGATAACTCGTATCGAACCACAATTGATGCCTATAGACCTCACCGCCATGGCCAGCAGCATTGCCAACCGTTTGCAGGAAGAGAATCCGCAACGCAACATAGAATTTATAATTCAGCCTGCATTGAGAGCCAATGGAGATAATCATCTGATCAACATAGTTCTCACCAATCTTTTTGATAATGCCGTCAAGTTCACCGGTAAGCAGTTCCTTCCAAGGATTGAGTTCGGCAAAACTGAGGTTGACGGAGGAAAGGCCTTCTTTGTACGTGACAACGGAGCGGGATTTGATATGGCTCACGCACCAAAGCTGTTCGGGGCCTTTCAACGCCTTCACAAATCATCGGAGTTCCCCGGCACCGGTATCGGCCTTGCCACGGTGCAGCGCATTATTCACCGCCATGGTGGCCGAATATGGGCTAATGCACAGATAGATCAAGGAGCAACCTTTTACTTCACCTTATAAGGAGACAATATGAACACAAAAACTATTCTTCTTGTCGAAGACAATCCCAGCGATATCGAATTGACAAAACGAGCCCTGGCAAATGCTAATATTGCCAACAAGTTGGTCGTCGCCGAGGACGGTCAGGAAGCACTAGATTACCTTTTTGGAACCGGTCATTACGCCGGTCGGGACGCAGCGCCGTTATTAGCCGTGGTGCTGCTTGACCTCAAACTGCCCAAGGTGGACGGGTTGGATATATTGAGACGGATTCGCGCGAATGAGCGAACAAAACGGCTGCCGGTGGTAATCCTCACATCCTCCCAGGAAGAACAGGACATTGCCGCTGGTTATGACCTCGGCGCCAACAGCTACATCCAAAAACCGGTTGACTTTCTCAAGTTTGCAGAGGCCATCAAGACTCTGGGACTTTATTGGCTAGTCTTGAATGAACTTCCACATTTGAGAAATAATTCGTGAAGCGGGATACGTGAAGCGTGAGATACGAAAGGATTGTTACAATGGCAAAAATAATTCCATCTGAAATCAGCAAACCGCAAGCCCTCCGGGTATTAATGGTTGAGGATTCGGAAAGTGATGAGCAGCTGATAATCCGTGAATTGAAAAAGGGCGGCTACGAGCCCGAATATGAACGGGTGGAAACAGCAGCAGGGATGAAAAAAGCCCTAAAAGATAAGCAATGGGACATCATCCTTTGCGATTATAAAATGCCGGAATTTAATGCTCCTTCAGCCATTACCCTGCTCAAGGGAACAAATATCGACATTCCTCTCATAATTGTATCGGGTGCTATAGGCGAAGAAATTGCTGTAAAGTGTATGCGTTCAGGTGCTCATGATTACATTATGAAGACTAACTTATCGCGTCTTTGCCCGGCCATAACCAGAGAATTAGAAGAAGCAGAAGTTAGAGTCCAACGCAAGCTGGCGGAGGACGCACTGAAGGAAAGTGAAAAAAAATATCGCCTGTTGGCCGATAATGTCCATGACGTCATTTTCGTTTTGGATATGAATCTGAAATACACCTATGTCAGCCCTTCCGTAAAAATCCTGAGGGGATACGAACCGGAAGAGTTGTTGCAACAAACACCTGCTGGGATGTTGACGCCCTCCTCCCTGGATCTGGCCACGAAGACCATAGCTGAGACTATGGAACTGGAAAAAAATGAACATAGAGAGATCAACGTATCTCGGACGCTTCAATTGGAAATGATACGAAAAGATGGGACCACCGTGTGGGCGGAGGTGAAGTTTTCACTTATCAGAGATGAAAATCAGCAACTAGTGAGTATTATGGGTGTAACCCGTGACATCACCGAGCGCAAAATGGCGGAGGCTAAACTTCAACAGACCCTCGGCAACCTCAGGAAAGCGGTTGGCACGACCATCCAGACCATGGTATCTGCTGTAGAGATGAGAGATCCCTATACAGCTGGTCACCAGTTACGAGCTGCAAACCTGGCCTGTGCTATTGCCACGGAGATGGAGTTAACCCAGGATAAAATCGACGGAATTCGGATGGCAGGTTCCATCCATGACATCGGAAAATTATCAATCCCCGCGGAGATCTTGTCTAAGCCTACCAAGCTGACATACATTGAATTTTCCCTGATTAAAGAACACTCCCATACAGGGTACGAGATGCTGAAGGATGTGGAATCTCCCTGGCCGCTGGCACAAATCGTTTACCAACACCATGAACGGATGGACGGATCCGGCTATCCAAGAAATCTGAAAGGGAATGAAATTCTTATAGAGGCCCGCATTATGGCTGTGGCCGACGTGGTGGAAGCCATGGCCTCCCATCGTCCATATCGTCCCAGCTTAGGAATCGACGCCGCACTGGCCGAAATAGAAAAGAATAAAGGAACCCATTACGATAATACTGTCGCGGATGCCTGTCTGAGATTATTTCGAGAAAAAGGGTATCAGTTTAAAAAAGATAGAGAAATCAATTCGTTGCACCTTTCGAATAAGCGTCAATCCGAAGTTGAGGTAACAGACAGACAGATTCATATTCGAGATGTTGGTTCAATTTTGGATTGACGCATGAAGAACTAAGCCGCGTGTTGTGGGCTATGG
>Ga0224555_1002702_pt1 | contig 20038 bp, 20 predicted proteins | sample 714S23034metaG_FD_180687 | JGI IMG/M metagenome (GOLD analysis project Ga0224555, IMG submission 180687) | Peat soil microbial communities from Stordalen Mire, Sweden - 717 S2 30-34 | ecosystem: Environmental > Terrestrial > Soil > Wetlands > Peat | place: Sweden: Norrbotten County, Stordalen...
CATCCTCCTTTCCCGTGTAGATTGAATCTAGCGGCAGACCGCGAAGAAATCAAGTGGCGCGGGTTGCGGCGTGGGATTTCAGCATCTTACGGATGGCGGCTGGAGATGAGCGCCGGAAGGATGGGACGATGAAACCTGCAACGATCGTTGGACTGTTGCTGATTGTGCTGGGCATTGCGGGGTTTGTGGTGGGCGGCGTGAGCTTCACGCAAACCAAGAAGGACGCGCAGATCGGGCCGGTGGAGATCAATCACCAGTCGACGACGACGTATCCGATCTCGCCCGTGCTGAGCGGACTGGCGCTGGTGGGTGGGATTGTGCTGGTGGTAGTTGGGGTCCGGCGCGGGGCTTGATTTTGTCGCTTGCGACTGGCCGGAGTATACCCTAGGGGGATATACTATATTTTGGCGAGGCGCAGGAATGCCGTCGCGACTAACTAAACCAAGGGCGGCAACTTCGACATGCACGTTTGCACGGCATTCATACATCGCGGCGAGGATGGAGGCTGGATGCTTCCCCTCCCTTTTCTCTGCAGACGACTGGCGGCGCTGGCTGGGCTGGCGGCTGGATTGATTTTCGGGTTGGCCGGCAGCGCGGCGGCGCAGGCGACGGACGCGGCTCCGCAGGCCCAGGCGCCGGCTGATCCGGCGATGTTTCCTCATCCGGACACTACCCGCTACTTCATCGCGGGCCAGGCCAACATTATCTTCCAGGCGCATGGGCCGTTCCACTCGCCCTATGAGGGGGTGAACAGCCTGCTGGGACGCGGAGAGTACAAGACGTCGCTGATGGGCACGGTGTATATGGCTTATCAGCTGAACCGCAGCCCTAAGTTTGCGACGGACGGAATCTTCGATGTGGAGGAGGCGACCGGGCGCGGACTCTCTGAGGCGCTGGGGCTGGGCGGGATTACCGATCTGGACGTGGTGCGCAATCCGAACCTGGGCAAGGTGCCGTATCTGGCGCGGTACGAACTGCACCAGGTGATTGGGCTCTCGGACAAGCTGGTCGAAGCAGACCGCGGGCCGTTTTCGCTGGCCACGCAACTGCCGGCCAGGCGCATCGAGTTGAGCGCGGGGCGCATGGGCCTGCCCGACTACTTCGACCTCAATTCGGTTGGCAGCGACTCGCACCTGCAGTTCATGAACTGGACCGTGGACCAGAACGGCGCGTGGGACTACGCAGCCAATACTCGCGGATATACCGACGGGATTGTGGCCCAGTACATTGACCCTGCATTCAAGGCACGATATGCAATAGGGGCGATGCCGATCGTCGCCAATGGTCAGGTGCTGCAATACGAGTTCCGGCGCGCGAATGGACAGAACGTCGAGTTCGAACTGCCCCATGGGCCCGGCGCCTTCGTACCCAGGCTGACGCAGCGAAGGGGTGCCGTGCGCCTGCTGGGCTATGTCAACAAAGCGAACATGGGCGACTACCGCCAGCAGAACATCAAGTTCCTTGAGGGCCTGACCCCGACGCCGGACATCACGGCGCACCCGCTCCAGAGCACGAAGAAGTACGGCTTCGGGATCAACATGGAGCAGGAAGTCAGCGACACCGTGCGCCTGTTTGCCCGATTCGGCTGGAACGAGGGCCAGCACGAGAGCTTTGCCTATACCGAAGTCGATCAGACCTTCAACTTCGGCGGAGACTACTCCGGCCGGGCCTGGGGACGTGCCAATGACAAGATCGGCCTCACCTTTGTAACCAACGCAATCAAGCGCGACCACCAGGCATACCTCAAGCTCGGCGGCCTGGGTTTCATCCTCGGCGACGGCAATCTCAACTACGCCCGCGAAGACATCCTGGAGGGCTACTACAACCTGCACACGTGGCGCGGCGTCTACTACGCGCTCGACCTGCAGTACATCAACCATCCCGGCTACAACCAGGACCGCGGCCCGGTACTGGTCGAGTCGGTGCGCATGCACGTGGACTTTTAAGGATAGTTGTAGGTTGTCAGTTGAAGGCGCGCGGCGGCCGAATCGTATACTTCAACCGTGCCTTCGTCTTCCCTCTTCGAGCTGCTTGGATTTCTCGTCGGCCTGCTCTTCGGCAGTTTTTTGAACGTGTGCATCTCGCGTCTGCCGGCCCACGAATCCATCGTGACACCGCGCTCGCGCTGCACCTCCTGCGGCCACACCATCCGCTGGTACGACAACATCCCCGTCCTGAGCTGGCTGCTGCTACGTGCCCGCTGCCGCGACTGCAAAGCAAGGATTTCGTGGCGCTATCCGGCGGTGGAGTTGGCGGTGGGGCTGTGGTTTGCGTTGGCCGCTTACGTTCTGTGGTCTACACTCGGAATTATCAGTACGATTTTCGTCGAACCGCGGGTTCCGCTACCTCCTGGTGCGCCCCCTTTCGCCGGACCGACGATGCACGATCTAGCGGCCTCGGCCAGCGGGGATCTTTATGTTTCGGTTATCGCATTCGCGATTCTTGGTTTTCTTCTGATTGGGTTGATGGTGATGGACTGGCAAACCCAGCGCCTGCCGGACGCCTTCACCCTCACCGGCTTTGCCATCGGCTTCGTGCTCACCTGCGTACAGGCGCTTTTTCTCGCGCCCGGCCAGGGCGACATCGTCCTGAACCCGACCCATCAGCTTCGCCTCTCCAGCCCCGGCAGCTTTGCAGCACAGGGGAATGTGTTTCTCACCGGAACTGAAGCCCTCGTCATGGGCCGCATCGCCGCCATCGCCGGCGCGGCGCTACTCCTCTTGATCATCCGCTGGCTCTACAAAGCCGTCCGTAAGCGCGAAGGCATGGGGCTGGGCGATGTGAAGCTGCTGGCCATGATCGCCGCGTTCCTCGGCTTCGGCGAATCGCTGCTCGCGCTCTTCGCGGGCGCGCTGGCGGCCAGCACTTACGGCCTGACCCTGCTCGCCCGCGGCAAGGCTGGAGCCAAGTCGAAGCTCCCGATGGGCAGCTTTATCTGTGCTGGAGGGTTGTTTGCCGCGCTGTTCGGCCAGCGGATTGTGGACTGGTATGTGGGGTTGCTGCGGTAAGGAATCGAAAAGCTAATCACAGAGAGCACAGAGAAAAAAGAGAGAACGCAGAGAAGACCGGGTTTCTACTCATGGTGATCGTCGTCACTTGAGTGGTGTGTAAACGGGCCGTTTGCTTGACACTTGACCGCCCCACTTCTAGAGTCAAAGATGCGGCATGACGAGTTATCCCTACATCTGGAATTACCTCCCGCTGGGGCTGCAGATACTTGCCGCGCTCGGCCTCGCCGCAGGCATGGTTGGCGCGTCCTTCTTCGTCGGCAAGCACAAAAACTCGCGCACCAAGCTGGGCGCGTATGAGTGCGGCATGGACCCGGTAGGCGACGCGCGCGGCCGCTTCTCGGTCCGCTTCTATATGGTCGCCATGCTGTTCATCCTGTTCGATGTGGAGGCAGTCTTCATGCTGCCCTGGGCGGTCATCTTCCGCCGCCTGCCCGGCATCACTCATTCCAGGATGTTCGGCTTCTGGGAGATGCTGGTGTACCTCGGCTTCGTTGCAGTTGGACTCTTTTACGTGTGGAAGAAGGGCATCCTGACCTGGGCCGAAGACAAGGGAGATTTGTAATGTACGACCCCGCGTCCGCCCTCGTGGGCACCACCGCCGTCTTCGAGGCGATGCCGGAGAACCCCGCCGTCAAAGCACTTGCCGACCTCGCAACCGACGCCAAGTTCGACCGCAAAGAGCTCACCATCACCGTGGCGAAGGAGTCGATCGTCGCCGCCGCCGCTCAAGTCCAGGCCGCCGGCTACCACTTCTTCGAGGACCTCACCGCCGTCGACTGGTATCCGCAGGAGCCGCGTTTCCAGCTCTCCTACCACATCGTCTCGCACGGTCTGAAGGAGCGGATTCGCCTGGCCGTCCGGCTCAACTCCGCCGATCTCACACTCGATTCCATCACCTCCGTCTGGCCCTCGTCGAACTTTTACGAGCGCGAGGTATTCGACCTCTTCGGCATCCACTTTGCCGGCCACCCGCGCCTCACGCGCATCATGATGCCCGAAAACTGGGAGGGCCATCCCCTGCGCAAGGACTATCCCGTCGAAGGCTACAGGTAACCCAGGTTCGAGGTACCAGGTTCGAGGTTCGAGGGTAAAGGCACACATCGATATGGCACCTATCGCGGCACCAGACATGATCACCCCGGGGATTGAAGACGTCATCGCCGACGCCAAGCGCCACGGCAATACCGGGACGGGCGAGCATTCGATGGTGCTCAACATGGGCCCGCAGCATCCGTCCACGCACGGAGTGCTGCGCCTGGTGTTGGAGATCGACGGTGAGACCATCGTCGCGCTGGCGCCCGACATCGGCTATCTGCACACCGGCATCGAGAAGACCTGCGAGGCGAAGTTCTACCAGCAGGTTGTGCCGCTGACCGACCGCATCGACTACCTCTGCCCCATGACCAACAACCTGGCCTACTGCCTGGCGGTGGAAAAGCTGCTGGAACTGGAAATCCCCGAGCGCGCGCAAACCCTGCGCATCCTGCTGAACGAGATCACTCGCATCCAGTCGCACCTGGTGTGGCTGGGCACACATGCGATGGACATCGGCGCGCTGACGATGTTCCTGTACTGCTGGCGCGAGCGCGAAGATACGATGCGCATCTTCGAGGCCATCTCCGGGCAGCGCATGATGACCAGTTACTTCCGCATTGGCGGACTGGCGCTGGAGCCGCCCATGGAGTTCCGCCAGCAGGTGCAGAACTTCCTCGACATCATGCCGGGCAGGATCGACCAGTACGAAGGCCTGCTGACCGGCAACCCCATCTGGATCGGCCGCCTGCAGGGCGTCGGCACACTCTCGGCTAAGGATGCCGTCGCGCTGGGCGTCACCGGGCCGCCGCTGCGTGCTTCGGGTGTTGATTGGGATTTGCGGCGGGACATGCCGTATTCGGGCTACGAGAAGTTCAAGTTCAATGTGCCGATTTCGACAGCGGGTGACGTTTGGGCGCGTTATACCGTGCGGCTGCTGGAGATGCGCGAGTCGGTGAAGATATGCCAGCAGGCGATGGACATGCTGGCCAGCATGTCCGGGCCGATTGTGGCGGACGCGCCCAAGATCGTGCTGCCCAACCGCGAGCAGATGAAGACGCAGATGGAAGCCCTCATCCATCACTTCAAAATTGTTACCGAAGGCTTTGCAGTGCCGGCAGGTGAGGTCTACCAGGCGGTCGAAAGCCCGCGCGGCGAGATGGGCTACTACGTCGTCTCTGACGGCACCGCCAAGCCCTACCGCGTCCACATGCGCAACCCTTCGTTCGCAACGCTTCAGGCTTTAGAGACGATGTGCAAGGGTCGCCTGCTCGCCGACGTAGTTGCAGTCATCGGGTCCATCGACATTGTGCTGGGGGAGATCGATCGATAGCGCAACGGTCCATCGCGAGCTTTGGATTTCCTGGGCTTCCCTGCTCCGCTCGTACGCAGCGGCCCACGGACTGAACAGCCACCAGTTTGCGGTGATCGAATTTGGAGAGGAAGAGATAGTGGTGCGGGCGGGCAGCAAGTGGGTTCGCTTCACGCACGCTGAGCGGGAATCGGGCGACGGAAGCAAAGCGCCCTTCGCGCTGAATGAGGATGGGACGGTAACGCTGGACGGTAAGATGGATGAGATGGATTTTGCGGCGGAACGGGTTACGCGGGAATTGATGCGGTAAGGACAGGCAACGACAAAAGCGAATACGGAGATTCTGATCCTGCGGGTCAGAATGACGAGCACTAAGTAGCGGCATGACAAGCGTTTGAGAGTAGTTAGGAAATAGCATGAGCACGGTGACCAATTCGATTTTTTCGCCGGAACTGGCGGCCCGCTTCGACAAGCTGGTGACGATCTACCCGGTCAAGCGGTCGGCCCTCATCCCCATGCTGCTCTACGCGCAGGACGAGGTCGGCTATGTCTCCGAGGCCGTCATCCAGGAGATCGCTAAGCGGCTGGACCTCTTCGACCTCGACGTGCGCTCCGTGCTCAGCTACTACTCCATGCTCCGGACGAAGCCCGCGGGCCAATACAACATCCAGGTTTGTACCAACATAAGTTGCATGTTGCGCGGCGGCTACGAAATCCTCGACCACTGCAAAGCGAAGCTTGGCATCGGCCACAAACAGGTCACGCCCGACGGCAAGTTCTCGCTCGAAGAGGTCGAGTGCATCGGCGCCTGCTGCTGGGCCCCGGCCATGCAGGTGAACTACGAGTTCCACGACGAGCTGACGCCGGCGAAAGTCGACGAGATTCTCGCGGATTACACCAAAAAGGACGGGAAGTAATGCCGCGTCTGGTCTCCCATCCCGATGAAGTCAAGGTGCTCTCGCGGCGCTTCGGCCAGGGCGCGGCCAGCATCGAGAAATACATCGAGCTGGACGGCTACAAAGCCGTGCAAAATGCCATTGCCAAGGGCGAAGAGATGCAGACGTGGATCATCAACGCCATGAAGGCGAGCGGCCTGCGCGGGCGCGGCGGCGCGGGCTTCCCCATGGGGATGAAGTGGTCGTTCGTGCCCAAGACTTCGCCCAAGCCCAAGTATATTTTGGTCAACGGCGACGAGTCCGAGCCCGGCACCTGCAAGGACCACATCCTCTTCCGCGAAGATCCGCATGCGGTGATCGAAGGCGCAATGATCGCCGGCCTCGCCATCGGCGCGAAGATGGGCTTCATCTACCTGCGCGGCGAGTATCGCTACCTTCTCAACATTATGGAGAAGGCCGTCGCCGATGCTTACGCCAAGGGCCTCCTGGGCAAGAACATCTTCGGCAACCCAGGCCTCGACTTCGACATTGTCACCCAGACCGGCGCAGGCGCGTACGAGGTAGGCGAAGAGTCGGCGTTGATGGAATCGCTCGAAGGCAAACGCGGCATCCCGCGCATCCGCCCGCCCTTCCCCGCCGTGGTTGGCCTGTACGGCGGACCCACCATCATCAATAACGCCGAGACCATCGCCAACGCGCCCCACATTCTGTTGATGGGCGGCGAAGCCTACGCCGCGCTAGGCACCGAGCGCAACGGCGGCACGCGGCTATTCGGAATATCAGGACATGTAGAACGGCCCGGCGTCTACGAGCTGCCCATGGGCTATTCGCTGCGTAAGGCCATCTACGAGGTCGCCGGCGGCATCAAGGGCGGCAAGCAGCTCAAGGCCGTGGTCCCCGGCGGCGCGTCCTGTCCGATCCTGCGGGCGGATGAGATCGACGTCGGCCTCGACTTTGACCAGATGGCGAAGGCGGGCACCATGCTCGGCTCGGGTGGCATCGTCGTGCTCGACGAGACCGTGTCCATCGTCGAATTTGCACTGCGCACCATCAAGTTCTACCAGCACGAGAGCTGCGGCTGGTGCATCCCCTGCCGCGAAGGCACCGACTGGATCAAGAAGACGCTGACGCGCGTGTACGAAGGCGGCGGCCAGAAGAAGGACATCGATAATGTCCAGTACCTCGCCGAAAACATGATGGGACGCACCTTCTGCCCGCTCGGCGACGCGGCCGCGATGCCCACGCTCGGGTTCGTCAAGAAGTTTCGCAAAGAGTTTGAAGATTACATCGAAGGAAAGAAGGCAGGCACGCCGGTGATGACCACCGAGCACGATTTAGTAGGAGCGGGCCACTGAGAAACCGCGGACTACTGATCGCGGTCTGGCTCACGATTGCATTTGCGATATTTGTTCTCGGCGTTCTGATCCACTCGAGGATGCATCACCGAAGTGCCGATCAGAAGATATTGATTCAGAAGTCGCACCAGAATTGAGTGCCGCGCGATAAGGATATAGATGGCTGATGTAACCATTACCGTAGACGGCAAGAAGATCACCGCACCTGCCGGCTCGCTGCTGATTGAGGTCTGCAAGGGCGCGGGCATTGAGATTCCTGCATTCTGCTATTATCCCGGCCTCTCGCTGCAGGCCGCCTGCCGCATGTGCGTCGTCCGCCAGGAGAAGGTGCCCAAGCTGCAGACCGCATGCACCACGCAGATTGCCGAGGGTCAGGTCTTCTTTACCGACACGCCGGAGGTCATCCAGGCGCGCAAGGCCACGCTGCAAATGCTGCTCGGCAACCATCCACTGGATTGCCCGGTATGCGACGCGGGCGGCGAGTGCGAGTTGCAGGATATGACCTTCAAGTACGGCGCGGCGGCTAGTTTCTATGCCGAGCCCAAGAACCACCGCGACGAGCAGAAGTGGTCTCCCGTCGTCTATTTCGACCGGCCGCGCTGCATCCTCTGCTACCGCTGCGTGCGCATGTGCGGTGAAGGCATGGACGTGTTCGCGCTGGGCGTGGAGAACCGCGGGGCCTCTTCCATCATCGCGCCCAACGTGCCCGCGCAGCTCTCTGGCGCGGTGGAGAACGGCGTCGAACTCGCCCAGCTTGACTGCGAGCAGTGCGGCATGTGCATCGACGTCTGCCCGGTGGGCGCGCTCACCAGCGGGACGTATCGCTACAAGACCCGGCCGTGGGAGATGAACCACGTAGCCACCGTCTGCACCCACTGCGGCGACGGCTGCAAGACGACCCTCGGCGTCCGCTCCACCTCCGACGGTTCCGAGATCGTGCGCGGCGACAATCGCGACAAGTCCGGCATCAACGGCGACTTCCTCTGTAACAAAGGCCGTTACGCATTCGATTTCGCCAACTCCAGCGAACGCCTCACGCAGCCTCTGGTCCGCCAACCCGACGGCGAGCTCAAGCCCGTCAGTTGGGAAGAGGCCCTCACCCACGTGGGCCGGAAATTCGCTGAACTGCGCGACGCACGCGGCGGCAAGAGCATCGCCGTCATCGGCAGCAACCGCCTCACCAATGAAGAGGCCTACGTGCTGCAGAAGTTCGCGCGTTCCATTCTTGGCACCAATAACATCGACCACCACCGCACCGCCGATTATGTCGCCTTCGCCCAGGCACTCGCCGGAACCACCGGCCGCACCGCCTCGCTGCGCGACACGCTCACCGCAAAGCAGGTGCTGCTCGTCGGCGGCGATCCGACGAACCAGAATCCCGCCACGGCATGGAACCTTCGGACCGCCGTTCGCCTCAACGGCGCGAAGCTCTACATCGCCAACACTGTTGAAATCAAGCTCCGCCGCCAGGCCAAGGCCTTCCTTCAGGTTACGGAGTTCGGCTACGGCGCACTCTCCGCATATCTCGCCGGCGACGACCCCTCCGCAAGCGCCATCGCAGCCGATACCGCCGCGCTCGCCACCTTCCGCGACACCGTCAAGTCGTCGGAGAACCTCCTTATCCTCATCGGCTCCGAACTGCGCGGCGCGGAACTCAAGCGCCTCATCGATTTTGGCCTCACTCTTCCCGGCGCAAAGTTTGCGCTCCTCGCCGACTACGCCAACTCACGCGGCGCGGCCGACATGGGGCTGCTCCCCGACATGCTTCCCGGCTACACCCCCGTCGGCCCCATCGACACGCAGGACCCCACCAGCCGCATGGCCATCGAGTACAGTTCGCCCACGACGCCCGGCCTCGATATGCTCGAGATCTTCGATGCGGCCGCCTTGGGAAATCTTTCTGCGCTTTACGTCGTCGGTTCGAACCCGATCGCACGCTACGGCGTCGACGTGCGGTCCCTCAAGAACACCTTCGTCGTGGTGCAGGATATGTTCCTCACCGAAACCGCCGTGCTCGCCGACGTAGTCCTGCCCGCCGCAAACCTCTACGAGAAGTCCGGCTCGGTGACCAACAGCTATGGCGATCTGCAGCAGGTGAAGAAGGCCGCAGACCGCGCCGGCGTGCGCACCGACTTCGAAATGATCGTCCGTATTGCCGACAAGATGGGCGCGGATGTGCGCAGCCTGGTTCCCTTCGGCACCGGCGTTCGCGCCGACATGGGGCAGACCCGCGGCGCGCAGTCCGGCGAAGCAGACCGTCACGCTGTCTGGCTCACCGCCAATAATCTTGAACCCCGCCTCAGCCCCTTCGATCCGTACGCGATCCTCGACGAAATTCAGCGCCTGGTTCCGGGCTACAACCTCATGCGGCTGCAGTTGCTCTCGGGCAACGATCAGCACCTCTCCCCTGCGGCCACGCCGATCAGGGACGCTGCGGGCCTGGTGCAACTCTCCAATCGTCGCGACCTGGTGCTGCCGGCCAACGACACGCTCTTCACCTCGGGGACGCTTGGCCGCTATTCCGCGATGCTGAACGACCTGCAACAGCATGAAGCGGGCCGCCATCTCGCCCAGCCCGATCAGACAGCGGCCGACTAGACCCAGAGAGAGACCTTGAGCCACCTAACCAACTTCGAAGCCTTCCTGCTCTTGAGCGTGCTCAAGGTTGCCGTAGTGTTGGTCATAACGCTGATGTGTGTGGCTTACACCGTGTTGCTGGAGCGCAAACTCCTGGGCCGAATGCAGAATCGGTGGGGGCCTAGCCGGGTCGGGCCGTTTGGGCTGCTCCAGCCGCTGGTCGACGGGGCCAAGCTCTTCCTCAAAGAAGACATGATGCCGACGGCAGTGGAACGCCCGCTGTTTCTCGTTGCGCCGGTCATCGCCCTGGGCTGCGCGCTGATCTCGGTCGGCGTGGTCCCGTTCGGCGCCCTCACCCGCGTCTCTCTCAATGGTGGGCCCGGCGTGGACGTCTTCGAGATTGCCAACGTCAACATTGGCTTGCTCGTCATCCTGGGTATCACTTCCATCGGCGTTTATGGCATCGCACTCTCGGGGTGGTCGTCGAACAACAAATACTCGCTGCTCGGCTCGCTGCGTTCCACCGCGCAGGTCGTCAGCTACGAGCTTGCGCTTGGCCTGTCGCTCGTCGGAGTGGTGTTGCGCGCACAGTCGCTCAACCTGCGCACCATCGTCGACAGCCAATCCGCCCACGGCATCCTCTCCTGGAACATCTTCGGCGGCTTCCAGTTCGTTGCCTTCTTCATCTACCTGATGGCAGCCTACGCCGAGACCAACCGCGCCCCCTTTGACCTGCCCGAGGCCGAAACCGAACTGGTCGCCGGCTACCACACTGAATACAGCTCCATGAAGTTCGCCATGTTCTTCATGGCCGAGTACGCCAACATGATCACCGTAAGCTGCGTCGCTACGCTGCTCTTCTTCGGTGGCGCATCCAGCCCCTTCGGGCATCTCATCCCCGCAGTCGGCGGCGCGCTTGTGCAGGCCATCCTGCCCGTCTTCTGGTTTGTCGCGAAAGTCTTTGCTTTTCTCGCCCTCTACATCTGGGTGCGGGCCACTCTGCCGCGCTTCCGTTATGACCAATTGATGAGCTTCGGCTGGAAGTTCCTGCTGCCGCTCGCCATGGCCAACATCATCGTCACCAGCTTCGTCCTCGCGCTGCGGGGATAGCAGACTGCTGCTTTACAATCAGTAGATACGCCACGGTGTATCGACTGATTTCGACATCGTTTCCGCGCTGCAAAGGACCGACGGAACCACATGCAACTCGCACTCTTCATCATCTTTGGCGCACTGGCTCTTGGCGGAGCACTGAATCTGCTCTTCCAACGCCACCCCATCAACAGTGCGCTTTCGCTGGTCGTCGTGATGATGTCGCTCGCGGTGCTCTACTGGTCGCTCGGTGCGGAGTTCCTTGCCGCCGCCCAGGTAATCGTCTATTCCGGCGCCATCATGGTGCTCTTTGTCTTCGTCATCATGCTGCTGAACGCAGGCGAAGAAGAACGCACCCATGGCAGCCGCGCGGCCTCTATCGTAGGCTTCCCCGGCGCCGCAGCCATCTTCTGCCTGCTCAGCTTCGTGTTTCTGTCGGAGCGGGATGCGCTCGGTAAGGCCAACGTCGGCGGCGATCTCGGCAATGGCCTGGACAACATCGCCGCGGTCAGCTCGATGCTCTTCACCCGGCAACTGCTTCCCTTCGAGGTCACCTCGGTGCTTATCCTCGTAGCGATTTTGGGCGCAGTCGTGCTCGCGCGGAAGGAGCAATAGATGCAAGACCCCAGATTGTTCATCCCGGGATCGTCGGTCGTTACGATCAGCATGGCGCTTTTGACATATACGATGAAACCACGATGGATACCAGCGATTGCTTTGGTCGGAAGTGCGCTTAACCTGTTTGGGATGATCCGAGCCGCCTACTTTCATGGGGCCCACGCGAAGTATATTCTCTCAATTCCCGCTATAGCTCTCATGTGCGTAAGCGTAATTCTGATGATCTACAGAAACATTACTCAGTGGAAGAGGGAGCGCGTATAGCATGGTACCCACCGCATACTACCTCGTCCTCGCCGCGATGCTCTTCTCCATCGGCATTGCCGCCTTCCTCATCAAGCGCAACGTCATCACCATCTTCATCTCGATTGAGCTGATGCTCAACGCGGTCAACCTGACCTTCGTCGCCTTCGCCCACATGTGGCACCAGGTCAGCGGCCAGATCTTCGTCTTCTTCGTGATGGTGGTCGCAGCCGCCGAGGCCGCGGTCGGCCTCGCCATCATCATCTCCATCTTCCGCACGCGCCAGACATTGAATGTCGACGAGATCGACCTGATGAAATCATGAACTCCATGCCCGCAAGTTATCTCTGGTACATTCCGCTGCTGCCGTTCGCCGGCTTCCTGATCAACGGGACGCTCGGACGCAAACTGCCGCGTGCCCTCGTCAGCGCCGTGGCGCTGTTGTGCACGGCGCTGCCAGCGGGCATCGTCGCATGGCTGTGGATGACCATGCGTGCCCCAGGCGCAGCCGACACGTTCCAGACCCCAACTTATCCCTGGATCGCCATCACCGGCTTCACCGCCAACTTTGCCTTCGCGGTCGACCACCTCACCCTCATCATGCTCGGCGTAGTCACCGGCGTGGGGTTCCTCATCCATATCTACTCCGTCGGATACATGGCCCACGAAGAGGGCTACTGGCGCTTCTTCGCCTATCTCAACCTCTTCATGTTTTTCATGTCGGTGCTGGTGCTTGCCGATAGCTTCCTGCTGCTCTTCGTCGGATGGGAGGGCGTCGGCCTCGCCAGCTACTTGCTCATCGGCTTCTACTTCCGCAAGACCTCCGCCGCCAACGCCGGCAAGAAGGCCTTCGTCGTCAATCGCATCGGCGACTTCGGCTTCCTGCTGGCAATGTTCCTCCTGGTCGCTCACTTCGGCAGCCTCAATTTCAGCCAGGTCTTTCCGGCCATCGCGCAGCATCCCGAATGGCAGGGTGCTCGCTTCCTCACCGCTATCGCGCTCTTTCTCGTCCTCGGCGCTGCCGGCAAGTCCGCCCAGATCCCCCTCTACATCTGGCTTCCCGACGCGATGGAAGGCCCCACGCCCGTATCCGCTCTCATCCACGCCGCCACCATGGTCACCGCCGGCATCTACATGGTCGCGCGCTGCCACACGCTCTTCGACCGCTCCCCGCTCGCTCTCGCCGTAGTCGCCTGCATCGGTGCAGCCACCGCCATCTTCTCCGCATCCATTGGCATGGTGCAGCACGACATCAAGCGCGTCCTCGCCTACTCCACTGTCTCGCAGCTCGGATACATGTTCATGGCCTGCGGCGTCGGGGCCTACGCCGCCGGCATCTTTCACCTGGTCACCCACGCGTTCTTCAAAGGCTTGCTCTTCCTCGCCGCGGGCTCCGTCATCCATGCGCTCTCCGGCGAGCAGGACATGCGCAACATGGGCGGCCTGCGCACGCGCATTCCCATCACCTTCTGGACCATGAGCGCGGGCGTCTTCGCCATTGCGGGCATTCCCCCGTTCGCCGGCTTCTTCTCGAAAGATGAGATTCTCTACCAGACCTTCAGTTCGCCCAACCCGCTCTTCAAGCTGCTCTGGTTCATCGGCCTCGTCACCGCCGGCATGACCTCGTTCTACATGTTCCGCCTTTGGTTCAAGACCTTTTTCGGCGAGCCGCGCTTCGAGCAGCATGCACTGGAGCATCATGGCGCGCCGGTCCACGCGCGATCGACCACCACGCTCACCATGGTCGCCGAACCCGACGAAGACCAGGCCGCGCAGCCGCATGGCGTCCACGAATCACCCTGGATCATGCTCTTCCCTCTGGTCGTGCTCGCCATCCTCTCAGTCATCGGCGGTTGGGTCGGCGTTCCCGCCGCGCTCGGCGGCCACAACGAGATCGAGCACTTCCTCGGTCCTGTATTCGCAAACGGCGCAACCGCGCAAGCGGTGGCAACAACAGCCGGTCATGGTCTGGAGCTCATCCTGGCCGCCATTTCCGTTCTGACCGTGGCCCTCGGCTTCTACATCGCCTATCTCTGCTATTACCAGAAGCCCGGCATGGCAGCCGCACTCGCCGGCCGCAACAAGGCTGCGTACGCACTGCTCGCAAACAAGTATTGGGTCGACGAGTTCTACACCAATTCTCTCGTGATGCCCCTGATGATGTTTACCCGCGGCTTCCTCGAAACCATTGTCGACCGCGGCATTGTCAACGGCTCAGGCCGTGCAGCGGGCATGACTACGCGAGGCTTTGCCTGGGCCACCCGATCGCAAATCTCAGGCAACATCCGCTCCTATGCAGGCTGGCTCGCCCTGGGCGCCGCCGCCGTCATTGCCGTCATGATCTTTGGCCGCTCGCTGCTGGTGTACCTGTGAGGACACGATGAATAGCGATCACGCCATCCTGACCCTCATCGTCTTCCTCCCGCTGGCCGGCGCGCTGCTGCTCGTGCTTCTGCCCGACCGCGGCAAGATCGTGCAAGGGAGCGCGCTCGCGGTCACCCTCGTCACGTTCCTGCTCACGCTTCACCTGCCGTTCCATTACTCATACGCCTCCCAGCCCGGCTCGTTCCAGTTCGAGCAGAACGTCCCCTGGATTGCGTCGCCTCTCATCCATTACCACGTCGGCGTCGACGGCCTCTCGATGTGGCTCATCGTGCTCACCGGCCTGCTCGCGCCTCTCGGAGTGCTCGTCTCCTGGCGCGCCATCGACAGCCGCAAGAAGCTCTTCTACATCCTCTTCCTGCTCCAGCAAGTCGCCATGATGGGCATCTTCGCCTCCCTCGACATGTTCCTCTACTACGCCTTCTGGGAGCTGTCGCTGGTGCCGATGACCCTTCTCATCGCAACCTTCGGCCGTACCGAGAAACGCCGTCGCGCCGCTATCAAGTATTTCCTCTACGCCTTCATCCCCTCCGCTTTGCTGCTCGTTGCCATGCTGTGGCTCTACGCGCAGACTCATACCTTCGACCTGCCCACGCTCGCCGCCCTCGCTGCGCACCATGCGATCTCTCCCAGCGCGGCCGCGCTTGGGTTTGCCTCGCTCGGCTTCCTGCTGGCGTTCGCGGTCAAGGTCCCCGTCTTCCCGCTGCATGGCTGGCTCGTCGACGCGATCTACGAAGCGCCCACCGCTGCCGTGATGGTGCTTGCCGGCAAGACCGCGCTCTATTCCATGCTGCGTTTTTCCTTTGCGATCTTCCCCGAACAGTCGCGCCACGTCGCGCCCTTGATGATCGCCCTTGGGGCCATCGGCATCGTCTACGGCGGCCTCCTCGCCCTGGTGCAGAACGACCTCAAGAAGCTCGCCGCCTACTCCACGCTCGGCCAGCTTAGCTTCATCGTTCTCGGCATCTTCACCTTCACCATCGCCGGCCTCGACGGCGGCATCTACCAGATCCTCAACGAGAGCCTCGCCGGAGCCACCCTCTTCATGCTGCTGGGGCTCCTCTATGAGCGCTACGGCACCAATGACATCCGCGAATACGGCGGTCTCGCCGCACAACTGCCCTGGATGGCTGCCATGTTCGTCGTCACCACCCTCTCCATCATCGGGCTTCCCATGCTGAACAGCTTTGTTGGCGAGTTCCTCATTCTCTCGGGCTCCATGCAGTCGGGCTTCGCGCACCATCACTTCTGGACCGCGCTTGCAACCACCGGCGTCATCCTCAGCGCCGCTTACATGCTGAGCATGATCCAGCGCGTCTTCTATTGCGATCTCGGCCGGAAGCCGCGAACCATCGCCCCGCGCGACCTCAACGTGCGCGAGCACCTCGCGCTCTGGCCCATGGTCGCGCTCTTCCTCGTCATGGGCGTCGCCTCGCCCATCTGGCTCAAAGCCATCGACGGCGCCGCAGTCGCCATGGCCGACCATCCCGCAGCCAATCAGGTTGCTCTACCCAATTCTGCGCTCAAGCTCGAAGCTCACACCGTCGGGCCTGCCGGCACCACCGCGACTCAGACGACTCCCGGAGGCGCGCGTTGATGGCTCTCCCCACTCAAGTCATTGCGCTCCTCCCGGAGTACATTCTCACCGGCGCCGGCGTGCTCATCATGCTCATTGAGCCGGTGCTCAAACCCGCCCGCAGCCGCAAGCCGCTGGGTTGGCTGGCCATCGCGGGCGCGGTCGCCGCAGGCCTCGTCAGTTGGTACCAGCTTCGCCTCGGCGTCCTCACCGCATTCAGCGGGAGCATTCAGGTCGACCCCTTCAGCATTTTCTTCCACCTGCTTATCGCCGCAGTCGTCGTCGCCACGCTGCTCGGCTCGCTCGAATACTTTGAAGGCAAAGCCGGCCACGCCGGCGAGTACTACGCGCTGGTCCTCTTCGGCTCCGTCGGCATGATGTTGATGACCTGTTCGGTCGAGCTCCTGATGGTCTTCATCGGCCTCGAGATCTCGTCCATCTCCACTTACATCATGGCCGGCTTCCGCAAGACCGAGGTCGCGGCCTCCGAGTCCTCCATCAAGTACTTCCTGCTCGGCTCGTTTGCCACCGCGTTCTTCCTCTACGGCATTGCGCTCGCATTCGGCGCCACCGGTTCCACCAGCATCGCCGCGATCGCCGCCGGCCTTGGCAGCAGTGCGACGCCACGCATGGCCTTCCTCGCGCTCGCCGTGATGATCGTCGGCCTCGGCTTCAAGGTCTCCGCCGCGCCGTTCCATGTGTGGACGCCGGACGTCTACCAGGGCGCGCCCGCTCCGGTTGTCGGCCTCATGTCCACCGCGCCCAAGGCCGCTGCCTTCGCCGTCCTGCTCCGCATCACATTCTCCGGCTTCCCCTTGATGCAGCACCGCTGGGCCATCCTGCTGTGGGTGCTCGCCGCGCTCTCCATGACCATCGGCAACCTCGGCGCGCTCATGCAGAAGGACGTCAAGCGCATGCTCGCCTACTCCAGCATCGCCCACGCCGGCTACCTGCTGGTGGCCTTCACCGCATTTCCGCAGGATGGCATCGCCGCCGCCTGCTTCTACACCGCGTCCTATGCCGCCATGAACGTCGGCGCCTTCGCCGTCGTCACCCAGGTCGGCGGGTACCGCGAGACGCTGAGCACCATCGAGGATTACCAGGGCCTCGCCATGCGCCGTCCCATCCTCGCCGCTCTGCTCGCCTTCTTCCTGCTCTCGCTCATTGGGATTCCCTTCACCGGCGGCTTCTTCGGCAAGTTTTACGTCTTCACCGCCGCGCTCCAGGCCGGCCACGTCTGGCTCGCCATCATCGGCCTCATCAACAGTGGCGTCGCCTGCTTCTACTACCTCAAGCTGCTCGCGTCCGTCTACGCAAAGCCCGCAGAAGCCGCCTCTGGGCAGGAAGATGACGCACCCGGCCTGGTGCCAACAGCAGCAATCAGCGTGCCCGCGGGCATCGGCCTCACCCTTGCCGCCGCCGCTACGCTGATGTTGGGAATCCTCCCCGGCCACATTCTTCACCTGGCCAGCTACGCCAGTTCGAGTCTCGGTGCAGACCGCGCCAGGAACATCGCCGCCGCATCCCAGGCCGGTGCTCAAGCCAGCCCGACCCTCGCCGATCCCAAATAGCACAAACCCAGAGCCGCACTGTGCGGGCGCTAGGATATCCGTGCCAAAGACACAGTGCGCCGGCCTGAATTTGCGTGAGATTGTACTTTTGGGGGTGTGCCGCAGCAGAAGACTTTATGGTGCGCCCGGAGCGATTCGAACGCCCGACCTACTGGTTCGTAGCCAGATTCGGTCCAATTTCGCAAATTTCCTGATTTCAGTACTTTACAACTCATATGAAATCAGTCTACCTGTTGATCTCTGTTGAAACCGCCTACATCTGGGAGGCTCTCGCAGGTGCAAATTCGACTACACGCGATTTCGTTCCGGTATGATCTCCGTATGGCAGTCATCCACATCTCGCGCGCTGAAGCAGCCAACCACTTCGACGGCCTCATTGCTCGTGCTGACAGCGGCGACGAGGTCCTCATCGAATCTGATGAACGGGTCGTGGCTCGGCTGTTGCCCGGTGATAAAGTCCGACCGCGACTGCTTTCCGAGACGCTCAGGATACTCCAGGAGCGCGGTTCCACAGTAACCCTCGATGACGAATTTGGACGCGATCTCGAAGAAGTCATCAAGAGCCACCTTGAGCCGTTGAACCCGCCGGCGTGGGACTGATCCTCGACTCCAGCGTTGCCATCGCCGCCGAGCGTCGCGGCGACACGCCATCGCAACTCGTCGGACAGGTTGTTCATCGCGCTGGCGACCAAGAAGCCGCTCTTTCCTCGGTTGGCCTCACTGAGCTCATCCACGGAATCTATCGGGCAGACTCGCCGCAGAGGCGGCTCCGTCGTGAGGCCTTCGTTGAGGAACTCCGAGCTGGGCTGACGGTATACCCGTACACAGAGGCAGCCGCATTGATCGCCGGGCGGATCAACGGTGAACAGATGAGTAAAGGAATTGCCGTTCCTTTCGCCGATCTCCTGATTGGCGCGACCGCGCTTTCGCTCGGATACTCCGTGTTGACTGCCAATGTCCGGCATTTCAACCTGATCCCCGATCTCACGGTTGTTTCCTTCTGAGAATCCCGCATTTGTGAAATAGGTTTGTAATGAGACTCCATCAAATCAAGGTCGAACTCGCTGGCGTCCGTCCTCCGGTATGGAGAAGAGTGCTTCTATCGCCGGAAATCACACTCGGCAAACTGCATCGAGTTCTGCAAGCTGTTATGGGCTGGGAAGACTCCCACGCGCACTCATTTGTGCAGGATGGCAGAACCTATAGCGATCCACGTCTCGAGTTGGACGGCAATGCTATGGACGAGCGAAGGGTATCGCTCGGGGAGATACTGACGGAACCGGGCAGCCGTCTCATTTACGAGTATGATTTCGGTGATGACTGGAAGCATGAACTGCTCTGTGAGGGGTCTGTGGAATCGGAGGTCGAGGCGCCCTATGCGGTCTGTGCTGATGGAGCGCGGTCGTGTCCTCCTGAAGACTGTGGCGGACCCCTTGGTTACGCCGATCTTCTGCAGGTTCTCAAGAACCCGCAGCACAAAGACTACCCGGAAATGCGTGCCTGGCTAGGGACCGACTTCGATCCGGAAGCGTTTGACTGCGGCGAGGTCAATAAGCGCTTGGCTCAGATGTTCCGGCGTAAGCGATAGTCCTTGATTTCAAACGCTGAGCCGAGGATTTGCACACGGCACAGCCTGATACAACGGCAGCATGCTCCGATTGCTGAGATTGTTCTTCGGACTGCTCGTCCGCACGGTGTTCTCCAGTCGCAGATTGCTGCTTGAAAACCTGGCTCTGCGGCAGCAGCTTGCTGTTTTGCAGAGCAGGCATCCACAGCCGAGGTTCAAAGCCACGGACCGGCTCTTTTGGGTTTTCCTCTGCCGGCTTTGGCCAGGCTGGAAAGGCGCTCTCGTGGTTGTGCAGCCCGAGACGGTCATTCGCTGGCACCGTGCTGGGTTCAAAGTTTATTGGAAGTGGCTTTCGCGTCACCGCGCCGCCGTCGGCAGGAGGTGTGTCAGTAAGGAAGTGCGTGAACTGATCTTCCGAATGGTGGCAGAGAACCCAACGTGGGGATCGCCGAGGATTCATGGCGAGGTGAGGATGCTCGGATTAGACATCTCCGAGCGCACCGTGTTGCGTTGGATGCGCAAAGCGCCGAGAAACCCTGAGCCGGCTCAGCGATGGGCGGCTTTTCTGAGCAATCATCGTGAAGTCATCGCCGCGATGGATTTCTTCACGGTACCAACACTCACGTTTGGGATGCTCTACTGCTTCTTTGTGATCTCTCATGATCGAAGGCGGATTCTAACCTTCGGCGCTCGGCAAGAGTGACCCACTTGCACTCGCCAGAAGTGGGCCAGAGCAGGAACAACATTGGGAGAGGTAGGGATTTATAGAGCATCATCCCGCACCGCAGGTGCGGCTGGGTTTTGCT
>Ga0224555_1002704_pt1 | contig 20029 bp, 18 predicted proteins | sample 714S23034metaG_FD_180687 | JGI IMG/M metagenome (GOLD analysis project Ga0224555, IMG submission 180687) | Peat soil microbial communities from Stordalen Mire, Sweden - 717 S2 30-34 | ecosystem: Environmental > Terrestrial > Soil > Wetlands > Peat | place: Sweden: Norrbotten County, Stordalen...
GAGGCCGCGGTTTGCAGAATCCGCTCGAATGAAACGAGATCGATCAATTCGGGAGAGGTCATGCTTAAAACATAAACCATGTATTATGTTTTATTTCTGGCCCTCCCAAAACTAAGTGGCATTGGGCAATAGCCCGCGCTGCTACTTCTGGAACGGCACCACATCGAAGCGCGCCGTGGTGGGCATTGCAGAGCGAACGCTCTCAGCCGTGTTCAGGAAATCCGGCGTAGAAGGCGCACACGCGCATCGTTTCCGGCATACACTCGCCACGCGGTTGCTCGGGGCTGGGGGGACGGAGCAAGAGGTTGCGGACATCCTGGGGAACTCGCCCGCCATTGTTCGGAAGCACTACGGCAAGTGGTCGCAGGAGCGGCAGGAACGCATAGACCGCCTGATGCAAGCACCGGTTTTTGGTACATCTGTGGTACACGAAGAAAAAGGCCCTGTAGTTAATTGATTCTACAGGGCCAAAACTGGTGCGGAGAGGGGGACTTGAACCCCCACGAGATTGCTCCCGCTAGCACCTCAAGCTAGTGCGTCTGCCAATTCCGCCACCTCCGCAGGGGCGCTACTTCTTCGGTTGGGCCGGGGCCGGCGCGGGCCGAGTGGGCATCTGCAAGGGTACAGGCTTGCCGCCCGGGAGTTGCATGTTTGGCCCCTTCGCCGGAGCGGGCGTCTTGGCCGGAGCCGTCTGCGCGCCGCCGGATGCGTTGTCCAGAACCGTCTTCGCTCCCGAGGACCCGCGCGTGGCCAGAATCGAAAGCGAAAGGGAGGTGATCATGAACACGATGGCCGACACCGTAGTGGCCTTGGAAAGCAGCGTCGCCGAGCCGCGCGGTCCGAAAGCCGTCTGCGAGCCCATGCCGCCAAACGCTCCCGCCAAGTCGGCAGCCTTCCCGCTTTGCAGCAGCACCACAATGATCAGGAAGATGCAAACTATTACATGAACAATCGTTATAAGAATCAACATCGCGTTCTTCTAGTATAGGAAACTGGATGGCCGCGGGTCAAACAGGCGTCGCGGGGCGTCGCGCGGCGCCGCCCTATACGGCGCGGGCTTTGCGGACCGCACGGCCGACTTCGGACCGCGCCGGCTTCCGCATGGCTTGCGACAGCCGCCGCACCTGATCGCTGACGCACACCAGGAACATGGGCTGGCGGGCATTCTTCAGCAAATCGATGATGCGGTCGGGGGCCTCTTCCAAATAGATGGATTTGCCGTCGGTGAGCAGATGGGTTTCCGATTCGCTCTGGAGGGCGTCGCTGAGCCGCTTGCCCATGTCCTTCTGCAGAAAACGCAGCACCCGCCGGATTTTCTGGAGCGAAAATCCCTTGCGCCGCAGTTCGGCGATGACGGAGACTTCCAGGACCTCCTGCGCGAGGTAAACGCGCTTATGACCGTCCTGGCGTGGAGAAACGACGCTTCGCTCATCCCACCATTGCAACTGGCGCAGGCTGACGCCACAGATACGGGCCACGTCGGTGCTCGTGTATTGGTCGCTGTCGGGCAGAGCAGCAGGCCGCGGTTTTTTTGTTTTGAACATTTCGCCCCGCTTTCGGTTTTTGAAAAAGGCCGTCATTCTGGATTGTACTTTAGTCGCGGGCGGTGTCAATAGGCAATTGCAGATCTTTTTGCGGGTGACAGCCGAAAAAGGCCTGTCCTACCTGTGCTAACATAGGTTTTCCAACCTGAGGTTTTCGTGGCCAGAATCACCCGTAAAGAATTGAAGACCGACAAGTTTGCGCTCGAAGTCGGGCACACAGTCGATTTTTTTGAAGAACACCGGACCGAGATTGTCCGCTACGGAGCGGCGGCGCTGGCGGTAGCCGCAATCGTCGTGCTCCTCTTTGTGTACCGTAGTTACCGGCACACCACCCGCCAGGAGGCGCTGGCGAAAGCGATCGCGGTGCAGGAAGCGCCCGTCGGACAGGGGGCGCTGGGAACACCCCTCGCCTTCCCCACCCAGGAAGCCAAGGATAAAGAAGCGATCAAGGTATTCAGCGAACTGGCCGCCAAGGATTCCGGAACGGACGAAGGCTACATCGCGGAATACTATTTGGGTTGCATCGCCACGGATCAAGGCAAGCTGGGCGAGGCGGACAAACGCTTTAGCTCGGTGGCCGATTCCGCCGGCGCGAGGTATGCCTCGCTGGCCAAGCTTTCCCTCGGCCAACTCTACTTCGCCGAAGGCAAGCCGGACTTGGGCGAGAAGATGCTGCGATCGCTGATGGATAACCCCACGGTTTTCGTCTCCAAGGACCAGGCGACCATTGTGCTGGCAAAGATGCTGGCGCTCACCAAGCCTGCCGTAGCGCGGAAGTTGCTGGAACCCCTGCGCGTCAAACCCGGCGCGGTGAGTCAGGCTGCCATCCAGGCGTACGCCGAGTTGCCGCCCCAATAGCCGGGCAAACCATGCTCCGCCATCTCCGTTTTCCGGTGGAACGCAGCCTGGGGCGGCGTTACCCGGAATCGGCGCATCCTTACCGCAACGCCTTTCAGCGCGACCGCGACCGCATCGTGCATGCGCGCGCCTTCCGCCGGTTGGAGGCCAAGACACAAGTATTCACGCCCGGCCTCTGCGACCATTTCCGGAACCGCCTGACGCACACCATCGAAGTGGCGCAGATCGCGCGCACCGTGGCCGCCGCGCTGTCGCTCGACGAAGATCTGACGGAGGCCCTGGCGCTGGCTCACGACATCGGCCATCCGCCGTTTTCGCACGCCGGCGAGGAAGCCTTGGACGATCGGATGCGGCGCTTCGGCGCGCGCTTCGACCACAACCTGCACGCCGTGCGCATCGTGGAGAGTTTCGAGCAGCGCTACGCCCGGTTTCCGGGCCTGAATCTCTCCTTCGAAGTGCGTGAGGGCATCGCCAAGCATTCGCGCGATTTCGGTCCTGGCGAGAATCCCGATTTGGAAGAGTATCTGCCTGGGTTACGGCCGCCCCTGGAGGCGCAGCTCATCGATTTGGCCGACGAGATCGCATACAATACCGCCGATCTGGACGATGCCGTCTCCGCGGGTCTGCTGCGCTCGGAGGAAGTGGCCGCGGCGGCGCCCTACTATCGGGAGCTTTACGAGGCGTCCGAGACGCAGTTTCCGGGGGCGCCGGAGAGCGCACGCTTCCACGAGACGCTGCGCGCCCTGATCGACGCGCTGGTGTCGGGCCTCATCGAGGGCACCGTGCGCCGCGCCTCGGAAGCTGGAGCCGGGAGCGTGGAGGATGTGCGCCGGCATCCCGCGCGCCTGGCCGCATTCACGCCTGAAACAGAAACGGCCAATCGCGATTTAAAGCGATTTCTGCACCGGCGCGTCTATACGGCGCCGGCTTTGCAGGAGGAACGCGACCGGGCGGCCGCCACGATCGCGGAGTTGTTCGACTTCTTTCTGGAGCACCCCGAGCGGCTGCCGGCGTCTCACGGCGAATTGATCCCGGGCGAACCCGCATACCGGGTGATCTGCGATTATATCGCCGGCATGACCGACGGCTTCTTCCAGCGTACGCATCGGCAGATGCTGGGCGGCTGACAGTTGGCGGGCAATCCTGCCCTGGGGTCCCCTCTGGGGACGGCTTTCAGCCGGCTGTGTAATGCAGATACGCGGTCCTACTGCACCGCCAGAGTCACTCCGGTCTGCGCGCTTACGCCTCCGATGGCGACGGCCAGCGGCACGCTCGGGCCGGGCGTAACAGCCTCCGGCACCTGCACAGTGATCTGGGTCAGGCCCGAGATCAGGTACGGCGCGGCCCCCGCGTAGGCGATGGTGGGGCAGGGAACGCCTCCCATGGTGACGGTGGCGGCATTGGCGGGCAGCATCGGATACGGCGCGGTCACCAGCAAGCCATCCACACTGGCTGGAGTGGTCGCACCCGCGCCGGTCAGGTAGATGTCCACGTAGCCGCCGCGCGCGACGGGATTCGCGGCGGTGTTCAAGCTGTAGTCGACGTTATTCAGGATCGCGCCCGGACCGGTTCCCAAAGCGTTGGCCGTGAACAGGCCGGGGGCCGCGGCGGCTACTTGCAAGGAGACCGGCGCCGAGACAGCACCCAGATATTCCACTTGCAGCGTGGTGCTGGAGTGGCCGGCCACCCCATAAGGCACCACCGCATTCACTTGTCCACCCGAGGCGTAGGTGATGGGGGCGGGCACGCCGTCAAACAGGACATGCACCCCCGCCAGCGCATTCGACACCAGGTATGGATTGGTAAGTTCCAGATTGGCGCCGGCCGCCGGTCCGAGCGCCGTACCATAGAGCGACACAATCTCTCCGGGAGCCACGGCGCCGGCAGCGTAGCTTGCAGCATTGGCCACGCCGGCCGCCGGCAGAGTGGGTTGGGCGTTGGACAGGCGCAACAGGGCCGCGCCATAACCCGGCAGCGTGACTTGCATCTGCGGGGCGGGAGTCTGTGTTTGCGGCACGGGCCCACCGGGCAGCGGCGTGGACGCATCGAGCGTCACCAGCGTGGCCGAAGTGAAGGTACCCAACGCCGAAAGATCCAGCGCGAACGTGCGCGACGAACCCGAGCCGTTATTGTCGGAAGACCCTTTGAGCGCGTAGTTGGACATCAGGACAACCACCGATCCGTCCACGTTGCGCGCCGCCATCGTCTGGGTGTCGAATGCCAGCCCGCCGCTGCCTTGCCAACCGTGAGCAAAGTCGGTCGCACAGCAGCCGGTGGTGGTCGTTTGGAGAATATCCTGACCGGGCGGCGAGGGGAGCCAGTGAGAGAGGTAGTAATCCACCCAGTAGCTGAGTTGCGTAGCGTAGGGCGGTCCGCCCGACGGGCTGCCGATCTCGCCGTATTGCTGGTCGCTGCCAAAGGCCCAGTGGTAGAGGGCTTGCGCGCCCGCTTCGCCCAGTTGCTCGAAGACCAGGGAACGCCAGGCGGCGAAGAAAGGACTGCTGCCGCGCGTATCCAACACGAACTTCTGAGGCGCGTTGCAGGCGCTGATTCCGTTGCCGGCGTTGTAATCGGCGTTCACGTTGTTCTCGGTGATCCAAACCGGCACGTTGGCTAGCGCGGATTTCTTGGCCATCTCGGCGTACATGGTCTGGACCTCGGCGGCGAATTCGGGAATGGTGGCGAAAAGGGCCTGGTCCATGTCTCTTTGGGTGCAGGTGGAGTAAAAGTGCTTGGCTACTACATCCACCGGAGCGGTGACGCCGGCCACGAAGGTGGGGAAGTACGGCGCACCGCTGGGGTCCTGATTATCGGGAGCCGCCGCAAGTTCGACGGCCACAAACTTGATGGACGGATCGGCCTGGGCCATCTGGGGCACGGCTGTGTTGTAAAGCGTCACGTACTCCGACGCCGTTACGCCGTTGATGTCCGGCTCGTTGAAGATGCCCCACCAGGTGACCGGGTAAGGGGTGGGACTTTGGTAATGCGTGCTGTTGTCGGTAAATCCGCCGGTGTTGTAATAGCTGACCATGTTGGCGCTCATCTGAGCGAAGGTGGGGATGCTGGCGGGAAGAATGTGGCCTTGGCTGTCGCTCAGGTACGCTGGTGCCGTACCGATCTGGAACTCGGGGCTGTGGTCGCCGGTAGCCTGGATGGTGGAGAGCATGGTGTCGAGCTCCGTGAAATCCCAGGTGTCGGGGGCCGTGAGCGGGATGCCATCCGAGACGACCTGCACCCGCGTGTGCCACGGATTGAGAGCTGTCAACTGCGCGGGGACGCTCGCTTCTCCGTTGAAGAATTGATAGTTCCAGTCTGCGAGCTGAAACGAGGTGGACATGGGTAGCTGCAGGCGGCCCTTGACGCCAACCGAGGTGTCGGTTTGATTGCCGACCTGCACATTGACCGTAGTGGATTGCGCCGCAGCGGCGGCGACCGCCAATAGCGCTATCGCGCACGGGCGGACAGTGGACATAGGAGACCGCATGGGTGGTTGCCTCTACGGACGAATGTAGCAGGGTGCGCGGCGGACTGCGACGGGATTCGGAATAGCGGGGCTTGTTATGCGAGTGGAAATAACTGGGCAGCAAATTTAGCCGTGGGGCAGGCCATCGTCTTTCGTGGCCTGCCGAGTTCGAGAGCGGTGCGCAGACGACAAACAACGATCGTCAGCGCCACGCCGGGCAAAGGAACTGTCCAGTTTAATTCGCGGACAGTACACTAGCCCATCCATCTCAGATTTTGCGCAGTCCCGTCGAATTGCGAAGTGGTCTTGAACGGCTCCAGCTTTCCCGTAAGAGCCGCGTTCCTGGTCTTCGCCAACAGAGCCGACAATTGCGCTTCCGTCAATGGCTGGAACGTGCGCGCGGCCTCGAGGGCTTGCTGCAGGCGCTCCATGTTATCGCACCCCGTGATGACCACCGAAGTGGGCAGATTCAGGGCGTAGTGCAGGCATTCTGTGCCGGTCGCCAGGCCGTGCTGCGGCAGGTTGCCGAAGGCCATGGGCTTCATTCCCAGTACGCCGACGCCCTGCGCCACTAACTTCGGCACCACCAGCCTGGCGAAGCTGCGGAAGTGCGCGTCCAGCAGATTCAGGGGCATCTGCGCGGCGTCGAAATGGAATCCGTTCTGTTCCGCCACCTCCAGCATGCGCAGGTGCACGGCGGGATCTTTGTGGCCGGTAAAGCCGATATAGCGGATCTTGCCGGCCTTCTTGGCCTCCAACAGCGCCTCCAGCGGACCGTCGTGCGCGAAGAAGCGGTCGGGGTCTTCCATGCGGATGTTCTCGTGGTATTGCATCAGGTCCACGCGATCGGTTTGGAGCCGCTGCAGCGATTCGTCGATCTGGCGGGCGGTGGACTGCTTGGTGCGCCCGTCGAACTTGGTCATCAGGAAGACCTTCCGGCGGTAGCCATCGCGCAAGGCTTTGCCCATCCAGACTTCGCTTTTGCCGTCGTGATAGTCCCAGCAGTTGTCGAGGAAGGTGATGCCCTGGTCCACCGCGGTACGGACCAGTTTGATGGCGTCCCGCTCGGCTTCGGGGACGCCCATGTGGTAGCCGCCGAGTCCGATGGCGGAGACGCGCTCGCCGGTGCGGCCCAGAGTGCGATAGAGCATGCCGCCGGATCGCGTTTGCGCGGCGGCGGGAATGGCGGAAGCCAGAGATGCGCCGAGGAGCGCGCCCAGAATCTCGCGGCGTTGGGGATTGGAATTGGGCATGGGAGGAATCTTAGCACTTCGCGGCGGCGCGCGTTGCGCGCCAAGAGCGCGACTGAGAGTCCCGCGCAGGCCACGGGCCTGCCCCACTCTCTCCTCCGAAGACGGTCTTACTCGGTTGGTGCTGCCGCTGCTACGGCCGGTGCAGCCACGGCTTCCGGCGCCTTTTTTGCTGCTGGCTTCGCGGCTTTCCTGGCGGCAGGCTTAGGGGTTTGCTTAGCTTTACGGAACGCCGCCCAACGCTTCTTGGTGGCGGCAATAATGCGCGCCTTCCCCTCTGCGCTCAGCACCCGCTTCTGCGGTTTGGGCGCGGCCGGCTTGGACTTCGCGGCGTTGAAGGCGGCCCATCGCTTCTTTTGAGCCAACCCGATCCGCCGGCGGGCGGAGGCGCTCATGGTCCGCTTCTTTCCGCCGGATTCCGGCGCGGCCGGCGCGGCCTTCGGGGAAGCTGGCCGCCCTCCAAGCTGGCTGTGCAGCTCGGCGATGCGCTGCTCGAGAGCGGCGAGCGTATGCTGCAACCCGATCAGTGCAGCCTGAAGAAATTCCGGATCTTGTTTCTGCGTTCGTGGCATTGCCTGATTATACTCCGAAGCGCACGGTTGTCTAGTGCGACTTTGGGGTAGTGGGTCGATTTGCGTAGCACCGCCTTGGAGGGCGGCCAATCTTGGCCGCAGCCGCCTTTTTAGGCGGCCAGAGCCGGCTGAAAGCCGGCTGCGGGCAGAATTGCCCGCCCTCCAATTGCAAACTGACCCACTACCGACTTTGGAGACAGGCCAGTTGTTACAATCAAGCGATGTCTCTCGTGGTAGTAGGTTCAGTGGCGTACGACGGCGTGGAAACGCCGCATGGCAAGGTGGACCGCATGCTGGGCGGGGCCGCCACTTACATAGGATTGGCGGCTAGCTACTTTACTCCCGTCAAGATTGTGGCGGTAGTGGGGGACGACTTCGCGGGCGAAGACGTCGCGCTCTTGGCCGCCAAGGGTATCGACCTGGAAGGTCTGGAACGCGTGCCCGGCAAGACCTTCTTTTGGGAAGGCAAATACTCGGCGGACATGAACGACCGCGAAACCCTGCGCACAGACCTCAACGTGTTCGCCGATTTCCAGCCCAAGCTGCCGGTATCGTACCGCGCGGCGCCCTATCTGTTGTTGGGCAATATCCAGCCGGCGCTGCAGCGCGACGTGCGCGCGCAGATGCACGGCCTGCAACTCGCGGGCGGCGACACTATGAATTACTGGATTCGCGACTATCGCGCGGAACTGCTGGAAACGATACGCGATTGGGACTTCCTGTTGATCAACGATAGCGAGGCGCGCATGCTCTCCGGCGAGCACAACCTGCGGCGCGCCGCCGCCAGGATTCTGGACATGGGACCCCGCACACTGGTGGTGAAGCGCGGCGAGTATGGCGCGATCCTGTTCGCCAACGGCTGCCACTTTATTGCGCCGGGCTACCTGCTGGATGACGTCTTCGATCCGACCGGCGCGGGCGATTGTTTCGCGGGCGGCTTCATCGGGTATCTCGCCGAGCGCGGCGTGGACCTGCGCGGCGGCGCGGTGGGCATCGAGGACTGGCGGCGCGCCGTGATCTACGGCTCCGTGATGGGCAGCTTCTGCTGCGAGCAATTCGGCGTGGACCGGTTTCGCACTCTGACGCGGGAAGAGGTTGAGAAGAGGTATCGCGAATTCAAAGCATGCACGGATTTCTGAGACCGCCGCGGCCATCGCGCTGCTGAGTCTGTGGAGCGCCGCGTGGGTCTGGTTCTTCTATCGGGGCGGCTACCTGGCGTATTACGGCGATGCCGAAGCGCACCTGAATATCGCGCGGCGCATTTTGGATTCGCGCACGCCGGGATACGACCAGATCGGCTCGGTCTGGCTGCCGCTGCCACATGTGCTGACAATGTTGCTCGCGCGCAATGACGCACTGTGGCGCACGGCGCTGGCGGGATCGATCGTTTCCGGAATCGCCTTCGTGCTGGCGGGCGCGTTCCTGTTTCGAACGGCGCGGCGAGTTTTCAACGGCAAGGCGGGCCCGATTGCCGCCATCGCCGCCACCGTAGTGTTCGCCACAAATCCCAACCTGCTGTACCTGCAATCCACCACCATGAACGAGCCTGTCTTCATGGCCGCGCTCCTGGCTGTCTTGTATTTCACGGTCCGCTTCCGCGATACGCAATCGTGGATGGCTGTGTGCGGCGCAGGATTGGCGGCGCTGTGCGGCACTCTGACGCGTTATGACGGCTGGTTCCTGCTTCCGTTTGTGACGCTGTTCGTGCTGATCGCGGCGAAGCGGCAGCGCGTGGCGAAGGCGGCGCTGTTCGCGGCTATCGCGTCGCTGGGGCCGCTCTACTGGTTCGGTCACAACTGGTGGTGCTGCTCGAATGCGCTGGATTTTTACAACGGACCGTATTCCGCCAAGGGCATTCAGGGGTCGGCATATTATCCGGGCTTGGGTAACTGGGCCAAGGCATGGCTGTATTTCCGAACCGCCGTGCGCTGGTGCGCCGGTGCGCCGCTCGTGTGGCTAGGAGCGGCCGGGCTGATCGCGTGCGTGGCGGTGCGGAAAGCCCGGTGGCCCGCGTTGCTGCTGGTGCTGCCCGGGGTGTTCTATGTGTGGAGCATGCACTCTTCCGGGGGCACGCCGATCTTCGTTCCGGACCTGTGGCCGAACACCTACTACAACTCGCGATATGGGTTGGCGCTTTTCCCCGCGCTGGCGTTTGGCGCGGCGGTGCTGGTGTCGCTGGTCCCGGCGCGCGCGCAGCGGTTGGCCGCCGCCGCGGTGGTGCTGGCCGCGGCCATACCGTGGCTGATCCAGCCGCGGCCGGATGCGTGGATCACGTGGAAGGAATCGCAAGTCAACTCCGTGGCGCGCCGCGCCTGGACGCGCGAGGCCGCGGAATATCTCGCGCCACGCTACCGGCGCGGGACGGGAATCATCACCACATTCGGCGACATCACCGGCATCTTCCGGACGGCTGGCATTCCGCTGCGCGAGACGCTGACGTGGGACAACTGGCCACACTGGCCGGCGGCGGTGACGCGGCCGGACGAGTTCCTGTGGGAGGAGTGGGCGGTGGCGATGGGCGGCGATCCGGTGCAGACGGCCGTGCTGCGCGCGGGCGTTAACGGACCACGGTACGAACTGGTGAAGATCGTCATGACGCCCCACGCGCCGGTGGTCGAGATTTATCATTGCTGTATCGGCCTGACGCAGGTGACCCGCGATGCGAATTCCATTCACGAAAGCCCACGGAGCGAAAAACGACTTCCTTCTGACGAGGAGCAATGAGGCTCCCGCGGGCGGCTTGGCGGCGGTCGCGCAAGCCATCTGCGACCGTCACACGGGCGTGGGCGCAGACGGCTGGATGCTGATCGAGCCGGCCTCGGCCGCCGATCACGACACCGCCATCCGGCTGTTCAATTCCGATGGCAGCGAGGCGGAGATCTCCGGCAACGGTACGCGCTGCGCGGCGGCCTTCCTCATCGCGCACGGCTACCAGAAGGACGAAATGCGCGTGCGGACCGGCGCCGGGATCAAGCGACTGCGTCTGCTGGAACGCGCGGACCTGCGCTTTGTGTTCGAGATGAACATGGGGCGGCCCGAGTTCACCGCCGAGCGATTCCAATTGCCGCTGGGAGCGGGCGCGCGGGATGTCACGCTGGTGTGGGTGGGCAATCCGCAGTGCGCCATGCCGGTGGCGGACTTCGATTTCGACTGGCGGGCGCTGGGCGCGGAGATCGAGTGTCACCCGCAGTTTCCCCAGCGCACCAATGTCTCGTTTCTGCGGGCGCGCGACGAGCACACCCTGGAGGTGCGTTTCTGGGAGCGCGGCGCGGGCGAGACCATGAGTTCCGGCACGGGTTCGACGGGCGCGTTCGCCGCCGCGGTGCAGCGAGGGCTGGTACGCAGCCCCGCGCGCGTAGTCACGCCGGCCGGACCGATGGAGGTGCGCTGGGACGCGGATATCTTCCTCACCGGTCCGGCGGAGATTGTGGCCGAAGGAGTGTTCCTTCCGACTTCTGTCTTCTGACTTCTGACTTCTGTCTTCTGTCTTCTGCTTTTATGGATGCGGCTCGTGCTCGGCGTGCGGAGCTTCAGCGGGCCTGGTAGCAGGCTCCTCGGCGCCGCGATGGCAAGTGTAGCAGGTCACATGCATTTTGCCGTCGTCGAACTTGGCGTTGATCTCGTGCGACATGGCGATCATCTTGCGCGCCATCTCTTTGTGCGGCTTTTCGTCGCTGGCGAAGTCGCCCTGCACGTGGCAAAAGTCGCAGCGAACACCCAGCGCCACGCGGAACGCCTGCATGGTCTCCATGAGGTGCTCGGGCTTGAGGATCTTCAGATTCTTGGGCTCGGGCATCCGGTGTCCTCCCGGTGGCGGACCCGCCGGCGGCTCCTGTCCGAAGGCGGCGAGCGAAAGGAACACTGACAGCATCGTTAGTTTCATAGGGAACTATTATTGCATGAGACGAACGATCTTCAGGCGAGCTTCGCTCGCGTGACAGGCTCAAGCCTGTCCTACCGCGCGGCCGCCAAGACCTCCCCGGGATCGGGCTTGCCGCGCTTGGCATAGCGGATCGCGCCGTCCGGCCCGATCAGGTAGACGGTGCGCTTCACGAAGAGACCGTCGGCATGGTAGAGCGCGGCGACTTTCTGCCCCGCATCGACCAGCAGCGGAAACGGCAAGTGGTATTTCTCTTGAAACTTCGTGTGACTTCCAGCGCTGGCGGGATTGACTCCAAACACCTGCGTGTTACGCTTGCGCGCCTCGCTCCATTGGTCGCGAAACTCGCACAGTTGCTTCCGGCAAACCGGCGTGTCGTCGCCCGGATAGAACACCAGCACTACATTCTTGCCGCGCAGTTTGGAGAGAGCTACGGTTCCTCCATCCTGTTTGGGCAGCGTAAAATCCGGCGCCGGGGAGCCGGTTGGCAGCGGGTCGGAAAAGAGCCAGTCGAACATTAAAATCCCTCCCACACATGGGCGAAGAACTTGCGGATGGTGGTGAACCCCACGTCCTCATACAGCTTGATAGCCTCCCGATTCGAGGCGGTGACGGTGAGGCTGGTTTTGCGGCAGCCGGCCGCGCGCAGCAAGGTGAGCGATTGCCGCAACATCTCGTAGCCGACGCCGGCGCCGCGCACTCCAGGGGCCACGCAGATCTGCGTAATGTGACCGCAGTAGGGCATCACCATGCTGGCCAGACAGATGCCGCAGATCCGTCCTGTAAGGCGGTCGAAAGCCGCCACCGAGGCGGGCTTGAAAAACATGCCGCATCCCGGGTACTGCACAATATTGAACAGGAATCGCCGCGCGCCGGCCACCGAGCGGTATTGATCGTTGATGAGGCTATCCACGTGACCCAGGTAGGCGGCCGCGATCAACTGAGCGGCGGGCTCCTGGTATTGGTCGGACCACCTGTCCAGGTAAACGCGGCTGGCCAGCGGAGCCGAGGGTCGCCCCCGCCCCGGTGCGGGTTCGAGCGCGGCCCGTGACATTTCGAGCATCATGAAGTTCCGTTCAAAACTGCTGAGATGGCGGGGCATGGGCAGCCCGCCGGACGCATGCCACATCATGAGCTGCGATTCGATCCGGTCGATTTGCGGCGCCGTGGTCAGGGATCCCAAAACGGACTCCAGCAGCCATCTCTGGTTCTCGAGGCTGCGGAATGCATCGCGCACGAAGAGATCGCCGATCAATCCCTTCTGCTCCTCCAGCACGTAATAGGCATAGCCGACCGCCTCGCCGTCGTCGACCAGGGCGAATCCGTTCAAGGCTCGCATGTCCAGGAACCGGCGCACCAGGTCGGCCGACTTGCCGAAGTCCCAGTCGAGGAGTTGGCGCCAGGTTGCGACCTCCTCGTCGAGGAGCGCGTTGAGATCTTCGGAGCGCAAATGGCGCAGATCTACGAGGCTCGGGCTGGGCGCTGTGGCGGCAGGTTCGAGGCGCGCAGCCATTCTGCGGTCATTGTAGCATCAGGGTATGCTGGAAACCGCTCCCTTACGGTCGCGGCTCGGCAACACGGTCGCGTTGATTTCGGATGGCTCACTGAGCCGCGACCGTCAGGGAGCGGTCTTTGTCGGTCGTGGTCAGTGCCCTTGTGGCTGGTTGCCGGCGGGCGGTGGATAATCGGGCAGGCCGGTGCCGGCCATGGCCATGCGGCTGAGGTGGTGCGACATCATGCGGTCGGGGAGCAGCACCGCCTGCTGGAAATGCGCCCAGGCGGCGGATCGCTTGCCGAGCAACAGCTCCAGCATGCCGGCGGTGAAAGGCGGTCCGGACCCGGCTTGGGCCGAAGCCGCTTCCAGTCGCTTGGTCCACTCCGCGTTGTTGTAACCATCGAGCTTCTTGGCCGCTCCCCATGCCCAGATCAGGTCCCCGTTGCCAGTGGCGGCGGCTACGCGGCGGCGGCGTTCGCCCGCCTGCGCGGCGCGGCCGCAGCCCGCTTCCACCTGCGCGATCAGATACTGTGTGCGCGGCGCATCCACGAAGGGAGCGAGGCCGTCCTTGGTAAACGGCAAACCGGGCGACTCGGCGCCGATGCCATCGACCACGGCGAGAGCGGCGTTGCACTGTCCCGCGGCGGCTTGGGTCAAGGCTTGCAGCATCTTCACCTCCACCCAGACTTGGCGGACATTGGTCCCGCCCTCCTCGCGCGGGAAAAAGCGGTCGTGAAACAGCGCGAGGGCGCCGTCGAAGTCCAGGGCTTCGGCGCGATCGAGTGCCAGGGCATACACCAGTTCGGCGGGCATGTGCGGCAGATCCGGATAGCGCTCCAGCGATGTGGCCAGTTCGCGGGCGGGACGCCCCATAAGGCTGAGCGCTTCATCCACCCCCTCGTAGAGTTTCCGATTCCGCGGGTCGACCGCCAGGCCCTCGCGGAAGACCTGCAGCGCGCCGCTCGAATCGCGCTTCTCGCGCAGCATGACGCGTCCAAGATCGGCGTGCAGGACCGGGATGGGTGCTCCGGCGTGGCGGGCGACGTTCCATTCTTTCAGGGCATCGTCGGTCAGGCCGCGGGCGAAGTACTGCGTGCCGAGCAGGTAGTGCGCGGTCATGTCATCGGGATTGGCGCGGACCGCGGCGCGCAACACTTCCAGATCCTCGGCGCGGCTGGGGAAGACGTACAGCGTGGAAAGCTTTTGCGCGGCGGCATAGTCCGGCGCGGCGGATTCACCCAGCTTGGCGCGGCAATAGCCGCGGTAGTAGGCGACCAGCGGATGCTGTTGAGGCAGGACCGCGCCCGGCTCGGCTTCGTCTGGCGAGACGGACGGAAAGTCGCGCGCGAGCAGGTCCACGGCGGGGCGGTAGAGGCCGAGACGCATGTACTCGGCGGCGATTTCAAGGACGCGCATGGGATCGGCGGCCAGGAAGCGCAGCAGTGCGGGATCGTTGCGCGGCCCGGCATCCCATGCGAGGAATGCGCTGAGGGGCGCGTCCACTCCCTTACGGTCGCGGCTCAGACGGTCGTGGTTCGGTTCAGATTCCAGGGCGATGGTCTCTTCGGCGGCGCGCAGATCGCTTTGCGCGGAGTGCAGAAACTGGAGCGCGACTTCGCGATCGCCCTCGCGTGCCAGAAGCTCGCCGAGCTTCAGGCTTGCCGCGGCGCGCCAGGAGGGCATGCGCGCGGCGGTTTCGTAGGCGAGCCGGGCTTTGGCATGGTCGCCGGCGCCGTCGTAGGCGAGGCCGAGATAATAGGCGATCTCGGGATCCCAGGTGGCGCGCGCCGCGGCGGGCTCGAGATACTGGATGGCTTCAACGTAGCGCTGCAAGCCTGCGCAGAGGCGTCCGGCCGCGACACTCAGCGCGAAGTCGCCGGGCGAGTGTTCGAGTCCCTCCTGGTAAGAGCGCAACGCCGCCGGCAATTCACCCTGCAGCTCTTGATCGGTGCCGCGCTTCAGCCAATCTCCTTCGGCGGGAGGCGCCTGTCGGCCGGTCTTGATTTCCGAGGCGGGCGTCCAATCGTATTCGCCTTCGGTTTGGCGCAGCAGCACCTTGCCGGCGGCGTCGCGCAGTTCGAAAGTGCAAGGAGCCGCCGCCACGTTGTTGATTCCGAGCTTCCAGATATGCTCCGGCGTCAGGCTGATCGCCTCTTTGGCAAGAACGCGCGCGCCTTGCAGAATGCGGATGGTGGCGGGCGCTATCTTGCGGTTTGCATTAAAGGCGGCGACCAGCGCGCCGTCCTGCCGGGTGAGGTTCAGGACGCCGGCCAGGTTGGCGCGCGCGATGCCGCCGATGCCGCGCGCCGGCATCCAATATTCGGAGAAACGGATGGTCTGGCGGGGCTCCAGGAAGGCGTAGGTCTCCTGGTTGCGGAAGAGGCCGGCTTGCACTTCGACGTAGACGCTGTTGTTATCGGAAAGCGCGCGCCGCCAGTCGAGGCCATCGGCGTCCACACCCCACGACCAGATCTTCTTCGCGGGAAGCTCGGCGTACTCGGCGTAATGTACGATGCCGGAGTTGGTGTCGGGCCGCCAGACGCCCATGAACGGCTCGCGGCTGCCGTGGACGAAGCGCGAGACGGGGCCATCCGTCTGGTTGCGGATGAGGCTGAGGTCCTTACCGGTGGAATCGACCGGCCAGGTATCCACGTCGGTGAAGCCGTGGCTGGCGGTGAAGCGCATCGGGTAGTAGATGCGCGAATCGTCTTTCACCTCGATGCCCGCGTTATTCCACCAGTAGAAGCGGTGGCGCACGTCGCTGCGATTGTTCAGGGTGACATGCTCTTCGAGAACCGTGCTGCCGGGGCGGAGACGCAGCTCGACGAGCCACTCCATGCCGTAGACGCGGTCGATGTTGCCCACCCAGACCGAAGCGCTTTCGTCGGCATGCGTCGCGTAACTGAATTGCACCGGCGACATGGAGACCCAGTTGTGGGAGACCGGAAAATTGAACTCGATGCCGAAGGCAGCCCATGCGCCGCGATAGCCGATGTTGGCCTTCTTGATGGACGGGTTGGCGTAAAACATGGACTGGCCGGAGATCTTGTCTGTGCAGGTGTAGAGGTGGCCGCCGATATCGGGGAGCACGGAGCATTTGAGGTATTCGTTCTCCAGATAGACGACGCGCCAATCGTGCGGGACGGGCCGATCGGTCAGATTCTCGCGCAGCGTGTAGGGGTAGTTGAAGCGGCCGGTGGAGAAGGCGTCGAAGGGCGGATTGGGGTCGGGCGCACCCTCTTCGTAAGTGGGCAGGGTGAGAACGTCCTGCCAGACGCGGACTTCTTCGTGCGCGTAAGCGATCGAGAGGCTAAGTACAATTAGCGGCCAACTCTTCTTAGTCATAATTGTGGGCGCTCCAATGCCTGGATAGCACGCGTCACCGCGCTGCGATCCCGTTTCACCTTCCGCGCCAGATCCGTGATGGAACCGGGCGCCGCATTCATTTGCTCGAGCAGGAGTACACGCTTAGTGCTCAGGACTTGCAGCAGGGATTCGATGTCGTCGAAGGCCACGACCCGGCTAGGCGGAATCGCGTCTCCACCGTCCGCGAGGCGCGCCATCTTGCGGCCGCGTTTGAAGAACGCTTCGGCCGGTTCATTCCTGATCTGCGATTTATAGGTGTTCATTCTTGCAACTCAACCAGTTCCGCCGGCTCCCTGGCCCCCGTGCCGGATTGCAAGCACGGTGACAAGTTGCCTCTTTTCATCGATCACGTAAATCACGCGGCAGACGCGCGGCTTCCTGCCGTAAAGCAGATGTCGGAGCGGCCGCCTGGACTTCTCCGCCTCTGGCGCCGCGGTCGACCGGTGGGGAAAGCGTTCCAAGCTGTAAATGGCTTCCTCAAGACTGTTATACCAACGGGCAGCCGCCGGCGAGTCGGTAGCGTGTTTCTCAAGGTAAAGGCTGTCGAGATCGCTGGCGGCCCGTCCGGTTAATTCAACGCGGTATGTCATGGTGCCGGCGAATTTCGTCGAAGACTTCGCGCGCGGGACGGGTACGGCCCCTACCTGAATCATCCAGACCTTGGCGGATGGCTTCGTGCACATCGGCACGGGCGGCGATATCCAGCAGGCGTTGGTAGGCCGCTGCGTCCTGCACGATGGCGGCGGCCTTGCCTTTTACCGTAAGCACCACGGGCCGTTTGCTCTTCTTGAGGTGCTTCATAAAAGCGCCCGATCGGCGACGGAAAGTCGTCAGCGACTGGATGTCCTTGGTGATGTCGAGCACGCCGGGCAAACCTCGGCTCGAATATAGCACCTTTTTGGGTGCTGCCGGAATTCGCCCATGCTTCGCCTTTCCACCGCTCGCCCCGCACGGCGATATACTCTCTATTCCCGGAGAATCCAAGCCGATATGCGACTACGCACCTTCCCGGTCTTTCTGGCCTTCCTGGCGATGGGCTTCGCCGACGCCGTGGGGCCATTCGTGAGCCTTGCCAAGAACGAGTTTCACCTCAGCAATGCGGTGGCATCGCTGATCCCGTTCGTGGGATTCGTCATGTTCGGGTTGCTCTCCATCCCCATGGGCGTCTTTCAGGACAGGCGCGGCAAGAAGTTCGTGCTGATGCTGGGCCTGGTGGTGGCGTTGATCGGCTTGCTGAATGCCGCCTTCGGACTCACTTCCTTTGCGCGCTTCTTGCTGACCGTGCTGCTGGTGGGCGCCGGCGCGGCCATTCTGCAGGTCTCTGGCAATCCCATCATGCGGGATGTATCCGATCCGGGAAAATACGCGCGGAACCTGTCGCTGGCGCAGTTCGTGAAGGCCATCGGATCGTTGTCGGGACCCATGATCCCGGTGCTGGCGGCGAAGTATTTCGGCGCGAGTTGGAGTGTGATCTTTCCCATCTATGCGGTGGCGCTAGTGGTGGCGGTAGTGGCTGTTGCGGGTTTGCGCGTCGAGGAGAAGAAGAGCGAGCATCACGCGGCCACGGTGCGCTCCTGCCTGGCGCTGCTGTCGAACGGCTACGTGCTGATGATGGTGGCGGCGATTTTCTTTTACGTGGGCGCGGAAGTGAGCGTGAGCGCGGGCATCCCGCTGTACCTCAAGGAGCGCTTCGATATCGATATCAACAAGGTAGGACTGCTGGGCACCGGGCTGTTTTTCACCGCGCTCACCATCGGGCGCTTTTCCGGCGGAGTCATCTTGAATTGGATTGCGCCACGAAAGTTCTTCCTGGTCACCTGCGGGGTCTCGGTGGTCGCGCTATTGGGCTTGTTTGTTCCGGATCGCACGCTGGCCGTGGCCAGCTTCTTCGTGGCCGGCTTGGGCTTTGCGAACATCTTTCCGCTGGTTTTCGCGATCGCAGTTGAAGCCATGCCGGAGCACACCAACGAGCTATCCGGACTGATGGTGACGGCGATTTTGGGCGGGGCCTGCCTGCCGCCGTTGATGGGCCTGGTGGCCGATCACAGCTCCGTGCAACTGAGCTTTGTGGTGCCGCTGGCGGCGATTCTGTACATTACCTGGACCGCGTTCTCCAACCGCGCGGACGGCGTGCGCATAAACAACCATGCAGCAATACAATAACGACAATCGCATCGTCATGACGCTGGATGCGGGTGGCACGAACTTCGTCTTCTCGGCGATGCAGGCGAACCGTCCGGTAGTCGAAAGCTTCGCGCTGCCGTCCAACGCGGACAACCTGGAGCGCTCGCTCGCCAACATCGTCGAGGGCTTCCGCAGGGTGCAGGGACAGTTGCCCGCGCCGGCGGCGGCCATCAGTTTCGCGTTTCCGGCGCCGGCGGATTACTTCAACGGCATCATCGTGAGCCCGTGCAATCTGCCGGCCTACCGCGACGTGGCGCTGGGCCCCATGCTCGAAGATCGGTTCGGTCTGCCCACCTTCATCAACAACGATGGCGACTTGTTCGCTTACGGCGAGGCCATGGCCGGATTCCTGCCCTACGTCAACGGACTGCTCGAAGAAGCGGGCAGCCCGAAGCGCTATCGCAACCTGTTCGGGGTCACGCTAGGCACCGGATTCGGCGGCGGCATCGTGCGCGATGGCGCGCTATTCATCGGCGACAATTCGATGGCCGGCGAGATCTGGGTGGCGCGCCACAAACTGGATCGCGACACCAACGCCGAAGAGGGCGCATCGATTCGCGCCGTGCGGCGGGTGTACGCGGCGGAATCGGGAGTGCGCCTGGAAGACGCGCCGGAACCGAAAGTGATTTACGAAATCGCGGAAGGGAGGGCGGCCGGCCATCGCGCGGCGGCGCAGGAAGCCTTTCGGCGCATGGGGGAAGTAGCCGGCGACGCCATCGCGCAGGCCATCACGCTGCTCGATGGCCTGGTAGTGATTGGGGGCGGCATCGCCGGCGCCCATCGCCAGTTTCTTCCGGCGATCGTCGACGAAATGAACGGCACTTATCAAGCGCCCAATGGCGAGCGGTTTCCGCGCCTCGCGCAACGCGCGTTCAACCTGGAAGATCCGCCGCAATTGGAGGCGTTCCTCACCGGCGAAACCAAGGAACTCACGGTGCCCGGCAGCTCGCGCAAGGTGAAGTTCGATGGATTGCAGCGAACCGGGGTGGGCATCTCGCGCCTGGGGACCAGCGAAGCGACAGCCATCGGCGCGTATGCTTTCGCGCTGAGGAGTCTCGACGAAAGGACATAACAATGCGGCGCATCTTGTTACTCAGTCTTATGGCATGGACCGCGATCGAGGCCCAACAGTACACGCTGGGCGTCGGCGTGTACCCCGGCGATCCTAGGGAGAACTTCGCGCCGGTAGCACGCACAGACCAGACTTATCGCAATCTGGCGTTGCACCGGCCGGTGTACCAATCGAGCAGTTACGACTACAATCTGACGGCGCAGTTAATTACCGACGGCATCAAGGACACCAAGCCGCCGCGCTGGGTGGCAATCTCGACGAGCGAGCAGGGCGAACTTCCCAAGAACGAGCGCGAATGGCTGCTGGATCACAACTGGCTGACGGGAGTGAGTCTGAAGGGCACGG
>Ga0224555_1002705_pt1 | contig 20026 bp, 7 predicted proteins | sample 714S23034metaG_FD_180687 | JGI IMG/M metagenome (GOLD analysis project Ga0224555, IMG submission 180687) | Peat soil microbial communities from Stordalen Mire, Sweden - 717 S2 30-34 | ecosystem: Environmental > Terrestrial > Soil > Wetlands > Peat | place: Sweden: Norrbotten County, Stordalen...
TTTCAGTACTATTAATATTGCCCCTTTTGTTGAAAATACTTTCCATATCGGAAAAATTGTATCCATTACCCCGGGCTTCAGGTTTGAATATATCGAATCAACCGCCAAAGGGTACATTACCGACCCAAACACTTCGGCTATAGTGAATGTGGACTTACGCCAATACTGGGAGATTCCGCTTGCAGGCTGTGGTATACAGATAAAAACAACACCTACCACCAATGTGTATGCCAATTTTTCGCAGTGTTATGAGCCTACCAATTATTCAAACTTAACCCCCTTGGGTTCTACCTCGGTAATTGACCCTAACCTCAAAGATGTTTCGGGGTTTAATTCGGATTTGGGATGGAGGGGAAATATTAGCAATATCCTTAATTTCGACGTAGGGGCTTTCTATATGCCGTTTAATAAGGAAATAGGAATTGAAACCCTTAATAACAGCCAGGGTAACCCTTATACTTATGTAACCAATGTTGGCAATGCACTGCATACAGGGCTTGAAACCTACGTTGAAGTAAATCCTTTCAAAAACTCATCGAAATATAAGGGATGGGGAAGGATAAGTGTATTTAACTCCTATTCGTTCGACCACTCGTATTACACCAGCGGCCCTTTTAAGGGAAATGTTGAAGAAATGGCCCCTCTGAATATTGAGCGTGCGGGGCTCAACTACGGATATAAAATATTCTCTACAACATTTATCTTCAGCTATTCATCCAAATCTTTTGCCGATGCAAATAATACAGTTTACAGCCCTGATGCAACTGTGGGAATTATACCGGCATATTGGGTGCTTGACTGGTCCAGTTCATTCCATATTAAGAACTACAACATTAAACTGGGTATAAGCAACCTTACCGGTACTAAATACTTTAACTTGCGCACCGATGAATATCCCGGCCCGGGAATTATCCCTGCTCCACCCCGCAGTATTTATATTGGGTTTGGGGCAAAATTTTAATTCATGAAGAGCATTAACAAAACAGGGTTCCTGCTGATTACATTGCTGGCTTTCTCAATTGCCAGCCTCAGGGCGCAAACCTTTTGTAATTGCAACCTCCCGATTGATAATACCTTCCAGATTGCCCCTATGACACTAGGGCATGGTACGGATGTTGGGGTTCCCCCGCTATACGAAAACAATAATGCAGCAACACCGGCGCTGGCCCTTCCGTTTAATTTTTGCTTTTACGGCCACAATTACGATTCGGTGTTTATAAGCAATAATGGAATTATTTCTTTTTTAAAACCTATTTATACGTTCATTGACTCGCCTGCTACCATTCCACTGGGAACCGATACACTTATAGTAGCTCCTTTTTGGGCTGATGCCAATACCAACAATAACGGGGGCCGGGTATATTATAAAATAACCCCCACCTATATGGTGGTTATCTGGGATAGCGTAAGATACACAGGTATTGATGTGGATGGCTGGAATAGCTTTCAGCTGATAATTACCAATGGCACTGACCCTATAGTGCCAAATGGAAACAATATCTCGTTTTGTTATCCTGAGATAGAATGGGCCTGCTCAGATTCGTCAGGGGGATTTTCGGGATATGGAGGAACTCCGGCATTTGTTGGCATAAACAAAGGAGATGGGGTTACCTATGCTCAAATTAGCACATTTGCCTTGCCCGGAGACGCTTATACCGGCCCGTTTTCGCCTTATAACGGGGTTGATTGGCTGGATTTTCAATCTTTCACATTTAATAGTTGTGTTACCGGTAATATTATTGCGCCCATTGTATGCAACAACCTGCCGGCGTGTAACGCATTATACATCTGCCCTTGTGATACCACCGCAACCGAGTCGGCGTACAGGCCAACTGATTCGCTGGTTTCAAATCACTGCGATACAATAACTATGGCTGCTTCTTTTATTTGTGCTGAACCCGGGCAAACTGCAACGCTTTCATACTCCTGCACGGGCGCTTTAAATATATACTCGGTTTATACCAGTACCGCAAATTTTGTTGATTCCATTGTAATACAGGCGATACCGGCATTTGGCGATACCGGCGTCCATACACTAAGTTTGATTGCTACCGACAGTGTTAACCACCTGCATTCAACCGTTACTTATACCATTGATGTAACCAAAGATTGCTTAACCGCAGCAATTGTTGAGCCTGATGTAAAAGACGACTTTGAGGTTTACCCAAATCCGGTGAGCACAGACCTTACCATCAGTTATGCCGGAGTTTCAGGTAATACAAAGGTTAAAATTTATAATGTGCTGGGCGCCCAGGTATTTTCAACCGGCCTTAAAGCCGATAAATCAGACATTGACATTTCGGGTCTGGCACCCGGTATATATTTTGTTGAATTATTTCAAAATGGATATCCGTTGCCGGCAAAAAAAATTATCCGGCTATAATTGTAAAAGATGCGAAGCAGATTAACCCTGGTGTTTATTGTATTGGCACTACTGATTTTTCTGCTGCCCACGTCATGCAGTAAAACGGGCTATACTATTGTAAATACTACTGCCGACTCATCAACACAAATTATAACTGCCAATGATGAACTGGACGTTAATTACGAAGTTGACCAGGCAATCAATGAAGCCTTGCTGGCTACTTCCCTATCAAGCATTGCCAGTGGTGATACATTAAACGCTGAGGCAGCCGGTGAGGTGCTCTACACCACCATCAGCAAGGTTATTATTGATACCAGCCTGATTAAGGACTCATCCTACATCAGGCTTACTTATTACGGTAAAAATGCAGATCAAACCAAAGGGCGGTCGGGAGTTATTAATGTGCAGCTTAGCAGGGATGGCAACGGCAAAATTATACCCTGGAAAACACCCGGCGCCACCATGACCATTACTTTTGAGCAATACGAGGTAATTATTTTGGCCAACAACAAAAGTTTATGGATGAATGGCACCCTGACTATTACCAATAATACCGGTGGTTTGCTAACACAGGCCTCAAATACAGCCCTGCTTCCGGGAGATTCATTGCAGGATAAAGTGAATGGCAGCATCGTATTTACGTATAACGACAACACTAACCTTATAGTAACCTGGACCTGGAACCTAAATCAAATCCGGATGTTTAATATCCGGAATACAGTGTTGACTTCTACTATCAGGGGCGATACAACTATCAGCAATTTAGCCGGGGTTTCTACTTCGGGTAATACGCGGTTTGGATATAGTTTTTATACCCAGGTTACAGTTCCCGCGGTGCAAACTATTTCGTCTTTATACCTGCTATCCAATCCCTTATCAGGCGAAAAAATAATACGGGGAATACCTGAACCTATGACAATAGATTACGGCGTTGATGGCCATGGCAACCCCGTAACCAGCGGCAATCCTTATGGCTATAAACTGTCGTGGATTTCGAACGGAGGTTTGGGGGTGGTTATAGAGAGTTACCCGGCTATTTAGGTCAAAAATAAATCATGGCAACAAATTCCGAACATTCATAATCCATCGGAGTTTTAAATCCGTTCATTTAACAACTTATTTCGGATTGGATATTGTTACTTTTATTATCGGGGAAATATTTTTTTATTTGGCGACCTAAAGTCAAAATTTTAATAAAACACTACTATGCTTATTTCTACAAGAATAAAACTGATGGGTTTGGTGATGGGTTTTTACTTGTTAACCGGGCAATTGAATGCCCAGGGCACATGGACACCGGTAACCAGGCCAGCACCAGATCCTAACAACGGTGTTATGTTGCAAATGAGTGACGGCTCAGTAATCTGCCATACCACTGATGGCGCTGTTCCGGGAAAACGGGCGCTTGGAGATGGAACTATCTGGAATAAATTAACGCCGGATTCTACAGGAAGCTATGCCAACGGAACATGGGATACAATAGGGCACATGAACCAGGAGCGGTTTTCATTTTCTTCAGCGGTATTAAAAGACGGCAGGGTATATGCAGCCGGAGGCGAATATGGAACCGATGGAACGCAGGCCGGGTACCACGGAGAGGTTTACAACCCAGCTACTAATACCTGGACCGAAATATCAGGTTCAACCGCCGCCAAGGTAATCAGCGATGGTAGCTGCAAGATACTTGATGATGGTAGCATTCTTCAGGGTTTAGTAGATGTATCATTTCCGGTTCACACCGTATTTTTCACTCCATCTACCAATGCTTATACAGCAGGGCCATCAAGCCTTCACGGTTCTAATGAATCTATGTGGCTGAAATTACCTGATAACAGCATCCTTTTTGTGGATGAAGATGCGCAAACTTCAGAAAGGTATATTCCATCAACAAATACGTGGATTGCTGATGCCAGTGTTCCGGTTGCTTTATATGACCCTTACGGATATGAATGTGGCCCGGCCTGGATGTTACCTAATGGAAAAGCATTTTTTATTGGTGGCACTAATAAAACAGCTATTTACACCCCATCGGGAACCACTGCCCCCGGAACATGGGTTGCCGGCCCGGATGTACCTAACGGTTATGGGATGCCAGATGCACCAGGCGTAATGATGGTAAACGGTAACATATTGTTTGCCTGTTCGCCTCAGCCAACCCAGCAAAATGAGTTTGCAAGCCCAACCGCGTTTTATGAATATAACTATTTAACCAATGCCTTTACCGCGGTAAGTGCCCCATCTACAGCCTCAACCAACGCAGTTTGCCAGAATTACTGCCTGCTTGGTTTAGCTAATGGCCAGGTTTTATGCGGATTGGCCCAGGCCACTACCCAGCAATCTGAACAATATTTTCTTTATAACCCAACCGGCACTCAGCTTGCCGCAGGCCAACCTGTAATTACCGGGGTTACCCGCTTAACATGTACCACGGCCATGGTAACAGGACATGGGTTTAACGGTATAAGCGAAGGCTCAGCCTTTGGCGATGAAAATGAGTGCGATAGCAATTACCCGCTTTTCAGGTTTACAAAAGGTGGTAAAGTATATTACGCCCGCAGTTATAACTGGAACAGCACCGGTGTACAACGGGGCCTTAAACCCGATACGGCATATATCACACTTCCAAACTCAATGGTTGCGGGCTCGTATTACATGTACTGTGTTGCCAATGGTATTGCTTCCGATTCAATATTGTTTGTAGATTCAACGGCATCACTAAGCAGTACGCTGACCCCGCCTTCAATATGCACCGGCTCGGCTTTTACCTATGTAGCTACCAGCTCTACCTCCGGGGCCACTTATACCTGGATCAGGCCAGCGGTAACGGGCATAAGCAATGCAGCTATTACCACACCGCAATCAACTAACCCGAACGAGGTTTTGACAAATACTACTGCTGCCCCTGTAACCGTTGTTTATGATTATAGTGTAAGCGGTGCAGGCTGTACTAACGATGAAAGTGTTTCGGTTGTGGTTAACCCGGCACCAGTGGCCAATTTTACGGCTTTCCCTACTACCAGTTGTTCTTTGCCCGATTCTGTAGCCTTTACCAATACCACAATTGCAGGTACAACTTATACCTGGTATTTTGGCGATAATAATACCAGCACGGCAACCAGCCCCGTTCATTCTTATACTACTGCGGCAAGTTACTCTGTAAAATTAGTTGCCAAAAGTGCCTGCGGGGCTGACTCCATTACACAGGCAAATCTTATTGTTATATCGCCTCCGGCAGCTCCTGTTGCAGCATCCCCTGTTAGCGTCAGTTGCGGCGCAACTGCAACTTTAACGGCAACCGGCACCGATACCTTAAAATGGTTTAACCAGCCAACCGGTGGCGCCATACTGGGCACCGGAACAAGTTATACAACCGGCTCAATAAGCGGTAATACCACTTATTACGTTGAAAACTATTCGCCGTCTTCATCATCATATTGCCCGCCCTTAACCGATGGTATCGGCGGAGGTGGAAACTTTGCGAATACAAACTATCACGGAGAAATTTTTAACGTAAATCAGGCATGTACACTTGCATCCGTCCTTGTTTACTCTACCGGTGCAGGAAACCGCACCATTACTTTGATGGACGCAAATAACAACGTTTTGCAAACCACTGTAGCAAATATACCTAACGGCGCCAGCAGGGTAACGCTTAACTACCCGCTTGCGGTAGGTACCGGTTACCAGATAGGCTGCGGAGATGGTATTACCACTACCAATCTTTACAGAAATAATGCCGGTGTTGCTTTCCCATATACCGACCCTGCTGGTTTTGTTACCATTACCGGTAATGATATCGTCCCATCGGATCCTGCATACTATTACTACTTCTACGATTGGCAGCTGGAAGGCGCCCCATGTGTAAGCTCCAGAACACCGGTAGCTGTTAATGTAACCAATGGTTTAAACATAACCTCAAACATTACCGGTGTTGCCTGCAATGGCGGGGCTAATGGCAGTGCAGCACTTACCCCAACAGGTGGTACCCCTGCTTATTCTTATACCTGGAGCAATGGCGAAACTACAGCTACCTTAACCGGGGCATCGGCAACTACTTATACCGTTACCGTGCATGATGCGTCGGGCTGTTCAGGCACTGCCAGCGAATCTATTACCCAGCCAACTGCTATTAACGTTTCAGTTACTACTACCGGTGCTTCCTGTGGTTCAAGCACCGGCACAGCTACCGCAGCAGTTTCAGGCGGCACGGCTACCTATAGCTATTTTTGGAGCAACGCAGAGACCACCGTCACTGCAACGGGTTTAGCACCTAACACATATACCTTAACCGTTACCGATGCCCATAGCTGCACCGCTACCGGGCAGGCCGTTATTGTCAATTCGGGCAATCTTACTGTGGTAGCTACTGGTACCGGTGCAACGTGCAACGGGGCATCAACCGGCAGCGCCAGTGTAACCGTAAACGGAAGCGTTGGTACTATTACTTACAATTGGTCCAACGGCGGCTCTACAAATCCTATTACAAACATACCAGCCGGTTCTTATAATATAACTGTTTCTGATGCGGGTGGCTGTTCAGGTACGTCAGGCACTACAGTATCGCAACCTACGGCGCTTAACGTTTCAGTTACCGCAACAAACAGTGGCTGCGGTGCGCCTAACGGAAGTGCTGTTGCCAGTGTAACAGGCGGTACATCAGGTTACACTTATTTATGGAGCAACGCAGCCACAACGACTATTATATCCGGCTTGTCAGCTGCTTCTTATAATCTTACCGTAACCGATGCAAATCTATGCACGGCTACGTCATCGGCCACTATTGCCAACTCGGGCCAACTCAATATCAGTACCACAACAACAGCAACAAGTTGTACTGGCGGGGCTACCGGCAGTGCAACTGCCGCAGTAAACGGAGGTACATCGCCATTTACTTATGCGTGGTCTGATGGTAATACAACTGCTTCAATAACCGGTGTTAATGCCGCTACCTACCAGATAACCATATCTGACAATGCGGGTTGTACAGGTACGGCTTCAGCGGTGGTGTCTGCAGGTACCGCTTTAAGTATAACTACTGCATTAACCAACCTCCTGTGCTTTAATGATGTCAATGGCGTGGCTTCGGTAAGTGTTATCAGCGGTACCTCACCATATCAATATGCCTGGAGTAACGGTAGCAATACCGATACCATTACAGGCCTTGCTGCAGGTAGTTATTATGTAACTGCAACTGATGCACGCAATTGCCAAACTATTGATTCGGCGGTAATCCAGCAGCCCAGCTCCATCACCATTTTTATAAACGCTGTACAACCAACCTGCTCAGGCCTCACCAACGGCAACGCACAGGTGCATGCCACCGGTGGTACTCCCGGCTATAATTACCTGTGGTCAACCGGTTCAATAAGCTTAGGTTTAGGTAACCTGGCGCCGGATGGTTATTCGGTTACCTTAACCGATGCAAATGGTTGTACCGCCATGTCAACTTTCACCATTACTAATCCGCCTCCTGTAACCGCCACGGTAAATGCCATTAATGATTCGTGTTACGGTTCAAGTGATGGGAATATCCAGATTACTCCTGTGGGTGGAACCGGTCCTTATTCTTACTTATGGAGCAATAACAGCACCGCAGCTGAACTCACCAACCTTGCTGCAGGTAATTACATCGTAACAATAACCGATGTACACAATTGCAGCGGTACAGATACTACCGGTATTACACAACCGGCACAAATTACCATTACTACCTCAGCCACTGAAACCCCAGGCGGTCAGTCAACTGGTTCTGCATCCGTTAGCAATGTTACCGGCGGAATATCGCCTTACCTTGCTACCTGGTCTAATGGCTTAACGGGTAATACCATCAGCGGCCTTGCTGCCGGCACTTACACAGTTACTGTTACAGACCACAATGGTTGCCAGTCAACCGCTACTGCTACTGTTAGTAATTCGGTGGGCATAATTTCAGTTAACGGTGATCTTTCATTTACCATTTACCCTAACCCTGCAAAATCAGAAGTAACTATTGATGCGGGAACCCTGGATAAAGAAACGACCCTGGTTTTGGAGGATATCCTCGGACAAGCCCTGATGGCCAAAGAGGTGACCGTTACTCCTGTTACTATTGATATTTCCAACTACGCTAACGGCGTTTACTTTGTTGAATTAAGACAAGGCAGCAAAAGATCTGTGAAGAAACTGGTGATAAACAAATAAGCCTCCACCTGATTTAAACTTTTACGGGCGGCAGAGTTTTAAAGCTCTGCCGCCCGTTTTTATTTTGCTTATGCTGTAAACAAAAATCATCCGCATGATTATTGTCATAAAAATCATTTTTAGAATATACAATACACCCTGATGAAGATTCACCAATTAAACCCAATAAATGCCGACAGGGGTAAAAAGGTTATGGAATGCGAATTTGATAACCCCTTAATTTTCAGCATGGTATCCGGAAACCATGAAATTTGGTGTTACAAAATATTTCACTGCTGACCTGAACAGAATAATCGCCCTATAATATGCCTGTTTCAGGCCGTCTTATTGCCAACCATTCATGGTGTACCGGGAACGGGCCCTGATAGCGAAAAGCATCAGGGATTTTGGTATTTTTACCCTCCAAAACAATTCAAAAAACCATGAGCATTATTTACCGTAGTCTTCAGGCAGCTTTTTTAGTTGTGTCTGTAACTTTAACCACCTTACCTCTTAGCGCGCAAAGCACTGAACACGAAAAAGAGGAAATTGAACATATAAAAACAAGGGAAGCAAATACGCTTCAATTAAGGCCTGTATCGGCAGAACCTGTAACGGAAAAAACCGTTCAGATAGCGCCGCCCACAGTTGTTAATTTTACTGAGCGCGCCAATTGGTTGCTGGCCCATCCTAACACCAACGTTACTTTTCGCAATAACGAGGAAAAAGAAGAAGGCCATCCTTTTTTACCTCACCAGCCTGTTGCAAACCCGAAAGCCACTGAAGTTGGCCACGGCAAGAACACTACCGGTACCGGGGGCAATAATGAAAAGGCCGCAACAAACTCACCTGCCCCGCTGCTTAATTTTGCGGGTTTAGCCGGTGATGGTTCCGTAATCCCTCCGGATATTAAGCTTGCCGTGGGGCTTACTTACGCCATGGAGGTAACCAATCAATCGTTTACCATTTACGATAAGAGCAACGGGGCGCTGGTAAGCACTGTTGATTTAGGTACGTTTTTCAACTTCTCACAAACCGGCAATAACTTTCTTACCGACCCCCATGTTTTGTATGACGCCATACATGGCAGGTTCCTGGCAGTAATAGATGCTATTATTGTTGGTAACACAGGTACTTTTATTCTGGCCGTATCGCAAACCAACAACCCTACCGGTAACTGGTACCTTTATACCATTACAGGCGCTAACAATGATATAACTACAGCTGATGATGCAACCCTGCTTGATTTTCCAATCATGGGTTATAACCAAAACTGGGTGGTTTTAACAGGCGACCAGTTTACGGCTACGGGTAACGGTACTACCGATTGCATATTTGTTATGGACCGCGCTTCGCTTTATGCAGGCACACTGGGAACAATTAAAACGTTTACCGATGCGAACAGCTCCCAGGTTTGTCCGGCCCAAACAATGGACACCACTACTTTAACCGAATACCTGGTACAGGAATACAATGGTAGCCTCGGTGAGGTTCAGATAGGATGGATTTCAGGTGCGGTCGGCGCACCAGCATATACTATGTCTAGTACTGGAGGTACTAACGGAGTTATAACTGCAACGGTAGCCGGTGTTACACAAACATGGAACGATAATCCAACCTTCGCTACACAAAAAGGTTCAACAGCCACTATTGATGACGACGACCCTCGTTTTGCCCAATCAGAAGTAATTAATGGCTCTTTTTGGTTTGCGCATACTGCATTTTTACCAGCTACCGGCACAGCAACTTACAGTGCTGCCGACTGGTGGCAGATAAACCCGGCTACCCTAGCTGTACTGCAATATGGCCGGGTTAGCGATGGTTCTTCCTTTTATTACTACCCTAATATTAATGCCAATGCCACCGGCGATGCTATTGTAGGCTATACTATTTCTTCAACCACTGAATATGCCAGCGCGGCTTATTCATTCCATGCTGCAGCTGATGCTGTCAATACCATGGAAAACCTTTACACCTTTAAGGCAGGGGTTTCAAGTTATGACCCAACCAGCGGCCAGGATAACCGTTGGGGAGATTTTAGCGGTGTAGCCATTGACCCTGTAGATAATTCGTTTTGGGTGGCTGATGGTTGGGGAAATACCAGTAACAACTGGGCTACACAAATTGCGCATGTGGCGTCATCAGCCCCTATCACAAGCCCTCCGGTTGCAAATTTTCAGGCTGATAATACCACCAGTTGCACAGGCATTATTCAGTTTACGGATTTATCAAGCAATACTCCAACATCCTGGTTATGGACTTTTGGCGATGGAACCACTTCCGCTGTTCAAAACCCAACCCATAATTACCTTACCAACGGAACTTATACGGTAACATTAAAAGCTACCAATGCTTACGGCAACAACACGCAAACAATCAGCTCTTACATAACCATCAATGAGCCGGCAGGCCCTGCAGCTGTAGGCGCTTCTCATTGCGGATCAGGTACCTTCTCCTTATCTGCCACTACTACCAACCCTGTTAAATGGTACAATGCTGCCGGAAATCTGCTTTCAACCAGCAACCCGTTTGTAACTCCGGTGTTAACCCAAACTACTACTTACTACGTACAGGACAGTGTTCCTCTTCCATATGATACTGCAGGACCTAAAAACAACACGGCGCTGGGAACCGGTGGTTACCTTGCTCCTAACTACGGGCTTAATTTCAGTGTGTTACAACCCGGAACTTTAGAAAGTGTATATATCAATGCATCGGCTGCCGGTTCAGTCACTATTTTTATTCAGAATTCCGGTGGCACTACTGTAAACACTACAACAGTTAACGTTCCGGCAGGTGGAAGCCGCGTAACGCTTAACTTCCCGCTAACAGTGGGTACAGACTACCTGATTAATTATTCGAGCACCATAACCTTGTATAGAAATAATGCCGGTGCAATTTATCCTTTCAATGATGCCAACGGTATTGTAAGCATCACCGGTAACAGCGCGGCGGCAACAGGATACTATTACTTCTTCTATGATTGGTACGTAACAGGAGCTGGCTGCAACTCACAAGCTACAGCAGTAACGGCTACGGTTACTTCAGGTATAACCACCAGTAACGTGGCCATTACCAATGTGGCCTGCAATGGAGGTTCAACCGGTTCGGCCATTCTTACTCCTACCGGTGGTACTCCTGCTTATACTTACCACTGGAGCAATGGACAAACTACAGCTACTCTATCAGGTGTTGCAGCGGGTAATTATTCGGTTACAGTCAACGATGCTTCGGGTTGCTCAGGCACAGCTGCTGAAACTATCAGCCAGCCGGCAGCTTTAAATATTTCTGTTACCTCTACAGGTGCTTCCTGCGGCTCCAGTACCGGCAGCGCTTCGGCAACTGTTTCGGGTGGTACATCGGGTTATTCTTATCTGTGGAGTAATGCCGCTACCGCTGCAAGTATTGCTAACCTGGCTCCGGCCACTTATACGCTTACCGTTACCGATGCGCACAGTTGCTCCGGTACTGGTACTGCTACCATTACCAGTTCGGGCGGCCTTAATTTAACCGCTTCGGCCGTTGATGCCGCCTGCTTTGGTACTGCAACCGGCAGTGCTACAATTGCTGTAACGGGTGGTAGTGGTAATGCTACTTATCACTGGTCTAACGGCGGGGCTGCTGCTACTATCAGCAATGTTGCCGCAGGCACTTACACCGTAACGGTTTCAGAAACCGGTGGTTGTTCAGGCACTGCCTCTCAAACGGTTACTGAGCCCGCATCAGCACTTAATGTTACTGCAACCGCTACCAACAGTGGCTGCGGTTCGCCTAACGGAACAGCCACAGCAACTGCTTCAGGCGGTACCTCTTCTTATTCTTATGAATGGAGCAATACTGCTAATACGGCGGCCATCTCCGGTTTATCTGCCGCTACTTATACTGTTACTGTTACCGATAACCATCAGTGTACCGCTTCCACAGCGGCTGTAGTCAATAATTCAGGTATTCTAAATATCAGCACTTCACCTAATGTTACCAACTGCTCAGGCGGTTCTACCGGCGGGGCCAGCGCTACCGTTAACGGCGGCACTGCACCATTTGCTTACCACTGGTCAAACGGTACTACTACGGCTGCTATATCAGGCGTTACTGCGGGTACTTATACCGTTACCATTTCTGACAATACCGGCTGCTCAGGCACATCTTCGGTAGTTGTGGCTTTGGGTTCGGCTATAGGTTTAACGTCTTCTTTAACCAATGTTAAATGCTTTAATGAAAGTAATGGCAGTGCTTCTGTAAATGTAACAGCGGGCACTTCTCCATATTCTTATGCATGGAATAACGGCAGTACCGCTTCTTCAATTTCCAATCTTAGCGCCGGTACTTATTACGTTACCGTAACTGACGCCCGCAGCTGCATTGCTCTTGATTCTGCAATTGTTAGCCAGCCTGCTTCAATTACCATTTTTGTAAGCACGGTTCAACCTACCTGTTCTGGTTTAAATAACGGTTCAGCTACGGTTTCAGCCAGCGGTGGTACACCTTCTTACTCATACAACTGGTCAACCAGTACCAGCGGAACCGGGGTTAACAGTCTTGCACCCGGCAGTTATTCAGTAAGCTTAACGGACGCCAACAATTGTACCTCTTCATCAAATTTCTCTATTACCAACCCGCCTCCGGTGAGCGCCTCGGTAATTGCGGGTAACGATTCATGTTTCGGTTCAAGCGATGGTGATGTCCAGCTTACTCCGGCAGGTGGAACCAGTCCTTACGCTTATTTGTGGAGCAATAACAGTACTTCAGCCACCGTTACCAACCTGGCTGCCGGCACTTATAATGTTACTATTACCGACGTGCACAATTGCAGCGCTACCACTACTGCAAGCATTACTCAACCGGCACAAATTAACGTTACTACCTCTGCTACCGAAACGGCCAATGGCCAGTCAACCGGTTCAGCTACTGTTAGCAATGTTACCGGCGGGGTGGCGCCATTTGTGGCTACCTGGTCTAACGGCTCAACAGGTAATACCATCACCGGCCTGGCTGCAGCAACTTATACGGTTACTATTACCGACCACAATGGTTGCGAATCAACAGCCACTGCCACGGTTAGTAATTCGGTGGGCATAATTTCAGTTAACAGCGACCTTTCATTTACTATTTATCCTAACCCTGCAAAATCAGAAGTAACTATTGATGCAGGTACCTTGGATAAAGAAACAACTTTGGTATTGGAAGATATCCTGGGCCAAACCCTGATGTCGAAAGAGGTTACTACTACCCCCGTTAATATTGACCTTAACAATTATGCTAACGGCGTTTACTTTGTTGAGTTAAGACAAGGCAACAAAAGATCAGTGAAGAAACTGGTAATAAGCAAATAAGCACTTCATCCATTTAAACATTACGGGCTAAAGAGTTTTAAAACTCTTTAGCCCGTTTTTATTTTATGGCCTTTAACTATCCGACCGATTCGATAAATCTGCAAGCTGAATTTGCATTGACTGTTGAGACACCGTTTGTTTATTACCCGGCTGTTCACTCTGTATTTGCTCCGTGCGAAACATGTATTTTGATACTACCTGAATAACTCTATTGCGGCACACTCCATTTCCAGTTTCTGATTTCCGGAAGGTCTTCGCCGTGTTTGCAGATATAAAGTTTATGTTCTACAAGTTTATCTGCCATCATTTGCCTCAGGTAAGCACCCCGGGCGCCCAGCTGCGGCAAACGGTCAATGGAATCAATAACCAGGTGAAAGCGGTCAAGGTCATTTTGTACCCGCATATCAAATTGTGTAGTAATGGTGCCCTCTTCTTTATAACCCCTAACATGAAGATTGAGATTAGTGCGCCGGTAGGTTAAGCGGTGTATCAGCCAGGGATAACCGTGAAAAGCAAATATGATATGCTTGTCTTTAGTAAAAAGAGCGTCATAGTCTTTGTCACTTAACCCATGCGGATGCTCGCTGCTGGGCTGCAGTTTCATCATGTCAACCACATTAATAACCCTGATTTTCAGTTCGGGTAAATGCTGGCGCAGAATGGAAACTGCAGCCAAAACCTCCAGCGTTGGTGTATCGCCGCAACACGCCATCACCAGGTCCGGTTCGGCGTTTTGGTCGTTACTGGCCCATTGCCATATACCAATGCCCTCGGTACAATGCACCGCAGCAGCCTCCATATCCAGCCATTGGGGCATCGGCCGTTTTCCGGCCACTACCACGTTAACATAGTGCCTGCTGCGAAGGCAGTGGTCAAAAACCGATAACAGGCAATTTGCATCGGGTGGTAAATAAACGCGTACTATATCTGCCTTCTTGTTCACCACATGGTCTAAAAAGCCGGGGTCCTGGTGGGTAAAACCGTTATGGTCCTGCTGCCATACGTGCGAGGCCAGCAAATAATTAAGCGAAGCTATTTTGCGCCGCCAGGGCAACTCAGCGGTAACCTTCAGCCACTTGGCATGCTGGTTAAACATCGAATCAACAATATGAATAAACGCTTCGTAACAGTTAAACAAACCGTGCCTGCCCGTAAGCAAATAACCTTCCAGCCATCCTTCGCACTGGTGCTCGCTTAGCATAGAATCTACTACGCGCCCGGCAGGTGCAAGAAACTCATCGTTTTTTACAGTTTCAGCTTCCCACTGGCGGTTGGTAGCTTCAAATACCTCATTTAAAAGATTCGAGAGCGTTTCATCCGGGCCAAAAATTCTGAAGTTATGTGCTTCCTCATTCAGTTTTACTACATCGCGCAAAAATTTACCCAATACAAATGTATCCATAGCTTCAACGGAACCCGGCACCGGAACCTCAACTGCGTGCTGATGAAAATCGGGCATCCTGAGGTCGCGCAGCAAAATGCCACCGTTGGTATGCGGGTTAGCGCCCATGCGCCTGCTACCAGCAGGTGCCAGCTCCGCCAGTTCGGGCATTAGTTTGCCCTGTGCATCAAAAAGTTCCTCAGGTTTGTAGCTTTTCATCCAGCTTTCAAGTTGCGCCACATGTTCAGGGTGCGTTGAGTCTACTAATATGGGTACCTGGTGCGACCGGAAGGTATTCTCAATTTGCAGGCCATCAACAATTTTAGGCCCGGTCCACCCCTTTGGCGACCGTAGCACTATCATAGGCCAACGTGGCCGTGTAGTATCATTATTAGTTCTTGCGTTAGTTTGAATTTGCTGTATGTGCTCTGTTACTTTTTCCAAAGTAGAAGCCATCAGTTGATGCATTTTATCGGGGTCATCGCCTTCAACAAAATACGGGGTCCATCCACAGCCTTTAAAAAACTGTTCCAGTTCTTCGTGCGTAATGCGTGCCAGCAGCGTTGGGTTACTTATTTTAAAACCATTTAAGTGCAGTATAGGCAGCACCGCTCCATCATTTACCGGATTAAGAAATTTATTGGAATGCCATGCAGTAGCCAGCGGGCCGGTTTCCGCTTCGCCATCACCAACCACACAGGCAACAATCAAATCGGGGTTATCAAACGCTGCACCAAATGCATGGCTAAGCGAATAACCCAACTCGCCACCTTCATGTATTGAGCCGGGAGTAGTAGGCGCCACATGGCTTGAAATACCACCGGGAAAAGAGAATTGCGTAAATAATTTTTTCATACCCGTCTCATCCTGGCTGATGTTCGGATAAAGCTCGCTATAGGTTCCTTCAAGATAAGTATTAGCCACCAGCGCCGGGCCACCGTGGCCGGGCCCTGCTACATAAAACATGTTGAGGCTGTACTTTTTAATTATCCGGTTCAGGTGCACGTAAATAAAATTCTGGCCCGGTGTAGTGCCCCAATGCCCAACCACCAGGGGTTTTACATGCTCCAGCTTCAGCGGTTCTTTAAGCAGGGGGTTATCGTATAAATATAGCTGGCCCACCGAAAGGTAGTTAGCCGCACGCCAATAAGCATTCATTTTATGAAGCAATTGCGGCGATAAAATTTTAGCTTCTGCAGCAGCGGTATTTTCCAAATCCATACTTATTTAATTTTTAACGGCCTTATTCAAAACCCTGTTTACCAGTTTAGCTATCATCAACTCCTCATTTGTATTAATTACCCGCACCGAAACCTTGCCCGATTCGGTAGAAATTATTGCATCGTTCTTCAAATTACGTCCCTCATCCAGTTCAACTCCCAGAAACTGCAGCATGTTACATACGCGCTGCCGGACCACCGCTGAGTGCTCCCCTATTCCGCCGGAAAAAACAAGGGTATCAAGCCCCCCAAGCACAGCGGCAAAAGAACCAATCCATTTTCCGGTTTGATAACAAAACAATTCAACAGCCTCTGCTGCACGTTTGTCAACTCCTTCAATCTTTATCAACTCCTTCATATCCCCACTTGTTTCAGATATACCCAACAGGCCCGACCGGTGATTGATAAGCTGACTAAACTGCCGGGGCGTTAACTTTTCAGATTGCATTAAATACCAGGCTACACCAGGGTCAAGGTCGCCTGTGCGGGTACCCATAGGCAAGCCCGATGCCGGGGTAAACCCCATGGTAGTATCCAGACACGTTCCATTTTTTACCGCAGCCAGGCTGGCCCCGCTGCCTAAGTGGGCCAATATTACTTTACCCCTGGCAACTTCGCTACCAGCCTGCCGTTCCAGTTCTTCCATTAAATAAGCATATGAAAGGCCGTGAAAGCCATACCGGTGAATCCCCTTAGCATAATACCGCCGGGGAACAGGCAATAATTTTGCCACCGGTGGCATAGCGGTATGAAATGAAGTATCAAAACAGGCCACCTGGGGTAAATCCGGAAACTTCTTTCTGAACACTTCTATCAGCTTAATTTCATCCGGCAAATGTTCAGGGTCGTATGCGCTTATATCATATAGTTCACTCAGCAACGCGGGGGTAATCAATTCAGGTTCGGTATGATTCATACCTTGAACAATGCGATGCCCTATTGCCTTTATTGAAGCGAAAACAGGGCGGCTTTCAAGCCAATCAATCAGGTATCGGGCAGCAAGGCTGTGGTCGCTGGCTTTTATTGTGATGCTTTCTTCTTTATTACCGGCCAGATCCTTAAAACCAAAAGTGGGGTTATCAGTGTCAATGCCCGCTATCTCACCTGATAATAACAGGGCAGGAGTCGCCGCCATTTCATATAAAGCAAACTTAATACTTGATGAACCTCCGTTTATAGCAAGCACAGCATTTTCCATAGAAGGCATAGCAGGTTTTTTTTACTGAAATACGAATTTATTTCAAAGTTATCATGTATTAAATGATAACCGTCAAGTGGCAGAATTATTTATATCACTTTTCGCCAACAGCCTGCCCTATCTTTATCCGGCAGTAAAAGCTACATTACTTCTGAAGATAAAACCGGGTCATTATAGCTTATAAATACCGGGTGATGCATAGCAAGCCTGAAAAGATGCTTAATTGGTGAATAATAAGTAAGCCCACTGGCAAGCAGATAGGGCGGCACAAGAACAAAAATATAAGTATGTAAATAAATAATCCCTAGTACGGCTAAACCTCCGGCCGGTATTATCAGCAATAATCTTGCAATGGCTTCAAAAAGCCCAATGTTTAATGGTATCCCTGTCCTGGTTTTCATAAGCCCCGATTTTAATTTCCGTGAAATAAAAATTGCACCTTATTATCTGAAGTATGCTGAGGCTATTGCCTCACTTTTCAGCTTATAAGCGGCGATATAAAAGTAGGTAGTTGTAAGGGGTATTGCGTTATATAATTCCGGGAATTAGTTGTGAAATTCACATGTAGATATGCGGCTACCAAAGTTCACTTTGGAGCAAAGATGGATATAACATATGGACATAAACCTGCTTTATTTAACCACCGTAGTCTTTATCATAGCCGAACCCTGGACAGAGGAGAGCTTGGTAATGTATATACCGCTATTTAATTTGGATATATCCAGGGTTTTGCTGTTTAAACCGGCACTTACACTCCAGGTTTCGGCAAATATGGTGCGGCCGTTTAAATCAAAAACCTCAATGTTCATATTATCCTCTATACTGCTATTGAAAGTAATTGTATAGGCGCCCTTATTGGGGTTGGGAAATAAATTAAAGGCCAGGGTAGCACCGGGTATATTTGTAACCGCTGTATTTAAAGCCGCCGCCGCAATTACTGCCTGGTAGGCGTTGATTTTACCATGTCCCCAGTTGTTATCGCCTGAGGGAGTCAATGGCCCTGTAAATGTATCCAGGATGGCGGTTTGGGCTAAAATGTTTTTTATTTCCGTTGGTGTAAGATTCGGATTGGCCTGAAGCATCAGTGCAACAATACCCGAAGTAGCTGGAGAGGCCATGGAGGTTCCTGCAAGTATGGCAAAATAATAATTCCGGTTACTTACAGTGCTGTGAAAAGAGCTTATAGTGCTTTGATAGTTTGCACCGGTAGGTTTAATAAATGATGAATCGAAGGAATTGACGGTAGAAACCACACCAAAGCCGGGAGCTGAAATATCCGGTTTTATCCTTCCGTCAACTGTTGGCCCGCGGCTTGAAAAAGAAGCAAGGGCTCTGACAACTGCGCCTGGGTAATAAAGAGATTGATTACTAATATTTCTGAAAGATACTTTGGAGGTATATGCCCCTGCGGCTATTACAGAATTAGTGGCAGCTACATCGCTGGTACAGTAAAGCGAATCGCCATCAGTGGCCCAGCTCCGGCCATTGCTGGTTAGCTGTCCGTAATACCCTTCCCCATCGCGTACATAAGCATCCCATAAATTTATCTGGCCACTGGTGCCCCTGATGGTCATACAAATGCTGTCTAAACTGTCACCGGTTACGTACATGTAAGCCCGGGGTTTGCCATTAAATTCTTCGGTAGAAGTTACCAGCGATATGTAACAGGTATCACCATTGGTACCCAGCAGGTAAATTTCATGTATGGTATCGTCAAGGCAAAAATAATTGGTATAGGTAATAAGCGAGTCGTTGTATAACGAGAACTTCAGGCAAAACGTCTGGGCCGAATCACCCCAAACATCCAGGGTATTAACCGGTGTGCCTACCAGGGTGGGGTCAAAATTGATGAAGGTGCTGATAGTTGTATCGGTTGCTGTAAAATTCTGTTGCAGGTGAACGTGGTCTGTACCGTTATTTCCGCCTGCGCAAACAAATATTTTCCCTGCACCGGTTAAGGCATCGCAGCCCTGGCTGAACAGGGAGGTGCCATCATGCGGCCCAAACGAATTGCCCCAGCTAAGGTTTACAACAGCCGGTTTGCTTTGCGTAGCTGCATAGCCGAACACATAATTAATCCCATCCAGGTAATCAGACATTCCGGTATTTTCCCATTCAGTTGAATCAGGCATAATACCTACTAAAACCAGGTCGCTTTGAAAAGCCATACCGCGGTACTTCCAGTTATCGTTGGTTGCGCTGCCATGGCCGCTGCCTGCAGCTATACCGGTAACATGCATGCCGTGCGAAAAGGTACCGTTATCCGTTTGTGCAGCTTTCATGGCCGTGGTATCCGTTATCTCGTTACCATAGCCAAAACCTGCGGGCGGATTGCCCACCACCTTCTCTTCCCAAACCCGCTGTACCCGG
>Ga0224555_1002706_pt1 | contig 20008 bp, 14 predicted proteins | sample 714S23034metaG_FD_180687 | JGI IMG/M metagenome (GOLD analysis project Ga0224555, IMG submission 180687) | Peat soil microbial communities from Stordalen Mire, Sweden - 717 S2 30-34 | ecosystem: Environmental > Terrestrial > Soil > Wetlands > Peat | place: Sweden: Norrbotten County, Stordalen...
GGGCCGGCGTGGCGCGGGTGCGGGACCTGGCGCCCAAAGTGGCCGAGCGCTACCGCGAACAATTGCTGGCCCGGATCAAGGCGGCCGGCCTGGAGGCGCCGGGCCTGGACGATGAGCGGCTTGTCAAGGAGATATTTTATTTCGCCGACCGCTCGGACGTTTCCGAGGAGCTGACGCGCCTGCACAGCCACTTTCAACAATTTGACGACTGCGTCAAATCCGCCGAGCCGGTGGGGCGGACGCTGGATTTCCTGGCGCAGGAGATCAACCGCGAAATCAACACGCTCGGCTCCAAGGCCAACGACAGCGTCATCTCCCGGGAGGTGGTGTTGCTCAAGGCCGAGTTGGAAAAATTTCGAGAGCAGGTCCAGAACGTCGAATGAGCGCGCCGCCGCCAGAGCATGAGCTTATCGGCGTCACGCCGTTGTTGATCGTCATTTCCGCGCCTTCCGGCGGGGGCAAGACGACCCTTTGCCAGCAATTGCTGGCCGTGCACCCGGAAATGACCCGCGCCGTCACCTGCACGACGCGCCCGCCCCGGCGCGGGGAGATGGACGGGCGGGACTACTATTTTCTGGACGACGCGGATTTTTCAAAGCGCGTGCAGGCCGGGGATTTCCTGGAGCACGCGCAGGTGCATGGCCTCAGCTACGGCACACCCAAGACCGAGGTGCTCAACACGCTGCGCGGGGGAAAGGACGTTTTGCTCAACATCGACGTTCAAGGCGCCGCCACGATCTGCTCCCGCGCGGCGGCGGACGCCGATCTGCGGCAGGCGCTGGTCACGGTCTTTCTGACGCCCTCCACGGTGGCCCTCCTGGAGACGCGCCTGCGCCGCCGCGGCACCGATTCCCCGGCGCAACTGGAAAAGCGCCTGGGCGTTTCCCGACACGAAATCGCGCAGTGGCGGCATTTTCAGTATCTGATCATCAGTACGACGATCTCGGAGGATTTGCGCCGGATGGAGGCGGTCATCGAGGCGGAGCGGATGCGCTCCTGCCGCTCCAAGTTCACCGTCCAGGATTGAGTGCCGTTTCTTTCCCGGCAACCCCAAAGTGATAGGCTGGCTCGAAGATCAATTGCCTGTCTCCCGCCATGAACCAGAGTTTGAGTGTGCCGTGGTCGTTATCCACCGGGGCGACCGTGACATCGACGTGGCGGCTTTTGCCGCCCTTGCCGCTCGTCGTGGCGGTCCCGATGATGGCGGCGGCATTGCCCTGGCCGATCCTGGCCGATGACTCATCAGAGACGATTATGGCCAGACGCCCCTTTTCGCTTTTGAAGAAGAGGGGAGACACCTTGATCTTGTAATCGCCCGAGTAACCGCCGTCCGTCCGTTTGAGCGCGCCGATGATCAGAACGACTTTGCCCGCCGTCACCGGCATGGAACTAGGCTCGACGATGAGGAGGCGATTGGCTCCGGGGGAGTTGGTCGAACCGGAAGCCGCGCGCAGGCCGCCCCAACAGGCCGCGAGCAGCGCCAGAACAATCATGATGCGTCTCATCCAATGGCAGTATGAGGCCGCCGGCGTCGTTTGGCTATGGGGTGAACACCCCATAGCGAACAGCGTGGCGGTAGTTTAATTTGCAATGTGTCGATGAGCGAATACCGAAGAGAAACGGAGTTTTTGCGCCGGTGTATTCTTTACGACGCAAGCGCCGGGCGGCGGGAGCTTCAAGCCGAGATCATTCGCATTGAGCGCGCCAGGCGCTGTGTGCATCGCGCCGCGTGGCTGATGGCTGTTCTGACCGCGCTCGCTTTGGCTTTCATCAGCTATCCGGCCATAATGCTGACAAATTTCCCCTACAGCGCGCCGCGATTCATCGTGAATCTTGTTTGCGCTCTGGGCATGGGCTCCCTCATCAGCCTCCTGATATACTTGGCCATGGGGATGGTCTATCGCAGGAGGCTGGACCAGCGGCGGCGGGAATGTTGTCAGATGGTCACCAGGCTCCTGGAGGACCGGCTGGGCAAGCCCTTTGTCACGCCCGTTCGACTCAGTCAAGAAAACAGCGTCGGCCAGAGCGACAATGGCGCCTCGCAGATCGCCGTCCAAACCGACGATTCCCCGTTAATGATTTAATTGACTCCTATTCCGCCGCAATCGCCGGACAAGAGCGCATAACCGACCGCGCGATCATGATTTCCTCGTCCGTGCGAATGACGCGGACGGTAACCCGGCTGGCATCGGATGAAATCACGGCGGCATTGGCGGCGTTGCGAGCGGAGTTGAGTTCAACGCCGAGAAACCCAAGCCCGTCGCAGACGCGGGCGCGAATGGAGGGGCAGTTTTCACCGATGCCTCCGGCGAAAACAATCGTTTCCAACCCGCCCAGCGCCGCGGCGAACGAGCCGATCCACTTCTTCGCCTGATAACAAAAAAGCTCCACCGCTTCCGCCGCCCGCGCGTCGCCGGCTTGCTTTGCAAGCAGGTCCCGCATGTCCGGGCTGATGTCCGACACACCGAGAAGCCCCGACTTGTGATTGACCATTTCGTAAAACTGTTTTGTGGACATCTGCTCGGTGCGCGCCAGAAAGGGCGCCAAGCCGGGGTCCAAATCGCCTGACCGCGTGCTCATCACAAGACCGCCCGTCGGGGTAAACCCCATGCTGGTGTCAATACTTTTGCCGTCGAGCACGGCGGCCATGCTCGCACCGTTGCCCAGATGGGCCAGAATGACGCGGCCTTTGGACGCCGCCGTGTCGCCCAGCCGGGCGAGTTCTTCCATGAGATAGGCATAGGACAAGCCGTGGAAGCCATATCGCTGAATCCCCTTGGCGTCGAAGCGCCGCGGGATGGGCAGGAGCTTGGCCACGCGCGGCATGGTCTGGTGAAAGGCCGTGTCAAAACAGGCGACCTGGCACATTTCCGGATGGCGCCGGCGGAATGTCTCGATCAGTTCGATCTCGCGGGGCAGATGATCGGGATCGTTCGGGCTGATGCGATGGAGTTCATCCAGCAATGCCTGGGTGACCACCTCGGGAGCGGTGTGTCGCATCCCATGGACCACCCGGTGTCCCACCCCGCGGACCGAATCGAATCCCTCCTGTCCTTGCAGCCAGTCGAACAGAGAATTCGCGGCCGATTTGTGGTCGGTGGCCGCAAGCCCGCGGCTGTTCTGCTGATGGCCGTCCGCGTCAACGAACGTGAGGTTTGTCCCGCTCAGGCCAATGCGGTCAATCTGCCCGTGCAGCCCTCGCTTGAGCGGTTGGACGGCCTGGTAAAGCGCGAACTTGATGCTTGAGGAGCCGCCGTTGATGGTCAGGATGCTAGGACTGGCTGGCGGCATGGACGGCTCCTCGGTCATTCTGAAATGCGGCGGCTAGGCCTCTCGAATGGTGGCGGCGAGGGTTTGCTTGAATTGGGCGACGAGGTTTTCGTGCGCCGCGTTGACCTCGGCGTCGGTCAACGTGCGCCCGGAGTTGCGGTAGGTGAAGGCGTAAGCCATGCTTTTGCAACCTTCGGGTACATTTTGACCCCGGAACACGTCGAAAAGTTCCGTCAGTTCCAGGTTCTGCGGCTTGGTTTGCTTGATGACGTTGAGCACGGCCTCGTGCGTCGTGGCTTCCGGCACGAGCATCGCGACGTCGCGGCGGATAGGCGGATAAGCGGGCAGTGGCTTGAACGATTTGGCGGGATTGGCTCGCGCCAGGACCGTGTCGAAGTTCAATTCGGCCAGGTACACCGGGTCGCGCAAGTCGTAACGCTTCTGCAAGGCGGGCGAAAGACGGCCCAGTTCACCGAGGGGCAGCTTGCCCAGTTGGATCGCAGCGGATTCCAGGAAGAGCGGTCCGCCCGCCTCGCGGCGCGTCCAGGAAATGCCGCGGAAACCGAAGTTGGCCAGGAATTCCTCCAAGATTCCTTTCAAATCGTAAATGTCACACTTGATATCGCGCTCGGCTCCGCTCCAAAAGGCGGGCTGGCGGCGGCCGGTCAATGCGATGCCCATGCGCCGCTCTTCCCTGAATTTGCCCGCCGCGGGCGCGAAGACGCGGCCGATTTCGAAGAGCGCGGTGTCGGTGTTCTTATGACTGGCGTTGTGGCGCAGAGCTTCCAGCAGGCCGGGCAGGAGGCTGGGGCGCAACGCGTTCATGTCGCCGCTCAAGGGGTTTTGCAGTGTCGCCGGCGGGGCGGCTTCCGCGCCCAAGCTGGCCGCGGCGCTGGAAATGAGCGTCTGCCCCTGCGCTTCCAGCAGGCCCAAGCCGGCCAGAAGGCGCCGGGCTTCGGCGATTTGGTCATGCACCGCGTCGAAGGCGTTGGCGCCCAGCGCGCCGCGGGGCGGGGTGGCCGGAATTTTGTCCACGCCGTAAAGCCGTCCGATTTCCTCGATCAAGTCCGCCTCGCGCTTCAGGTCAACACGAAAGGTCGGGACGCGGAAGGCGGGAGCGGCCGGATCGGAGCACTCCAGGCCGAGGCGCTGGAGGAATTGGATTTGCGCGGCGGCGGGAACGTCCACGCCAAGCAAGGCATTGGTTTTGTCGCAGCGGAGCCGGATTTCCTTCGGGGCGGCGGGAGCGGGATAGGCGTCGATGAGCGGCTCGTGCAATCGGCCGCCGGCGGTCTCAAGAATGAGCAGGGCGGCCCGGCGGCTGGCGCGCTCGCACGCTCCGACGTCCGCCCCGCGCTCGTAGCGGTAGGAGGAGTCGGTGCGCAACTCCAATTTCTTGGACGTGGCGCGGATATTTTGGGGCTTAAAGCAGGCGCTTTCCAGCAGGACATCGACGGTGTCCGGGTTGATCTCGCTATTCTGGCCGCCCATGATCCCGGCCAGGGCAAGCCCTTTGGATTCATCGGCGATCAACAGCATGTGCGCGTCGAGCACGCGCTCTTTGCCGTCGAGTGTGACAAATTTTTCTCCGGCGGCGGCGCGGCGGACGACGATGGACGGGAGATTGCGCGATCCGGCGGGAACGCCGAGCAAATGGAAATCGAAGGCGTGCAACGGATGGCCCGTTTCGAGCATGACGAAATTGGTGACATCGACCACGTTGTTGATGGAGCGCAACCCGGTCTTTTCCAGAGCGGAGCGGAGCCACGCCGGGCTGGGGCCGATCTTGACGCCGCGGATGACGCGGGCGGTGTAGCGCGGGCAAAGTTCGGGTTCCTCAATGCGCACGGCCAGCAGCTTTTCCGCCGGTTCGCCGGCCAGGCTCGCCGGTGGGAGCTGGATTTCGGGCAGCAGCAACGGGTTGCCCGTCAGGGCGCTGATTTCCCGCGCGATGCCGATGAGGCTGTTCCAGTCAGGCCGATTGGGTGTGATTTCCAGGTCATACAGAACGTCGCCCGCGGGACGCCCCAGGAATTCGGCGAAGGGCTGTCCGACCTTGGCGTCTTGGGGAAGGATGAGCAGGCCCTCGATATTGTCGGGCAGTCCCAGTTCCTGAGGCGAACAAAGCATGCCGTGGGATTCGCAGCCGCGGATTTTGCCGGCTTTGATGGTGACGGGCGGCTGGCCGGGTTTGGCCGGAAGGGTTTGACCTGGCAGGATCAAAGGCGCCTTGTCGCCGGCCTTGAAATTCTGCGCGCCGCAGACGATCTGGCGCTCGGCGCGGCCGTCGAAGACGCGGCAGAGGGAAAGCTTGTCGGCGTTGGGATGCTTGTCGCGGGTAAGAATCTGCGCGACGACGATGCCGTCAAACTCTCCGCCCAGCTTTTGCATCCCTTCCATCTCGAGGCCGAGGAGGGTGAGGCGTCCGGCCAATTCCTCCGGTGTCCAGGGCACATTGACGTATTGCGCGAGCCAGTTAAAAGTGATCTTCATCTTGTCAGACAATCAAAACGCCCCGCGGGCGGCGCGGACGCCGCCCATCGAAATGGGCGCGTGAATCAGAATCGTTTCAGGAAGGTTCCAGCGTTCCGTAAGTGATGGCCGGGACCTCTTTGCCCTCGCCGGTGGTGATTTTGCGAGTCTTCTCGTCGAAGAAGCAAACGATGTTTTCGCGATTGGACATCTCTGCCAGGGCAATGACCGTTTGCGCGCGGATGGCCAGATCGACGTTGGCGTTGGGCTGCTTGTTGGCGCGGATGCTGTCAAACCAGTCTTTTTCGTGGGCGCCGAAGTCTTCCGCCGGGGTGAGGCCCTCGAATTTTGCCAGGTCGATATCTTCGGCAAAGGGTTTCTCCGGCGTGAGTTGGATGCGCTCGCCGCTACTGCCAATTTCCAGCGACGCCTCATGGCCGTATATGACAAACCCCGGACTGCGGGCGTTGACGGTGCTGGACACAATGAGGATGGTCATGCCACTGGGGAACTCGGCCAGAAGCTCGACCTGTTCGGGAATGTCCCGCTCCACCGTGCCGGCAACCGTCTTGTCGGCATGGACATTTTTGGTTCCCAGACTGGCCACTCGCGAGGGAAATTCGGGCTTTCCGGTTGCGAGCATCAACGGCAGCAGGCGGTGGGGCACCAGATCGCCCAGCAACCCGGCGCAATAGGGATAGTACTTGCGCCACCGGATATAGGCCTCGGGGTTGAAAGGCTTCTTGTCATGCACCGGCTCCTGCCACTTGTCCCAATCGTAGTCTTTGGCGTCCGCGGCCCAGGCCGGCACGGGAATATTATATTCACCCTCCTTGCTGTTGCGGCAGTAATAGCCTTGCGCCCAAACCGGGGTGCCAATCTTGCCGGCCAGGATCAACTCGGCCGCCTTGTGCCACGCCGCCGCCGTGCAGCCCTGGGAGCCGACTTGCAATATCTTGCCCGTCGATTTCACCTTGTCATAGACTGCGAACGCCTCCGGCAGATAGCGGGTCATCGGCTTTTCCACATACACATGCTTGCCGGCGTCGAGGGCGGCGAGCGTCGTCTTGCAGTGCCAGTGATCGTTGGTGGCGATGGTGACGGCGTCAATGTCCTTTCGCTCCAGCAACTTCTCGTAATCCTTGTAAAGAACGCAGGCGTCGCCGATGGCGCTTTTGGCGTCCTGCTGGCGGTGCGCGGAAAGGTCACAGGCGGCCACCTGGACGATGTTGTTGGCGACGGCGTTCTGCTTTTGCAGGTTGACGTGGAGCATCCCCTGGTTGCCCGTGCCGATGTAGGCGACTTGGAGGCGGTTATTGGCCCCGACCACGCTGCCCGGAGAGGGGGCCTGGTTCTGGCCATAAACGGGCGTTTTGAAGATGCTGCTGGTGGCCACGACGGCGGTGGCCAAGGCGGATTTCTTGATGAATTCACGGCGGGTTGCCCCGGCGTCGGCGATTTTCTCTTGCTTCATAAATTTTTGTTCCGTGCGGACTCTTGGCGGCCCAGTGTAGCGCAACCCCCTCACCGGGAAAGCGAAAAGTTCTCCATCGCACGTCCAGGCGCGCCTCTCAGTATTTGAACGCGTCCGCCTCGGCAGTGGCGAGGCTCCTGCCGAGCCATTTGGCTGGCATTTCTCAAAAACCTCCATATCTCCATTTGCATGTCCTTTATTATCAACAACTTCAAGCTCGCCCGGCCCGTGGGAGAACTCCAATCCCCGCGCATTTTATGGTGCACAAGGGTGCACAAGCCTGCACAAGCCTGCACAAGCCTGCACATCCGCCGAGTCGGGCTAATCCGGGCGGGCCGCATCCGCGAGCGGCGCGGCCCGATAATTTCTTCCGTATCCTGCAAGCCCCAAATGGCCGTCTTGAAACCCCATATTTGGTGGGGCGGTGCTGCTGCGCCGCCCCATTTTGGCAGTTTCAGCGGCTGAAATTTCATTTAAACCGCCCCGGACAGCCCGTCTTTTCGGTGAGGCGCAGCTCCCGTGCAGCAACAAAACTACCGTAATTTACCGTAATTTGGCGTAAATAGGCGTAATTTACCGTAATTTCCGTAACCAGCGAACTCCGCCCCGTCCGGGAAACCCTCACCGCCGTCAATTTAAGGCGCGAATAGGCGCAAACAGGTGCAAACAGCCGGCCAAAACCACGGATTTTTTTAATTGTCAGAGCTTGCCAGAGGGTGAAACTCTGGAACACCAGCCCAAGGCAAACCAGCCTATGTCGCGCAGAGTCCGCAGAGAGCCGCGGAGGAAGGCATTCAACCATGGATGACACGGATAACACGGATGGGAAGTCCTGATCCGTGTTCATCCGTGAAATCCATGGTTAAGTCCTCTTTTCCCATCCGCCCGGCGGGCCGGAAACGGGGCCAGCGCTCCATGCAAGGCGGACCTGGCCTCCGTGGCGCGCAGCGCGAAGGAGGATAAACAGCCGCGCCAACCGGGGCATGGCGTGGTCCAAACGGGTTTACCGCTCAAACGCCCCGATCCGCGGCCTTTCAAAGAACAAACCGCCCTCAGCCACTGGCGCCACAATACCACACAGCTTGCATTGTGCAACATATATCTTGCGTTTGGGAGACGGTCCCCGCCTGGCTTCAATGCGGAATGTAATATTTTTAGGGGCCCATTGGTGACGCGCGGCAGATGCGGGACTTTTATGAGGGTCGCATTCGCACCGAGAAAGCGAATTTGGCTAATTTACAACGGCAAGCGAACAATGTCGGATGGCAGATTTGACCACATAATGCGGGGATTTTGGCTGCGGCTTCCCGCACCAATCCTTGGCGTCTTTGCGTGAGGTTAAGATTCTGTCTTTGTCAAATGACCGTGTCTTTGCGCCAAAAAGTCGAGGTTGACAATTATCGCATGTCTGCGATAATCTGACAAATGAAATGCCAGACGTTGAGATCAACCGGGCAGTGGAGCGGAAGCGGGCGAATGTTGCCAGCCCTGCCGCCCACGCGTTTATAGGAGACATTGAAAATGCGCAGCCAAAAGATCCAAAAGCGCACCAGTGACGCGTTGGCGCTCGTGGAAGAACTCACCGGGAAGAGCCGGGACATGGCTGACTTGGTCGAACGGGAACAGGACAATCTGGACATCGCCCGGAAGATTTACGAACTGCGCATCAAGGCCAGGCTTTCGCAGGACGAGCTTGCGCGCAAGGTTGGCACCACCCAATCCGTCATCTCCCGGCTCGAAGACGCGGACTATGATGGCCATTCCCTGGCCATGTTGCGCCGCATCGCTGCCGCCATTGGGAAGCGCGTGGAAATCCGCTTTCTGCCCGGCCGCAAGTTGCAACACGCATAAAGGCGGTGGGGCTTCGGGGATCGTCCTCAGAACTCTGCCCCGGATGATTCTGACATTCTGTTCAAGAAAAATTCGAAATTGTTTTTGCGCAGATCATTAACTTGGCTTTTTCAACACCATCTTTAATAACCTGAACATCAATATGGTCAGGGGTTCCATCCTTTTCGGAGGATGGCGGCGAAGTTGTAGCCGAAGTCGGTGCCGCCCAGGGCTAGGATGTATTCGGGTGGCGCACTTATTGGGCGGCAGTCCAAGTCCTTCACGCCCGTGCGCTGGGGCCAGAGTTCCGCGCCTTGCTCCAAGGCCGCCAATGCCGCCGCCAGGCTCACGAGGATGGACGCGGATTCGATAAAGCCGGTGTTGAAGGTGGTCGTTACCAAGGGCAGCCGGGCAAAATCTGTTCCAAAGAGTTTCTCGCAGACTTTGAGCACTTTGAGGTCCTGGCCATTGCCCTGCGGGGCCCAAACCAGCAGGCCGATTTGGTCCGGGGAAACGCCGGACCGTTTCAACGCGAGGTCAACCGCATGGCTCAAGCCCGCGGTGCCAAGGTTGGGCGCCGCGAACCCCTCGGCGTCCATGCCCATGCCGTAGCCGAGGACTTCGGCGAGGATCGAGGCGTCGCGCTTGAGGGCGGCGTCTGCGGTTTCCATGACGAGAGTGGCGGCGCCTTCGCCGAGGACCTTGCGCTTGTCGTTGTCCAAACGCAGGAAGTAATCGGATTCCTCGGCGCCGGAGCAGAGGAATCCAATCCGGTCGTAGTTGTAAAAGGTCTGGCCGTAAACCTCGTCCGCCGCGCCGGCGAGGAGGACGCGAGGAGGGCCGTCGGCGAGGGCATCGAAGGCGTAGGCCAGGCTTTGCAAGCCCGCGTGAGGGCCGGCGGAGAGGGTGGCGTTGATCCCTCTGAGGCAGAGGGCGTTGGAAACCCAGCCCGCCGTTGAGTTGGGCACAACGTTCGAGAAGCTCGTGACGCTGCCTTTGAAAGAGTCGCTGCTGAACACGCTGTCCATATGCCCCATTTCAGAGGGGCCGTTGGCCGCTCCGAGGACCACGCCCATATCATCGGCGTGGCTCGGAGAGGATTTGAGTCGGGCGTGATCGAGCGCCAGGCGGCCCGCCGCGACCGCGAAACGGCTGATGTCGTTGAGGCTGGAGAAATCAATCCGACGGTCCACCTCCGCAGACTTGAAGGGACCGACTTGTCCCACGCAGCGGGACTGCTGGCCGCGCAATGGGAATTTGGTGACGGGCGTGATGGCAACGACGTTGCGGCGCAACTGGTCGAGCGTCCGCTGGATGCCCAGGCCCAGGGAAGTGACGGCGGCGACGCCGGTGATGACCACGCGCTGGATGCGCGAGCGGCGCGGCGGCACGGAAGCGTCCGATTTGGAGACGGCTACGGCGGCGTTGTTGCCACCGAAGGCGAAATTGGAGGAGAGGAAGGCCGAGTAGTTCTTGGGGCGCGGCTGGTTGGGAACGTAGTCGAGCGCGCAGCCGGGACGCGGGGCGGAGAAATTGAGGGTGGGGGGGATGAAGCCCGCGTTCATGGCCAGCAACTGGGCGGTGGCTTCCAGAATGCCGGTGACGCCCATGCAGTGGCCGAAGAAGGATTTGGTGGAAACCAGCGGGATGGCATGGCCATCGCAGAAAGCCGCCACCCCGCGCGATTCAGCCTTGTCATTGGCCTCGGTGCCGGAGCCGTGTCCGTTGATGCAGCCGATGTCGGCCAGGGTGAGGCCGGAATCGTCCAGGGCTTGGCGCAAGGTGCGCTGAACGCCCTGGCCGCGCGGGTCGGGCGCGGTGGGATGGTAGGCGTCGGAAGTGGTCGCATGGCCCACGAGGCGGCCAAGGCAACGGGCGTGACGCAAGAGGGCCTTCTCCATATCCTCGAGAACCCAGAAGCAGGCGCCCTCGCCGACGTTCATGCCGAAGGGAGTGGAGAAGGGAGCCATGCGGCCCGGGGCCGTCGCTTTGAGAGAGTCAAAGCCGGACATGTTCGCCACGGAGAGCACGTCGGCGCCGCCGACGAGCACGATGTCGTAATAGCCGTGGTTGACGAGGCGCTGGGCCAGGCCGAGGGCAACGGTGGTGGAGGAACAGGCGGTGGTGACAACCCACGTTTCGCCACCGAGCTTCAAGGCGCTGGCCATAGCTTTGCCGAAGCCATAGAGTTGGGCCTGCAAGTTCATCTGTTCGTCGATCGGGCGCGGGCTGCGGCCGTGTTTCCAGGCGTACTCCGCCTCTGCGGAGCAAAGGCCGCCGTTGCAGGTGCCCAGCACCAGGGCGATGTCGCGGCGGAGGCCGTTGGCAGCGGATTCAATGCCGGCGTCGCGCAAGGCCCGCCGGGCCGCGGCGATGGCATGGCGCAAATAGCGGTCTTCGTATTCGGCCATCTCCGCCTCGCTCAGCCACTCGCTCAGATGGCGGTCTTCGATTTCGGCCCCGAAATTGCCGCGGAAATGGCGGGCGTCGAATCTCTGGATGGGCGCCAGTCCGTGGCGTCCGGCGCGAAGCGACTCCGTGACAGCCTCCGCGGTGTGGCCGATGGGACTGGTAATGCCAATGCCGGTGATGGCGGCTTGCCGGCTGATGCCCTGGCGCCGCAATTGTTTGCCCAGAACCTGCACGCCGCCCTGCCACGTCGCCGGTTCGAGGCTGGCGGTATGTTGAGGTTTTTGGCGCCGGAAGAATTCGTTCCACAGCTTGATGAATTGCTCGCGCAGTTTGTCAGGGGTCAGGTTCAGCGGGCGGGCTACGACGTTGGCGCCGTTGTAATGAGACCAGTTGAAATCGAAGATGCGGCCTTGGCGCTGCAAGCGGTCCCAATGCACCGAACCGGGATACGGCGTGAAAATGAAGAACTCCGCCGTGTGAATCCCGGCCGCGTCAAAGAGGTCTAGCACCCGGTCGGCGATGTCGGCGTCGTCCCAGTCCCGCCCGATGCCGCACGAGCCGAAGAAGCGGATGCCGCGGTCTTCGAGCGTTTTCACCAGATCAATGAGCGCCTGGCGCTGGCGGGCCTCGCCTTGCAGGGCGCGGATGGAGACGGGGTCAACGTTCATCGTGCAGTAGAAATTCCGGAGGCCGGCGCGCGCCGCCAGGTCCAGGAAGCCGGGGTCGGTGTTCAGCGCGAGCGCGGAGGAGATGAAGTATTTTTTGCCCAGCGGCTCCGCGGCGCGGAAGAACGCCCGGGCGTAATCGTTCAATTTGCGCTGCGTGAAGAAGAGCGTGTCGTCGGCGAGATAAACGTTTTCGTGCTTGAGCGCGCGAAGCTCTTCAAGCACGCGGTCAATCGGCCGGAAACGGATGCGACTGCCCATTTGCGCCGGAAGCGAGCACATGGCGCAGGCGTAGGAGCAGCCGCGCGTGAGTTGGACGAGGTCCTCGTCCCAGTCGTAATGTTCGTTGCGGTAGAAAATCTCGCGGCGCGGGATTGGAGTCAGGGACAGGTCGGCGTTGCAGCCGCCGTGATAGAGCGGTTGGAGCGCGCCGGCTTGGGCGTCGGCCAGGATGCGCCGCCAGGTTGGCTCCCCTTCGCCCACATTGACAGCGTCGGCGTGTTTGAGGCACTCGGCGGCCATGAACGAAGGGAACAAGCCGCCCATGACAACCTTCTTGCCGTGAGCGCGAAAACCGTCCGCGATCTCGAAGGCGCGGGCCGCCTGCGGAGTGAAACAGTTGATGGCCACCAGGTCCGTCGGCGCGTCGTGGCGGATCGCCTGGCCGCTGTTGTCGTCGAGCAACTCCACCTCGATCTCGGGGGGCGTCAACGACGCGAGGATCGGGATGCCCAGCGAGGGCGGCGTGGTGAAATTGCCCAGAGAGTAATCCGCCAGCCCCCGGTCCAGCTCCGGCAGGCTGGTCAGGAACTTCTCAAATCGAGGATAAACAAAAGTGACTTTCATTCTCGCTGGCGAACGGAGTCCTCGCCGCCGGCCCCCTGCCCAAGACGGTAACAGGGCCAAGCCGATAGGCAAGGCTCAAGCGCCGTTTCCAGCGGTTGGCGGCTGGGGCAGTCCAGTTTTTTCGTTTGGTTTTTTGAACACCCTAACGTACAGTTGTAGTATGACTGAAGTTTTTCAATGCCGCATTGATAAGAAGTTGGTGGCGACAGCCAGAGAAGTCGCTAAAGATATTGGCACTACACCTGGCGAAGTGGTGCGATTAATGTTCGCACAAATGGTCAAAAGAAGGGCCATACCGTTTCCGCTAAATGCAGACAGCCCGGAAGACGAGGTTTTAGGCCCTGTTAAGCGCAGAGCGGCGATGTGGGATGAGTTATGATCCCCAAAATTGGGGAAAGTTGGTTTGTGGATCTTGGTTTGACTGCCAAGCCACGATGGGCCTATGTCGTTGGCGCCGCACCAAATGGAAGGCTTGCCTTGGCCTCAGTGCTGACGATTACGACGCAATATGATGGCACACCTTACGAAATGGCATTGCCCCGGGTTCCTTGGCTGCGTGAACAGAGTTACGTAAATGCCCAGAGCCTCCAGCCTGTTAAATTTTCAGAGTTAACCCGGAAAGCTCCCGGCCAGTTTGATGCCTCAGTTTTGGAAGGCGCCCGCCAATTAATCAGACGTTGGCTGCAATTGAGTACAACTAAATGAACTTCAATTATTTCCGGTCACGGCCCTGGACGATCCTGGCCAAAAGCGGCAGCACGCGTTCCAACTGCGATACGCACGGATTGTTTCTATCCCACACGTAACCGGCCAGAACGGAACAGAGTTGCTTCATGATGTCGGGATCGCGGTGGGCGGCAAAAAAGACGTCGTGCAGGCTGGTGTCGTACCAGGCGTTGACGCAGGCGCGGAAGGTGTTGATCCCTTGCATGACAAAATCGGAGTAATCGGTCTGCCAATCCACGGGCTGTCCGCGCAGATGGCGGGTGAGCACCTGGGCGGCGCGGCTGGCCGATGCCAGCGCCAGTGTCACGCCTGAACTGAAAATCGGGTCGAGAAACTCCGTGGCGTTTCCCACCAGCGCGAATTGGGGGCCGAATAGTTTTTTGACGGCGCAGGCGTAGCCGCTGATGCGCTGCGGGGGAAAGGCAAATTGCACGTTGGCCAGGCGCGCGGCGGCGTTGGGGTCGCTCATCAGCGCGGCGCGCAGTTGCGCCTGGGGTTCGGCGGGATAATGCCGGAAGAATTCCGGAGTGGCCACCACGCCAACGCTGGTTTTGCCGTTGGAAAAGGGGATTATCCATATCCACGCGCCGTCGGGGTGGATGCACACCCAGATTTTTCCCTCCTCGCGGCCCAATGGGCGGCGATCGTGGGTGACATGGGTGAAGAGCGCTTCGCGCGTGGGAAAGCGGGTTGGCTCTTCCAGGGAGAGAAGGCGGGGCAGAACGCGCCCGAATCCGCTGCAATCGAGCACGAAGCGGGCGCGCACGTTGTCGATGGCTTTGCCAGGCTGCTCAATGGCGGCGCAAGCACGGCCATCGCGAAACTCGACCGCCGTCACTTGCCGGCCGTAAAGAACCGGCACGCCGCGCGCCTCGACGGCATCGGCCAGCGCGAGGTCGAAATCGGCGCGGGGAACCTGGTAGGCGTATTGCCAGCCGGAAGTGAATTGGTCGGAGAAATCAAAGCCGCAGGCCTGGTTGCCGCGCAGAAACAGGGCGCCGAATTTCTGCATGAAGCCCCGCGCCTGGATCGCTTCCAGGAGGCCGGCTTCCCGCAAAAGGTCCATGCTGTGCGGGAGCAAACTTTCTCCGATCACGAACCGGGGAAAGACCTGTTTCTCCACCACCAACAACTGGAAACCCTGCTGGCGCAACAACGCGGCGGCCGTCGAACCCGCCGGGCCGGCGCCGATGATGAGCACGTCAACTTCAGTTGGCTTCATTGTCCGGGAAGGCGCTTGAGGATCGCGCGGGTGAGTTCTCCGGACATCAGGGTGGCGTTGTGGCGCGCATCGAAGGGCGGGTGGATTGCGAATTCCATGAAATCAAACCGAGGGAAGCGGGAAATAGCGGTCCAGCCGGGTGAACAGGCTTTTGTCTCCTTCGAGCGCGATCACGCCTTGGCGCAGCGCGGCGGCCACGTTTAACTTGCGCATGAACAGCGCCGCCCAGATGTCTGTCGCGCAGGTCACGCGCAAGTCGGGGCTGGAGGTCGGCTCGAATTTCAATTCGCAATGGCCTTTGTCCACGGTGAAACGGTAGTGCCGCTGGCAATCCGGGAAATCAAATTGCAGGACGGCGCGCAGGCGCGCGGTGGCCTTGGGGTTGATGCTCCTTGCCATCTCGCGCATGAGAATGTCGGGATCGCTGCTGACCCGTTGTTGCAATTTGGCGCTGTTGGTGTTGGTGGCGTCCATCGAGACGGCGGTCTCCCAAAAGATGTTCGCATAGGTGCGGAAATACTGCTCGTCCGGCGACAGCGCCAGCTCGGCGTCCGCGATGGTTTTGGCGGAGAGCACGCCGGAGGCGCCCGCCTCGCGCCCGGCCTTGAGAAAGGCGGCCTCGACGCGTTTGAGGGTGATCGGCTTGGACAATTTGAAGGGCAGCAGATGCGATTCAGCCCGCGTGATCTGGCCTCCCAGCTCCATGTCCAGGGTGTCGGCAATGAGGCGGAAGGTCTGGTTGAGCGGCTCGTAAGCTTCGCGCGCCCGCAAGGCGCCAACGGCGATGGAGATGAACTTTTTGTTCTCCCACTTCGCCGGCGAGCGCAGGCGGTTGCGCAAGATGCCCATTTTGCTCGTTTCCAAACCTTGCGCCGCCAACGGGAACGTGCGCTCAAAAAAATTCTTCAGGCAACTGCTCATCGCGAAATAATAGACCGGCGTGGCGCAGACCAGCGCGTCAGCTTCGAGGATGACGGGCAGGAGATTTTCCATCGGGTCGTGATGGACGCACTGGCCAGGTTTGATGAGCCAGCAATGATAGCAGCCCAGGCAAGGCTTGAGCGAATACTCTTCGGCGGCAAGGTCCACGTCGGTGACGCGCGCTCCCGCTTCGAGCAGGCCGGCGGCGAAGAGGTTCACAAGGTACTGGGTGAACCCATTTTTTCGCGGATTGCCGCGGACGAGCAAGACTTTCATGGAGGTTTGGCGAATCCGCGATAGTGCTTTTGCTATGATTGACTACGATGACCCGTGAAAATGGCGGACAGCATCGGATTCAACAGGAAACCTGGGGTTTTCACTTCCGGCGCGCTCATATCAACAGGCGCAATGTAAACAGGGACGCCGCCGGATTCAAGGGCCAAGAAAAGGAGCGCGGCGCCGGCCGCGAGCAAAAATTGAATCGCCAGCGGCGGTGCGTTTGGCAGACTGGTTCATGTCATGAAAGAAGCAATGGATATTCGAAAAGCGGTCATCACCGCAGCCGGCCCGGGCCAGCGGACGCTGCCTCTGCAAACGCTGGTTGACCGCGATGGCAAAACCAAGACCGCCCTCAACATCATCGTCCAGGAAGCGCTCGATGCGGGTGTGGAGGAGGTCTGCCTGGTGGTCCATCCCGGCGACGCTCCCGCTTACCGCGCCGCCGCGGGGCCGCACGGAAAGCGACTTCGCTTTGTAGAGCAGGATAAACCGCAGGGATACGGGCACGCTGTCTGGTGCGCGCGTCCGTTCACCAGTTCCGAGCCGTTTCTGCTGCTGGTCGGGGATCATCTTTATTTGAGCCGGGAGAAGCGCAGTTGCGTGCGGCAGTTGGTCGAAGTGGCCGCGGCCGAAGCCTGCGCCGTCTCCGCCGTGCAGTCCACGCACGAAAGCAAATTGCCCTATTATGGGGCCGTGGGCGGGCGTCTGGCGGAAAATCGGAAAGGTCTTTATCTCATTGCGGAGGTGCTGGAAAAACCGACGCCGACCGTCGCGGAACAAGACCTCATCGTTCCCGGATTGCGGGCGGGCCATTATCTTTGTTTTTTTGGGATGCATGTCCTGACGCCAACCGTGATGGAGTTGCTGGAGGAGGAGCTGGCGTCGGGGCAGAAGGCCAGCTTGAGCCAGGCGCTGGCCAAGCTGGCGAACCGGGAGCGTTATCTGGCCTGCGAGTTGCAAGGCCGGCGCTTTGACATCGGTTTGAAATACGGCTTGCTGACCGCCCAATTGGCTCTGGCCTTGAGCAGTCCGGCCCGCTCTGAGGTTCTTGCCGTCATCGTTGAACTGCTGGCGCAGGAAACGTCCTAAACCCCGCGCGGAAACAACCAACGCCCCCCCCATGCCCAGCCCGCTCATCGACATCATAACGTCGCCTGATTCCAAAATCCGCAATCAGTCCCTGGACGCCCTGTGCGCCCGCTGGTCGGCGGCTGATCTGATCCAGGCCTGCGAGGAGTTGGAGGCTTTTCGGCGGCGAAGCAACAATCTTTACGAGCGGGTGCGCGCGTTGTTTTTCCTTTACGCGATTCACCGTTATCATCTGCCGGGGAAATTGCCCGCGAGCCGGGACGGGATCATTCCGTTCAAAGGGTTTGAACATCTGCTGCAGCGGCGGTTTGAGGAGGCGCTTGACCAGTTCCTTTGCGCGCAAAAGAGATGGGGTTGCAGCGATGCGATTTCGAGCGCCCTGGCCGCCGTTTATCAGCGCATCGGTTTCCAGACCCTTTCGGACCAGGTGCGAAGCAGTGTGCGCTCGGTGCGCGGCAACCAATGGATGTTCCGCATGGGCCATCCAGAGGAGCATCCGCTGCGCATTCGGGCGGAACTTCTGCAACGTTGCGAGGAGGGCGCCTACCCGCTGCTGCGCGAGAGCACTCCAGTTCGCATGGACTTGAGCCACTCGGGCTGGAGCGACATTTTCTTTCTGGGCATGGATTTCCCCGAAGGGGCGCGGGTGCTCAATGTGTCAATTGACCTGAGCGTCCACGGGCGGGACCAAAGCCCGCAGCCGCCGGTGGAAGCGTGCCTGCGCGTCATTGACGAGCCGATTCTGCGCCTGACGAGCGTGGACCTTGGCGCCACCGCGGACATCAGCAGTCTTGCCGAAGTTTTTGATTTCGCCCGGGACTATCTGGGATTGCTCAAAGCGGCGGTGATTGCCGCCGGCATCGTGCCGCCCGGCATTGAAGGGGCGGGACATGATCTTGCCGACCTGCTGGCGCGGGTCGTGGGGGCCGGACGCGGCTTGGAACTTGTAAGCCATGTCAACGATATTCCTAAAGGCTCGCGTCTGGCGGTTTCGACGAGCCTGCTGGCCTCGTTGATTTCTGTCTGCATGCGGGCCACCGGCCAGGCCAGGTCTCTCACAGGCGCCCTGGCCGAGCCGGAGCGGCGCCTGGTGCTGGCGCGGGCGCTGCTGGGCGAATGGTTGGGAGGGTCGGGCGGCGGCTGGCAGGATTCGGGCGGCGTCTGGCCGGGGATGAAACTCATTTGCGGGGTGGCTGCGGCGGAAGGTGATCCTGAGTTTGGCATCAGCCGCGGCCGGCTCATGCCCGCGCACCGCATCCTGGGCCACGACGAGGTTTCCTCCCAGACCCGGGAGCGTTTGCAGCAATCGCTGGTGCTGGTGCATGGCGGCATGGCGCAGAACGTCGGGCCGATCCTCGAAATGGTGACCGAAAAGTATCTTCTGCGTTCACCCGCCGAATGGGCGGGGCGCCAGCAGGCCATCGGGCTGCTGGATGAAATGGTCGCCGCGCTGCGCGCCGGAGACGTGCGCGGCGTGGGCGGGCTGACCTGGCGCAATTTTCGAGAGCCGCTCCAAACGATCATACCGTGGGCCAGCAACGCGTTCACCGAATCGCTCATCGGGACGGTGAGCGCCGAATTCGGAGCGGATTTCTGGGGGTTCTGGATGCTGGGCGGCATGTCCGGCGGGGGCATGGGATTTATCTTCGAGCCGGGACAGAAGGCGCGGGCACAGGAGCGCCTGCAGGAAATCATGTCGCAAACCAAGGGCGAATTGGAACACGCCCTGCCCTTCGCGATGGAGCCGGTCGTCTATGATTTCGCGATCAATGAGCGCGGCACGTGGGCCGACCTGGCCAGGGGTGAGGATGCTTTGCTGCCGCGCGGGTACTATGCGCTGCACGTTCCCCGATGGCTGCGCGCCGATCCGCGGGCGTTGACCAATTCACAGCGCGCGGAACTGGACAAGTTCAGCACAGCTTGCCGGACGCGGACGGAATTGTTTGGGATGATGCAAACATTGTTCGACCGGCTGCTCCCCCGGCTGAATTCCGAGAACGGATCCGCGCAGACGCTGGGGGAATTGCTCGAACAAAACGGTTTCGACCGCGCGCAGCATGAGCAGATTCGAGATGATTTGAAAAACGGCCGGATCGGCCTGGCGCAGAACCGTCTGCCGGCCAGCGCTGAGATCAAGGACGCGGAGGACGGGGACGTTTTGAATGCGACCGAGCCATTGGCGGAGGAATTGCGCCGGGCGGGCCTGGCGGCCATCGCGCAGGGCCAACTGGCCGTGGTCACGCTGGCGGCGGGCGCGGGCAGCCGCTGGACCCAAGGCGCCGGCGTCGTCAAAGCGCTGCATCCGTTCTGCAAATTCGACGGCGTTCACCGGACGTTCATCGAGACGCACCTGGCCAAGAGCCGGCGCACTGGCCAACTGGCCGGCCAGCCGTTGCCGCACATTATCACCACCAGCTACCTGACCCACGCGGCCACGGAGCAATTCTTGCGGCGGAAAAACAACTATGATTACCCGGGACCGCTGCTGCTTTCCCCCGGCCGGTCCATCGGGTTGAGGATGATCCCGATGGTGCGCGACTTGCGTTTTCTGTGGGAGGAAATGCCGCAGCAACGGCTCGACGAGCAGCAGCAAAAGGTGCGCGAGAGCCTCCGTGCGGCGCTCATCCAGTGGGCGCATTCGGCGGGCGAGGGCGGCGATTATACGGACAATCTGCCCGCGCAATGCCTGCACCCGGTGGGACACTGGTTCGAGGTTCCCAACCTGCTGCGCAACGGCGTGCTCGCCCGGCTGCTGGCGGAGCGTCCGCGGTTGCAGCACCTGATGTTGCACAACATTGACAC
>Ga0224555_1002707_pt1 | contig 20006 bp, 15 predicted proteins | sample 714S23034metaG_FD_180687 | JGI IMG/M metagenome (GOLD analysis project Ga0224555, IMG submission 180687) | Peat soil microbial communities from Stordalen Mire, Sweden - 717 S2 30-34 | ecosystem: Environmental > Terrestrial > Soil > Wetlands > Peat | place: Sweden: Norrbotten County, Stordalen...
GATTCCCTGACTGTGGCCAAATTAAGAGAGAATGAGCCACTTGCAAAATTCAGTCAGCCGAGTGACTTATGCGGCGGGGATAGCCAACTTTAGAATAGGGTTATCAGGACCAACTCCAAAGTGGAAGGCATCCCCACCCTATGCAGCTTACCGTTTCCGGCGTACTGAATCAATTCCATCGGATCATGCAAGGCGTTTTGTTTCCCGCACTGCAGGAGCAGTTGGGCCCATTGTCGGACAAGCATCGGCAACTGGCAGCGGTTCTGAGCGTGGTTGAGATTGAGGCGCTGGTTGGTTCTTGGTCGGGCGGCGTGGGCCGTCCGGCCAGGCACCGGCGGGCCATCGCGCGGGCCTTCGTCGCCAAAGCGGTGTTCAACCTGAGCGCCACGCGGCAGTTACTGGATCGCCTGTCGGTCGATATGTCCTTGCGACGCCTCTGTGGTTGGGAGAGTCGGCGGGAGATCCCTCATGAGTCGCAGTTCTCGAGGGCGTTTGCCGAGTTCGCCGCCTCGGAACTTCCGCAACGCCTGCACGAAGCACTCATCAAGGCAACGCAACAAGAACGGCTGATTGGTCACATCTCGCGGGATTCGACGGAGATAGAAGCCCGCGAAAAGCCGGTGCGCACGCCGGTTTCGATAGCTCCAGCTAAGTCGATTCGCAAGCGGGGCAGGCCGAAGAAGGGCGAGCAGCCGCCTCCGCCTGAACCGACGCGACTGGAGCGCCAGGCCGCGATGACTGTGGAGCAAATGCTCGACGACTTACCGCGATCGTGCAATGTGGGCAGCAAGAACAACAGCAAGGGTTACAAGGAAACATGGGTTGGTTACAAGCTGCATCTGGACGTAGCCGACGGGCAGATACCGATCAGCTGCATCCTTACATCGGCGTCTTTGCATGATAGTCAGGCGGCCATTGCTCTGGCGCGGCTGACCGCCCAGCGGGTCACCAATCTCTACGATCTGATGGACTCGGCCTACGATGCGCAGTCGATCCACGAACACATCCGCGGTCTGGGGCACATCCCGATCATCGATGCCCATCCGCGCCGCGATGCATCGCAGAAGGCGGAGTTGCAAGCGGAAGCGAAACGGCAAAAGCTGTTGAACTTCAACTACGCCGAGGGTGTGCGCTACCGGGAACGTACAACTGTAGAGCGGGTGAATGCGCGCTTGAAAGACGAATTCGGCGGGCGAACGATACGCGTGCGAGGCAATGCCAAGGTGATGTGCCATCTGATGTTCGGCATCGTCGCGCTGGCCGCCGATCAGATCCTGAGACTCATCACGTAGGCGGTCAGGAGAAAGCCAAAAAACTGGATCAAGACCAGACCGCCACGGTCGCGGCGTGTCCGAAAATCGAAATCCTCATCTCGGCCGTATCCAAATGTCGACCAAACGGTGCCGCACTGCAGCGCCGACAGGACAAAGCCCGCGTCCGGCGAAATCGCCGCCTGTTCTCGATGATTTTGCAAGTGGCTCTATTGATCAGGATTATACAGAACGCGAATCGGGAGTCCCTGTCGCCGGTGCGTCGCCTCAACAAAACAACCCGCCCCAGCAAGACAATTGGCCCAGGGCGGCTGGCCCACCCTAATCCCGCTCTCCCCCGCCCTAATCCCGTTCTCTCCTAACCTCACATCTGGCACCCCAATTTTTCCTGTCGGTCTTGAGCAGTTAAAAAACGGCGGTCATCCTGAGCAATCGACTCGCAGACGCAAGTTACGGCTAAAATGACCGCTTCTCAAAGTTCATGGCTAATAAGGGCGGTCATCCTGAGCGAACGGGGCCCCAGGCGTCTTTCAGTCTGGGGGTGGTGAGTCGAAGGATCTGCGGTTGCCTTTGCCTGTGTGGTTGGCGGGTGCCCCCGGTCCCGGCGAGAAATCCGGTCCACGCCGAGGGTTCACCCGGTCCTTCCATTCGTCAGTGTGTAACACATTTCGTATATACAGACCGTATTGCAACCATCGACGGGTGCCCCGTAGCCCGCCCTGAGCGCTGTCGAAAATCAGCGCGAGCCTCCCGCGAGCGTCCGCCCCACCGCACGGCGCCCCGGAGGGGGCTGGATGAGAATAGTCATTCATGATCCTTCGGCTCACAACCAGCTATGAAAGTAGCGCGGGTCTCCAGACCCGGGTCCCCGCCGACAGGTCTTCGTCGGTGGGGTGGGAGACCCGCTGTACCGCGGACGTCCACGTCCGCCCCCGGATCCACCGTCCTCACCCGCATTTTCGAAGGAGCCACGGGTGCAACCCGTGGAACGCCCCCCAAACACCCCCCGCCGTCCCGCAACGGACGGCGTGCTGAATCCCCAAAATAGTTTCCTCTGTTTTGCCGATAATTAACTCCATTTGGCGCACAATCGTTTCATAGACAACTTCACAACCCAGGGCCGCCGGGCAAACGCCCGTAACCCCTTTGCTGTCTATTATCTGCAAAGAACTCCATTGCAATCATCCGCTTACGACGAAGCCCATGCCCTATCCCGTTGAAAAACAAGGTACTTCCTTGCAGAGACGGGGGGGGGAGGGTACAGGGGAGAGGATCGCCATGTTCAACCTATGCCGCCCCATCATGCCCAGCGGAGCCAAGTGCCACGCACCGGCTCTGCGCGGCAAGCCCTATTGCTACTACCACACCCGCCTTCACCGTTTCACCGCCGCGCCGCCCATCGAAGTGGACGGGAACCTCAGGCTCCCAGTCCTCCAGATCGCCCTCCAGAATCTCGAGCCCCGAACGGACATCGTCCCCATCCCACCCGACGAGCCGCCGCCCTCGATCACTGAAAACTGACAACTGACGACTGCCTCTCATAAAATCGTTCCATGTGCGGAATCGTCGGCTACGTCGGACCCAAAAAGGTAGTTCCAGTCATCATCGAGGGCCTGCGCCGCCTCGAATATCGCGGCTATGACTCCGCCGGCATCGCCGTCGGCAGCCCCTCCAGCCCCACAATTGAGGTCCGCCGCGCCAAGGGCAAGCTCGTCAACCTCGAAGAGGTCCTGCGCGAACATCCGCTCCACGGTACCTACGGCATCGGCCACACCCGCTGGGCCACCCACGGACGCCCCACCGAAGAAAACGCCCACCCCCACCGCGACTGCACCGGCCGCATCGTCGTCGTCCACAACGGCATCGTCGAAAACTACCTCGACCTCAAGCGCGAGCTCATTGAAAAAGGCCACAAGTTCGTCACCGAGACCGACACCGAAATCATCGCCCACCTCATTGAGCAGGTCCAGCTCGACGCGGATGCGGCCGGTGAACCGATCCTTCTCGAAGTAGCCGTCCGCCGCGCCGTAAAGCGTCTCACCGGCGCATTCGCCCTCGGCGTTCTTTCCGCCACCGAACCGGACAAGATCGTCGCCGCCCGCTTCGGGCCGCCCGTGGTCATCGGCGTCGGCGAAGGCGAGTCGTTCGTCGCCTCCGATGTCCCCGGAATCCTCCACCACACCCGCAACATCTACTTCCTCGCCGACGGTGACATGGCCATCCTCACACTCGCCGGCGTCCAGCTCACCGACTTCGACGGCAACCCCATCCACCGCAACATCACCCACATTCAATGGGACCCCATCCAGGCGGAAAAGGGCGGCTACAAGCATTTCATGCTCAAGGAAATCTGGGAGCAGCCTAGAGCCGTTACCGATACCACCCTGGGCCGCGTCTCGCTCGACTCCGGCAAAGTCTTCCTCGGCGAAATGAAAATCGCCGACGATGAACTAGCCTCTGCCTCCAGCATCAACATCGCCGCCTGCGGCACCAGTTGGCACGCAGCCCTCGCCGGCAAGTACATGATCGAGCGCCTCGCCCGCCTGCCCGTCGATGTCGACTACGCCAGCGAATATCGCTACCGCAATCCCATCCCCGACCGCAACGCCCTCGGCCTGCTCATCACCCAATCCGGCGAGACCGCCGACACATTGGCGGCTCAGCGCGAGATGATCGCCCTCGGCTCCAAGACCGTCGCCATCTGCAACGTGGTCGACGCCATGGTAGCCCGCGAAGCCCACGGCGCCATCTACACCCACGCCGGCCCGGAGATCGGCGTCGCCTCCACCAAAGCCTTCACCGCGCAGCTCACCGCGCTCTTCCTGCTCGCGTTAAAGCTGGGCCAGCTCCGCGGCCGCATCGACCCCGCCCAGTCCGTCCAGTTGATCGAGCAGCTCGGCCGCATCCCCGGCAAGATTGAAGAAATCCTGCGCTCCCGTTCCTCCCAGTGCGAGCAGCTCGCCGCCGGCTTCTCCACCGCGCGCGACTTCCTCTACCTCGGCCGCGGCATCCATTTCCCCATCGCTCTCGAAGGCGCGCTCAAGCTCAAGGAAATCTCCTACATCCACGCTGAAGGCTACCCCGCCGGCGAAATGAAGCACGGACCTAACGCTCTAATTGATGAAACCCTGCCCGTAGTCGTGCTGGTCACGCGCGACGAATCCGACCCCGCATCCAAACTTCGCTACGAAAAAACCCTGTCCAACATTCAGGAAGTCACCGCCCGCTCCGGCCGCGTCATCGCCGTAGCCACCGAGGGCGACGCCACCATCGGCAGCCTCGTCGAGCAGGTCATTTTCATCCCACCCACTATCGAGTTGCTTTCCCCGCTCATTGAAATCGTCCCCCTCCAGTTGCTCGCCTACTACATCGCCGTCCGCCGCGGCTGCGACGTAGACCAGCCAAGAAACCTCGCCAAATCCGTCACCGTTGAATAGCACCCTGTTGGAGTCATCATGAAGGTCCTGTTCATCGGCGGCACCGGCATCATCAGCACCGCCGTCACCCGCCTCGCCGCCGAACGCGGCATCGACCTGACCCTCCTCACTCGCGGACAGCACGCCGCCGATCTTCCCGCAGGCGTCCGCACCCTCACCGCCGACATCGCCGACGAGTTCGCCGTTGCCCAGGCCCTCGGCAATCAGACCTACGACGCCGTCGTCGACTGGATCGCGTTCACCCCCGACCACATCGAGCGTGACATCCGCCTCTTCCGCGACCGCACCGCCCAATTCGTCTTCATCAGCTCGGCCAGTGCCTATCAGCACCCCGTCGGCCACTATCTCATCACTGAATCAACCCCGCTCGCAAACCCCTACTGGCAATACTCCCGCGACAAAATCGCCTGCGAGGACCGCCTCATGCGGGCCTACCGCGACGACGGCTTTCCCATCACCATCGTCCGTCCCTCGCTCACGTACGGCGACACGCAGATCGTTCTCGCCGTCAACAGTTGGCAAAAATCCTTCACCGCCCTTGACCGCATGCGCCGCGGCAAAAAAGTCATCGTCCCAGGCGACGGCTCCTCCCTTTGGGTCGTCACCCACAACAGCGACTTCGCCCAGGGCTTCGTCGGCCTTCTCGGCCACCGCCAGGCCATCGGCCACGCCTTTCACATCACCAGCGACGAAGTCCTCACCTGGGACCAGCTCTACCGCATCACCGCCGAGGCTGCGGGCGTCGAGCCCAACCTCATCCACATCGCGTCTGACTTCCTCAGCGCATGCCATCCCGACGAACTCGGCAGCCTCACCGGCGACAAGTCCTCCAGCGTGGTCTTCGACAACACCAAGATCAAGCGCTTCGTCCCCGGCTTTTCTGCCCAGGTCCCCTTCGCTCAGGGCATCCGCCGCACCCTCGCCTGGTTCGACGCCGATCCCGCCCGTCAGCAAATCGACGAGCCCTCCACCGCCGCCTGGGACAAGCTCATCGGTGCCTACGAATCCGGCCTTTCCAGCGCGATCCGACTCTTCCGCTAACGGAACTCATCTGATCAATAAGTCGCCACAGAAACCCGCAGCACATCCGGCTCCGCCCCCAGCCCCAGTCCCCAGTCCGTCTGGTCCCCATTCAAAATCCGCACAAATTTGAACTGCTCGTTCTCATAGGTCCCCTCTTCCACCTTCAGAAACTGCCGGTGCACCCACTTCCCGTCAATCTGTGCTGAAGGAGTCTGCCCGCTTCCGTTCACCACCTGCCCCGCCTTCCGCTCCGCCTCAGTCCCCGCAGGCCGAAAGTCCACCCGGCAAAAATATCCCGCCACCAGGAACTGGTTCTCCTTCAACTGCGCCACCAACGCCCGCCCCACAGGCTCCGCATTGTCCTTCGCCGTCCCGCCCCGTCCGCCGCCGTACGAAATCACCGCATCCCACGCTCCGAAATGCAGCGTCTGCGTCGGCTCGCCCTCTACCTCCGCCGTAGCCTGCAGCTTCCCCTCAAAATTCCACCGCGCAACATCCCGCATCATCGGCCCAATCAGCTTGTAGTTCTGCGCCGTGGCATCCAGAAAACTATTCGGCGAATCGTTCTCCCCCTGGTGCGCCGGCGGAGTGCGCGTATAGTCCAGCCCAAACGGCGAATACCCGATCGCCTGCAATCCCAGTGTGGAAAAAAGAAACCGCGCCAGCGTCCGTGGCGATCCCGCGGTCTCCGGAACAAACAGAGGATTATCCGCCCGGTGATACAGATGCAGCACCTTTAGGTAGCTCGCCGTATCCGGCGAATAAATATCCGGAGCCAGCACATCAATCGCCGGCGCCTCCGCCTTCCAGATCGAAAGCACATTGTCCGTCGGACCGCCGCTCTCATACGTGCCCGGCGCGCCCTTGAACGGATCTCGCAGCGCTGCATTCACATACAGCGGCAGCGGGTAAACAGCCTTCCCCGCCGCGGCAATCTCCCCCACATACTTCGCCACCGCCCACGCATGAAAATTCACATCCGCCTCGGTGCCGAACACATCCCGCCAGTTCGGCCCCGCATCCGTCTTGCCCGTTGCCTTCAGCACCTCGGCGGCCACCGGCCCAACAAACAGCTTCTCCGCTTCCGGCGAGTAGTCCCGCATCGCGCCCCACGTCCCGGTCTCGTTCTCCACCTGCACCATCAGCACCGTGCGTTCCCCGTCCGCCTCCTTCAGGTGCTTCATAAACGCAGTAAACGCCCGCTTGTCCGCCTCCAGGGCCGCCGCCGCAAACGGTGAGGGCGAGTCCACAAGCTCTCCGTTCTTGTTCGTCACATGCGTATAAATCTCCGGCTTCAGCTTCATCCACTCCGGCATGTAATGCTGGCTGCCGTTCTTCCAAGTCCCAAACCACAGCAGCACCAGGTGCGCATGATGCGCCCGCGCCTGCGCCAGAATCAGGTCCACTTGCGAATAGTCGAACTTACCCGGGTCCGGCTCAAACTGTTCCCAGTAAATCGGCGTCTCCAGCGTGTTCGCATGCAGATACTCAATCGCCGGCCACACTTTATCGAGCGTCCCCGGCCAGTCGCTCGAGTTGTTCGACTGGGCTCCCAGCATCAGGAACGGCGCCCCATCGACCAGCAGCGCATACCGCCCATCCTTCTCCACAATCCGAGGCAACGGATGCTCCTTCGTCCGCGTCGCCGCCGTCTGCGCCTGCCCCACGAAGCCGCAAACCACACATCCAATCAAAGCAATCAAAATCTTCATGGTAGAAATCGTTTTCATTTCTGCAATCCTCGTCATCTTTCCGACCTTTGGCGTGCCCCGCGCAAACCCGCCCATCCTGTGCCGGAAACTCCGCATAGCCATCATAGTCTCGGCTGGAGGGGGAAGGAGGCTGGTCCACCCCTCCGGGTATAAACTGGACTCATAGATGAGTAAAGACGTTTATATGCGCATCAAGATCAACCTTGTATTGGTCGTCTTGTTCCTCCTGTTCCAAGCCCCCTCGGCCACATCCCAGGTCGCCGTCCAACAGGGCAGCACACCATCGGCCCCTCGAGCGAGAGTCATCGTTTTTGTCCATGGCCTTCACGGCAGCCGCGACTCCTGGCGAGCCGCAAACGGCGCCTATTGGCCCGACCTGGTTCGAACCGACCCGCGCTTCGCCTATTCCGACGTTGACGTTGCCCAGTACCCCACCCCCGAATCACACGGCAAAATGTCCAGCGTGCAGTTGTCCGACCTTCTCTGGACCCGCCTCAAACAGGATCATGTCTGGGACCATCGCGAGGTGGTCTTCATCGCGCACAGCCTGGGCGGCATCCTTGTCGAAGAGATGCTGCTGCGTCATCCCGCCGAGGCCGTGAGAGTCAAGTTCATCGTTTCCTATGGAACGCCGCACGAGGGCTCCTCGCTTGCCCGCATAGCCTCCCTCTACGACAAAGACCCGCTCCTCAACGATCTCAGCGATACCAGCGACAACGCCTTCCTCACTCAGCTTGAAGACAACTGGCGAAGGCACGACTCCGTCAACGGAATCCATCGATTCTGCGCATTTGAATCCGAAGACACCAAGCCCGACAGCGGCGTTGGCTACTATCTCCGCGCCCATGCCCGCGTGGTCAGCTACTTCAGCGCGACCTATGGATGCGATGTGACCACGCCCCCGCAGGAGATTCACGCCGATCACGTGCACATGATCCAGCCTTCCGATCGAAAGTCCGCAGCCTACGACTTCTTCTATCGCGTCTACCGCGCCAACCCGATCCTTGAAGAGCAGGTGGTCACCCGCGACAATATCATCGCGGGCCTTGAAGCCGCCTGCGACAAAACCAACGAGAACCCCGACCTGCAAGTCCCCATCGCCCTCGACAGCGCCATGCACGAAAGAGTTATCAAGGCGGATGCTTCTTTTATCTACGCCGCCGATCTTCACAACGTGAATCCAAATCCACCCGTTGTCACCGGGGTCGACTCAAGCGGCGTAGCCCATGTGAACTACGGATTCAGCGGCCCAGGCAAAAAGCTCTTCGTCTGCCTTGGCTCTGCCCGCGCGTCTCTCAAAGTTGAGTTCACCATCGACCGCCAAGTCCCGATCCGCGAGCCGCAAAATTGACCCCATCGGTCCCGGGCCTTAGCTCCCGGAGGGAGCGCGCGATCATAGCCCAGCATGAAATGCTGGGTAAGTGGCAAGCGAAAATCCAGCGCCCCGTAGGGGAGTTGTGAACGGTTTCCAGAGAATCAATCGTTCCAAGTCACACCAGGGAAAGAGTTCCACCATGCCTACAAAAACCATCATCGAGCCCTTCCGCATCAAGTCCGTCGAACCCATTCGCTGGACCACACGAGCCCAGCGTGAAGAGCTCCTTCGCGCCGCGCATCACAACCTCTTCCTGCTTGAAGCCGACGACGTACTCATCGATCTGCTCACCGACTCCGGCACCGGCGCCATGTCCACCCACCAATGGGCAGGCGTCATGGAGGGCGACGAGTCTTACGCCGGAAGCAAAAGCTTCCACCATTTCAAGCGCTCCGTCCAGGACATTACCGGCTACCGGCACGTGATCCCCACACATCAGGGTCGCGCCGCCGAGCGCATCCTCTTCAACGTCATGTGCAGGAAGGGTGACATCGTCCCCAACAACACCCACTTCGACACCACCCGCGCCAATGTTGAATTCGTGGGGGCCGAGGCCGTCGATCTGCTCTACCCAGAAGCGCGCAGCCCAGAGACCATCCTGCCCTTCAAAGGCAACATGGATGTTGAAGCGCTCGACCAGCTCATCCAGCGCGTGGGGCGCGAGCGCGTCCCGCTGGTCATGCTCACCGTCACCAACAACAGCGGCGGCGGCCAGCCCGTCTCCATGGAAAACGCCAAAGCCGTAGCTGCCGTCTGCAAACGTCATAACATCCCGCTCTATTTCGACGCCTGCCGCTTTGCTGAGAACGCCTGGTTCATCAAGCAGCGCGAGCCCGCCTACGCCGACAAGACCCCCAAGCAAATCGCCCAGGAAATGTTCGCCCTCGGCGACGGCTGCACCATGTCCGCCAAGAAGGACGGCATGGCCAACATCGGCGGCTTCCTATGCACCAACGACGACATCCTCGCGCGACAGGAAAAAGACCTGCTCATTCTCACCGAGGGCTATCCAACCTACGGAGGCCTCGCCGGCCGCGACCTTGAAGCCGTCGCCATCGGTCTCCAGGAATCGCTCGACGAGGACTACCTCCGCTATCGCATCGCTTCCACAGCCTACCTCGGCAACCACATCGCCGAAGCCGGCGTACCCATCGTCCAGCCGCCGGGCGGCCACGCCATTTACCTCGACGCCAAGGCATTCCTGCCCCACGTCCCCGTCGAGCAATTTCCCGGCGTAGCCCTCGCTGCAGAGTTGTATCTGGAAGGCGGCATCCGCTCAGTAGAAATCGGCAGTTTGATGTTTGCCGCCGCGGCAAAGATGGAGCTGGTGCGCCTTGCCATCCCACGCCGCGTCTACACACAGAGCCACATCGACTACGTAGTAGAGATCATCCTCGACGTATTCGCCCGCCGCGAAAAAATCAAAGGCCTGCGCCTAACCTACGAAGCTCCATTTCTGCGCCACTTCACAGCGCACTTGGAACCCGTCGACTGATGTGACTTCGAGGAATCTGGCTTCAAAAATGGAGCTGTCATCCTGAGCGAACGCAGTGAGTCGAAGGACCTGCGGATGTTTTTCGGGCGTTTCCGGAGGGAGCAGGAGGCTTCAGCCTCCTAACAAAGCATCAAATCCGCGTGGCCTTCAGGCCCGGGCCTTAGCTCCCGGAGGCAGCGCGTAATAATAGCTCGCCACGAAATCAAGAAACGCGTCCTAAAGGATGTTTACGGCACGCGCTGCCAACAGGGCTACCGTCGCGAACGAGATGAGCGCTTGAATCATCATCAGAAGCTTCGCCCAGGACGACAGAACCGGAGAGTCTGTCGGCGAGAATGCAGTGCTCGTATTGAATGCGAGAAACAAGTAATCCACAAACCCTGGACTCCACGATTGTTCCTGCATGTCACGGCTTTTCTGAGGGCTGAGTGTCATCTGCGGAAACAGAAACGCCCCATCGGTATGAACGCCGCGCAATTCACGGGCATGGGGGCCACCAGCATCAAGCCGCCAATACCATGACGCGAATACCAGGATGTTCGTGATCCACAATGCGGCTGCGGAGCGCAATAAATCCTGAGGCGATTCCTTATGGGAAGGCAGCGCCGCTACCAGCAAGCCAAGTGACCAGACCATGTCAACCGTCACAATGGACGTCAACACATAACCCAGAATCCTGTTAAGCCGATCCAATCCGCGTCGCCGCGCCCATACCGTAGGAATCATCAAGACGACGACGACAGTGATCAGCAGCCAATCAGGGCCTATCGATAGGGATTCTGGCAGGGCAAGGCGCAACCCGCCCACCGCAAAAAGAGCAAGCATTGCAGGCCAGCGTGGTTCACGGTGTTTCGGCGTATTCGTCATGAAGCTTTCCATTCTGCCAATTCATTTGCTCGGTTGGCGTCGCAGGCGTTCGGCAAAATCGAGGCTAGCCAGCCACATTCGCCAGGCGAATCTTCGCCCGCAGCGTATGCTCCTCACCCAGCGCCAGCAAGACAGCGCACTCCAAAATGTTGCTGGCTTCCACGCAGGTCATTCTCCGCCATTCATCGTCCCCCAGGTCCGTAAGCGACGCCGCTCCCTGCCGCCACGGATTCCACACCACCGTCGTCGCCGAGTTCTCTTTCTCCGTCCGAATCGTCCGCTTCAAAGTCGGATCCAGCAGCTCCAGCGCCGCATCTGTATCCAGGTAAGCATTGTCCGTCGGCGCAGCGAAAACCACGTCACCCTGCTGGACCTTCCCGCGATTCCCATCCATGTTGTCGAGGTATTTCACCCCGTCGAGCCCGCGCACCCGAACACTCTCCGCCTCACCCACCCTGAAGTACGTATGCAGCGCCTCTTCAAAGCAGAACGGCGCATCCCCGGTGTTCGTCACAGAAAGCTCCAGGCCGAGAGCGTCTCCGATCGTCACCCGGTACACACCGCGAAACTCGTGCGGCCACCACCGTCGCGTCAATTCATCGCTGTCAATCGAGCAAACCACGGTTACGCTTCCGCGCTCATCCCCCGTGCCCTCGTCCGCAGTGATCGACTCAAGCTGCCACTCCCTGGTCCGCACGAATCCATGAGCCGGAGCCTTTGCATCGTCCGCCTTGCCTCGAAACCACGGAAAGCAAATTGGAATTCCTCCGCGAATCGCGCGCCCTTCTTCCCAATGCGAACGCTCGCTCAAAAAGATCACTTCATCGGCTCCCGCTGGCCGCCATGCAGTGACCTGCGCTCCATGCAGATAAATCTCCGCCGAAGTGGCAGGCGTGGCAACGCGAATCATCGGCAGCCCACCGTTTCCCGGCACAACCTGTGCCACGCCCGCAATCCCGAGCCGCAGATTCAAATCGTCAATTCTCAAATGCTCATCCATAACACAAAGGATACTTACGCAGGGTGCCGCAGAGCCATGGAGTCTTCAAGCCCATCTCGACGCGTCCCGTATCAAGGCGCGGCCAGGGCTTCGGGAGTTGTATTTTCCGCGACTTCCTCCTAGAATATTTGCAATTTTAGATTTGAAAGTCAGCCAATGCTACGCCTTTTCAAAGTGTACTTGTGCACCATGATCGTTCTGCTCGTCTGGACCCCAACAAGCCAAGCTTCTGCCCAGAAAACGCAGCAGACAATTCAGGAAGGAGTCGGCTGGGACCGTTTCATCGTGGGCGCCAGCATGAACTCCCTGATCGATGCCCTCGGTTTTCCCGACAAGTCTTCCTACGGCCGCTGGATGCGATGGGACAAAGCGGGTCTCAATTGCCTATTGAACGATAAGGGCGAGGCAACCGAACTTCGCTTCGAGAAAAACTTCAAAGGCGTAACTGGCAGTGGCGTAAAGTTCGGCATGTCGGCGGACCGAATCCGCAAAATCTACGGCGATGCCGGAACGATGGAGTGGCATGACGGTGGGATGAAGCTTATCTGGCCATCACGCGGTATCCTGATCTGGTTTCACGACAATACCGTGAATCAGATTGTGATTTTCAGGCCGCACACATAGAACTCGGCCTTACAAACCACTAGGTTGTCATTGACTCAAAAAGCCCAAGGTCCTGCCGCCCCTCACGCCCTCCCAGCAAACTCCCCCGTCTCCGTATAAACCTTCACCCGCTCGCCCTCCTGGATATAAAGCGGCGCCTTGATCTCCAACCCCGTCTCCAGCCTCGCCAGTTTCGTCACCTTGCCGCTCGTGTCCCCCTGGGCGCCCGCTTCGGTGTAGGTCACTTCCAGCTCCACCTTGTCCGGCAGCTCCAGTCCAATCGGGTTCCCGTTAAACTTGTTCAGCTTCACAATCGCGCCCTCCACCAGGTAATCCAGTGCGTTCGCAATCATGCCGCCCGTGAGACGCAGCGTATCAAAAGTCTCCTGATCCAGAAAGTACGATCCCTCGCCGTCACTGTAGAGATAGCTCGCCTCCACCGTCTCCAGGTCCGGCTCCTTGAACTTCTCCTGTGCCTTGAACGTCTTGTCGAAGACCGCCTGTGTCAGCAGGTTCCGCATCTTCAGCCGCACCAGCGTCTGCCCGCCCCTCGCCGTCGGCGTCGACACCTCCGCATCCAGGCAGTAATAGGGAGCATTCTCAAACTCAAAATACATCTTGCGCTTCACAGTAATCGCTTCAAGCAGTGCGGCCATAAGTCCCTCAACAATCAAGAATCTGCACCCCGCCATTCCAACCGGCCCATGGGTCCTCGTCAATTATAGGAGGGCAGCTGCGCCTCAGGCGGTACGTGCACAGGCTTTCAATACTGGAGCACTTTTCGGCGCTATCGTTTCGGGTGAGATGAAGAAGGCGCTTTGGCTCCTGGTTGTCGGGCTTTGCTGCATCTCCGAGTGTCGCTCGCAACGCCGGTGGGCCGTCCCGAAGCTGCAGGAGTTGACGCAGGCGGATGCAATCAGGAACGGGGTCGCGCACCTCTCCGTCGAAGACACCGCTCTGTTGAAGCGAGAGACGAAGAACGTAATAGAGGAGTGCGTTAAAGATCCCGGTCCATCGGATCCAGGAACGGCGACAGGCCTATTCGCTCGGCTCCGTGTTCGGCGAATCTCCCTGGGGCCTGCCTCCAGTCCGGGCCTGGTGGTCCAGGGATTTGGATCGTGCATGTGTGGAACCGTTGGCAACTGTCCATTTTGGATCATTGACGAAAAACCAAATCCCAGCGTTCTGTTGGAAGCAGAGGGTGTGCAAATTTTCGCATTTCAGCAACGCCAGACTGCCAAGAACTTCGATTTGCTTGTGGGGAGCCACAACTCAGCAACGATGACGGATCGCCGGAGATTCCGGTTTAACGGGACGAAATGTCGGTTGAATGGGTGCGCCACTAACGAACGGGAGGATGAACTCGGAAATGTACTGCATCCACCTCGCGTTACCCCTAAAAAATGCTCCTGAGAAGGTTGCCAATCTTCTGCATCCACCTTTGCCGATAATTATCCCAACAAAGCGCAAAGTGCCCCTATGACCACTCTCCAGCTCATTCATTCCCATTCCAGCTGACCCCAAAAAACGCAGACCCCCCACCCCCACTTTCGTTGACAACAAAGTGTCAAGAGGTCAATTCTCGTTGGATGTTATAAGTTGTTGGTTTTATAGAGAATATTCTGCTCTCAGATTTGCCGAATGTATTGTGCGGATTGGCTATCCTTATAGATAACCAGACAAAGTTAAGAGATGCTGCGCCGGGCGAATGAGTACGCGCTCCTCAAGCGGGAGTGCGCCGGGGCGCGGGACTGGCTGTGTCTGTTTGCTCCCGGTGTTGATGCTCGCTTCGGTGGGCTCTGGCTGCAACCACGGCCGGAGCTCACGGAGGTGTTCACGGGAAGTCTATGGCAAATTCAAAAAACTGTGGCGGCTCCTGCCGCCCTTTGCACTTCAAAAGGAGCTATCCGCATGAATCAAATCTCGAATTTATGGAATCATCCGAAGACGTCGATTGCCGGGGTGCTGATTGCGCTTGTAACTGTGGCCGGCGTGCTTTCACAACAGGGGATCAGCCTGGGATCGGCTGGCACGGGCACGGTGGTGACGCTGGTGGGCGCACTGGCGACCGCGCTGCTGGGTTTGCTGGCAAAGGACCCGGATACGAGTGCGTCGTCGAGCGGGAACACGGTGAAGCTGGGGGTGTGGATGCTGATTGCGCTGCTGCTGACTTTGCCAATGACGGCATGCTCGGGTGCAACGGTGGCGCAGGACATTGTGAACTGGACGCCGGCGTTGCAGAGCGCGGTGGCGACGGTGGATTCAACAGCGGCACTGTTGGCGCCAGTGGATGCGCCGGTGTTTGCGGCGGCGACTGTGGGGTTCGACGCTGCTACAAATCTGCTGGTGGGGCAGGCGAAAGCTTATCTTGCGAATCCCTCGGCTGGTTTGCTGGCGCAGTTGCAGACGCAGGTGGTGACGCTGCAGCAGCAGGTGAATTCAGCACTATTGAAGGCGGGTAGAATTGTGGACCCGGCGAGCCAGCAGCATGCGCTTTCGGCGATTCAGGTTGTGGGGAGCGTGGTGAGCGCGATGCTGGCGCTGGTCGAGTCGGTCAGCAGCAAGGCGGCGGTGGCGCAGATGGCTGAGCAGTCGACGATCAAGCTGGCGGAGGTAAGGCCTTATCTGGATGAAGAGAGGACCGCGGGGATTGTGGCGGCTCATTATGGTGAGCCTGTGGCCATGGGGCGGATGCAGGTGGAGTTGGCGGAAAAGAACGCGGTGTCGGCGGGATTCTGAGACTCGCAGGAGTTTGTTCGCAACGAACAGGCGTCCAAATGAAAGGGAGGCAGGCGAGTGCAAGCGATTGAAAGGCGATTGAAGCCGGCGCAGGATGAGGTTAATAGGACGGCGCATGACCTGGACCTGATTGAGGTTCCTAAACGAGCGCGTCTCGACAGGGAAGCTGAGTATAACGGTGGGTTGTCGGGGCCGCGCGCTGTTGAGCCGACGATTTGAAGTTGTATTTAACAAGACGCATGTGAAACGGGCCGCTCCAGAAATGGAGCGGCCCGTTTTGCATTTTGATAGAAGAGTCGATATTTCGATCAGGTGTTGGAGTCGCGGGCTTCGCCAAGGATCAGCTTAAGGGTGATCTGGCGCCGGCCGCGGTAGAACGTGACGCTGATGGTGTCGCCGGCCTGGTGCTTGCTCATGATGGCGCTGATGTCCTGGGGATCGTTGACTTGCTGGCCGTCAATGGCAACGATGAGGTCGCCACCCAGTAGGATAGGCGTGTTGCCAACATAGGCCTGCTCATTGCCGCCGCGCAGGCCGGCACGTTCGGCTGCGCCACCGGGGATGACGCGCTGGATGAGGATGCCGGAGTCGACGGCCAGACCCATTTGCGAGGCGAGATCGGGACCGATGGCGTAAGACGAGATGCCCAGTGACGGGCGCTTGACGCGGCCATAGCGGGTGAGGTCGGCGAGCACGGCCTTGGCGGTGTTGATTGGGATAGCGAAGCCGATGCCGGAGCTTTGATTGGCGCCGTTGGAAGCGATCATGGTGTTGATGCCGATGACCTCGCCGCGCGAGTTGAGTAAGGGACCGCCGGAGTTGCCAGGGTTGATGGCGGCGTCGGTCTGAATGGCGTCTTCAATGGAACCGCTCTCGGAGTCACGGGCGGCGGGCAGGGTGCGAATGGAGCTGATGATGCCGCGGGTCATGGTGCCGCTGAGGCCGAATGGATTGCCGATGGCGTAGACCTTCTGGCCGACTGAGAGTTCGGTTGAATCAGCCAGAGTGACGGGCTGGAGGTCGGGCGCGCTGATCTGCAGGAGGGCGAGATCGTGGACCTTGTCAGTGCCGACGATTTTGGCTGGATAGCGGCGCTTGTTGCTGAGCGTGACTTCAATGCCGCGATTGGCGCCATCAACCACGTGAAAGTTGGTGAGGATGTGGCCCGCTCTGTCGAGGACGAAGCCGGAGCCCTGGCCTTCCTGCGGCACGGTGCCGTAAAAGAAGTTGTAGACCAGCGCTTTGGACGTAATGTTGACCACGGAGGGCAACACGCGCTTATAGACAGCGATATTGTTCTGCTCTTCCGCGTCATAAGCGGGGGCGGCCTCAGCTTCAGTGAGCTGGAGCGGGGAGCCGGAGCCGTGGGCTCCGAAGAGCGAGAGATTGCCCAGAGACGGGCCGTCGGGACCTGCCGTGATATGCGTGGTGATGAACCAGAATCCACCCACCATGAGGACAATCAGAATGACGCTGCGCAGTCTCATTGTTTGTCGACCTTTGAAAACAGATGACAGATGACAGATTACAGATGACAGGAAAAGCAAAGCCCGCTTCAGGATGGCCGCAGATTAGCGAGTGAACTGTGAGGGAACCTTTTCGTTCACTGTCATCTGTAATCTGTCATCTGTAACCTTTCCACTGCTTCTATTCTAAAGACAAGTTTTGGAGAGAATTGTTGCTCTCGGCGGTCAGGCGCGGCCAGAGCGCGGCGACCTGGGCGTGGAGGCTGGCTCGATCTCCCGTATTTTCGAGGATATAGTCGGCACGGGCTGCTTTTTCCTGGTCAGGGATCTGATGGGCCAGGCGGACACGGGCGTCTGCTTCGGCGGCGAGGCGGGCCGGGCCGGATGAGGCGATGCGTGCGGCGTAGCGGGCGATTTTGAGCTCGTCAGGCGCGGTGATGACGATGACGCGGTCGATGCGGCGACGCCAGTTGGCCAGAACGGTCTCGCTTTCGCCGCGAGCGCGGGCGTCGCGCTCGACTTCAAAGATCAGCGCCGATTCGATAACGGCAACGGCGGCAGGATTGCCGGCGAAGATCGACTCCATCCAGACACGCTGGGCTGCAATGACGGCGGGGTGAACGATGGCGTTGAGCTGATTGAGGCGTCCGCCCTGGAAGGCCAGTTCGGCGATGCGCGGGCGGTTGAGGGTGCCGTCGGTAGAGACGACTTCCGGGCCGAACCCGCGCACGATTTGGTCGTAGACCTGATGGCCGGGCTTCATCAGCGCGCGGCCCAGCTCGTCGGCCTCAATGACCTGGGCGCCGAGCTCGCGGAGGTAGCCGGCGACGGTGCTCTTGCCGCTGCCAAGGCCGCCGGTGAGTCCTACGCGAAGCATCGATCAGAGCCCTCGCCGCATTTTGGCTGCGCGCACGGTGTTGGCCATGAGCATGGCGATGGTGAGCGGGCCGACGCCGCCGGGGACGGGTGTGTAGGCGCCGGCCAGCTCGAAGGCTTTGGGATGAACGTCGCCTACGACGGTGGACCCGCGCTTGGCGAAGGCCGCTTCGCGTTTGGCGTTGCCGGCAAAGTAGAGATCGAATTCTTCACGGGTAGTAATGCGGTTGATGCCGACGTCGATGATGGTTGCTCCGGGCTTGACCATCTCCGGGGTGATGAAGCCGGGGCGGCCGATGGCGGCAACGAGGATGTCGGCCTGGCGGGTGACTTCTCCGAGGTCTCGCGTCTTGGAATGACAAATCGTTACCGTGGCATTCTGGTGAAGGAGCAGCATGGCGGCGGGCTTGCCGACGATGTCGCTGCGCCCGACGATGACAGCATGCTGGCCGGCGATGGGAAGGCTGCTGCGCTTGAGGATTTCAATGACGCCGGCGGGCGTGCAGGGCGCGAGCGCGGGACGGCCAGCGAGCAAGCGGCCGGCGTTGACGGGGTGAAAGCCGTCAACATCCTTGGCGGGAGTGACGGCGTCGAGGAGGACTTTGGCATCGACCTGCGGCGGGAGCGGGAGCTGGATGAGGATGCCGTCGATGTCGTCGCGGTCATTGAGACTGGCGACTAGATCGAGCATGTCCTCAGTGGTGACGGAGTCGGGCGGGGTGATGAGGTCGCTGAAGATGCCGAGCTCGGCGCAGGTTTGAACCTTGCTCCGGACGTAAATCTCGGAAGCGGGGACATGGCCCACAAGCACCGCGGCCAGGCCGGGACGGATGCCCTGGTTGGCGAGCAGTTTCACTTCTTCGGCGACTTCCTGCTTGATGGCGGCGGCGATGGCGGTGCCGTCGAGAATCCTGGGCATCATTGGCTCCAAAGATTCATCGTACCGCTTCGCGCCGCCGATCTGCGACATCGCTGGCTGGGTTCGGCTGGCGTTGCCACCTCGCTGAAGTTATTAACGGTAGACAGGGCCTCGCGGAGGTTGGGGTCGCGGAACGAAACGACTCTCTTCCGTCCTGAGGCTGAGCTTGCTGATGTGGACGTCGTAGCCGGTTCCGGGCAATAACGATTCGAGCACAAAGGTCTCTGTGCCGCCGGTGTGGATTTCGCGATAGCGATAAACGCCGACGTCGCCTTCGCTGGTTTCAGTTCCGCCGGAGGGCGCATCGAGAAACGACTGTGCATCGGACCCGTTAGGGGCGGAGTGGGTTTGCCCGGCGGTGAGGCTTTCGGCGGCATAGGAGCGGACCAGCTTGGTCCAGTAGCGGGAGAGAAGCTCAGTGTCGGCGAAGAGGTCGGCCCAGACGATTTCGCCGCGGACGGCGACAACAACGCCGATGGCGTGTTCCTGGCGAAGCTGGGCGAGGACCTGGTCGCGGGATTTCATGACCGGGGCAGCGGCTTCGTCCACCTTTTCACTGACGGCGCTGTTCTGCATGACCTTGGCGTAGCTGGTTGTGGCCAACGCGTTGGGGCTGAGGGACTGGGCTTCCACGGTTACGGTTTGTGACGCGCCCCCGACGGAGACATTGGGGGCAGCGACGACTTCAATCTGAGAGATGGCTCCGTGTACGGAGTCCCATACCTGCTGCTGGTTCTTTGCAACCATGGCTTGCTCGCGGACGGAGGGCTGGACCATAAAGCTGCGAACGGAAGATTTGGCCGCGCCGCCAAAGGTGGAGGAACTCTCAGTCCAGCGGCCCGGCTCAATGCAGAAGACGGACAGGTCGATGGGATCGCTGCCGGCGGGAACGATGCGGTCTTTGGCAATGACGCGGTCCTGCTTGCCGCCAGTGACGATTTCACCAGCCAGCAAAAGGAGAGGCTGCTTTGAGTTATTGACGAGAACGAGCGTATTGACCTGGTCGCCGCGCACGGGGCTTTCGGGATAGTTGCGGTAACGATCATCGTGATAGATGGGCGCGACATTGCCAGGAGGGAGAGATGCCCTTGGGCGCACCAGGCCACGCACTTTTCCTGCTTCGGTAACTTCGACCTCACCGCTCTTGATTCCCTCGTCGAGGGTTAGGAACGGAGTTGCCGATCGGGACGGGCCAGTGACGCGGACCACGGGAAAGAGCAGCA
>Ga0224555_1002708_pt1 | contig 20000 bp, 15 predicted proteins | sample 714S23034metaG_FD_180687 | JGI IMG/M metagenome (GOLD analysis project Ga0224555, IMG submission 180687) | Peat soil microbial communities from Stordalen Mire, Sweden - 717 S2 30-34 | ecosystem: Environmental > Terrestrial > Soil > Wetlands > Peat | place: Sweden: Norrbotten County, Stordalen...
GCAATTTGTCGGCCTCGAACGCCTCGACAGCCAGCGACAAAAGGCTCAAAAACGGGACGCCCAGGTTGACCCGGCCATTGGAGCGGTCCACAGCAGCGGCTACTCCCAGCACCAGGCCCTGATTCTGTCGCACGATCTCGATGGTTTCCTGGACGCGGCCGCCCTTGGTGACGACGTCCTCCACGACGAGAATGCGTTCGCCCGGGGCGATTTTGAATCCGCGGCGCAGCACGAGTTTGCCTTCTTCCTTCTCGGCGAAGATGAACCGGGCGCGCAATTGGCGGGCGACTTCCTGGCCGAGGACCAGGCCGCCCATGGCCGGGGCGATGACGGTGGCGGGGTCCAGGTGCCGGACCTTGTCCGCGAGGGCAGCTCCGACCGTTTCGACGATAGGCATTTGTTGAAGGGCCAGGGCGCATTGAAAATACTGACGGCTGTGGAGTCCGCTGCGAAGGATGAAATGGCCTTCCAGGAGCGCGCCGGTATCGCGAAAAATCTGCAGCACTTCATCTTTGGTCATGGTTGAGAGTTTCAAGTCTCAGGTGCCAAGGATCAAGCCTTTGTAGCGACGGTCAGTGACCATCTCCGCCGGCACGGCCCCACGCCCCCTCGGGTGCCATGGTTGTCGAGGTGCCAACCACTTCTGAGCCGTGCGGCCGGTCACCGTTTAGCGATCGTCCTGCGCCCTCCTCCGACCGGCGAGGCGCCGGTCGGAACACGCGAAGGCGCGTGTGCTCCCCAATTCCAACTGCATCGATCTGACTCAGCACCTCTTTCTTCTGGCTTCAGGATTCTGAATTCTGAATTCTCATCGCCGTGCCGAAATGGGTTAAAACCATCGTAGCCACCTTGCTGTTGCCCGCCTGTATCGGGGCGGTGATGGCTCTGTGGCGGGTGATTCGTGCCAGCGGCAGCGCGGACACGACCTGGGTGCCGATGCTCGCCGGGATGGCGTGCTGGGCGGTGGTTTATCTGCTTCTGCCCAAACCGATGTGGGTGTATGTCTTCGGCCACGAGTTGACGCATGTGGTGTGGACGTGGGTTTGCGGCGGGCGTTTGAAAAAATTCCGGGTCACGTCCGATGGAGGGCACGTGGTGGTGACCAAGACCAACTTCCTGATCGCGCTGGCGCCTTATTTTTTTCCCTTTTACGCGATTCTGGTGGTGGGTGCATTTGTCACCGGCCGGTTTTTCTGGAATTGGCAGACTTACACCGTATGGTTTCATCTGCTGTTGGGCGCCGCGTATGCGTTTCACGTGACATTGACGGGGCACATTTTGAAAACGGAGCAGACAGACATCACGCAGCAGGGATATTTATTCTCGGCGGTCGTGATCTTTTTGGGAAACGCGGGTGTTTTATTGCTGGCCATCCCGCTGCTCGCGGCGCAGGTGAACGTGTTGATGGCGCTGCGCTGGTGGCTGGGATGCACGGTCGAGGTGTTGCAGGGAATGGGAAGAATGCTCTAAACACCCTCCGAAATTGATCCCGTTGCGGCCCGTTTGAAGAGCTTCGAAGTGATTTTGGTGATAATTCTGTCTTGAAATGGGTGCCGGCTTCAGGCGAAATGCACCGTCGGACAATCCGACGCTATGGATTTAGGCGATATTCTGACGAAAGAGCAAATCATCATTGATCTGCAGGCGACCGACCGCTGGCAGGCGATTGATGAATTAATCAACAACCTGGTGGCGACGGGGAAAATCAGTCCCGAGCACCACGACGCGATTTCGGCTGTGGTGAAGAAGCGCGAGTCCTCGATGAGCACCGGGATCGGGTTTGGGATTGGCATTCCGCACGCGTCCACCGATTTGATCGGGGAAGTGGTGGGCGCGCTGGGGCGTTCGTCGAAGGGCGTCAATTTCGACGCGCTCGACAATCAGCCGGTGAATCTCGTCATGCTTTTCCTGGTGCCGCAAGGCCAGTTTCAAAAGCATCTTCACACCCTGGCCAATATTGCCAAGCTCCTCCATCGGGCCGATTTTCGCCAGGCCCTGGAACAGGCGCCCGATGCCGAGGCCATGCTCAAAATCATCAAGGAGCATGGAACGAAATAATCCGTTACAACGCTAAAACGTTGGATCGTTCGTTCGCGCTTTGCGTCTTCCGCCGCTTGCGTTGTAGCGATTCAACGTTTTAACGATGTAACGATTTCGTGCTCCCCCACAAGCTCATCGAACAGAGTCTGCAGCGGGCGGCTTCGGCCGTGCTGCCGGACGCCGATGTTTCCGCGATTCTGGTGCGCCCGTGTCCGGACCCTAAATTCGGGGATTACCAGACCAACGCGTTGATGTCGCTGGCCAAAGCGCGGAGAATGAATCCGCGGCAACTGGCGACGGATGTCCTGGCACGGCTAGAGGTCGCTGACTTGTGCGAAAAAGTGGAGATTGCGGGTGCCGGCTTCTTGAACTTCCGGCTGAAGGACTCGGCTCTGGCAAACGCTCTGCAGGCGGCGGCGCGGGGCGAGCACTTGTTTTTCGATCCGGCCGCCGCGGCGCGGACGATCGTCCTGGATTTCAGCTCGCCCAACGTGGCCAAGCCGATGCATGTGGGGCACATTCGCTCGACGATCCTCGGAGACAGCCTTTCGCGCACGCTGCGGCTCCTCGGGCACCGTGTGATCACCGACAACCACATCGGGGACTGGGGCACGCAGTTCGGGATGCTGCTGGTGGGGTGGAAGACGCTGCTGGAGCGCGCCGCACTGGAGCGCGAACCGCTGTCGGAGATGGAGCGGATTTACAAGGCGATCAGCTCGCAATGCGATCCCGACAAACCGGGTTACGATGCCGCCAGGCATGAGGCCGCGCGGCGCGAACTGGTGAAACTTCAGCAGGGCGACGCCGAAAACCTCGCGATCTGGCGCGAGATGATTCAATTGTCGCAAGCGCAATTCGACGCGATCTACGGCCGGCTCGGGGTGCAATTTGACCACACCTACGGCGAGAGCTTTTACCACCCGCGCCTTGGGCAGACGGTGGACGATTTGATGTCCAGGGGCATTGCGCGGGAAAGTGAAGGGGCGAAGTGCGTGTTCAGCGACGGCACCCGGCCGCCGAAGGAAGATCCCTTCCTCATTCAGCGGGACGGCGAATGGCAGCCGAATCCGCAGTTGATCCAGAAGCGCGACGGCGGGTTCAACTATGCGACGACCGATCTGGCGACGATCGCTTACCGGCTTGAAATCTGGCATCCGCAGGAAATCGTCTATATCACCGACGGACGCCAACAGCTTCATTTCCAGCAACTATTCGCCGTGTTTCAGCGCTGGCATCTGGAGATGGCGGGCAAGCTGAAGCTGGCTCACGTCTGGTTCGGCTCGATTCTCGGTGAAGACGGCAGGCCGCTGAAAACGCGCTCGGGCGAGAATGTGAAGCTCTCCGAGCTCCTCGACGAAGCGGAGGAGCGGGCTTTCAGGCTGGTTTCGGAAAAGAACTCCGATTTGCCCGAAGCCGAGCGGCGTGAAATCGCGCGCGTGGTCGGCATTGGCGCGGTCAAATACGCCGATTTATCGCCCAACCGCCAGAGCGATTATGTCTTCAGTTGGGACAAGATGCTGGCGCTGAATGGCAACACGGCGCCGTATCTGCAGTATGCCTATGCGCGCATCCAAAGCATCTTTCGCAAGGGCGACATCCAGAGCCCGGCCTCCGGGATGCCGCCAGGGGCCCTGACACTTTCGGCGCCGGAGGAGCTCGCGCTGGCGAAGCACCTTCTCAACTTTGGCCTGACGCTCGAAGCCGTGGCCGACGAATATCGCCCGAATTTCCTGTGTAATTACCTGTATGACCTGGCCGGGCAATTCACGCGGTTTTACGAGAACTGTCCGGTGCTCAAGAGCGAAGGCTCGACCCGCGACAGCCGTCTGGTTCTCTGTGACCTGACGGCAAAGGTTCTGAAGCGAGGCCTGGGCGCCCTCGGGATTGAAATCCTCGAACAGATGTAATGCCTCCGTGATTTCCGGCCCTGCCGCACCCGAACCGCCGGTGGCATCCAACTCCGAACAGCACCGTTCCGAACGCCAGCATCGCGAGAGCTCCCGGTTCGGGCACAGGCATGGTGCTGCCGGAGACAATGACGTTGTCGATGGTGAAGTATCCCGCGCTGAATTCGGCATTCCAACCATAAAACCTGAACGTGACGGGCGCGTCGAGTCCGGCGAAGTCAGCGCCCAAGTCCACCTCATTTTGGCGATGGTCCGAAGGGTTTGCCTTATCATCGACCCAAAAGAAGCTGTTGTCCGAACAGACTGCCAGATCGGGCGTGTCAGGATTGAGGCTCGCCGGCAGGTTCGCGGCGAAATTGTCCGCACTCGAACGCACGGCATAGTTCCGGACTCCACCGTTTATACGGTTGAACCCGAATGAAATCGTCAGCAGGTCCAGTGCGTATCCGGCCTGCGGCGTGAACGTCGCTTCGTAATATTTCGCCTCGTTCAGACTTCCAGTGAAGTCGTTGAAATTGGTGGAGTATAGGATTCCGCCAAGGTCGTTTCCCGTCCAGGAGAATTTTTTGTCTGCAACGGGGTTCCCGGTGTATCCCACGGCAGAAAACGAGCCAAATATCACCCCTTGGGCCGTCGGGACGGGGGTCGGGTCCACCGTTCCGGAGTTGGTGGTGACACTGTTGAAATTATACGTGATCTTGAACGGGAGTTGCTGCGCTTGCAGCCGTATCAAGCCGAGGCTGACGATTGAAAAACCCATCCCTAAGAATACGCCGATTCTTTTCATCCCTTTGCCCTTTCCCTTTTGGTTTTGTTGTGTGGTATGGCTGGAGGTGGAGCGATGCGAATTCGACGATGCCGGACCCTGTCCCTAAGAATACGTTCATTCTTTTCATCCCTTCACCCTTCCAACCTTGTTACGAAACATCCTTCTAGGGTTTTTCCCGATTCCCGTCAAGAGAAAACAGATGGGCGGACCCAGCGACCCAGCGGCGCCTCCCGGTTATTGAATCGGGCCGTTCAGCCGCGAAGGGTGGAAAAAGGTTCGACGATTCCCTGCCGGCCTCGCGGAAAACGAGGGTCCTCGCGCGTCAGGTCAGCCGCATCGGCATGACCACGTAAAGGAACGGGCCATTGATTTTGAGGACGCCCGGGCTCAGCTCGTCGATCAATTCAATGAAGACTTCATCGTTCGCCAGTGCGTTCAGCGGATCGATCAGGTATTTGGGATTGAAGGCGATAGCCATTTCCTTGCCTTTATAGTTGATGGCCAGGCTTTCCCTCGCTTCTCCCACTTCCGGCGAATTGGCGGTTATGGCGAGGTTGTTCTTGCCAAAAGCCAGCTTGACCGAGTTCGCCTTCTCGCTCGTCATGATTTCAGCCCGCCGTAGAGCATGCAGAAATTCCTCCCTCATCAACGATATTCGTTCCTTCACCTCTCCCGGTATCACCTGGCGATAATTTGGATAATTTCCCTCAATCAGCTTGCTGACAATCAAAATGGAGAATCCTTTGTCGTCCTTTAATGTGAAGGAAGCATGGTTGTCCGAGTAATGGATTTCAATGACCCCCTTGTCCTGCAGCAACCGGTTGAGTTCGGCCACCGCCTTGGCCGGCACAATGAATTCCCCTTGGCTTTTTTCCGAGACATCTACCTCCTCGTCCACGAGCGCCAGACGCCGCCCATCCGTCGCCACCATGGTCATTTTATGATCTTTCAAGCTGATGAAAATCCCGTTTAAGACATATCGTGATTCGTCCGTTGAAATACCAAAAGATGTTTTGCGCAGCATTCCTTTGACGGTTTCCTGCTGCAAAACAACTTTTTTGTCGTCCTTAAACTTCGGCAGCGGCGGAAATTCATCCGCGCTCAGACCGTTTATTTTGTAAAAGGACGCGCCCGAACGGATGCTGCACATATTTTTGTCATCCACCTCGAGGTCGATTTCGGAGTTGCTCAACTCACGCACGATCCCGAATAGTTTTTTGACCGGTACCGTCGAGGATCCAGGTTTTTTGACGTGCGCTTCGACGCCACAGGCGACGGTGACATCCAGGTCCGTCGCGGTGAATTCCAGACGGTCCCCCTCGGCGCGAAGGAGGACATTGGAAAGGATGGGCAGAGTGGTGCGCGTACTTACCACATTTTGAACGGCCTGGAGACCGTTGATAATCTGCTCCTTTGTGATGGTCAGGTTCATGCGTCCTTAATAGATGAGTTTTATCTGTACCATTCTCTTCTTAATATAGGCTGTGAATAAGATAAACAACCTTTGGTGTCAAGGTTGGGGCAGACACTTATGTTGCAAAAGAATGACGCAAAAAAACAGCGAGTGTGGAAAAAGAATCCCCTTTTTCGACTTGTTAACAAAATCCACAAAACACTCACAGTGTTTGCGCCCGATTCTCGACCTGTTGTGAGCGACCAACAACGGACCTGAGAACCCCGGAAACATAATCGACTTCATCAAGCGACGATTTTCTTCCCAACGAAAAGCGGATGAGCGATCCGGCCAAGGAATCATTAAGACCGAGTGCGGAGATGACGTGTGAGGGTTCCAAAGAGCCGGCGGAGCAGGCTGAGCCGCTCGATGCGCAAATACCCTCCAGATCCAGCCCGGCCAGCAACGCGATGCTGTCGGCGCCTTCAACCACGAGCGAAACGGTATTTATCAGGCGCTGATGGCGCGATCCCACGAAGCGGGCGCCCGGGATGCGGTCGATTGCGGCTATCAAACGCCCAGACAACGGGGTCAGGTCCGGCTTTGAGAAGACCGGCTGGCGCACGAAAAGTTCCAGGGCGAGAACAAATCCCATGATCGCCGCCAGGTTCTCCGTTCCGGCGCGCCGCTCGTTTTCGTGGCTTCCGCCGAAGAGGAGGGGTTCCGGGTGCAGTGGTGATCGGCAGAACAACGCCCCGGCGCCCTTGGGACCGTGAAATTTATGGGCGCAGATTGAAACCAGGTCCGCGTTGAACTGCTGGATGCCGTCGAACGGCTCTTTTCCAAACCACTGGACTGCGTCCGTGTGAAACAGCACGTCTCGCTCGCGGCAAAGCGCGCCCAGTTCGGCCACAGGCTGGATCGTTCCTATTTCATTATTGGCCGCCATGATTGAAACCAGGATTGTGTCGGGTCGCAGGGTCTCCTTGAGGGAGTCCGGCGAAACGAAGCCTTCCGGGTTCACAGGAAGCACTGTCACCTCGAAGCCCTCATTGCGGCACAGGTACTGGCAGGAATGGAGGACGGCAGGGTGTTCGATTGAGGAAGTGATGAGATGCCGGCCCTTTGATTTGAGGCGTCGTGCGGCGCCGAAGAGGGCGAGGTTGACGCTCTCGGTCCCGCCGCTTGTAAAAATAACCTCTCCGGGTTTGCAACCGAGGACGTTGGCGGCGCGGTCGCGGGCGTCGTCCAGGAGGGCCCGGGCTTTGCGGCCAACGTGGTGGATGCTGGAGGGATTGCCCCAGACCTCGTCGAGAAACGGAAGCATGGCCTCCCGCACCCGGGGATCGAGCGGCGTCGTGGCGTTATAATCGAAATAAATGCTTCGCACGGTTCAACGAATCACGATATCCAGAGGAACCTCCGTCCGGATGCCGAGGTCGAGCACTGGAAAATTCCGGACCTGCCGTTGTCGGGGCGGGAGCCGGTCCGTCGAGCGGGCGGCGGGCCTGGCCTGGCCTGCCATTTTGAGGGCCCAACGTTCTTTGGCGGCGATGCAGGCTTCTTTCATCCGGGTGCTGCAGGTTACATCAGGGCGGGCGCCGCCGCCAGCCTGCGCCTCTGTATTTTGGAGGGAACCCGGTTCGCCGTCGCTTCCTGTTTGGCGCCTGGGGACGAGCCGCGGCCCGGATTAAAAAGAGTTTTCGCCCGCCGCGCTTTCGCCTAATTTGCTCCCATGTTCAAACCGGCCGATTTGTTCGATCTGAGCCAGACGGAACACGCGGCGATTTTTGACGGCTGCGAGTTTGCCTGGCAGGCGCTCGAAAAGATCTCCGCCTACATCGCGGCGACACTGCGCCCGGGGCTGCACAACCACTGTGAAGGCGTGGCCTATGTCGGCGAGAAGGTTTTCATAGGAGAAGGCACCCTGGTCGAGGCCGGCGCGATGATCAAGGGACCGGCGATCATCGGGCGGAACTGTCACATCCGCCATAATGCCTATCTGCGCGAGAACGTGATCCTCGGCGACGGCTGTGTGGTCGGGAATTCGAGCGAACTCAAGGACTCGCTGCTTTTCAACAAAGCCGGGGCGCCGCATTTCAACTACATCGGCGACTCGATCCTGGGCCACAAGGTGCATCTGGGCGCGGGAGTGGTGTTGTCCAACATCAAGTCCCTGGCCGGCAATGTGACGGTGGAGAGGGAGGGCAAACCCTTCGACACGGGGCTGCGGAAGTTCGGTGCGCTGCTGGGGGACGGCGCGGAGGTCGGCTGCAATTCGGTGCTGAACCCGGGCAGCATCATCGGCCGCGGCGCGGTCATTTATCCCGGCGTCAACTGGCGCGGCATTTTGCCGGCGAACATGATTGTGAAGAACAGAGCGGACCAGGAGGTGGTGATGCGGAGGCCAAGGGAAACATGACCCGGCGACGAGACGTCACAGGACGGCTGGCGGAGGCGAACCCGGACGGACATCGATGGCAGACGAGGCAATCGTTAGTATTACCAAATGCCATTCCACTTGCCTATGGTAAATTTATCCAGTTGAACCAGGCGTGGATCGTTTGGTGAGGTGAAGAGGCAAAATGATTTCAGTGGTTGAACCCCAACCCGCCGGCGCCGATCTGGTTGCCCAGGTCGAAGCCATCTTTTCGCCGACCGGTCTCCTGTCGCGCGCGAAAAATTTCGAGTTTCGCCCGCAGCAGCAGGAAATGGCCGTGGCCGTCGCCCGCGCACTGGAGCACCGCGAGCACCTGGCGGTCGAAGCGGGCACCGGCGTCGGCAAAAGCCTGGCTTATCTGATCCCCGCCATCCTGTTCGCCCGCGCGAACCGGAAGAAGGCCGTGGTCTCGACGCACACGATCAACCTTCAGGAGCAGTTGGTGGAAAAGGATCTGCCCATGCTCGCGGAGATTCTGACCGTGAAGTTCAATTTCACGATGCTGAAAGGCCGGGGGAATTACCTCTGCACCCGCCGGCTCCGCAAGGCCCTGCAGCAGGCGGGCAACCTGTTCACCTCGTCCGAAACCGAGGAACTCCGGCGGATCCAGGAATGGTCCAGGACCACCGCCGACGGGAGCCTGTCCGATTTCGAGATCGAGCCGGACCCGAAAGTCTGGGCGCAGGTGTGTTCCGAGCGCGGCCTTTGCTCGCCAAAATTGTGCGGGTATCCGTCCGACTTCGGGAAGCAGAACGAGGTCTGCTTTTTCCAGTGCGCCCGCAACCGCATTCTGTCCGCCGACGTGCTGGTGTTGAATCACACGCTGTTCTTCACCCTGCTCGGCGGTGTGGAGGAGGAGAGCGACGGCGGGATTCTCTTCAAGAACGATTTCGTGATCTTCGACGAGGCGCACCAGATGGAAAGCGTGGCGTCGAAGCACATCGGCCTGAGCGTTTCGAGCGGCCAGGTGCGGTATGCGCTCCACCGCCTGTGGAATCCCCGCACCGAGAAGGGCCTGCTCGCCACCCTTCGCAAAGGCGGCGCGGTTAAATTCGTGGACGATCTCCTCGAGGCGGCGGAGGAGTTCTTTGCCAGGGTGGAATCGGCGTGCGAAGAACTGAACCGCCAGCGCGGCGAGGGTTCCGGAGGCACCGGCTTTCGGAAGCGCCCGCCCCAGGCGGGCGCGCGGCGCGACTGGACCGAGTTGCGCATCCGCCGGACGGACCTGGTCGAGGACAACGTCACCCTGCCGATTCAGCGGCTGCGCGAGGCGGTGAGCGACCTGATCAAGTCGAGCGAGGACAAGGACATCGGCCAGGAGTTGATGGAGTGCAACCGGCGGCTGGCGGAACTGCGCGAGGAGGTGGCGATGTTTCTCGGTCAAAGCGCCGGGGACCACGTTTATTGGGTCGAACGCTCGGGCAAAGCCCACAGGAACCTGGCGCTGAACGCGGCGCCGATCGACGTCGCGGAATACCTTCGCCGGCGGCTGTTCCAGGCTGACACCTCGGTGATCATGACGAGCGCGACCCTGGCGGTCAGCGCCCGGGGAGTGGGGGGTTCCAAGTTGAAGAGGGAGGCGCCGGCGGACGATCGGCCGGCGCGGGCCGGCGGCCGGGCGCCTGCGACGGGGAATTCGCCGCTCGGCTATTTCGCCCGCCGGGTCGGTGCGGATTCAGCCGTTCAACTCCAGGTCGGCACGCCGTTCGATTACGAGCGGCAGATGAAATTGTACGTCGCGAGCAAGATGCCGGATCCGCGCGAGCCGGGGTATCGCGACGCGCTGATCCACTGGATCGAGCATTTCGTGAAAATGACGCACGGCAAGGCGTTCGTGCTGTTCACCAACTTCAAGCTGATGCAGGAGATCGGCGAGGGAATGCAACCCTTCTTCGACAAACTGGGCGTCGCCTGCTTCGTGCAGGGCACCGGCACGCCCCGTTCGTTGATGCTCGAGAAATTCAAGGAGGACGTGGACTCGGTGCTGTTCGGCACCGACAGTTTCTGGCAGGGCGTGGATGTGCCGGGCGAAGCGCTGAGCAATGTCGTCATCACCCGGCTGCCGTTCGCAGTCCCGGATCATCCGCTGATCGAGGCGCGGATCGAGGCGATCGAGGCGCGCGGCGGCGATTCATTCCGGGAATTCTCCTTGCCGGAAGCCATCCTGAAGTTCCGACAGGGCGTTGGGCGGCTCATCCGAACCAAAACAGACACGGGCATCATTGTCGTGCTGGACAACCGGATTCTGGCGAAGCAATACGGGAGGGCCTTTCTGGACGCCCTGCCCAGGTGCCCTGTGGAAGTCCTGTAGATGGAGCACGGACAGCCTTGTCCGCGAGTTCAGCCAATCGGGTTTGCGCGGACAAGGCTGTCCGCCCTCCAAGGGGTGGTTCGCGTAGAGTTTACCAGACCTCGACCGGCCCTTTCGGGACTGGGAGCGGGTGGGATTGGGAGGCGCCCGGCTCCTGCATGAAGGAAGACATCATCGGCGCGGGCTGGAACCGGGGTTTCAATTCGCCGTTCTCATCCAGGAACTGCCGGCGCCAGCGGCGATAGTTCTCGAGCGCCTCGTGAAACCCGGATTTCGTCGAAGTCAGCACCACGTGCCTGTTGAATTCGTTGGCGGGGCCGAACCGCCGGGAGTACCAGGGGGCCACTTTACGGAACATCCGGCAGCCCAGTTCCTCGCCGAACACCTCCACCATCAGGTCGAGATGCCGGCACATCACCCGCACCCGTTCCTCAAACGAAGGTTCGGGCAGGAGCAGACCGGTTTTCAGATAATGCAGCGCGTGCGGAAAAATCCACGGATTGTAAAACGCGCCGCGGCCGATGCTCACCCCGGCGCAGCCTGTTTCGTCGAACATCCGTTTCGCCGCTTGCGGCGTCGTGACGTCGCCGTTCCCGATGACCGGGATCGAGTTCACGGCCTGGACCACGGCGCGGATGCCTGCCAGCTTGACCGTTCCGCCGAACCCCTGCTCGCGCGTGCGGCCATGGACGAAAATCGCCGCCACACCCACGTCCGACAGCGCGCGCGCCAGATCGGGTGCGGTGATGTTTGCATCATCCCAGCCCAGGCGCATCTTGGCCGTGACCGGGATTTTCAGGACGTCCACGATGCCTTTGACGAGGCGCGCGGTTTTGTCCAGCTCGGTCATCATGGACGATCCGCCGCCGACGCGGCAGACCTTGCGGACCGGGCAGCCCATGTTGATATCCACCGAGGCAACACTGAGGGATTCCAGATACAGCGCGGCCTCCCGCATTTCTTCGGGGACGGAACCGAAGAGTTGGACGGCCAAGGGCTGGTCGGCGGGGCGGGTCTCGACCAATTTGAGCGCTTTGGGCCGTTTCTCGATCAGGGAACGCGCGTTGACCAGGTCCGTCGTGGCGAGCCCGAGCCCTCCCGCCTCGCGCAGCACCAGCCGGAACGGCAGGTTTGTGTATCCCGCCAGGGGCGAGAGGAACAAATTCGACTCCAGTGACAGGTTGCCGATGCGCATTGTCGAGCGGGAGTATGACCTTTTCCGGCTCTTCTGCACGCATTAACCTTGATACAGCATCCGTGCCGTTGCCGCGAACTCGATCCGGATGCAGCCCTTTCTATATGAAAGAGCCGGAGCGGAAAAGTTGTTCAACGATGACGCGACGAACACGACCGGTTTCATTTCCAGGAGATGTCCGTCCTGAAAACGTTCGCACCATCAGCGCCATGACCTCACATGAACAAATGCGAAGATCAAACGTCCCACACGCCAACGACGTGTCGCCGTGCAAACCAGCGTTCGCACTTGCTCAGAGACAAACACAGCTATTTGCCCAGGTTCTTTGGGGGTGCGCGCCTGCGGGCCAGGGCTTTCTTGATGCGAAGAGTTCGTTGCTGGTCCGGCGGCTTGAGGCCATCAAGCAAGCGGTTTGGGCTGGTTTCAACAAACTGGCAAAGCCGCGCGAAAGTAGTGATCGAAACAGGGTAAGTGCCCCGCTCAATATGGCCGATAGTTTTCCAATGCACACCGACCAACTCGGCCAAACACTCCTGAGTCATGTTGGCCTTCAGCCGCGCTTGGCGAACATGCAGGCCGATCAATCGCAGGAGTTGTTGATCCGTCACGCCATACAACGGAAGGGATCGGCTCTCTTATTGACACCTCTCAAACATTCCATTAATGATCTGCAAAGAGATACTTTTTTCTTGCATTTGCCACGAGGAGAACTTAAACACCTGTCAACGACAATTGGAGATACTTATGGCTAATTGGCGGGCGGCAGCGATTGGGATTGGGCTGGCAGTTCTACTGGCTGCTGGTTTGGCTCAGGCTCAGGTGAGGACATTCCAGAGTCAGGCAGAGGTCGCTTCCGATCTTCAACTTGTTCCGGCAGATGCCGTGCCAGACTACGGCACCTTCTGGCTGCTTTCCGGACAACTGGATGAGAATCTGCCCTCTGTCCCCGTGCCCTTCGACATTTATCACGGCACCGAACCGATATACGCCCTTGATCTGACCAATAACGTATTCCTTGTCGCCGACAGCCCCGACGATTACCGACTGCTCCTACAGCCGCCCGCCAAGAAATTGAATGGCATGGGCCAGAACAGTCTTTCGGCCATAGCCGACGGCGAAGGCTTAATGACCTCTGATGACTCAAGTTCCAGCGTTCAGAGCTACGGCCCGAGCGATTTGTGGCTGGGGATCACAGGTCTGACCAACGGGGTGCTGTCACTGAATTTGACCAACTCCCAGGCCGGTGAAGTCTATGAGATCTGGACCAAGACAGATTTAAGCGCCCCTTCCTGGAATATCGAACAGGCAGTGTGGGGCGCGACGAACCAGAATTGGACGGCTATAACGATCCCGGTATTGGATCGGACCAACGCATTGTTCGTCTGGGCCAGGGACTGGACCGGCATCGATGAAAACTCCAACAGCATCCCGGACTGGTGGGAATGGCTGTATTTCGGCGACTTGACTCAACCTGCGGATGGGGACTACGACAATGACGGCGTCAGTAATCTCAATGAATATTTGTATGGCCACGATCCGAATAAAATCCAGTTCTCGATTCCGGTTTTAAACCAATATGTCAGTGGCAGTACCGTGCCGATCCAATTGGATGTGGCCGCGGGAGTCCCGTCGAGCCTTGCGATCCTCGTCAACGACACAAATTTTGAGGATGCAGTGTGGGGGGCTTACAGCTCTTCAAACATCGTCGCCACAGTGGGTTACGACGAGGGTGATTACAATATCTGGATCGGTCTGCGTGGTCGGCTGGAAGGCTCGCAACAGACGTGGCATGGAATCGTCTGCACCGTCGACAGGACGCCCCCGACGATCACCGTCACGAACCCGGCGCTGGCCCAGGTTGCCCGGCCATTGATCCAGATCCAGGGCTATGTTTCAGAGCCACTATCGAGCCTGACGTTTGACTTGAGCAATTCCGCCGGCGTCATTACGAACCAGGAGGTGTGCATCACGGGCACTCATGTGGACACGAATACTTCACAATTCACCACGAGTTATTTTCAGGCCTACGACGTCGTCCTGACGAACGGTGGCAACACGATCACGCTTCACGCAACCGACTTGGCCGGCAACACGGCGGATACGAACTTCACGGTGACGCTCGACGACAGCACCGCCACCAATCCGCCCTCGATCACCATAACCTGGCCACAAAACAACGGTGTGGTCGCTGGAACGAATTTCACCTTGCAAGGGCTGCTGGACGATGACACCGCTTCGGTCGCCGTCAGCGGACCGGGAATTGATGCCATTATCGGGACCGTTGAGCGCGGGGGAAGATTCAGGGTGGACAATGTGCCGCTGACCGGTTCGACAAACAGCCTGATCATCACGGCGACCAACGCGGCTGGCTACAGTAGCAGCCAGCAATGGACGGTGTGCACGAGCACCGCAACGGTCACGGTTGACCCGATCACTGCTGACCAGCTCTCTCAGCCCTTCGTCACGGTCACGGGCGTGACCAGCACCAACAGTTTGGACGTGTGGGTCAACGGGGTTCAAGCCAATGTAAATTCCGACGGTTCCTGGGAAGCGGACAACGTGCCAGTCCCCAATGACAGTGGCACGGGACACTTCGACGTCAATGTTTACCCGTCTGGCAGCGATCCGACCAGCACGCCTCCAACCGCGACACAGTTGGTCCAGGTGGAAATGCCCCCGGTTGTGCGCGCTTCAAACTACCTACGGATACGCAACTGGTTTGACAGCGGCTCTTGCGGGGTGTGCCCACACATAGAAACCTTGAATCAATCTTGGGAAATCGGAATTGGCGGACAAAGTCTCTACAACGACTACGATTGTCGCGGAACAAACTGGAATTCGCAGGATCCATGGCCGGCGGACTCTCCACCCATTTCATCCTGGGAAACGGGTTATACGTATGACGCCAACGTTTCGAGTAATTTCGCGACGGAGTGTAGCTTTATGGGTGGCGGTTGGACGGATCATGAAGTCACCAGCGACAGCATACGGACCCGGATTCAACTGGTGGCAGGTGGCCCGGCGCAGGCGGGAGAGCAACAATTGATAAGGTTGATCGCTTCTGCCTACGGTAGCGATGGGAATTGGCTGCCCGTCTCCTTGATGCGCACCCCCGGCTTGACCTGGACGCCCACAGCCACCAACGCTTACGTAGGCGAGACGTTCCTGACCGCAGCCGCTGGTTCGACACGGGAGATCCCCTTTTCGGTGGCTCTGGTGTCTGATTTTGTCGTAAGCATGCAGGCAGAAGCGGTGCCCCCCTTCATTACGGCGAATGGAATAGATCTGAGGACCAATACGCCGGAGTTTTGCGTGGGGCAGAGCGTGAGCTTTCAACTTAATGGGTTGCCACCATATCAGGATATTGGCGTTGTGCACTGGCAGATACCTGGCACATTTGTCAATGAGCCTTATCCGTACTCAGTGCCATGCACAAGCTACCGAGAGGATGATTCCTTGCTCGTTACCACCAACCCATCTCCGTGCTGGTTTGTGAATGGGCCCGGCGGCACAATTAGCGTTGGAGCAACTCTCCATTTCTCCGACGGTCGATATGTAAATGTGGCGGCAGTAGGAAAGGTCGGCGTTTACCGGCCGATCACTACATTCCAGGACACTCCTCCGTCATTCGCCACAAACGTGATGGATACTGATGGCACATGGTACTTACAGTTGGGCATGAATACAGGTCAAGGAGACATGCATTACGAAACGGATGTAGCCTCTCGTTATGCGGGGAAAACAGACATCACACAATGCATCAACCGAACAGCAGCCAACGGTGTTAATTCGGATTCTACAGGTAATCAGTACTGGCTAGACAATACACGATTCTACTTGTCAGAAACAGATGATCCTGAGGGTACATTCAATGTTTCAACCACTCAGGCCAGACCTCTGATGTACGACGACGCACCCGGATACCAATTGGCCCATTCTCTTTTCGGAAACACCACTAGCATCTTTGATCAATTCCAAGACTACGTTGTTTTTCGGCCAAACGCCGGAACTCCTGCGGCCAATATTTACGTCACCCTGGGAAAAATCACCTGGTCGTGGTCCGCAAGCAGCACATATTCCAATGGAACATGGTCGCAGCCCACGTACTCCATCACAAGACCCAATTTCTCGTCCAGTAACGAGGACCCTCCTGTTTGGCCACAAGTGTACCACAACAACTAAATTATATTTATGTCATCACGCCACATCTGTGCTCTGCTACTCATTGGATGGTTTGGGCTTCCATGCTCGCTGTCAACGTTAGTAACCGTCCGCGGTCAAGAGCTTGGCCAAGTCTCCGGTAATCCCGTTAATGGATTGGAGCCAGTGCTTTTTGCGTCTAGGTCGTCATCGAACTGGCACTTCGAGATCGATTTCATTGCTCGCACGAATTTTGCCAGCAATACGTGGCTGAAAATTACCAACCGCATTGGTTCGAGGTTGCGGCTCTGGTGGACGAATGGAGTCGAGATAACTTCCACGAATCCATCCATTCTGGCAATCAATCAATTGCCCGCAAGAATGTCAGTCGAGGCACTGATGCAAGGCGTTCGGCCGAGATCGAGACGAGGTACGCAGTGGCTCTGGACGAAGCAAGGGATGCCTGTGGCTGCTACAACTTTCGACCTGCATGAGTTCTACAACATTCCTTTCACAAATGACTTCGAGATCAAGCTGGCGCCACTCCTTTACCGGGTAGATACGAATCACTCGACAGCGCGGCTGGTGGAATTCCCACCTATCCAGCTCAAGTTACTGTCCAGTGGCCAAGTTGAAAGGGTGAGTGGGGAGTGAATGAGGACGAAAAATGCTATGGAGAGCCATAGTCCGGGAATCAATGGTTGAACTAAATCCGGCTTGCGCCGGATAGGTTTCAAGCGCCTGGACGGCCCTGGATGTTTTGGAAAGAGGAGTTTCCTTCGGGAAAGGGTTGATCTCTTAAATCGCGAGGGCCATCGCGCCAACGATGTCTCACCCCCCAATTCCAGAGAGGAAGTATCTGCGCCGCTTCATCCTTCGGAAGCCCACAGGGCAATCGTTTCGTCTCTGCCCGCTCGGGTGTTGAAACGGCTTGAAGGCCACACGCGGGAAGGAGCCGTGAGCAAAAGGGGTTGCGGTGGTTGCAACCGGCGCGGTATGTTGGCGTGATTTGATGACCGAATGGAAAATTCAGTCCCGTGCCCACGCGTGCGAGGCCTGCGGCCGGCCCTTTGCGGACCGGGAGCCCTATCACACCTTGTTGTTTGACGAGAAGGCCGATCTCCACCGGTCCGATATTTGCCGTGCCTGCTGGGACAAGCAATACCGGGAGGCGCGCGACCGCAAGGGGTTCATTTCCTGCTGGCAGGGCCTCTACGAAGCGCCGCCGCCGCCGGGCGATCCGATCAAAAAAGAGACCGCCGAGACGCTGTTGCGGAAATTGATCGCGCTCAACGATCCTCAATTCATCCCGGCGGGGTACATTCTCGCGGTGATGCTGGAGCGCAAACGGCTTTTGAAGGTGAAAGAGCAGGTTGTCCGCGACGGCCGTCGTGTTTTCATTTACGAACAGCCGGAAACCGGTGATGTGTTTGCCATCACAGATCCCGGTTTGCATCTGGACCAGCTCGAACAGGTGCAGCGCGATGTCGCCGGCCTGCTCGAACACGGGTTGAATCCGCCCGCGCCGCCGGCCGCGGAAAACGAGGCGAACGCGCCTCCTTCAGACGGGCTGGCGCCGGCGGACTTGACGGATGCCCCGGCGCAGCCGGAACCGGCGGCCGAAGCCGGATGAATCAACCTGGTTTGCCTTGTGCCTGAATACGAGGAACTTCAAAAGCGGCTGGGATACACGTTTCGCGATCCGCACTTGTTGCAGCTTGCCCTGACACATCCGTCCGTCGCGCACGAGCAGGGCGCGCCCGCGCAGACCAATCAACGGCTCGAATTCCTGGGCGACGCGGTGCTGCAAGTCGTCCTGACGCGCGAGTTGTATGAAAAGTTTCCCACGTTTGAAGAGGGTCCGTTGACCAAGGCGCGCGCGAAGCTGGTCAACCGCCGCACTTTGGCCGAGCACGGGCGCGACATCGGGCTGGGTGCCTGTTTGATCCTGAGCCACGGCGAGGAAACGCACGGCGGGCGCGAAAGGCCTTCGGCCCTGGCGGATGCCTTCGAGGCACTGCTGGGCGCGCTCTTCCTGGATGGCGGATTTGATGTGGCTGAAGCCATCATTTTGGCACGTTTCCGCGGGGCCTTTGGCGGCCTCTCGGCAATCCCGATCCTCGAGAACCCCAAAGGCGAGCTTCAGGAATGGCTTCAATCGGTTTCCAGCGAGGCGCCCGATTACCAGGTCGTCTCGGTGTCCGGGCCGGACCACGACCGTGTGTTCGAATGCACGGTGCGGCACAGGGACAACGAGCTCGCGCGCGGCTGTGGCAAGAGCAAGAAAGAGGCGGAAAGCCAGGCGGCCCTGGCGGCGCTCACGAAATTGCGCAAGGAAAAGGAACCCGGCCCGGCCGAAGCGGCTCCACCGAAATGACCGGGCAGCGTCGCGCCGCCGCGCTTCCCGCCCGGGCGGACGAACTTCACCCGCGATGGTGTTGCAAAAGGCTCCCAATGAATTTTCAAAGGGAACCGAATCGCTGGTCTTGTTGGAGGCATTGTGGCAGGCTGCGCCGGACATGAAGAAGCGTCGGGCCATGCGCAAGGTTTTCCTGGGGGCGCTTCTCACAACGCTGTTCGTCGTCATCGTCATGCTGCGATGGTTCGAATATCATCAGGTTTATCATCCGGGCCGTGAAATGGTAGCGGCCTGCGCGGACCTTGGCCGGCCCTGCGAAGACGTCCTCTTCGAGACGAGCGACGCGGTGGAACTGAACGGCTGGTTTTTCCCGGCCGGGACGAATTCTCCGCGCGGGCGGCTTGTGATCCTGATCTGTCACGGCAACGGCGGCAACATCAGCCATCGGCTGGACCTTTACCAGGCGCTGCTCGAAACCGGAGTGAGCGTGTTCACCTTTGATTATCGCGGCTACGGCCGCAGCCGGGGGCATCCATCCGAAGAAGGCACCTATCGGGATGCGCAGGCGGCCCATGCGTGGCTGCGACGGAAGGGTTATGCTGGGGAAAAAATCATCGTTTACGGGGAATCGCTGGGCGGCGGGGTGGCCAGCGAGCTGTGTTTGCGGGAGGAAACGGGAGGATTGATCCTCCAGAGCACGTTCACGAGCATCCCGGACATTGGCGCGGAGCTGTTTCCCTGGCTCCCGGTGCGGTGGCTGGGCACAATCCGGTACGACACGCGCGGCAAATTGCCCCGGCTGAAAATTCCCGTGCTGATCCTGCACGCACGCCATGACGGGCTCATCGGTTTTCATCATGCGAAAGAGAATTTCGCCGCGGCAGTGGAGCCGAAGCTGTTCCGGGAAATCGGGGGTAATCACAACGATCCATTGGCAGATCGCGCGCGCTTCCTGGAGGACATCGAAGAGTTTTTGAAGGTTGTCGAGCGCGCGAATCGTTAGCCCTCATTCAACCGTCAATGTTTTGAAAACGAACCCATCTGCCCTGTCCGAACTTGGCCGGCGCACGGGGCCGCCCCCGATTTCCTGGCTGATGCAGTTGGCCTTGTCGCAGCCGCGGCTGATTTCGCTGGCCGCCGGTTTTACGGACAACGAATCGCTGCCGGTCGAGGACGTTCGGGCCCTTCTGGGAGGGCTCCTGCGCACGCGCAAATCAGGGAGGCCGGCCCTGCAGTATGGCTCGACTCAAGGCGATCCCATGCTCCGCCAATGGACGGCGCGACACGTTCGGCGCCTGGACGGCGGGACCGGGGCGGGCGCGGCGGATTGCTCCGATCGGATGATCGTCACAAACGGATCGCAGCAGATGTTGTATATGGCGGCCGAGGCGCTCTGCGACACGGGTGACATCGTGCTGGTCGAGGATCCGACCTACTTCGTTTTCC
>Ga0224555_1002709_pt1 | contig 19998 bp, 14 predicted proteins | sample 714S23034metaG_FD_180687 | JGI IMG/M metagenome (GOLD analysis project Ga0224555, IMG submission 180687) | Peat soil microbial communities from Stordalen Mire, Sweden - 717 S2 30-34 | ecosystem: Environmental > Terrestrial > Soil > Wetlands > Peat | place: Sweden: Norrbotten County, Stordalen...
ATCAACGCGGTGGCCCTTGTGGTCCTTTGTGTCACTGGCTACCTCATCGGGGCTCCGCTGCGAGCTTTCTACGCGGCGGAGGCTTATCAGCAATATTGGTTTGGGTGGGTGCGGTTTCTGCACTTCCTGGCGGCGTTTGTTTATGTGTTTAACTTTGCCGCACGACTCTACTGGGGCTTCGTCGGCAACAAGTACTCGCACTGGAATGCGTTCTTCCCGCTGAAGAAGTCGCAACAGCAGGAGATCGTCGACGTCATCAAAGCCGACGTGCTTGAAACCAGGATGCACGGGCCCATCTCCACGGGGCACAACGCGCTGGCCGGCCTGATCTACTTCGGCACGTTTCTGGTATTTGTTTTCCAGACCATCACCGGCTTCGCTCTCTATTCCAGCATGAGCAACTCGTGGCTGCCACGGATGTTTACCTGGATTGTGCCGCTGATGGGCGGGGAATTCGCCGTGCGCTTTTGGCACCATCTTTTCCTGTGGTTCTTTGTCACATTTGTTATCGTTCACGTGTATCTTGCCTTCTATCACGACTACATCGAGGGGCGCGGTACGGTATCCTCGATCATTGGCGGATGGAAGTTCGATCGGGAGAAGAGTGGCAAGGCAGGGAACAGGAAATAGGGAACAGGGAATAGTAGATCAGGGGTTGGGATGCTTTCAGGATTCCAGGGCCGGCCTTGGTGACTAGTACCACGACCATATCAATCTGTAATCTCCCAGGTCCCAAAATCGGGACCTGGGGCACCCATTCTGTTTCGATCAGAAATACCAAATCATGCAGTCACGGTACTAGAGGTGTTGGTGGGTACAAACGAAACGACGCTGGTGCTGGGATTGGGCAACGTCCTTATGGGCGATGAAGGCATCGGCGTTTACGTGGTGCGCGAGTTGGAGAAGCACGCTCTGCCGGCTGGCGTGGAGTGTCTGGACGGCGGCACCGGCGGCTTTACGCTGCTGGAGCCGCTGGAGAACGCCGACCGCATTATCCTGATCGATGCGGCGTCGGATGGCAACCCGATCGGCACCATCACTCGCACTACGCCGCGCTTCTCGCGCGATTACCCGCCTACGCTCACAGCTCACGATGTGGGCATGAAAGACCTGCTGGATATGTTTTATATACAGGGCGGCACGCACGAGATTGTCCTCTATGCGATCACCATCGATCCTCAGCAGCCAATCCGGATGAGTCTTTCGCCCGAAGGGGAGATTGTGGCTGCCGCCGCCGTGGAGCGCATTTTGGAGGAGTTACGGGCAGACGCCGGCGAGGCAGCGTAGCGTCCGGCTCAAAATTCCCATTTGCGTTTACCCGATCTTCCGGCTACCATAATTGCTATGGACGGTAGGACTTGTTGTCGCTTCTGTACGCTGCTGTGCGCGCACAGGTGACCTTGGTCTGAGAGTCCGGTCGTAAATCCAAGATTTCCCGATGCCCGCGATACAGCCTAGCTGCCGCGGGTTTTCTTTTCCCGCCGAAGATGCTCGACACAAAAAGGAAAAAATGACACAAGCTGCTGAAGTGAAAGAGACGAAGGCCCAGCGCGCTGAGCGCCTGAAGCGCGAGAAGAATCCGTGGGAGACATTCATCGAGGTGCGCGAGTTCGCGCGGGCAGGACGCTCGAGCGTTCTGCCCGATTGGGCGAACATGTATTTCAAGTGGTGGGGCATCTATACGCAGGGCGATGGCGTGGGCGCGGTCGGCGGCAAGGGCGGAGAGGGCGTGACCAGCGATTGGTTCATGATGCGCATCGGCATTCCCAACGGCATTGTATCGGCAAGCCAACTGCGGGCCATCGGTGGACTGACGCGCAAATATGCGCGCAACCTGGCCGACATTACGGTGCGGCAGAACATTCAGCTTCACTGGCTGACCATCGAAGATTTGCCGGAGATTGTGGATGCACTGGATGCCATCGGCATGTCGCCGAAGGGCGCGTGCGGCGACGTGGTGCGCAATGTGACCGGCTGTCCTCTGGCTGGGGTTGCTGCCGATGAGCTGACGGACGCATCGCCGATTGCGCTGGCGATTTCAGAAGAGCTCAAGGGAAATCCGGCGTTCTACAATTTGCCGCGCAAGTTCAAGATTTGCGCGACGGGTTGCCCTTCGTGGTGCAGCTATCCGGAGATCAACGACGTTGGGCTGACGGCGGTGAAGCATGAGGGCCAGGTGGGTTACTCGCTTCGCGTGGGCGGAGGGCTCTCCAACGAGCCTCATCTGGCCGTGCGCCTGGATGCATTTGTGCTTCCCGATCAGGCGGTGCGCGTGGCGACGGCAGTGGCGGAGATCTTCCGCGATCAACAGGGGCTGCGGGAAAGCCGCGACCGCGCGCGGCTCAAGTATCTGTTCATGAAAGAGGGCTGGACGGCGGAGAGGTTTTTGACGGAACTGCAGTCGCGGCTCGACTTCAAGCTGTTGCCGGGCGTGCCGGAGCAGGCGCCGGACGATGTTCTTCGCGACCATACCGGTATTCATCCGCAGCGGCAAACCGGGCTGAGTTATGTGGGCGCCTCGGTGCTGCGCGGCCGGCTGACAGGCGAGCAGTTGGAGCAGGCGGCGGAGTTGGCCGAGCGCTTTGGCAGCGGGGCGTTGCGGGCGACTGTTTCGCAGAATCTGATCTTTATCGACGTACCCAATAGCAAAACCGCGGAGCTGGCGCGGGAGCTGAATCAGATCGGTCTTCAGGTGGATGGCTCAAACTTCTGGCGCGGCGCTGTCGCCTGCACGGGTACCGAGTTTTGCAAGCTGGCCATCACGGAGACCAAGGGTTTTACGCGTTGGCTTGTGGACGAGCTTGAAGGGCGACTACCGCAGTTCGATCAGCAGCTCAAGCTGAATGTGACGGGCTGCCCCAATGGCTGCGGGCAACACTGGATTGCGGATATTGGGCTGGAAGGCAAGAAGATCAAGCACGACGGCAAGATGACGGATGCTTACTACTTCTGCCTCGGCGGTGCTGTGGGTCAACATGCAGCAGTCTCACGGCCGGTCGGTTATCGCAGCCCGGCGGCGCTGGTTCCCGAGGCGATCGAACGGCTGCTGCGGCACTATCTTGCGGGGCGGCGGCAGCAAGAGAATCTGCGCGCGTGGTTTGGCCGCCACACGAACGATGAACTGCGCGCACAGCTTGCCGGTGAGGTTCTGGCTCCGGTGGAACGCGATTTGCCGACGGGGCGTGTGCCGCACGGAGTGGCGGAATAACAGTGGACAGTGGACAGTGAACAGTGGACAGGGAACAGGGAACCATACTATGGGCTTGTTGCCGATTTTTCTGAAACTCGAGGGACGACGGTGCCTGCTGGTCGGAGCGGGGAATGTGGCGCTGGATAAGATTGGCTCGCTGCTCAAGACGGGGCTGCGGCTGCGGGTTGTCGCGCCTGCGGCGCGGGCTGAGATTCGCGAGTTGGCTCGGAAAGGGAAGATCGAGTGGATTCAGCGGGCATTTGAGGCGTGCGATGTGGAGGGGAACTTCCTGGTCATTACGGCAACCGATTCGCATGAGGTGAACGGCGCGGTTTATCAGGAGGCTTTGGCGCGGAAGATTCTTTGCAACAGCGTGGACGACATTCCTAACTGCGACTTTTTTTTTGGCTCGGTGGTGAGCCGCGGGGATTTGCAGATTGCGATTTCGACGGCTGGGGAGAGCCCGGCGTTTGCGCAGCGGCTGCGGTGGGAGATCGATGAGCAACTGCCGGAGGACCTGGGGCCATGGCTTGCCCATCTGGGCGAACTTCGGCGCGAGGTTTTGGCTTCTCATCCGCGCGGGGAGGAGCGCAGGCTATTGCTGCATGAGTTGGCGCAGCGGCAGATTTGCGATTCGGCTCTTTGCGGCGCGAGAAAGATGGCGAGGAATGGCAGAGGTCCAGGGCGAGCCGTTGAAGGGCGAGTCTATCTTGTGGGGGCTGGGCCGGGCGATCCGGAACTGCTGACCGTGAAGGCTGTGCGGCTGATCGAGAGCGCGGATGTGATTCTGCACGATGACCTTGTGCCGCAGACGATACTCGACCTGGCGCCGGACTCGTCCGAGGTTGTGAATGTGGGCAAGCGGTGCGGCGCGAAGACGATTTCGCAGGACGAGATCAACGCGCTGACGATCGGCTATGCGCGCGAGAATCGCGGCGTGGTGCGGCTGAAGAGCGGCGATCCGCTGCTGTTTGGAAGGGCTGCGGAGGAGATTGAGGCGCTGACCGAGGCAGGCGTTGCTTTTGAAGTTGTTCCGGGAGTGTCGGCGGCGTTTGCGGCGGCGGCGGCCATCGGTTGCTCGTTGACGGATCGGGAATGGGCTTCGAATGTGATCTTCTCGACGGGGCATCATGCGCAGTCGCAGAATCGGGCGGCGCTGCCGGCACTGGAGGATGCGACGCGGGTGGTTTATATGCCGGGACGCGATCTTCGATTGCTGGCGGAGGAGTGGATGGCGGAGGGATTGCCGGCGGATTTGCCGTGCGCGGTGATTTCGCGGGCCGCGCAACCGGGGCAACGGGTGGTGCACGCGACACTGGGGGCGCTTGGGGAGATTGAGCCCGCGGCAGCGCCCAGCCTGCTGATTGCCGGTTGGGCGGTGCGGGAGCGAGAAGCTTGGAAGCGCTCGAATGTGGTTTTGCAAGCTGCCGCTGACTGAGGTATTTTCGATGGAATGGATTTTGAAGGTCCGCATTTTGCGCCGTCCCTACAGGACTCCTGGCATTTGAGGGGCCGCTCACCCAGCGCTGAAGCGCTGGGCTAACATGCACTGCGCCTCCGGCGCGGGTCTTCATCTCGATAATCACTAAGGTACCAAGTTTGCACAGATCGAGGATTTTTCGCGACAGCCTTGATAGCTGGTAACCTGAAAGCATGAAATTTGGTGTTCTGGTATTTCCCGGCTCGAATTGCGACCACGATACATATCATGTGATTGCCGAAGTGGCTCGGCAACCGGTGACGTTTCTCTGGCATGACTCGGAGGATCTGCAAGGCGTGGATGCGGTGCTGGTTCCCGGCGGCTTTGCTTATGGCGATTACCTGCGGACGGGCGCGATTGCGCGGTTTTCGCCGGTGATGCAGTCGGTAAAGAGGTTTGCCGAGAGCGGGGGGCTGGTGCTGGGCATCTGCAACGGATTCCAGATTTTGACAGAAGCTGGATTGCTGCCGGGGGCGCTGATGCGCAATGCCGGGCTGAAGTACATTTGCAAACAGGTTCATCTGCGCACGGAGACCGCCGACAGTCCGTTCACCAACCGGTTGACCAAGGGCGAAGTTGTGCAGATGCCGATTGGGCACATGGAAGGGAATTACTTCTGCGAACAGGATGAACTGGATCGGCTGGAGGCCGAGGATCGGATTGCGTTTCGATACTGCACGGCTGAAGGCGAGACGACCGCGGAAGCCAATCCCAACGGGTCTTTGAGCAACATTGCCGGGATTCTCAACGCGGGAAGAAACGTGCTTGGCATGATGCCTCATCCCGACAGGTCGAGCGAGCTGCTGCTGGGGTCGGCGGACGGGTGGAAGGTTTTTGCCTCCATGGTGGGGGTTCTGGCGGCGCGATGATCCACTGCTGAGGGCCTGGAGACAGGGAAGAATGATCGACATTCATCATCACCTGATCTATGGGGTAGACGACGGGTCGCCGGACCTGGAGACCTCGCTGGCCATGGCGCATGAAGCCGCCAAGGACGGCATAAAGCACATCGTTTGCACTCCTCACGCGAACGATGAGTATCCCTATCGACAGGCGGTGATCGAGGAACGGCTCGCGGAGTTGCGCATGCAGCTCAGTGGCGTGATCGAAATGAGCCTGGGATGCGATTTTCATATGTCCGCGGAAAATATCTTTGCGGCGCTGGGCAGTCCGTATCTTTACTCGATCAACGGCCACGGATATTTGCTGATCGAGTTTCCCAACTCGCCAATGACGCCGCAGCTCAGCGATGCGATGCAACGGCTGCAATCGGCAGGCTACACGCTGATCGTGACCCACCCGGAGCGCTATCCGAGCGTGCAAAACGATCCCGAGGTGCTGGCGGAGTGGTTGCGGATGGGCTGCCTGGTTCAGGTGACGGCGAACTCGCTGTATGGGCGCTGCGGGAAGATGGCGGAAGACCTGGCAAACGAGATGCTGCAACGCAGTTGGATTCACTTTCTGGCTACGGACGCGCATCGGTTGACGTGGCGGCCTCCGCATTTGAAGAAGGCCTATGACTATGTGGCCGAAAAGGCGGGGGAAGAGACGGCGCGGCGGTTGTGCGTGACCAATCCCATGGCGGCTGTGAATGGGGACGAGTGGCCGGAACAACCTGACGCGCTGGGAATATGGGAGCACGTGCCGTTGAAGTTCAATGCCAGACGCTATACGGAGAGCGCCGGGGGCTCAGGCAAGACGGTTGTCAAGACAGGCGCGAGGAGATTCTGGGATCGGCTATTTGCGCGATGAGGAAGCCGGCAGGGATTGGAAGCAGGCCTTAGCCGAGGCCCAGGCCGCCGTCGACGGCGAGGATCTGGCCGGTGACGAAGCTGGGTCCGGTGGCGAAGAAGAGGACGGCCTGGGCTACGTCCTCCGCTGTTCCGTTGCGTTGCATGGGTGTGCGGGCGGCGAAACGGCGGGCGGCGTCGCTGGGACTCTTGTCTACATCAATCGGTTCAATCCATCCGGGCGGTTCAAATTCAATCCATCCGGGCGCTACGCAGTTGACGCTGACCGCGGGAGCGAATGCCTTGGCCATGGCCTGGGTGAGCATGTGCAAGGCTGCCTTGGAGGCGCAGTAGTGGGCATGTCCGGCCCAGGCGTGGATTCCACCCAGCGAACCAATGTTGACGATTCGGCCGTGGCTGGCGCGCAGATGGTGGATTGCTTCGCGGGCTACCAGAAACGGGCCGCGGGTGTTGGTTTCAAAGACAGTGTCCCATTGTTCGAGGCTGAGCTGTTCAAGGGCGGCGGAATCGAAGACAGCAGCGTTGTTGACGAGGAGGTCGAGCCTTCCGAATTGGGCGGCGACGGCGGCGACTGCCTGGCGCGCGGAGGGCTCAGAGCGGACATCGCATTCGACCGCCATGGCGCGGTATCCGAGAGCTTCAATCTCGCTAGCTGTGAGAGCTGCCTCTTGATGGGAGGTGCGGTAAGTGATGGCGACGTCGGCTCCCGCTTTGGCGAGAGCCAGGGCGATTGCGCGTCCGATGCGCTTGGCGCCCCCGGTGACCAGTGCCGATTTGCCGTAGAGAGGTTGGGTTGGCATAGCTGGCAGAATTCCGTCGGAAAAGGACCGGGCCGCGGGTCACGGCTTCAGGGATTGACTGCAGGGCCGCCGGGCGCGGAGTCTAATTTGGCTGCGGCTGACTTGGGCTGGGTGGGCTGTCCGGCTGGTTGGGTTTGGCGGGAGCGGCGTCCTTTGCGCCGGAATTCGCGTTGTCGTGTTCTTTGTAAATGGAGTACTGCTCGCCCGGCCGCTTCATGCGGATTTCCATGGTCAGAGAATCCTTGTCGACTTTGAAATCCTTCCCATAGGTCTGGAACCCTTTGGCAATCACTTGCAGACGCACGGTGTCACCGATGGGAATGACGTCGATGACAGCTTTGCCGTCCTCGCTGGTCTTCAGTTCCATGCCGCCGGTGTCTCGTTCTCCCTCGATGGGATGGAAGATGACGGCGGCGCTCTCAACGGGTTTGCCGTTGGAGGCGCGGAGAACGGTGACCTCGATGCGCGAGGAAGGCGGGGGAGCCTTGTATTTTCGGCCGCGTTGGGAGTCTTGCTGCTGGGCACCGACGTGAATGGAACTGACGGCCAGTGCAAAGCAGGCCACGAAGACGCCGAGACGAACGAGAGGGCGATAAAACATGAGAGACATTGTAAATGGTTTGACGGGAGGTGCGACAGGGAGTGATCGGGCGGCAGGTGCGATTTTCCCTGACCGGGGAGCAGGCAGGCATTATGAGTGGAATACGCTCATATTCGAACGAAAGAACTCTTGACAAGGCCGTATGGCTCCTCTATCTTTAGCAATTGGTAGGCTGGAGTGCTAGCATCTTGCTGGCTCAACTGCTTACCATGCGCTCAGCTAGGTTGTCTGAGCTGAATTGCGCGTTTTCAGAGCTTTTTTGTAGAAAACCACTCAAAACCCGTGGATCGGGCTCAACCCGATTCGCGCGTGAAGGAGAAGCGAAGCAATGGCATCAACTTCAGTAGCAACGACATTCATCCCGCTCCATGACCGCATTCTTGTACGCCGTCTGGAAGAGGGCGAAACTGTTCGCGGGGGGATCATTATCCCCGATAGCGCCAAGGAAAAGCCCCAGGAGGGCGAAGTGATTTCCGTGGGCAAGGGCAAGTCGAACGACGAAGGGAAGGTCTTTCCGCTGGATGTGAAGGCGGGCGACAAGATCCTGTTCGGCAAATACTCCGGCACCGAGATCAAGCTCGACGGTCAGGAGTTCCTGATCATGCGCGAGGAAGAAGTCCTCGGCATCGTAAAGAAGTAGCGAGCTAGTGGTCAGTGATCAGTGGACAGTGGTCAGAAAGACCAAACCAACTCCCGATCCTGACATCGAGGCTACGGCCAACGGATTCAAACTGTAACTACAACGACGCTGATCACTGTTCACTGAACACTGATCACTGTTTTAGGAGAGAAGAATGGCAAAGCAAATTCTGCACGGTGAGGAATCCCGTCAAGCGATTCTGCGCGGAGTGAATATCCTCGCGGACGCGGTGAAGGCGACGCTGGGGCCCAAGGGCCGGAACGTTGTGATCGAGAAGAAGTTTGGTTCGCCCACTATCACCAAGGACGGCGTGACGGTGGCCAAAGAGATCGAGCTGAAGGATCCGCTGGAGAACGTGGGAGCGCAACTGGTTCGCGAAGTTGCATCGAAGACCTCGGACGTTGCCGGCGACGGAACGACGACGGCGACCGTGCTGGCGCAATCGATCTTCCGCGAAGGCGTGAAGACGGTGGCAGCCGGTGCTAATCCGACGGCCCTGAAGCGCGGCATTGAGAAGGCCGTGGCAACGGTGATCGGAACGCGCGACAAGGACGGCAAGTGGACCGAAGGCGGCGCCCTTGGCAAGCTTTCAAAGCCGGTGAACGAGGGTTCGGTTGCCCAGGTGGGCGCGATCTCGGCGAACGGCGACCAGGAAATTGGCGACATTATTGCGCACGCGGTGAAGGTTGTGGGCAAGGATGGCGTGATCACCATCGAAGAGTCGAAGACCATGCACACGGGTCTGGAGACGGTAGACGGGATGCAGTTCGATCGCGGCTACCTGAGCCCTTACTTCGTGACCGACGCCGAGCGTCTGGAAGTGATTCTGGAAGAGCCCTACGTTTTGATCTACGAGAAGAAGATCAGCGCCATGAAGGATCTGCTTCCACTGCTGGAGCAGGTTGCTCGCGGCGGCAAGCCGTTGCTGATTATCGCCGAGGATGTTGAGGGCGAGGCTCTGGCAACGCTGGTGGTAAACAAGCTGCGCGGCACGCTGAATGTGGCGGCTGTGAAGGCTCCTGGCTTCGGCGATCGCCGCAAGGCCATCCTGGGCGACATTGCCGTGCTGACCGGCGGCAAGGCCATCACCGAGGACCTGGGCATCAAGCTGGAAGGCGTGAAGCTCGAGGACCTGGGCAAGGCGAAGCGCATCACGATCGACAAGGACAACACGACCATCGTGGACGGCGGCGGCAAGGCCTCTGAAATCGAAGGCCGGGTTAAGGAGATCCGGTCGCAGATCGAGAAGACCACCTCGGACTACGACAAGGAAAAGCTTCAGGAGCGGCTGGCCAAGCTGGTGGGCGGCGTTGCCATCATCAAGGTGGGCGCGGCAACCGAGACCGAGCTGAAGGAGAAGAAGGCGCGGGTGGAAGATGCACTCCACGCGACGCGGGCTGCTGTAGAGGAAGGCATCGTCCCCGGCGGCGGCGTGGCCCTGGTTCGCGCGATTCCCGCAGTCGACAAGCTGATAGCGACTCTCGAAGGCGACGAGAAGATTGGCGCGCAGATTGTTCGCCGGTCGCTCGAAGAGCCGTTGCGGCAGATCGTTGCCAATGCCGGCGAAGAGGGTGCGGTTGTGGTGGCCAAGGTGCTTGAGTCCAAGGAGCAGCACTTCGGTTACAACGCGCAGACCGGCGCGTTCGAAGACCTGGTGAAGGCCGGCGTCATCGATCCGACCAAGGTGACCCGCACGGCGCTGCAGAATGCGGCTTCGATTGCGGCTCTGCTGCTGACTACCGAAGCTTTGATTGTCGAGATTCCGGAGCAGAAGGCTGCCCCGGCAGGCGGCGGTCACGGCGGCGGCATGGACGGCATGTACTAGGACTAGCCGTCCAGGCGTACGCGCCTTCGGCGCAAAAGCAAAAGGCCCCTGGCTTCGGCTGGGGGCCTTTTCTTATGGCGCGATGGCTTGATTCCCTGGGCGGTCCGCGGCGACGCTAGTTGGAGGCGACGCTAGTTGGAAGTCGCGGCGAAGAGGGAGGCCTGAATGTCCGTGCCATTTGGGGCAACCGGGAAGCGCAGGGAACTCAGCCAACCAGCCGAAAGCCAACTGCGGGGGATCGAGAATTCGGACCAGCCACAGTCCAGGCAAACCTGAACATCGGGCGAAGGAGTCATGGGCGGGTGGCTCAAGGTGCGAGGACCGTTACGATAGAGACGAATCTCCGCCGGGATAATTCTAACCGAGACGGATTGGCATTTTGGGCAGATCACGCGTACACCTCGAAAACGGGAAAGTCAACGAAATTGACCTAGATTCCATCCAAAAGTAATGCTAGGTGGATTCCAATAGTAATAGGATTTGCACCAAGTTTTCAACAGGAATTACACAGGAGGGCAAACTAATTCGAAGTTTATTCATATTGTCAATAATACGTTTGGCTATATGAAGTACGACTTTTGTCCGATTGGCGTGAGGTCTCTCCGTTTGAAAGAGCCTCACAGGCTGCGGAAAAACTCCCGGAATTGGATCAGAAACGCATGACGAACCGTAGCAGGGGCCAAAGCCCCACTCACTCTATTGACTTTACCGGCCCGGCTAAAGCCGTGCCCTTGTTACAAAGCGTGTCTTAAACGACCTTTTCCGCAGCCTATAAAGCCCGTGTTCATTTTACGGCATTTGCGGCACGATTAAAGTCAAGCCCTATTAAGAAACAGGGTGTCGAATGGACCTGGATTGAATGATTAGCGGGAAGGTGCGGCGAGGATTGTGGTCATAAATTCAGCAGGTTAGCGTCCGCTTTGCGGACATGGCGAGTTGGCGAGTTGGCGGCGGCATTGGCAGGCAGAAGTTTCATCCCTCGTGGGTCGGCGACGCCGGTGGGGGACTGTTACAAAAAAGCCACTGAGTTTTCTTGCGGAGAAGGAGTTTTTCCGCAGCCTGTGCAACCGCTAATGCCGATGAGTGAGGCGCCGCTTGCTGAACTCTGGTTGGCCGGCGGCGCCTCAGTCACGTTCAACGTACGGCGTCTTCAGCGGCCGCTTCCGACGCCCCACTGAATTCGCAGGCCCGCACGAAAGTTCATGGGCAGGCTGGGATAGCCGATGGGCGCGATGTGCTGCTGGCTAAGAAGGTTTTCGCCCTGTGCATAGATGCTCAGCCAGGTGAGCAACTGGTAGCTGCCGCCCAGATCGAGTTTGGCGAAGCCGTAATCGAGATTGCGGTTGGGGAGGACGAGCGAATTGCCTTGATTGATGTCTTCGTAACCTAGGAAGGTGGAGTCATCGCTGCGGCTGGCGAAGGCCGAGGTAAACACGCCGGTGATTTTCTTTCCCGCATAACTGGCGGTGAAGAAGCCGGTGTGCGGCGGACGCCGGAAGGGACGAGCGCCTGTTAACGGAGAGTAAATGCCCACCGGGATGCCGTTGAAGGTGGGCGCATATCCGCCAATCAAAGCCGCGTTATCGCTGGAGAAGGAGCGCTGGACTACCGAATCGAGGTAGGTGTATCCGCCACGAAGAAAGATGTTCTTGCCGATTCCGCTTTCGACGGTTGATTCGATGCCCTGTGCGCGGAAGGCAAGCGAATTGAGGTCCAGCGAATAGGCGCTTTCGCTTTGCAAAACAGACTCCAGGGCTTGTTGCTGCTGCGAGGTCAGATTGGGCAGCAATTCGGGTACGAGCCCAGCGCCAACGGATTCAATGGCACGACCGAACTCATTGTGAAAGTAGCAAGCGCGAAAGACGATGCGCTCGCCCCAGAAGGCTTGCTCGCCGCCGCCCTCCCATGTACGCGTGGTGGGAGCCTGGATGGGAGAGATGCCTAACTGTTGAATGGTCGCCTGGCCGCCGTTGAGCAGCAAGAATTTGTACAGCGAGCCGAATTCCTCAGTCAGGGCAGGCTCGCGAACACCTTGCGCAAAGCTGAAGTTCAACTTGGTCCCGCTAAAGATGCCGGGCCGCGGACGGAGAGCGAAGAAGCTTAGGCCGGCATTCGGCGAGAAATTGTTGCCGAATATCTGATAGTGCTGCACGCTTCCGCGCAGCGTATAAAAGAGCCGGTTCTTAAAGTCGCCATGCGCGCCGAAAACGTAGTCGTAATTGCTAACACTGAGCGACTCGTCGATGAAATAAACCGGCTCACGTTCGGCGGCGCGCTCGTTTGCATAGTGGAAAGCGGCCAGCAGCAACAGGTGGGGCGTCAGTTGGAGATCGCCCTGATAGTTGAATTGGTCTCGATTTGAGATGAGGTCCAGCCGGTTGGGGTAGACGCTCCCATTGGCCGCACTGTAGTTCAGCAGCGCCGGGCCGACGGCGCTAAAGCCATTTGCGCCCTGGATGAGGATCGGCAAACCATAGAAGTTGCCGCCGGTATAGGAATTTGGAGCGCCGTCGCAACTGCCCACCGGGATACAAATACCAGCTGGGTACCACTGCTGGGACTGCTCGCGCTTGCGGGTGAGGCCATACTGGAACCGATTGTGGAAGCCGGGCGTGGTCTGGTTATCGACGGTACCCCCACCATAGAGGTCCTGATCGCCTTCTTTGCGGTCGTCTGGAATTTGGTAGAAATCCCACTGGTTGGGGACCCCGGTTGCGTCTACGCCGTAGCGCAGGGTGGCGCGAATTTGCGTGCTGCCGCTGGGCTGCCAGCCGATATTGGCGGCCGAGGTCGCGAGGTGATACTCGTCCATGGGCAGGGAATTGGCGCTCTGCAGCCAACTGAAAGCGCCCAGGTAGTCGAGCTTGTTGTGGGCGCCTGCCACTTCAAGTTCTTCGCGGGAAGTGTGGAAGTTGCCAGCATCGCCCTGGAACATGATGGAGGGGAAGCTGGTGGTGCCGTGTGGGGTGGTGAGGCTGACGACTCCGCTGGCCGCATCGGCGCCAAACAGGCTCGAATTGGGTCCACGATAGATCTCCGCGCTTTCAACGGCGGTGGTTGACAAGGGGCCGAAGTCGAATCGCCCGCCCATGTCGCCTACGCTTATGCCGTCGAGGAGAACCTTGTTGGAGTCCGAGTCGCCGCCGCGGACAAAGAGTGAAGATTGCGCTCCGAGTTGGCCGTCCTGCGCGACGGCGGTTCCGGGCATCAGGCGCAGCGGGCCCGCCAGATCGGTGCGCAAGGCAAGGTCGAGCGGGCCAAGCACGCTGGTGGCGGCGCTGGTTTGCGATTGCGGCGTGGGGGTTCCGGTTGCGGTGACGACGATGGATTCGCGGACCCACTCGGGCTCGAGCACGAGCTTTCGCTCTACGCTGTCGAGCCGGCCTGCGTAGAAATCCGGCGTTTGCAGTTGACGAAAGCTTTTGGCCGAAACGACCAGGAAGAATCGGCCCTCGGCGCCGGTCAGGATCTGGAAGCTGCCGTCGGCAGTGGAGACGGCTGAGGCAACGACTTTGCCATTGCCGATGAGCACTACATTCGCGCCGGTAACTTTGGCCCCGGTGATATCGGTGACTGCGCCGCGGATGGAGGCAGCAAGGCACAGAGTGGATGCGAGTGAAATCAGGAAGGCCGCGAAAAGATGAGGCAAAGTGCGGCTTGAGAGAGTGCGCAAGACTGAGGAAACGAGCATAATAGGCTCCTTCGTCCCCCTCGGGACGTGAAAGCGGTTGAAGCCGCCAAGGACCGGTCTCCTGACTTGCGCCTATTTCAGCCACCTTCCCAAAGACGACGCTTGTGGTCGGTCTCCAGTGGTTTTCGGGGTCTAGCGCGATGTGCGCAAGAACCCTGGCTGAATTCCTGCCGTGATTTCATGACCGAAAAGGACGGTCACGAAGGGCAGGGGCGCTCACAGTTGCGGGGCAGTGGCGGAGTTTCACCGCCTTCCCGAGCATCCTGGCGTATCTTATTTTTTGTCAATCCCTTGCATAGAGCAAGTGAACTATGTTGCGGTTATGATACCAATTTTATACCAAGAAAACGGCACAAAAACCCGTGGAAGACAAAAACGTGTCTCTCATCTGGAAGTGCAAAACGCCGATGGGCTGAAAACGGTGCCCCGCCGCATTTGTCGCGAAGGGGAAAATCCGTCCGAAGTGGGCAGAGGTGAGGTCTCGCTGTAGGGCCAGGTCGATGTCAACGGTAGACCTCGCTCCCTTGAAACGAAGTTCCAAGGCGTAGCCGCCTTTCAGCGCCTAGGGTGCTGACTCTTCCCTGAAGAGTCTCGCCAGGAAACGATCAAACGACAATTGGCGTCGGAAGCGATTGATATCGATTTGATCAGTTTGCGATCGCTGTTTGAGACGTTCTTCGAGCGCCCTTCGGAATGCTCGGAGTTGTGATGAAGCTCCTAAATGGCTTGTTCGCAAACATATAGATAATGAGGTATCAAGGCTTACTCGAAGGCGGACCGGATTCATTTCTCTTGACCAGGACCAAAAACGGCTCAACATATTGTGAATCTAGCTTGATCATTGGAAGAAACAAGCATAAAGATCACTTTTAATTGATCGCAATTGTGAAGTGTGGTAGGCTGGATCAGTTAAGAATGACTCTTGACTCCTGAAGACCATCGGATCAGGAAAGCTAAATCATGGCTGAATTCCTTTACGGACACGTCTACTTTCATGATCGATTCGCCGGCCTGCTCCAGCAGGAACCGGGAGACCGCTGTTCGTTTACGTACGACGGCGGGTTCTTGCGAAAGCCTGAGGCCATTGCGGTCTCACTGCCGCCGCAGTCCGAGGCTCATGTCTATCCCGGCAGACTGCATCCGTTTTTTGACAATCTGCTAGCTGAGGGACGGCAGGCTCCAGTCCATGCTCGCTGGCTGGGTGTTCCGGTTGAAGATTGTTTCGCGCGGCTCCTGGCGTTTGGCGGGGACTGCATTGGGGCAGTCACGGTGCGCGATCCCAAGCCCCGCCTCGCGGCGGGTGAGATGCCTGAAGCCGCCGAAGATATTGCTTCGATTGTCAGCCGCGCTTCTATCTCCGGAGTTCAAGCCAAGTTGCTTGCAGTTCAAACCGAAACCGGGTTCCGACCGGCACATGCTGGCGAGCTAAGTACACATATTGCCAAGCTGCCCAGCGGCAACCTTCGGGAGATTATCCAACTGGAACAGTTGTCCACTGAAGCCGCGCGCATTCTACTGCCAGATGATGAAGTCGCCGAGGTGCAGATTGCGGCGGTCAAGGGCATCGCCGAAGAATGCCTGTTAATCCGCCGTTTTGATCGTCCGAATGAAGGAGGGGCAATTCTAAAGCGGCACTTCGAGGAGTTTAACCAAATCCTGGGGCATATCAGTGAAGACAAGTACACAGGGAAGTACGCCGACATGGCGGATGTGCTGCGCCGGAATCCCCGCTGCTCGTTGCTTGATGTCGACCGGCTCTTTCGGCGAATTCTCGTCTCGATTTTGCTCGGGAGCAACGATGCGCATCTGAAGAATTTCGGCTTGCTCTATATTGGGGACCAGCTGTGCCTGTCTCCCTTTTACGACGTGCTGGCAGTCGCTCTCTATCCCGAATACAGCCGAACCGGCATGGCATTGCAGTTAGGGCCAGGGACGAATCCCACCAGCATGGCAGCCATTGGGCAACCGCATCTGACTGCGCTGGCCAATTCATTTGGAATGAAGAATGCGGCTCTGCGCGAGGCGACGCACGATCTAGGCAGACGGTTTGAGACAACCCTGGATGCCATTCGAGAGGCTCCGTATGGCTCCCCGAAGCTCAAGAAGCAGTTCGACGATTACATGAGGAAACGATGGAACGGAACCTTCAAACAGATAATCAGTTCGACTGGCCGGAGATCGTAGCATCTGCGAAGCGTCGACGCCAAGAGATGAAACTGACGCAACGCAGACTAGCTGCCGTTGCTGGCGTGAGTCTGCCAACCGTGGTCAAACTTGAGGCGGGGCAGGATATCCGTCTCTCCTCGGCGCTGGCCATTCTAAAGGTACTCGATATGATTCCCAGACCCGTCGAGGGAGTATTGAGAATTGTTGCTTCTAGTAACAGTACGACGGGCCCCTACCAGGTGATGTTCGGGCCATATGCTAGTCGAGGTGGCGCGCTTGAACCGCGCCTATTGGCCGACAGAGCTGCGTTGGACGAGTTTCTTGACCAGCTTCGCGTGGGCGTTGAAGAAAAGCAACGGGCCTTCACTGCGTTGGCGCGAGAGAATTCTGCTGACATTGTCAACCTGCAGCTTTCCCCCGTGGAACTGCGCCGCTATTGGCCGACACAGTTTACGACTGCACACTCTTAATTAGAACTCAGAGCGCCAGTCCGGTCAGAAGCTCTTGGCTTTGGTTCAATTTAGATTTAGACTTAGGCCGACCCTCTTTCGACGTGTGCCACAACCCACAACTTTTGGAACGGCCGGATCGGGCGGATCCGGCCTATTTTCTGTGTGCCGAGCATGTTTGACAGCTTGGGGGTGGTCCCCTTCACATCCTGATGGAGGAGAAGTGATAGCGAAACGCCAGGGCGACGTTGCGAGGCGTGGTCTGAAAGCAGCGTGGAGCAAAGACGCGAGCGCATTGCCCGCGCTGTTCGCGATCATGTCCCCGGCAATTGGCAATACGAGACCTTCCGACAACTCACAGCAACTCTACTGCTGAGCCGACACCATTGAAAATGCATAGGTAGATCACCGCGTCCGCCGCAAATGCCAGCGGCTCAGTACAAACGATCCTATCGAAACTGCCCCGGCTTAGAGGTCGTGGAACCGCCCAACCTTGTCGCACCGGGGCAGTCCCGATAGGAACCTAACGTTTTCCGGGAGTAAACCGACAGACGATCGAACAACAAGAGAAAGCAGTCCAGATCTGGCTGGCAGTCGTCTGCTGAAAATGGCGGGGACCATTTGCGGGGAATGATTTGCCATCGAGGCCGATTTCGAACAAGTACGACTTCTCCTCAGTTGTTGCGGAGGGCGACCATGGGGTTGATGCGGGATGCTCTCCTGGCAGGAATGTAGCCGGCCAGCAAAGCTACCGTTCCGATGAGAAGAACCATCGCAGCAAACGTTACCGGGTCAGTTGGCGCTGTGTTGAAGAGCAACGCGGCGATGGCCTTGGAGAGCAGCAGAGACGCGACGGCGCCTGCCGCAATGCCGATGAGGGCGAGGCGGAGAGTCTTGGCAATGACGCTGCGCTGCACCTGCGCCATGGTTGCGCCGAGGGCCATGCGGATGCCGATTTCCTGAGTGCGCTGAGTGACGGAGTAGCTGATGACGCCGTAGATGCCGAGCGCCACCAGCAGGATGCCGAGCGTGGCGAAGGCGGCCACCAGAAGCATGAAGAACTGGCGCGAAGAGTTGGCGTGGTTGACCAGCGTCTGGATGGGCTTGAACTCGGCGGCGGGCTGCTTGGGGTTGATATCGCGCAGGGTGCGGAGGACGCTGCTCGCGAGTACGGCAGGCGGCAACGTAGTACGAACTACGAGTTCTGCGCCGGCGGGGTCTGCCTGCGCTGCGGGATAATAGATTTGCCAGCCGGTGTCTCCCTCGGCGCTCTCTTCGTGCACATCGTCAACGATACCCACGATGCGCGAACCCTTCCCACCGGTGTCGAGCACCTGGCCGATGGCATTCCCGTTTGGCCAATTGGCATATCCAGCAAGGAAGTGAGCGAAGGCCTTGTCGATCATGACAACGCCTTCGCTTTTGGGTCCGTCGTCCCAGGTAAAGTCGCGTCCGCTCAAGCGTGTGCCCATAGCGCGCAGATATCCCGGTGTGACGACATAGACCAATGGGCCCGCGGGTACTTTATCCGGGGGCTTGACGCCTTTGGGAAATGGTGTTCCCCATTCGCGGTTTTGGCCAAGGGGAAGGTAGTCTGTGATCCCGACTGCTTCTACGCCGGGTATCGCGCCGACACGGGCGAGCACCTGCTGGAAGATGGCTATGCGTTTCGGCAAACCGTCGGCCGGGGTGGGACCGCCTTCGTCGTAATCCACTTTGATGGCCGCGGCGCGCTCGGGCTGGAAGCCCATGTCGACATCGAGGACGTGGAGAAAACTGCGCAATAGCAGGCCCGCGCCGACCAGGAGTACACAAGCGAGAGCTACCTCGGAGACAACGAGGACTGAGCGGATGCGATCATGTTTCCGGCCCTGCCCCGAACCTAGGCCGGAGTCTTTGAGCGACTCGTGCAAGTTGCCGCCCGCCATGCGAAGTCCAGGGACGAGTCCAAAGAGAATGGCTGCGGTGACGGCGATGAGCAGCGTCCAGGTCAGAGCGGCGCCGTCGATTCTCAACGTGTTCAGCAGTGGCAGGGCGATGGCTCCCTGATGCGCAATCCAGAAGACAAGGAGGCAGGCAAGACCGAGGCCGATGATCGCGCCCGCACCGGAAAGGACAAGGCTTTCGGTGAGCAGTTGGCGCACAATGCGGAAACGGCTGGCGCCAAGAGCGCCGCGCATTGCGAACTCTTTGGATCGAGCGGCGGCGCGGGCCAGCAGCAGGTTCGAGAGGTTGACGCAGGCGATGAGAAGAATCATGCCGACGGCTGACCACAGAACCACCAGCGAACGGTGCAGCTTGCCGCTGACGTAATCTTTCAACGGGACGGGAACGACGGCGTCGACATACTGGCCACAGGAGTTCGGCTGCTTGTTGTTCCAGCACATGTGCGGCGCGGCTGCTGCAGAATCTTGTTGCGCCTGCGAGAGTGAGATGCCGGGTTTAGTCCGGCCAATCATAGTGATGATGTTTCCCCAATCACGGGGAGGTCCATAGAGGTTTAGCGGCGTGATGACATCGATCTTGGCGCCGGGCGAAAACACCGCGCCAAAGTCGAAGCTGCTGGGAAGGACGCCGATTACGGTGGTCTGTTGGCCGTTCATGTCGAACGCTTTGCCCACAATGGTTGGGTCGGCGTTGAACTGGCGTCGCCACCATGCATTGGTTATTAGCACAACCGGGGCAGCGCCGTTGCGCCCGTCCTCTTGCCTGAAAACGCGTCCCATCGCCGGCTGCACGCCAAGCACCTGAAAGAAGTTTGCGATGACATCGATGCTTGTTGCGGGAATGGGAGCGCCGCCAAGACTTAGTTTGAAATTACCTGGGCTCGAGAACGCAAAATATCCAGTCACATCCTGAAACGAATGGGTATACGTGCGGAACTCATCGTAGGCATCGGTGGAGTAGGTCGCGCAGGACAAGCCGCACTTGGTTGGCGGTGGGGCGATCCAGACCAGCTGCTGCGAATTGGGAAAGGGCAGCGGGCGCAGAAGCAGCGTGTTGACGACGCTGAAGACGGCTATGTTGGCGCCAATGCCAAGGGCGAGAATCAGGATGGCGACGAGGGTGAAACCGCGATCGCGGCTGAGAGTGCGGAAGGTGTAACGGAGATCCTGGAGAAGAATGTCGAGTTTCATAAGTCCTCGCGCTTCGCGTTGTTTGTCTTTCGCCAAGTCGATGCCGCCGAAGCGTATGAATGCCTGGCGGCGGGCTTCCAAGGGGGTGAGGCCGCGCTGGATGTTCTCTTCGATCGCCATTTCGAGGTGTGTGGCGATCTCAGCTTCGAGGTCGGCGTCGAGCGGGGGCTTCGACAGAAAAGAACGCACGCGGGCCAACGCCAGCCGCAGCGTACTCATTAAAGGTTGCCTTCTGGAGACATGGCGAGCACGCGTCCCATCGCGTCAG
>Ga0224555_1002710_pt1 | contig 19985 bp, 16 predicted proteins | sample 714S23034metaG_FD_180687 | JGI IMG/M metagenome (GOLD analysis project Ga0224555, IMG submission 180687) | Peat soil microbial communities from Stordalen Mire, Sweden - 717 S2 30-34 | ecosystem: Environmental > Terrestrial > Soil > Wetlands > Peat | place: Sweden: Norrbotten County, Stordalen...
ATATTGATTGTAAAGCGGAAGTGGTGGAACTGGCAGACACACCATCTTGAGGGGGTGGCGCCGAAAGGCGTGGGGGTTCAAATCCCCCCTTCCGCACCATCGTATTGATTGTCCGGCAGAAGAGATTGTCGAATCCGAGCTTCGGCTCCCTTGGAGTTTTGTGCATGTGGGTAACAGTTCTGATCACGGTCGTTCACGTATTCGTTTGCTTTTTCCTGATTGCGGTGGTGTTGCTGCAGAGCGGAAAGAGCGGCGACCTGGCTGCGGCTTTCGGCGGTCAGGGCAGCCAGACAGCGTTTGGCCCGCGAGGCGCGGCTTCGGTTCTTTCCCGGGCGACGACCTGGTCCGCGATCATCTTCATGCTCACGTCAATCACGCTCTCGATTTTTGCGGCGCGGCGAAGTGGGCCCACGTCCGTGCTGTCGGGCGTGAAACCGACGCAGACGAAGTCGCAGCCCATGACCCCGGCGCCGTCCGCGCCGCCGACCGTTCCGCAAAACCAGGCGCCAACACAAAAATAACTCGCTAGTGGAGAGCCGGGCGTCCCCGCCCGGCCATCGTCCAATCTGCCACGCGGTCACCCCACCAAAAACGGATTCTCTTCTCTTTCTTCTCCGATGGTTGTTCGGGGGCCGTGGCCCGGAATCACGAGCGTGTCATCGGGCAGGGTCAGGACGCGCTCGTGCAGGGAGCGCATGATTTTTTCGAACGATCCTCCGGGAAGATCGGTGCGTCCGATGCTGCGGGCGAACAGCGTGTCGCCGGCGATCAGTAATTTCTCCGCGGGAAAATAGAGGCAAACGCTGCCCTCGGTGTGGCCGGGAGTGTGAAGAACATTCGCCGTCAGGTTGCCCGTGTGCAACGATTCGCCATCCGCAATACTCGCTTCGATGGCAACGTTACCGGGCGCGGCCATGCCCAGCCATGAAGCCTGCACGTCAAGCATTTTCAGCAGCGCGTAGTCATTCTGATTGAGCAGGATTGGAGCGCCCGTCAGCGCCCGCAGCTTCATCGCTCCGCCTACGTGATCGATGTGGGCGTGGGTGATGACGATCTGCTTCACTTCCAGATTGTACTGGCGGATGACGGCGAGAACGTCCTCAATGTCGTCGCCAGGATCGATGACCATGGCTTCGTGGGTGGTCTCATCGCCAATGATCGAGCAGTTACACTGCAGCGGGCCTACGGGAAGGATCTTGTGGATCATGATCTGATTTTCGCTCAGCGGGAGAAAATCCGCCACGGAGAAGGTCAAAGGTAAGAGGTCAGATTGCAGAGGTGAGAACCCGTGAGCTTTCGATCCGAAGGGTTTTACCTATGCAATCTGACCTCTTACCTCTGACCTTAACTTATGACACCGCTGCGATCTGTCCGGTTCTCTGATCGGAGCGGAAGCGCAGGAGCGCGGCGATGTTGCCGGCGCGATCCAGATCGCTGTGCTCCTTAAGATAGAACAACTCAATGTCGCGACGGATGGCGATGGGAATGATGGCGTCGCTGACGTCGGCGAGTTCGCGAGTGGGGCGTCCGCAAGCGGCGCACGACGGGACCAGGTGAGCGTCGATGTGTCCGCAGTTAGGGCACTCGACAGCTCGAGCCGAATAGTTTTCGCTGAGGAAGATGCTTTGCACTTCCCCCGCTTCCAGTGCTTGCAGGACGCGGCGCAGGCCGGTGACGCCGCGGCCTTTGGATTTGGCGAAATCCACCGCTTCGTTGGCTTTCTTGGAGCCTCGTTCCGTGATCCATCGATTGAGGAGAGCACCGGCATGATCGCGAATCTCTTCATTCGAGACGCTGGCAACATCGGCTGAGAATCGGCCAATCAGGCGCTGTTTGACGTAAGGGTGCAGGTTCGACTCGAACTCGGACCAGTTGGCATCCTGGCAGCCGACGATGAGCCGCTCCCAGAGGCCTTTCTCGAAGTCGGCGAGCAGCCGGTCGGAAACTGCTTTGAAGTGCTGCAGCGCTTCCTCGGACACCCGGCGTTCGGCGTGGCCGGCCTCGTAACCGTTGTAGCCGTAGCTGGAGCCGCTGCGCGAGAGCATGTGGACAATGGCTCCGCGTTCTTGCAGGTCGTCCAGGCGAAGATCGAAGAAGCGGGCGCGCTGGCGGTCGACCACGGCAACCGAGAGCGCCGGTTGCGCTCCCAGCAAAGCCGCCAGCGGTTTCAACTGAAAGCGCGGCTGGAGATAAATCTGCGTGCTTCCGAGATGCGGGGGCAGTTCGTACTCCCTCCAGAAATTTTGAGCCGAACAGGCGAAGACCGCTTTTCCCCGGGCATTGCCGCGCAGGTTCGTGGCCAGATCGAGGACGCGATCGAGGTCGGCGTGAAGCGATCCGTTCTTGCCGCCTGCGGCAGCACTTTTCAGGGCCTGCTTGACGATATCTTTGGCGACGATCGCCTCGCGGCGATGGGAACGATCCTGGGGAGGATCGGGTTGAAAGTAAAAACTCAGGGCGCATGCCCCTTTGGTTTCGTCCGCTTGAAAAGCTGCCAACTCACGGATTTCGTCTCGGGTCATCATCGCGACGCTCCTTAAGTATTGGGATGCCGGTACTGAGATTTAGATTCGAGTTTTGACTAAACGTTCATGGTGGAATTCGCTGGCGATCGAGGGTGAACTGCGAACGCAGTCGCGCGCCCGCTGGACGGATTCGCGCACGGCCTCCAGATGCCGGCCGGTGATGGCGGCGATTTCGCCAAGGGAGAAGCCCTCGATCCCGTAGAGGAGAAACGCTTCGCGGTCGGTGCGGTCGGCGCCGCGAAGTGCGGCTTGCACCAAGGCAATCACTTCGTCGGAGTAGGCGGACTGCTCCGGAGTGGACACGCGGCGATCGGGGATGACGTTTTCGCGCGTCCATCCTTCGTCGGGTTGATGGAACTGCAGCCCGGCTTCGTCGGAGGCTTCGACATTTTGCCGTCGGGGACTGGTTTCGAGATGGACAGGAGAATCCAGTTCATGAAGGCGCGCCGTCATCTCGTTCATGGCTTCGAGGGCAAGCCGGTAAAGCCATGGTTCGAGCGTCAATTTTTCCGGACGGTCGTGGTCGCCGAGAGCGCGGGCGATGACTTCATTCACGACTTCGGCGGTGGAGAGAGCATCCTCGAGGATCTCCTCGTCAGCGCAGCGGAAGTGGAGTTCGCGATCCACGAAACGTTCGAGCCGCGCAAGATTGGCGTTCACATAGGAGCCGATGTCATCGGCGGAAATCGTAGGCGGCCGAATCGCCGCCAGCGTCTGCTCGAAGGGGACGCCGGGCTCGGGAGATTCCTGTGGCCCGCCGCGCCAGCGCCGCCATTTGTGGCTGGATCGAAGCAGTTCCTTATGCCGACCGATCTGCTGGATGAGTTCGTCAAACGCCGCCTTGATGGCCGAGGTCGGGCTGGGCGCTTTCTCCTGGGCGGTCAGTTGACCGGATGGCAAGCGCAGATTCAAGGAGACGACCGTTCCCTCGCGCGCCGAATTTTCATCGATGATGGCTTTCAGATGAACCAGTTCGGGCCGGAAGACATGAAGTCGCTTCTGGATTTTCTCGATCTGGTGGCTGATTTCTTTTTCGATGTCGGGAGTTTTATGGACCTTGTAACTGACGTGAACGTTCATTGTTCAAGCCTCGAACGCGGGAACAAGAGCCCGTGAAGCTGCGGTCCTAACAAAACAATTGTACACCCGGTGGGAAGGAGGAATCGGGTCATCTGACCATCGGGTCATCGAAAATCAAAGGCATTTGAACTTAGATGGCCCGATCACCCGATGACCAGATTCTCTAATGAATTTGCTACTTTACATAGACCGAATCCTTCGTTAACTCCTTCGGCATCGCGACCGGGAACGGAGGGAATTCATGAGAGACGCCTTTAAATAAGGAAACGGTAGCCTCGGAGCGCCGGGTACCGTCGTGCACGGCGATTTCGTGTGGCCTCTCTGAATAGCCCTGCCAGAGAGACACGCCGGCGTAGGCGCCGTCCTTGCGCAGGATGAAGTAGGTCATGTCGATGAACTTGAGCTTGCTCATGTCGTTGTTGTAGTTGCGGACGATGCGCTTGAGGGCGTCAAGGCCCGCTTCGAGCGGTGGCATGCCGCGCCGCATGTTTTCGACGATGGTGTGCGCTCCGGCGACCTTGATGTTCTCTTCTCCGCTGCCGGTGGCGCCCGCCGAGCCCACGTCCTGATCGGTGTAGCAACCGGCGCCGATGATCGGCGAATCGCCACAGCGTCCGGGAAGCTTGAAGGCGAGGCCGCTGGTGGTGGTGCAGCCGGAGATCTCACCTTTGTCGTTGAGTGCGGAGCAGTGGATGGTTCCAGTCGGCGGAGACAGCACGCGCCGGATGGCAGCCATGCGGAATTCCGGTTCGATGCCCAGCCGGGCGGCGCGCTCTTCGAGGCGTTGGATGCGCTGTTCCCAGACTTCGGAATGAGGTTCGGATTGAGGTTCGGATTGCGGGGTCGTCGCTGGCGTTTGTAATGACGACGGCGGCTTCCATTGCGGGTCGGCGAGCCCCGGTCCCCACCAGTCGTCGGTCGAGTGATACTCCTTCCAGAGCAGCCAGATTTTGCGGGAGCGTTCGGTGAGCAGATTTTCCCGCGGGAAACCCACGGCGACGGCGAATCGCTCGGCGCCCTCGCCGACAAGCATGACGTGCCCGGTGTGCTCGAACACAGCTTTGGACACCAGCGAAACATTCTTGATGTTGCGGACGCCGCCGACGGATCCGGCGCGGCAGGTAGGCCCGTGCATACAGCAGGCGTCGAGTTCGACCACACCTTCTTCGTTGGGCAGTCCGCCGAGTCCGACGGTATCGTCGTTCGGATCGTCTTCCGGACCTTTTACCACGCGGAGGGCAGCGTCCAGCGTATCGCCGCCGTTTTTCAGGAAAATGAAGGCGTCGTCGAGGTAGTTGACGCCATTGTGGGCGCAGATGATGATCGGCCGCTTGCCCGTGCCAAAGGGATTGGCGGGGCCGGGTGCATCGTCTTTGACTTTGTCTTTAATTTTGTCTTGCGCGTTCAGATCTTTCGCATTCAGGCCAGTGGCCATTGAGGCAGCAATTGCGGAACCCAGAAATCCACGACGGCTTATGGACATGAATTCTCCCTGCTTAGGAAACGGCCAGAAGCATAACACGAGAGCGTTCTGATTTGGCGTGATGGACGGGCATTCAGACTCCAACCACCTGCAACAGGCGCGCGACGCCTTCGCGAAAAGTGGCGGGTTCGGTGATCAGGCTCAGCACCAGATGGCCTTCGTTGGGAAAATCGTAGAAGTGTCCGGGATGGACGCTCACCCTCGCCTCGCGCAATAAGCGAATGGCGAGATCTTCGTCGCTCTCGATGACAGGGACGCGAACGACAACATACCATCCGCCCTCAACCAGCAATCTTGTGCACGAGGGACGGCCTGCGAGTTGGCGATCGAGTTCCGCGAGATTCTCGCGCAAACGGTCGAGAAGAATGGGCTGGATCTGTTTGCGTTGATCGAGCAGCACCGGGGCGGCAAGCTGGACCGGAGCGTTCATGGAGAGATACGTGTCGGCGATGATTTCCAGGCGCGCTCCGGCTTCGGCGACCATTTCTTTCGGGCCACTGGTGGCCACCCAGGCAAGTTTCATCTGCGGGAGGGCGGAAATCTTGGAGACTCCGCTGAGCGTGAAGGTGAGCGCCTCGGCGTTGGCGACAAAACTGGGACGCGGCACACGTTCATGCGAATAATCGTCGTGCAAATAGTCGAGAAAAACTTCGTCCACGATTAGAGCCAGACCATAGTCACGGCAGAAAGCGTTGAGCGCCGCGGCTTCCGCAGCAGCTACGTAGGAGCCGGTCGGGTTGTTGGGATGGACGAGAATCACAGCTCGCGACTGCGCGGTTGCCGCTTTGTAGAGCGAATCGAAATCGATCTGCCAGCCGTGATCGTAGAGCAGCGGATACGGAACGAGCTTCACGTCGGCGAGATCGGCAAGAAACTCGAACAGCGGGTAGCTCGGCTTGGGTACAAGGATCTCGTCGGCGGGATTCGAAAGCAGGCGAAAAACGTAAGAGTAAGCTTCGCTGGTGCTGGTGGTCAGAATCAGACGCTCGGGATCGAGATCGAAAACCTCGTGCGATTCGCGATAGTAGCGGCACACGGCTTGGCGCGCTTCGAGCAGACCCCGAGGCTGGGGGTCGTAATGCATCGCTTCCGGATTCGCCAGCGCGGCGAGCACGATTTCAGCATCGGGGCGAACGCCGGCTTCGGTCGGGTTCGAGACCGTGAGATCAAGAATTTCCTCTCCCGAAGCGCGCGCTTCCTCGATCGCGCGCGTGAGAGCGTTCGGACTGCGCCGCCAGCCTGTGCGGTGGGAGAACATAGATTCCGGTGGAGCGCCGGGCGTCCCCGCCCGGCCAACGGGCGAGACGCCCGTTCCTCCATCGTATAAGACGAATCGCTATTTCAAGAAGAATCCCAGCTGCTCAGGAGCGGGCAGCGTCTTAATGCTCCAATACTGACGTTCGGCTTGTTGGACGACGACGATTTTCGCTTGCACCTCCGACGCCAGATAGTCGTAGCGAACCAGAACGTTTTCCAGCCAGTAGGGATGGTTCTCGCGCGCCCAGCCATCTGCGTACATCTTGCGCAGTTGCGTGATCGCGTCACGCAGGCTCTCTAATCTCCCGTTGATGTCAACAATTTCGTCGAGATCATTTTGCGCACGCATCTTGTCAGCCTGATTCTGATAAGCGTCCCAGTAGTAGCGGCTGATTTCGGATGTGAACTGGATCTTCATGCCCAGCGTGTCCAGGTGCCAGGCGGCAAGCAGCATGTCGTCGAGAGTCTCGGCGTGAAGGTGTGCTTTCGCTCGATTGAGCATCAGCGATTCGATGGCGTGTTCAGCGCTCATGCGCAGATCGTGGGTAACCGGCAGCGCTTTGGCGGCCATGTTAGCGCCGGCTTCGCTGAATGGATCAGACCAGAAGAGTTCGTGGCTCGCGTTGTCCAGTTTCACTCCGGCGAGAAGCGTGTGGGAGCGATCGAGATTCTCGATCACGTCGATAAAAGTTCTGTCATTATCATCGTTGCGGTAGAAAGCCCAGTCATAACTGTTCTTGAAATCATCGATGCTGGATTCGCCGGGCTGCCAACTGGCGGCTGCGCCAAACACCAGAGCGGGCCAGGTCATGTCGACGAGCGCTTCTCCGTCGTCGTTCCATGTGGTGTTGAGGGCGCCGATGGCCTGATGCTTCTGGCCGTCGCGCACAAAGTTTCGAATGTTCACGAAGGCGCTCTCGAGGTCAGGCCAGATCGCGTGCCAGTTGCCTGCTCCGGGCGCGACGACTACGCGCAGGCCGGCGTCGGTGTAGGGCGTGATGATGTTCTCGAAGCTGGGCTTGGGGTCGTAGTCCCAGGGAACGGCGATCATGTCTTTGGGAAGGATAGTAAGTAGCTCGGGATACTTGACTGCGATATCTCCCCAGAACATGAGTTGCTTGTGATAGGGCTGCATGATCTCGAATACTTTCTGAAGGTGTTCGAGATAAAGGCGGCCGAGGCCCTCTTGGGCAGCGAGAGCTTTCGTCTGGCCGAGGCCAAGTTCGAAAGTTTCGTCGGCGCCGATGTGGAAGAACGGGCCGGGAAACAAGGGAACAATCTCACCGTAAATCTGGCGAATAAAATCGTAGGTTTTGGGATTGGTGGGCGTGAGCACGTGTCCGTGGGGCGTTTCGGCGAGGTCCGAATAAATTTCATACTTCAGAAATTGATGAAGATGCCCGAACGCCTGCTGCTCGGGCATGATGGTGATGTAGTACTTGCTGGCGTAGTCAACCAACTCTTTGATCTCGGCGGGAGTTAGCGCCGATTCCTGGGACGCGTCTTTCGGAGCGTCTCTTGGAGCGTCTTTCGGAGCAACGAGCGGCTGGGTCTGGAAGGCGAACACATGCTCCATGTTGAACCCGACCAGGTTGACCTTGTACTCGGACAACGTGCGGATCTGCATCTTCAAGTAATCGAGCGTAGGGATGGGACCGCGGCTGATGTCGTCGCTCACGCCCCGCCATTCCATGCTGGGCCAGTCGCGGATGACGAGAGCAGGAATCGCGAGCGTCTTCCCGCCCGGACCTTCCAGGCGCAGCAACTGGCGCAGCGTCTGCACGCCGTAGAACAGACCTTGCGCGGTGCGGCCAGCAACCAGCGCGCCAGAGTCGGTCACGCGAATCACGTAGCCTTGTTTGTCTAGATCATGTTTGTCTAGATCATGGTTCCCAAGATCGTCGTCGACTTTTACTCCCTGCGCTTCGAGATAGGAGAGCAAGCCGTGATCGGTCAGGCGGCCAAGCGAGATGTGCCCCGTCGTTTTCGGAGCGGCGGTCGCCAATTCGATGGACAGCTTCCAGCCGGTGCGGTCGTGAATTTCCTTTTGCAGCGTCTCGGCCGCAGTCCGGTCTTCGGAATTGCTGATGAGGATGGTGGTCGAGGGCTTGATCACGATCCTGCCTTCGGCCATGCGGACTTCCTTCGGGGCCGGCAGAATCTTGAGTGCGCGGGCGGCGTCGTTAACCTGGGCGTGAGAAACAAGCGGGAGACAGGCAAGGCAGGCGAAAATCCATTTAATAATCTTCATAACGTGGGTGACTGGTGAGAGTAACAGGTCAGATCAGTCGGCGACAAGCTTCCGGAGCTGGCATTCTCTACGTCCGCGGGATAGACCCTGCGGAGCTTAGCTCTGCTTGGACGGGCGAGGCGCCCGTCCCTCCACAAACTACTTGGCGAACGCCTCTTTATTCACCACATATGGCATCTTCGTGATGTCCCCGCCGTAGTTCCCTTCCAGCACGTCCATCAGTCCCTGCACGCAGCGGCCGGCCATGCCTTTATTGGGATCGGGAGACAGGCGGGTGATGCGCGCGGCGCTGGCGAAGTGCGGCAGGAGCCGGCAGCGGTCGGCGATGGCGGGATCGCGCAGCGGTGAATCGGCGCTCAGAGGCTCTTCTGCGTAAACATCGAGAGCGGCGCCGGCGATCCAATTCTCGCGCAACGCGCGGGCCAGGGCTATCTCGTCCACCACCGGACCACGCGATGTGTTCACGATCATGGCGGTGGGCTTCATCTTGCGCAGCGTGGCTTCGTTGATCAGGTGATAAGTCGGCGTGGCGCTCTCACCCTCGCGCAGCAGGGGAACGTGCAGGCTGATGAAATCCGCGCTGCTCAGCGCTTCATGCAACGTGGTGTAACGAATGGTGGCTCGCTCGCGGCTGATCCCGCGCTGGAAACGCAGATCTTTCACTTCCTGTATGGCCCGGATGTAGTCGTGGTTTTCATAGGCCGGATCAAAGCACAGAATGTTCATGTCGAAGCCGGCGCACTTTTTGATGAAGGCGAGGCCGATGCGCCCGGTGCCGATAACGGCCACAGTTTTTCCGGTGACTTCGTCGCCCAGAAATGGCAGGTAGGGATGCCAGTAGACCCAGCGGTTTTCGCGCGTCAGATGTTCGGCGGGCCAGAGTTTGCGGGCGAGCGCGCCCATCAGGAAGAAAGCGAACTCCGCGGTCGCTTCGGTCAGAACGTCCGCGGTATAAGTGAACGGGACTTTGTACCGGTTGGCATCGGCGCGGTTGATGTTGTCAAAGCCAACGGCGTACTGCGCAACCACTTTGAGCGTGCCTTCTCCGGCAACGAAAACCTCGGCGTCGATCGGATCGCGCAGCGTGGTGATCAAGCCATCCACGCCGGACTTCACCTTTTCGATGATCAAGCTTTTCGGCGGAGCCTCGGGCTGGGGATAGACTTCAAGTTCGTATCCCTTGTGGCGAAGAAGGTTGAGGGCATCTCCAATGTCGCAGGTGGCAAAAACGCGGATTCTATGGCTCATGGGTTCGAACAGTGTATCGCAGGCCAGAATTTGTCGGTGGAGCGCCGGGCGTCCTCGCCCGGCCAGCCATCGTCCGTTCTTTGCCTCTATGCTTCGCTTCTTTCCGGGCGTGGAGCGGCGGAAGCTGCCTGCGCGTGATGACGAACATCGGCTCCCAGAACCCAGAAAATAACGTCCTCGGAAATGTTGGTGGCGTGGTCCGCAACGCGTTCGAGATTGCGCGCCACTAGGAGCGCATCCAGTGCCTGCTGAGTCACTTGCGGCTCTTCGTTCATCTTTCGCACGAGCACGATAAAAGCTTCATCGCGCATCCGGTCGACGACGTGATCCATTTCCAAAACGGCCTGGGCGAGTTCCGCTTTGCCTTCCACGAACGACTCCAGCGCGCGCCGCACCATGGCGCTGACCGCAGTGGCCATGCGAGGGATATCGACGGGCAACTCGACCGCCGGCAATTCAATCAGGTCCATCACACGCTCGGCGATGTTGACCGCCTGATCGCCCACGCGCTCCAGGTCGGCATTGATCTTGGTTACCGCGAGAATGAAGCGCAGATCGACCGCGGCCGGCTGCTGCGTGGCGAGGATGTCGAAGGCCATTTCATCGATCTCGCGCTCGGCGGCGTTGATCAGGCTCTCGTTTTCGAGGACCAGCTGGCAACGAGTGAGATCGCGTTCGGTGTACGCCTGGCAGGCGCGATCCACCGCCAGTTCCGCGAGACCGCCCATGCGGAGCAGTTTCTCCCGCAGGTCCTCCATCTGCTGTTGAAAGCGCGTGCGCATTATGCGAGCCTCATGCCAGTAACCTCGTATCAAAATCTCGTTCCAGGCAAAGTCAGAAGTAAGAAGTCAGATTGCAGAAGTTAAAACCCTCAAACACACGAGGTGGCGGGATTTGACTTCTGCAATCTGACTTCTCACTTCTGACCTCGTTCCTATCCGAATCTGCCGGTGACGTAGTCTTCCGTCCGCTTGTCGGACGGATTGGTGAAGATCTTCTCAGTTTTATCGAACTCTATCATTTTGCCTAGAAGAAAAAATCCGGTGAACTCCGCCACCCGGGCGGCCTGCTGCATATTATGCGTCACAATCACGATCGTGTATTGCTCTTTTAATTGAAAAATCAGCTCTTCGATCTTGCCGGTCGAGATCGGATCGAGCGCCGAGCACGGTTCATCCATAAGCAGAACTTCCGGCTGGACGGCAAGGGCGCGGGCGATGCACAGGCGCTGCTGCTGACCGCCGGAGAGGCTGGCGCCCGATTTTTTGTGAAGCGAGTCTTTCACCTCGTCCCACAGCGCCGCGCTTTGCAAAGATTTCTGAACGATCTCATCCAGTTGTTTGCGGTTGCGAAACCCGTTCAGCTTGAGCCCGGCGGCCACGTTGTCATAGATGGACATGGTCGGGAATGGATTCGCCTTCTGAAACACCATGCCCACGCGGCGGCGCAGCTGGGTCGCCGAGGTTCCGTTATAAACGCTGAGGTCGCCGATGAGTACTTTCCCGTCCACCCGCGCCTCGGGAATGGTTTCGTGCATGCGATTCAGGCAACGAATGAACGTGGATTTCCCGCAACCCGAAGGGCCGATGAGCGCGGTCGCGTGGTTCGCCAGCGCGGTAATGTTGACGTCGAACAAGGCCTGAGTTTTGCCGTAAAACGCATTCAGGTGCTCGACTGTAATTCCGACTCCCATAGCTCCTTAAGCTCCTGCTTATGCTCCCGCTAACGTGCCGTGCCGTACCGCGATGCGAACCGCGGCCACCGCGCCGACAATGAGGATAACCAAAACCAGCGCGCCCGCCCATGCCTGCCTGTGCCATTCATCGAACGGCGAGATGGCATAGGTGAAGATTTGCAGTGACAGGGCTGCGGTCGGCTGGTCCGTCTTCCAATTCCAGTACTGGTTTCCAAATGCGGTGAAGAGCAGCGGCGCGGTTTCTCCGGCAACACGGGCGAAGGCCAGCATGACGCCGGTGATGACTCCAGAGGTGGCCGTACGCAGCGTAATCGAGAGCGTGGTGCGCCAGCGCGAAACGCCCAGGCCGTACGCGGCTTCGCGGATGGCCTGTGGAACCAGGAGCAGCATCTGCTCGGTGGTACGTGCGATGGTCGGAATCATCATGATCGCGAGCGCGACGCCGCCCGCCAGCGCCGAGAAATGTTTCTGGCGCATTACGACCAGCCCATAGGCCACAATGCCGATCACGATGGAGGGGACGCCATTCAGCACATCGGAAACAAAGCGCACGATATCGCCATACCGGTTTCGTCCGTACTCGGAGAGAAAAATACCCGCGCCGATGCCGAGCGGCACGCCGAGCAGGCTGGCGATGGCAAGAATGACCATCGAGCCGACGATGGCGTTCGCCATACCGCCGCCGGGCTCGCCCACCGGCTTCGGAGTCTGGGTCAGGAAGGCAATATTGATCGAACCGATACCCCTATAAACCAGATAGGCAAAGATGGCGAAGAGCGGCAAAAGCACGAGGAGGACGGTCAGCACGGAGATGCCGGTCATCACGTGATCCGTCACCCGCCGCCGCCAGCTGATGGGCGGAATGTTGACCTGCTGAGCTGATACCGCGGCGGAATTGGGGTTCGTATCAGGCATTTTCGTATCAGGCAATGCTTCTCGCCGGTTGGCCTCGAGTAACGCTCCACACCATGAGCCGTGCAAGCGCGTTGACCACAATCGTGACAAAGAACAGCGCCAAGCCAATTTCGATCAACGCTGAAAGATAGAGATCGCCGGTCGCTTCGGTAAATTCGTTGGCCAGCACGCTGGCCATGGTGTATCCGGGAGCAAACAGCGACTTGGCAATTTCCGGACGGTTGCCGATCACCATGGTGACCGCCATGGTTTCGCCCAGCGCGCGGCCCAGGCCCAAGATGATGGCGCCCACGATTCCTGCCCGCGCATTGCGCAGCACCCCCATGCGGATCATCTCCCAGCGCGTTGCTCCCAGCGCCAGCACCGCTTCACGCTGGTGCTGAGGCACCACGATGAGCACTTCGCGCGTGATCGACGAGATGATGGGAATGATCATGATCGCCAGAATCACGCCCGCGGCCAGCATGCCGATGCCGTACGGCGGTCCGCTGAAAAGACCCGTCCAGCCGAGTGTTCTGGCAAGAAACGGCTGCACATATTCGCGCAGTATCGGCACCATGACAAAGATTGCCCAAAGTCCGTAGACCACACTGGGGATGGCGGCCAAAAGTTCGGTGGTGAAAGAAAGAATTCCGCGCAGCCCGATCGGACACATCTCGGTAATGAAGACGGCCACTCCGATGGACAGCGGCACAGCGATGACCAGCGCCAGCAGCGAAGACACGACCGTGCCGTAGATAAACGGCAGAGCGCCATACTGATCCGATACCGGATTCCAGTCCGATTGACCAAAGAACTTCCAGCCAAAAGCGTGCCAGGAGAGCTCGGAGCCTACCACCAGTTGGTAAACGATCAAGCCGAGCAGCGCGACTACCGCCAAGCCGCAAAGGCGCATCGCCCAGCCAAAAGCAACGTCGGGGACTTCGCTGACTTTCCCTTGCAACAGTGGCGTCGTTCTGGCTTCGATTTTCAGGGCGGCCTTCGACCCCGGCTCCGGTTCGGGAGCGTTGAAACGCGGCCGGGGCAGGGCTTGATTGGACATTCCCTTCGAGGCTAGCAGAGGGTTGTTACAAATCGGTTAAAAAGCGGCCTAAATCTCTGTTGCCGACTGACAGGCTGCGAGCCACGAGCTACGAGCTACGAGCTACGAACTGCGGGCGACCGGTAAGGTTTGCTCCAAGCTCATAGCCCAAAGCTCGCGGCTGCCCTTGCGCGACGCGGCACGGTTGTGAGAATACTGATCATTAACTTTCGGTCGTCACCCCTATGCCCACTTTTGCCGCCATCGACATCGGATCGAATTCAGTTCGTCTGAAAATTTCGCGCCTGCACGCTGGTCGGCTGAAAGAAGTCCATGAAGACCGCGAAGTCACTCGATTGGGTGACGGCGTCTTCAGTGGCGGACTGCTCTCGCCGGAGGCGATGTCGGAAACGGTGCGCGTATTGCGGCGCTTCAATCGCGCCGTGCAGGAATGCGGCACAGATTCGGTGAAGGTGGTAGCCACGGCGGCGCTGCGCGATGCCTGCAATTCACGCACCTTTCTGGAGTGGATACGCTCGACCACGGGCTGGACAATCGAAATCATTTCGGGATTGGAAGAAGCCCGCCTCATTCACCTGGGCATGGTCTCCGCCGGCCGCCTGGGCGCGCACAGCGTTCTGCTGGTGGACCTGGGCGGCGGCAGCTGCGAGCTCACGCTTTCGCGCGAAGGACAAATCCGCGATACGGTGAGCTTGCCGCTCGGGGCCGTGCGCCTGACCGGCGAATTCCTGCAGCACGATCCGCCGCGCAAGAGCGAACTGAAGCGGCTCCAGGGATTTGTGGCGCGGGAGATTACGCGCATTCAAGATCGCATCAAGTCCGCGCGCGTGGGCGCAGTGATCGCCACCTCCGGCACAGCCGCGGCGCTGGTGGCCATGGCCAGCCACCTGGCGCGCCCCAGAAAGCGCCGCCCGGCGACTTACGCTACCCGCGAGATGATGCGCCGCATTGCCAACCAGATCACGCGCCAAACATTGGAGCAGCGGCGGAAAGTGCCCGGAATCGGTCCGCGCCGCGCGGAAATCATTTGTGCCGGCGCGGTGGTGTACGCGGAATTACTGGAGCGCTGCCATCTCGCCGGTTTTCGCTACTCCGCGCTGGGGCTGCGCGATGGCATCCTGGCCCAGATGGCGGCGGAATACGATCGCAGCACGCGATCGGGCCGGGCGGTCGAATCGGAACGGTGGGAGTCAATCAAGCGTGCCGTCGAACATTACCGGGTCGATCTGCATCATGCTTTACACGTGCGCGACGCAGCCTTGCTGCTATTTTCCTCGTTGAAATCGGTGCACCAGCTTCCCGTGGAGTATCGCGAATGGCTTTCGGCCGCGGCCATGCTGTACGAGGTAGGTGACTACGTGAACCGCAACGGCCACCACCGGCACACTTACTACATCATCGCGAACTCGGAGATCTTGGGATACACCCCACAACAGCGGCGGATCATTGGTTCGATCGCGCGCTACCTGGGAAAGTCGCGTCCCACGCCGGGAGACGGCCCGATGAGTACCTTGAGCCCCGAAGAGCAGGAAAATGTGGAGAAAGCGTCAGTACTGCTCCGCATCGCGCGCGCTTTGAATATGGGGAGGAGCCAATCCGTGGGGAGCGTTGCCGTCTCGGCGCGCAACGGCAAAGTCTCCATGAAACTGACTCGGCGCGGAAAGGCAAGCGTGGATCTCGAAGTATGGGCGATTGAGAAGGACCGGGACTACTTCCGCGAAGTCTTTGGGCGCGAACTCTCCGTGGCTGCGGTGTGAAGTGTGCGCAGGATGCGGGGCGTGATGCACCAGCTCAGGGACCCAGCATTGCGCCGCATTTCGACTTTGGCCACGGCCCCTTTCTTCAGTTCAACCACGGCTTCGCATCCACTGTCGCTGATCACGCGTCCGAGAAATTCGCGCAGGTTCGGGTTGTGCCCCACCAGCAGCATGGAATCCTGACGGGCGTACTTTTCCAGCATCTTCTGAAAATCCGAGAAGCTCGCCTCCGGACGCAGCGCGTTCTCGGTCACCAGCTTGCCTTCGTGCCCCATTTCGTTGCCCACCAGGGCCGCGGTTTGCGTCGATCTTTTCAGCGGGCTGGACACAATGATTTCCACCTGCACGCCCAGCGCGGCCAGGGCGCGGCCGATGTATCCGCATTGCTCGATGCCGTCTTTATCGAGGCCGCGTTTTTCGTCCTTCTTCGCGGTAGTCAACTGTTGCCCGGCACTGGCGTGGCGCAAAAAATAGAGAAACATTTCGGAGTAATTACTCCTTTCGGATTAAAGCTCGTCCAATCGATGCCCGTCCAATGAAAGATCGAGAGGCGCGCCGCGGCGCAGCCACGGGAATCTCATCGAGCGTCTTGGTGCCTTCCGCTAGTCCAATAAGAAAATCCTGGGCGCTGAAGGCGGCAGCGCCTCGAGGCGGCCTCTTGCTGCGTCCCCGCGGCGATTGCCAGGGGCGCAGGTAGCGGCCATCCTTTTGCAGGAATCTTGATTTCACATTGTCGGCAAGCAACGCCGCCAGAATCTCGTGCACTACGCGATCGCGCAGCAATGGGTTCTTCAGCGGGAACAGGACTTCCACGCGTTCGTGCAGATTGCGCGGCATCCAATCGGCGCTGCCCAGGTAGACTTCAGGCTCGCCGCCGTTCTCGAAGTAAAAGATGCGGCTGTGCTCGAGGAACCGGCCCACAATACTGCGCACGCGGATGCGGTCGCTGATGCCGCGAATCCCCGGCCGCAGCGAGCAGATGCCGCGCACGAGCAGTTCAATGTCCACTCCTGCCTGCGAAGCCCGGTAGAGAGCCTGGACAATATCTTTGTCGACCAGGGAGTTGACCTTGACGATCATGCGCGCCGGACGCCCTTCGCGCGCATGATCGGCCTCCCGCTCAATCAGGCGCATACACTTCTCGGCCAAATCCAGAGGCGCCACCAGCAGCGGCCCGTAGCTGGGGTGCTCCGCGTAGGCAGTCAGAAAACTGAAAACATCGTGAACCGCGCTGGTAATCTCCGGGTCGGCCGTGAGCAGGCTGAGATCGGTATAGATGCGGGCCGTGGTCGCGTTGTAGTTGCCGGTGCCCAGGTGAGCGTATTGCCGGGCGACGCCATCGGGATCGCGCCGCACCAGCAGAGAAAGCTTGCAGTGCGTCTTCAGGCCCACCAGCCCGTGGAAGACCTGCACCCCGGCATCTTCCAGATCGCGCGCCCAGCGAATGTTCGACGCTTCATCGAAACGCGCTTTCAGTTCCACGACAGCGGTGACTTCCTTGTGGGCCGCGGCCGCCATCAGAGCCGGAACAATCGACGAATGCTCGCTCGTCCGGTAAAGCGTCTGCTTGATGGAAAGCACGCGCTCGTCTTCCGCGGCCGACTGAATGAAAGATAAGACTGAATCGTAAGAATCGTAGGGATGGTGCAGCAGAATGTCGTGGCGCCGCAACTCTTCGAACAGATCGTGAGACTTCGCGGTCAGGCGCAGCTCCCGCGGCACGTAGGTGTGAAACTTCAAATCCGGCCGCGCCGCTGCGTCGTAAATATTGAAGAGCCGCGAAAGATTCACCGGGCCGTTAACCGGGAAAATCTGCCAGTGATCAAGTTCGAACACCGTGCCCAGCCGCTCGATGATCTCGGGGTCGGCCTCGGACTCGATCTCCATCCGCACCGCGTCTCCCTTGCGGCGGTTGTGCAATTCCGCGCGCACCGATTCCAGCAGATTGCGCGATTCTTCTTCCTGCAGGTAAAGGTTGCTGTTGCGCGTGACGCGGAAGGCGGCGGAAGAAACGATGTCGTAGCCCTTATACATCCGCACCGCGTGGTGGACGACCAGGTCGGCAAGAAAAATGAAATCGATCGTCCCCTGGGACGGCAACCGGACCAGCCGCGGCAACGCGCGCGGCACGGTGACGACTCCGGTATAGGTGAGCGAGGAGCGGCGGCGACGCCGCAGCAACAGCGCCACGCACAGCGCCTTGTTGATCACGCGAGGAAATGGATGTGCCGGGTCCACCGTGACCGGAGTAAGCAGCGGGTCGAGCTCCCGTTCGCAATAGTCGTCCACGAAGGCCAATGCCGCGTCATTCAGTTCGTCGATGCCGAGGACGCGAATGCCCTGCTCCGCCAATTCCGGCCGCAGGCGCTCGTTCCAGCATGAATATTGTTCTTCGACGAAATCGCGGGTCGCGTCTTTGATAAGATCCCGTTCCTCCACCATAGTGAGCCCGTCGGGCGTAGTGGAGTTGTGACCGTCTTCGAGTTGCTGCAACAGGCCGCCGACCCGGACCTCAAAGAATTCGTCCAGATTGCTGGCGGAGATGGCCAGAAATTTAACGCGTTCCAGCAGCGGATTGCGGAGATCCCCGGCTTCTTCGAGCACGCGCCAATTAAATTTCAGCCACGATGCTTCGCGGTTCAGAAGAGGGGCACGATTGCTCAGAGTTTGCCGAACCATATGGTCAAGGTGGAAAGTCGATTGCTACTCGGGAGGTAACTTGGCGCGGCGACCGACCCAAAATAGTATACCAATCTGGGCTCGGCCTTCGAGCTACGAGCAAACGGATGGGGCCTGCGCCGCCCTTGGCTCGTACTCGAGCTGACAGGAAAAGGGCGCCGGTGTGCCGTCGGCGCCCTATGGCAAGGCCTCAAACCGCACGCAGAGTGCGATTATAAATTCCGTTCCCCGCCAGGAGAAATCCACATTTTCAAAGCGCTCTAGTGAATCTGCTTGATTGCCGCCTTTACCTTCCCTACTACGTTCGGCGGCAGCGGAGCATAGCTGAGTTGGCTCGTCATCTTTTGGCCGTCGTTGAGCATCCATTCCAGAAAATCGGCGATGATCTTCCCCTTCTTTGGATCCTTGGCCTGCTCCGGAACCAAAAGCCAGGTAAAGCTCGAAATCGGATACGCCGTCTTGCCCGGCGCGTTCGTTATGGACACGCGAAAATCTGCAGGCATTTTTGGCGATGAGGCTGCTGCTTCGGTCACGCTATCCAGCGATGCCTTCACAAAGTTGCCGGCGGCGTTCTTGACCGATCCGTAAGTAATTTTGTTTTCCACCGCATAGATCAGTTCGACGTACCCGATCGACCCTTGCAATTGTCGGATCTGTCCGGCAACGCCTTCGTTGCCCTTTCCGCCTAAGCCGACTGGCCATTTCACCGACGTTCCCTTCCCAACCGATGCTTCCCACTCCTTGCTGACCTTGGTGAGATAGTCGGTGAAGATGTAGGTGGTGCCGCTGCCGTCCGAACGGTGAACGACGATAATCGACTGATTCGGCAAACTAACGCCGGGGTTGACTTTAGCGATGGCCGGATCGTTCCAGTTCTGAATCTTCCCGAGAAAAATCCCGGCCAGAGCTTCGGGAGTAAACTTGATCTCGCCGCTCACACCGGGAATGTTGTACGCAGGGACGTCAGCGCCTAACACCGTGGGAATGTGCAGGATTTTCGTCTTGGCCTCCTTCAATTGTTCGTCCGACATCGGACCGTCGCTGGCGCCGAAATCGACGGTGCCGTTCAGAACCTGGCGAATGCCGCCGCCACTGCCGATCGACTGGTAGTTGATCTGCACATCCGGGTGCAGCTTGTTGTAATCGCTGAACCACTTGGAATACATCGGATACGGGAACGTCGCCCCCGCTCCGTTCAGTTGCGTCTGCCCCATAACCGGCAGCGCCAGCGCGAGACCTGCCAACAACACCGCGATGCGATTTATCACTAGACGAGTCCTCCTCTTGCTTATTTTAAGTGTGTAATTTTTGTTTTATCGGCGAAATATTAAAGCCAGGTTACAACGGGGTGAATTTCTGATGAACCCACTTTGCTTTCCAAGTACTTAGCGGCTGGCATTCTGGTCGAGTCGCGCCAGTTCCCGGCCAAAAAGAGCATTGTCGGGGAAGTCTCGTTGCAGCGCCAGCAGAAGCTCACGGGCGCGCGGCAAATCTCTCTCACGGACGTAGGCGATAGCCAGCAAGATGCGCGCGAATGGGGCGAGCAGATGGCCTTTTACCGCGGTCGTCTGTAGTTCGGCAATGCCACCGGCCTTATCTCCCGCGACGCCCCCAAGGCGCAGCATCCAGCGCATCGGAGCGGCCATCGATCCCACAATGTAACGGCTGACGCCACCGGCGAGGTGAGCGTCGTAGCAATCAGGATCGGTCGCGAGCAGTTGTGCGGCCCAGGCCGTGGCCTCCTTGGTGTAATGCAGCGACGCCAAATTGCGTTTTTCGATGAGCGCGGCAAAGTCGGAGCGCAACCCGTTGGCAAGCGTCATCGCCAACAGCGCATCGCGGTCCCGAGCGTCGCGGCTCAGCCTGGACTTAGCCAGATCCTCAGTACGGCTGAGTTGCTGCTCGAAACGTGCGCGTTGTCCCGCGTCGGCTTCATACTTCTTGCGCGCGGCGAAGATCGAGTCGTCTTCATAGAACTGCGCTTCCAGCACGCCGAGGCGGCTGAATTCGGAAAACAAGATGCCCGCCGCCTCGCTTGCCGGCCCCATCGGA
>Ga0224555_1002711_pt1 | contig 19984 bp, 11 predicted proteins | sample 714S23034metaG_FD_180687 | JGI IMG/M metagenome (GOLD analysis project Ga0224555, IMG submission 180687) | Peat soil microbial communities from Stordalen Mire, Sweden - 717 S2 30-34 | ecosystem: Environmental > Terrestrial > Soil > Wetlands > Peat | place: Sweden: Norrbotten County, Stordalen...
GGCAATACCGCAACACCGAGCAAGCCATCAGCAATATTCGCCTGCTCGCCCCTTCCGGAGAGCGTGTCTCGCTGGCGCAACTGTGCAAGATGGAGATCAAGGATGGGGCCTACGACATCTACCGTGAGGGCAACACCCGGTATATCGCGATCACCTTCAATGTCAGAGGCAGGGACCTGGGGACCACGGCCGAAGATTCCATCAAACAGATCAACGACAAGGTGAAGATGCCGCGCGGCTATACATTGGGTTGGTCGGGTGAATATGAGAGTGAAAAGCGTGCCGAGGCGCGCTTGGCTCTCATTGTTCCGATCACGGTTCTCATCATCTTCATCATCCTCTTCACCATGTTCCGTTCCTACAAGTGGTCGTTGCTGATTCTGCTGAATGTCGGCATGGCCCGCATCGGAGGTCTGCTCGCCCTGCTGGTCACCGGAACGTACCTCAGCGTTTCCTCCGGCATCGGCATGTTGGCACTCTTCGGTGTCTCGGTGCAGACCGGGGTCATTATGGTGGAATACATCAACCAGCTTCGCGCGAGAGGCATGAATATTGTCGATTCTGCTGTAGAGGGCGCAGTCCTGCGGCTTCGCCCGATCATGATGACCATGCTGGTGGCAACGCTTGGCCTGCTGCCGGCAGCGTTGTCGCACGATATCGGATCGGACTCGCAGCGGCCATTCGCGATCGTCATTGTAGGCGGCCTGATCTCCGATCTGTTGCTCAGCATATTCTTGTTGCCCACATTCTATGTATGGATTGCAAGGGATGACGACGATCTCCCGAAGACGGAGGTGGTGCATGAATAATTTGAAAGCAGTTTTCTCCCGCAGCATCGGTCAGATGTTCTTCGCGGCTCTTCTTCTGCTCGGCTCCGCAGGCGCGTACGCGCAGCAAGCACTCACCTGGGACCAGGTGAAAACGAAGTTTGAAGCTGCGAACCCCGCGCTACAGGCGGACCAGAGCAACGTGGATGAGTTGAAGGCTGAGGAGATCACCGCGTTTCTTCGCCCCAATCCGGAGTTCACATTGAGTTCGGACGGAACGCAGCTCGTCCCTCACGAGGGTTACTGGCGTCCCACTTCGGGTACGCAGGTGCAGCCCAACTTCAGCTATCTGCACGAGCGCGACCACAAGCGCGAGCTGCGCCTGGAGACGGCGAAGGAGTCTACGCGCATCGGCGGCACGCTGCACGAGGACCTGGAGCGCAACCTGCTCTTCAGCCTGCACTCCGCCTTCGTGCAGACGCTGGAGGCCAAGGCAGTACTGGAGCTGGCGCGCGCCGACCTGGAGTATTACGACAAGATCATCTCCATCAGCCAGGACCGCTTCAAGGCCGGCGATCTGGCGCAGATCGATCTGGACCGCATTGAACTATTGCGCGTGCAGTATGAGTCGGAGATTGAGACGGCGGTCGTCAACCTGCGCACGCAGAAGATCCAGTTGCTGCAACTGCTGGACGACCGCACGCCGGTCGATCAGTTTGATGTAACCGGGCCGTTTGATTTCTCCACCGATTTGAAGCCGCTCGACAACTTTCACCAGATAGCGCTCGATTCGCGTCCCGACCTGAGCGCTGCAATCCAGGGAATCGAGCAGGCCAGGACGAACCACAAGCTGGCAATTGCAAACGGCTCGACCGATCCAACCTTCGGCGCGTGGTACACCTACAACCCATCGTTCTACAATCCCTACGCCCAGCAGACGCTCGGTCTCAGCGTGAACATTCCGCTGCGCATCTTCGACCGCAACCAGGGCGAGAAAAAGCGCACACTGATCGACATCGACCGCAGTCAGCAGTTCACCGAGCAGACGCGGGCGCAGGTCTTCAGCGACGTGGACTCGGCGTACGAGCAGGTGCGCAGCAGCATCGCACTGCTGGTTCCGTATCGCGACAAGTACAAGGATCAGGCAACGCGGGTGCGCGATACGGTCACGTTCTCCTACCAGCATGGCGGTGCGTCTCTGATGGATTTCCTCAACGCCCAAAGCGATTATCGTGTAGTGCAGCTCGCCTACCTGCAGTTGATTGGCTCCTACCTGACGGCCGCGAGCCAACTCAATCTCGCCGTGGGGCGCGAGGTCATCCCCTAGGAGTCGAGCAGGTTCTGCATTGAGTTCGTTCTCTGACGATGAACAACGGCATGACTTGATACCAAACATCGAGGTCGGAACCATGAATAAAGAAGAAGTTCGAGTACGCATAGAAGATATCGGCATTATGCCCGCTGTCCGTGTCTGGTCTGCAGAGCTGGCGCTGTTTGCCGCGGAGACAGTGTATGAAGCGGGAATCCCGGTGGTCGAGATCACAGCAACTGTGCCCAACGCGGTCGAGGTGATTGCGCAGTTGACGCAAAATTACCCGAACTTCGTGGTTGGAGCTGGAACCGTGCTCGATACGGAGACGGCACGACGCTGCGTGGATGCCGGCGCCCGGTTTCTGACCAGCCCCGGTCTGGTCCCGGAGGTCCTGGAGTTCGCGATCAAGAGCGATCTGGTTGCCATCCCAGGCGCACTGACGCCCAGTGAAGTGATTGCGGCGTGGAAGGCAGGGGCCGACTTCGTGAAGATATATCCCTGCGCGCAAGTCGGTGGAGACCAGTACATCCGCGCCCTGAAGGTGCCATTGCCGCAGGTGCGTATGATCGCGTCCGGGGGAGTCAATCAACTGACCGCGGCCAACTTTATCTTCGCTGGCGCGGCATCCCTCGGCATCGGATCGGAGCTGATGCCGCGTCAGGCGCTCAAGATGCGCCAGGACCAGTGGATTCGCGAACTGGCGCGCAGATTTCTGGAGGCAGTTCGCAGTGCACGCATCCATCTATCAGAGATCGATTGAGATTGAGGAGGCACGGAATGACGAACCTCGTGCCAGACCATTCGCGAATCCTGTCCCTCGCCAAAATTCCATCCGGGAGTAGTTTTGCATAAATGTAGATCATAGAACTGGTGAGTGCATCGACAGTTTCCCAACGGGGAACCTCACGGCAGAGGTTGGGGACGTGGAAGAAGATCTTTAGGAACTTGTTGAAAAACGATTACACGAGGTTGAAAGGGCACTTTGGTTCAGATTAACTTCGCACAGAAATTGCCTACAACGCGCCAATCTGGCATCGGGATACATTGCCGGTCACTCATTTTTGCTCTGGGGTAAGTGCCCACATGAGTTATTCAACAAGTTCTTAGCGAAGCAAATCAAGTCTGCAGACACTACGGCCCGCTAGGGACAGATGAATTCCGTTCCACGAGTCGCTGAATAGGATTCAGTCGGCCAGGATGTAGCGATAATGCAGACCGCCGATCCTCGGCATGGATAGGACTCGACGGCCTTTATTTGCGAGCGACAGGTGATAGAGACAGGGCCTGAGCCACAAGAGAATGGCGCAGGCCCCGATCAAATTCCTGTAACAATTTCAATCATAATGACTAAGGCCAATAGGTTATATTGGGGCCGCCACCGCCGTTGCCCCAGTAGTAGTTGTAGCTGGAGCTGTCTGGCCATTTATTGTTGTCGTATTGGGGATTGGGGTTGTAGTTCCCATATCCGTCGCAATGCGGATCGTTCCTGCTGTTGGGGTTGTAGATGACCAGGACACCGTTCACGAAATTGAGTGTGTAGTTGCCGTTCTTTGCCGCGAGGCTGCCCGGAGCGATGGTGATGGCGTAGATGCCCGCCGGACTGCTGTTGATTGCAGTAGTGGAGCAGCAGGCCGGCGCGCCGGTGGTCGCGCTGATCTGGCTGTCCCCGTTGACGAAGCCGTTGATGGTGTAGCCGAAGGCCGGATTAGGCTGGTTAATCTGGCGGCTGTAGGAGTTGGCGACCACGTTCAACCTGGCCGGGGTTACGGTCAGCGTGCCGTTGACGAAGACCAGGGTATAGTTGCTGGCGTAGTTCCGCTGCAATGTCAGGCTGCCCTGGGTAATCGTGGTCGGGTAGCTTCCCACGTTGCTCGCGCTGGTCGCCGTGGTCGTGCAGGCCGGCTGCGTGGTCAGGCTGGATGCGCTATCGCCGAAGATGAAACCGCTATAGCTGGGCGCAATCGTTGGCAATGTGCTGCCGTAGGTTGTCGTCGGGCTGCCGGATGTAATGGTGAGAGCAATCGGCACGACCGTGAGGCTCACGGTTGCCGTTGCCGTGGTGTAGTCCGTCCCATCCGTCGGCGTGAACGTCACCGACAGCAGATGCGATCCCGCCGTCAACACACTCCCCGCCGCCGGGTTATAGGAGAAGGTGCCAGCCACGGAGGCCGTTGCATTGAGCTGCGTCCCGCTCAGATGCGTTCCATAGGAGATCGCGACAGGGTTTGACCAACTGATCGTTGGTGTCGCCTGGTTCACCGTTAGCGTCACAGTCGAGGTTGCCGAGGTGTAATCCGTCGCATCGGTTGGCGTGAAGGTTACCGACAACAGATGTGATCCGGCAGTCAACACACCGCGAGCCGGGCTATAGCTGAACGTTCCGGCCACCGTCGAGCTTGCATCCAACTGCGTTCCGCTCAGCGCCGCGCCATACGTGATCGCAGCCGGTGTCGCCCATGTAATCGCCGGTGTCGCCTGGTTGACGAGCAACGTGACCGAAGCGCTGCCGTTCTTGTAATCCGTTGTATCGGTCGGCGTGAACGTCGCGGCCAGTGTTTGCGTCGCTGCACCGAGTACCGTCCCTGCCGCAGGACTATAGCTAAAGCTGCCCGCGATGGTTGAGCTCGCATTGAGTTGGGCCACGCTGAGCGCAATTCCGTATGTGATTGCCGCAGGCGTGTTCCAGATGATCGTCGAGCTGGTTGCAGCCTGGGTGATGGTGCCCGGGCCGATTGCTACGGCTGGGAGGATGTAATTCGACAGCAGCCCGGAGACCGCGCTGAAGTTTGCCGACGACAGGGCCGCGGTAACTCCCTCCGATCCTGCAGTCGCCGATGCATAGACGCCCGAGGGCTGCGTCACCGTGATGGCATCGGAACCCACCAGAGGCGAGAGTTGGTAGTTGGACGAACCGAGCGTGGCGCCCGCGGTGCTGTCGTATGTCTTCGTCGTCGTCCGCGTTGATGGTCGCACTGGTGGCCACGCAACCATCGCCGATCAAGTCCGTAGAACCGCTGCAAGAACCCGGAGAGGTCCCACCGCTGCCCGGTACGATCTTGACAATGGAACCGGCAACCTGGATCGCCGCATAGATGTTGCCGGAGGAATCGATCGCAAGGGCGAAGATGTTGTCGCTGCTCGTACTCACCCCGAGCGTCGTGATATTAACCGTGGTATACGAGCCGTTGCTGTAAGTGGACTTTAAGATTCCGGCGTCGGAGTCGGTCCCGCTACAGACATTTCCGGCAGCATCGCTTACGGTTGTGCAGCTTTGGTCGACAACAAGGAAACCTGCATTGCCAGTTGTGCGAACAATACAAATAACTTATGGGGACCATGCAGGACGTGCAGGTTTTTTACAATGGGGACAATTACAGTTTCAGGTTATGCGTCAATTCCCGGTGCCAGGATCATCATATGCGCGCACCCAGTTCCACGTTATACTGTCTGATCATACGCAAGTTATTGATGCGCTGAGAGGTGGCGTTTCACCTTTTGCGTAAATCCACACATTCATTGCGGTCTCATCGCAGGAGTGGGCAGACAAACCGATTCACTGAAAGGAACAAGATGAACGAACTATTGGAAGCGCCAGAACAGATGGCGCGCGCCCGCTCCGCAGAGCCCGAGATCTACCCCTCCGGAGACTGTTGGCGCTTCCGCTGGGCCGGCCAGGACCACGGCTCCTTCGACTCCGAGCAGGACGCCAAGAACGCCGCCCACCGCTGCAAGAAGCAGACCACCATGCACCTCGCCGCCGCCGCCCTCAACCGCCACTAAGTCAAGTTCGCCCGAGCTGCGCGCTTTACACCGCCACCGTAAATGTGTCCTCGCTACGGGTTACCGCGCGGTACAGCGTGTCGCGCTCGAAGGGCACGCGTCCGGCCTCGGTAATCAGCCGCACTAAATCCGCGCGCCGCATCCCCTGCGGAGTGGTCGCGCCCGCATCGTGGTAGATCTTCTCCTCGATCACCGTGCCGTCGATGTCGTCGGCGCCGAAGCGCAGCGAGATCTGCGCCATCTGCGGCGACACCATCTGCCAGTAGCTCTTGATGTGCGCGAAGTTGTCCAGCAGCAGCCGCCCCACCGCAATCTGTTTCAGGTCCATCATCCCCGTCGTCTTGGCAATGTGCGCCAGCGCCGTGTTGTCGGGATGGAACGCCAGCGGAATAAATGTCTGGAAGCCGCCGGTCTCGTCCTGCAACTCGCGCAGGCGAAGCATGTGATCGACGCGGTCCTCGTCGTTCTCGATGTGGCCGTAGAGCATTGTCGCGTTCGAGCGCAGCCCGATCCGGTGCGCCGCGCGCGCCGTCTCCAGCCACTCCCCGCCGTCGATCTTGTGGTCGCAGATGATGTGCCGCACGCGGTCGGCAAAGATCTCGGCCCCACCCCCCGGCAGCGAATCCACGCCCGCAGCCTTCAGCCGCAGCAGCGTCTCCTCGATCGTCATCTTGTACAACTTCGCGAAGAACGCCACCTCGACCATGGTGAACGCCTTCACATGCACCTTGGGGAAGCGCGCCTTCAGCCCGCGCACCAGCTCCTCGAAGTACTCGAAGGGCAGATCGGGATGCAGCCCGCCCACAATGTGGAACTCCGTGACCGCCTCGGTGAGACCGGAGCCCGCCGTCGCCCACGCCTCCTCCAGCGCCATGGTGTAGGTGCCGGCCGCGCCCTTCTTGCGCCCAAACGCGCACAGCCGGCAGCTCGCCACGCACACATTCGTGGGATTGATGTGCCGGTTCACGTTGAAGTAGGCGATGTCGCCGTGCATCCGCTCGCGCACGGCGTTGGCCATCCATCCCACGGCCAGAATGTCCGGGCTGCGATAGAGCGCCACGCCGTCGTCGAAGCCGAGCCGCTCGCCCGCCTCCACCCTGGCCGCAATCGCGCGCAGCCGCGGGTCGCTGGTCTCGAAGCCGTGCCTCGGCCTCTGCTGCGCGCCTGCCGTCGGCGTCTCCGCTGCTGAATAAAGTGAACTCATCCTGCCCCCATTCTAATCGCACACACCCGCTGCCCCCGCATCTGCCGGGGAAGAGTTGCAACCCAACATCCGGGCAAGTATTGTTGCAACATCCGCATGAGCAAGCCGCTGAGCATTCTTCTTGCACTCGTCTCCCTTGCCGCCGCTTCGTTACCGGCGCAGATCACGCAGGCCGACCGGGTCACCGTCCAGCCTGAGTCGACCGCCTCGGTGCGGCTTGCCGGCCATCTCCCGCGCTGGGCCAATCCCGCCGCCGACGCTGGCCCGGTGGCCGCGGAGACCAGCCTCCATCTCACCTTTGTCCTCTCACGCGCGCCCCAGCTTCAGGCCGCCTTCACGCAACTGCTCGCCGACCAGCAGGACCCCGCCTCCCCCCGCTACCACCAGTGGCTCACCCCTCAGCAGGTGGGCGAGCTCTACGGCCCCACCCAGCACGACATCGACGCCCTCAGCGCATGGCTCACCAGTCGCGGTCTCGCCCCATCGGAAGTCTCGCCCAGCCGCATCTTCCTCACTGTCAACGGCACCGCGTCGGCAGTCTCCGCCGCGCTCTCCACCAGCTTCCATTCCTTCACCTTCAACGGCGAACCGCGCCTCTCCACCACCGAGGACCCCGCGCTGCCGGCAGCCTTCGCCGCCATCGTGCAGTCGATCGACGGCCTCTCCGACACTCCCATCCAGCCCATGGGCCACGGCCAGGCAGTCTCCGCATCGTCTTCCGTCGCCGGGCCGCGGTACACAAACGGCTCCAACCACTACGTCACCCCCGGCGACTTCGCTACCATCTTCGACCTCAACGCCGCAACCAACTCCGGCTTCACCGGCGCCGGCCAGAAGGTCGCCATCATCGGGCGTTCGCGCGTCGTCGCCACAGACATCACCGAGTTTGAGGCCAACACCGGCCTTGCCGCCAATCTCCCCAACACCATCGTTCCCGGCGCAGGCCCCGATCCCGGCTACGCGGGCGGCGGCGACGAGAGCGAAGCGACCATGGACGTCCAGCGCGTGCTGGGCACCGCGCCCTCCGCGCAGGCCGACCTCGTCATTCTGCCCAACAGCGGCGGAGGCATCTTCGCCGCCGCGCAGTACGAGGTCAACACACTCAACGATCCCATCATGAACATCAGCTTCGGCAGTTGCGAGGCCAGCGCCGGCTCCGCCAACGTCAAGAGCTGGGACTCCCTCTTCTCCCAGGCCGCCTCCGAGGGCATCTCCGTCCTGGTCTGCTCCATGGACTCCGGCGCCGCAACCTGCGACACCGGCTTCGCCACCGCACCCGCCTCCCAGCAACTGAGCATCAACTCCATCTGCGCCAGCTCCTTCGCCACATGCGCGGGCGGCACCGAGTTCGCCGACACCGCCAATCCCTCCCTCTACTGGTCGTCCTCCAACAGCTCTAGCCGCGTCTCCGCGCTCGGCTACATCCCCGAAGGCGCATGGAACGAGCCCGGTTCGTCGGGAAACTATGTCGTCGCCGCCGGTGGCGGCGGAGCCAGTCTTTATATTCCCAAGCCCTCCTGGCAGACTGGCGTCGGAGTCCCCGCCGACGGCGCGCGCGACGTCCCGGACATCAGCTATCCCTCCGCAGAGCATGACCCCTACTACGGCTGCTACGCCGGCAACGGCGGCAACTGCGCCAGTAATCAGTTTGAGTATTTCTACGGCACATCCAACGCCGCGCCCGCGATGGCCGACGTCGCCGCTCTGCTCAATCAGCGCTCCGGCTCGCGCCAGGGCAACCTCAATCCAATCCTCTATCGCCTCGCGGCCAAAACCGCCAACAACGTCTTCCACGACACCACCCTCGCCAGTAGCGGCGTCAGCGGCTGCACCGCCTCCATCCCCAGCATGTGTAACAACAGCACGCCCTCACCTACCGCGCTCACCGGAGGCCTCGCCGGCTATCTCCTCACCACGGGTTACGACCTGGTCACCGGATGGGGCTCCATTGATGTCAACAACCTGCTGAACGCAGTCAGCCCCGGCTTCTCCATCGCCGCTACGCCGTCTGCTCTGAGCCTCAGCGCCGGTGCCGCAACCGGCAACTCTGCCACGCTCACCTACACCTCGCTGGGCGGATTCTCCGGCGTCATCACCCAGGGCTGCACCGTCACCTACACCGGCAGCGGCACGCCCATCCATCTCCCCACCTGCTCCTTCACAGCCGCCACCGTCACCCTGCCCGCGAACGGTGCCGTCACCGGGACCATCACCATCGCCACCACCGCTCCCGGCGGCGCGGGTGGAAGCGCTTCGGCGATGATTGGCGGCACGTTCTCGCGCGCACTCTCCTTGCGCAACCCCGCCGAAGCGCGCAACTCCCCGGCGCGCACTGCGCTGCCCGCCATCGCCCTCGGCGCGCTCCTGCTCGGCCTGCTGCCCGTCCGCCGCCGCCGTCTCAGCCTCCTGCGCTCGCTGGCGATGGCCTGTGCAATCGCCATTGCCGCAGCCTCCCTCTCCGGCTGTGGAGGCGGTTCCAGCTCCACATCCACCTCGACCGGCCCCACATCTCCCGGCTCCACCTCCGGCTCCTACACCATCTCGCTCACCAGCATCAGTGGAACCACCACGGCCACGCCCGCCGCATCCATCTCGCTCACCATCCAGTAATCTGCTGCTCCTGTGCGCCGGACCGCTTCACCCTCGCCGGCCAGTCCCGCCTCAGTGCGTGTCCAGCTCCGCCGAATCCACCATCCGAGGCTGCACCACGATGCCGTCGAACAGCGTCGCACCCACCAGGTAGTCGCCCACCGGACGCACAAATCGCAGGTTCCAGCCCGTGTCCCACCAGCTCACCTGCATCGACGGGATCGCCACCGCGAAGGCCACCGTCGCCGGCCCGTTGGAGGTCACCAGCATCCGGTTGGCCGACTCATCATAGAAGATGCTGTTGCCGTCGCGCAGGAACATTCCCTTCACCGTCTGCCAGCTCGTGCCCCGGTTCGCCGAATAGTAGATGCCGTCCCGGTCCGCGACCCACAGCTCCCCCTCGCCGTCCACCGCCAGCGCCGATAGCTGTCGCCCCCGGCTGGGCATAGCCGCCGCGTGCCACGTCTTGCCGCCATCCGCCGACATCTCCAGCGCATTCAGGCTGGCCACCGCCACCACCGCCTTCGCCGCCGCCACAAAGCGCCACTCGTCGTTCGGGACTGAAGCCACCTGCACCCAGCTCACTCCGCTCGTCACGCTGCGCAACAGCCCCTGCGAGGTCGCCGCAAAGAGGGTCTCGCCGGTCATCGCAAAGCCATAGACGCTCGCGTCGAATCGCTTGCCCGCGGTCGCCGCAACCGCGGCCCGCGCCAGAGCCTGCTCCTTCGCCGCCTGCCGCTTCGCCGCCGGCGCAGTCTTGCCCGCCGCCGCACTCTTGTTCGCCGCCGGCGCAGTCTTGCCCACCGCAGGCGCGGTCTTGACCGCTGCTGCAATCTGCGTGTCGTCGCCCACGCGCTGCCACACCGCGTCCGTCAGGCGGTAGATTCCGTGCTCCGTGCCCGCCAGGATCGACCCGTCCGGGGCCTGTCCCAGGCTGAATACATCGTGTCCATCCAGCCCGTCGCTCACCTGCGACCAGCTCAGCCCGCCGGTATGGCTCACAAAGACGCCGCCCGACTCCTTATCGTTCACCACACCCACATACAGCGTCGCCGCGTGCTGCGCGTCCGCGACGTACGCCGTCACCTGCCGCGCCGAAAATCCGCTGTTCGACGGCAGAAAGCTACTGCCCCCGTCGTCGCTGGCCAGCACGCCCTGCCGGTCGGTCGCCAGCAGCACTCGCCGCGGGTCCGCCGGATCCACGTACACGTCGTTCACAATCACGTCGGCGCTGGTCGTCTGCACCCAGAACTTTCCTGCATCGTCCGTGCGATAGAGCCCCTCCGTCGTTCCCGCGAACACCGTGTCCAGGTGGTTGGGGTCCTGCATCAGCACGCGGGTCCGCCGCGCCGTCGTCGGAATGCCCTGCGCTCGATTGACGCCAACCCCGCCCGTAAACTTCGCTCCTCCATCCACGCTCTTGTAGATCCCGGAGCATGCACTCAGGTACACCACCAGCGGTTGCGTTGGGTCCACCAGGATCGAGAAGACGTCCGAGTCCTCGATGATCCCCTGCTTGATGCTCGTCCAGTTCGCTCCGCCGTCCGTGGTCTTCCAGGCCAGGTGCCATGTGCCCGCGTAGATGGTATCGGGGTCCGCCGGGTCCACCGCCAGCGACTCGATCTCGTGGATCTCCTTGCTGTCCTCGGGGCTGATCCTCTGCCAGTGCGCCCCGCTGTCCATCGAACGGAAGACCCCCTCCAGCGTTCCCGCCACCAGGATCTTCGCGTCCGAAGGTGCCACCGTCAGCGCGCGGATCGACTGTCCGCGCATCTCCGGCTGGCTGGCCCACGTCGCTCCGCCGTCGTTGCTGATAAACAGCCCGCCGTCCGGATGGTCGCCCAGCGCATAGGCCGCCGTCAGCAGATGCCTGGGGTCCGCCGCGTCCACCAGTATTTTTTTTATGACCAGATCGTCGCGGTTGCCCATGCGCGCCAGCCGCTTCCAGCTCCTGCCGCCGTCGTGCGACTCATAGACCCAGCCGTTGGCCGCTCCCAGATAAAGATGCGCATGGTCCTCCGGGTCCGCCGCGAAGGCGCGCGCGCTTCCGCCGTCCGGCCCAAACGGGAACCACGAGACAGCGCGAACCGGAGGGCAGACAAGACCCAGGACCAGTGCAATCCAAAATGTGACCATCCGGCGCAGTCTACAATTCAACGTTAATGTCCCATCCCCTCGCAAGCTCCTTATAGAATACAGAGTCCATGAGTGGACTTCACACCCCATCCCAGCACAAAGGCTGACTGGGAACCAACCCAGTCAGCCTTCTGTGCTTCTGCTTCACTCCGTTGCCGAAGGCTACTTCGCTGCTGCCGCCTTCTTTGCTGTCTTCTTCACCGGCGTCCGGGGCACAGCCTTCACTGCGCTCTCGTCCACGGCCGTGTCGCTGGCCACCGGGTTGACCGCGCCCGCCGGAATCAGCGTCGTTGTCACCGTCTTGCCGTCGTCGGTCCCGGTATACACCAGGATGCGCGACGCATCGATGCCCTTGTCCGTCACCAGGTAGTCCTTGGTGTCGACGGCGCGCGCCGCAGCGTCGCTCGGCTTGGCGACATGGTGCTTCATCTTCGCTGTCCTGGCTGCTTCCTTGACGTCAGCCTTCTGTTCCTTGGCGTCTTCGTTGCCTACCAGCGCCAGCTTGGCGTCCGTGGAGTGCTGCATGCTGAGGGCGACATCGTCCAGGCAGGCCTTGGCCTCATTGTCCACGCGCGTCGGGCGCGTCACATCGCGCTCGAAGCTCACCGGGCACAGGCTAGTGGCCAGCGGCGCCGCAGGAGGAGGAGGAGGCGGTGGAGCAATCACCGTGACGCTGGTCGTCGCCGACTCGTTGTGTCCCTTGTCGTCGGCCACGCCGCAGGTCACCGTAATCGGCCCCGGGGCCGCGCCCGCCGTCGAAAGCGTCGCCGTCGGGGTGACGCTGCTGATCGAGCCAGCCGACGCGTTGTAGCTGTAGGTCAGCGGGCGGTTCTGCGGGCTTTCCGCGCTCGCCGTAATCGTCGAGCTGTCGCCCGGATTCACCGACGAGGGGTTCGCCGAGCAGCTGATCGTCGGAGGATCGAATGCCTTCACCGTGAACGTCGCCGAGCAGTCCGCCATCTGGCCGGGCTTCGCGCCCTCCGCCACATGGCCCTTCACCGTGTAGGTCCCCGGCGCCGAAGCCTTGGTGTCCACGTTCGCCGTCGCCGACGTTCCCGAGATCGCCCCACCATCCGTCGTCCAGGTATAGGTCGCCGTCTTCTTCGGGTTCAGGTTTAACGCCACGCCCGTCACTGTGATCGGGTCGCCCGGATAGACGCTCGCCGGCGCCACCGAGCAGCTGTAAGTCACTGGCGGAGGCGGGAGGATGTGGCCAAAGTGCGTCACAATACCTGTGCTTAATTCGACGGCGTCCAGATTCGCGCGCCCACCAAGCGCTCCACTTGTGGGAATTCCCACATATGGACCGAAATCGGCGTGCATATAGCGATAGTCGGCCTCGAAGAGACGCAGGCTGAAGCGGTTGTCCCAGAACGGCAGATCGTAGTCCATGCCACCGCCGACCGTCAGCGCGACACCCCAGGTGTAGGGTTCGTGCTCGACGATGCCAGGGACCTCGCTGTTCGGGCCGCCCAGTCTTGCGCCGCCAACCAACCCGTGCGCAAACAACGTGAAGTTCTCCGTGGGCAAGCGCATGATCGGGCCTAGCGATACTCCCGATACACCATCATTCACACCATCCGGGTGGTTGGTATAGATGACCTCGCCGCCAAAATACTTGTTGAAGTAATATGCGCCGCTACCGATCGCGCCCAGGTTGATGGAGGAGTACTGGATCCCCGAGGGCTGAAGCCGGCCATGCGCTCCAAAGTACGAATAGCCCGTGAATATATCCACGCGAGACGGGTTTGTCCCCGATACGGGAGCGGGTGCGGCAGTTGTCTGCGCGCTCAGGCTTGCCGCAACAAGGCCGACTGCACATGCAGCCAGCACATACCGGCCAAAACTGCGAAACGAGTGATATACCATTCGACTTCCTCCACTGAAATCTCTTGTTCTAGAGCGAATTGAGATTCTTCGCTTTGATACTGCTGTAATCGGGTCAACCAAAGTTTACCGCAGTTGCCCGTCCTGTCCAGTGCAAAATGCGCCCTGGTTCATACATTAGTATAATTTACCGCCAACCAACCATTCTCAGACCTCGAAATCAGCCTCCCGCAAATCAACCGGCCCAAACCCGGGTCACTCTGCAAGCTCTCCAGGCGCCGCATCCCTCAGGCCAGGTTCAACACCTTGCGCAGCGATCCACGCTCCGCCTGGATCTTCTCCTGCAGCAGCGTAATCGCATACAGCAACTGCTCCGGCCGCGGAGGGCATCCCGGCACATAGATGTCCACCGGAACAATCTGGTTGACTCCCTGCACCACCGCATAATTGTTGAAAACGCCGCCCGAGGTGGCGCACGCCCCCATCGAGATCACCCACTTCGGCTCCGGCATCTGCTCGTACAGCCGGCGCACCACCGGCGCCATCTTCTGCGAGACCCTTCCGGCCACGATCATCAGGTCGCTCTGCCGCGGCGATGGCCGGAAGACCTCCGCCCCAAAGCGCGCAATGTCATACCGAGAGCCGCCCATCGACATCATCTCGATGGCGCAGCACGCCAGCCCAAACGTCATCGGCCATATCGAGTTCTTCCGCACCCAGTTGATCGCCGCGTCCAGCGACGCCAGCACAATCCCCTCCGGCTGCTCGTCCCCCCAGTTCACCTCGCGCAGCTTCTCCCGGTTCGCGCCGGAGCTCTCCAGCGCCCCGAAGAAGGTCCGGTCACGCGCCTGAGGCACCGCCGCCGGGCTGCCTTCGCCGAAGTTCCGATCTGAGGTTGAAGTCATATCTCTCTGCTTAATAATATAAACCGCTTCCCAACTTCCGCTTCGCATGAGTCCGTCAACCCTCAGCCAGTCCAGGCAGAAAACCTGACTCGCGCGCGCAGTGTTCCCTGCCGCGTCTCCCATCCTTCGCTCTTGCGATGGCCGGGAAGCGAGCGATGAACGCCCGGCTCCCACCATCGATCTGCAAACGGAAAAGGCTGGCAGGAGCGTTCCCCCTGCCAGCCTCTTCGATCAAACGATGCAATCCGTTACTGGATCGGCTTGCGCCCCTGCACCTTGACCTTGCTCTCATCCACCGGCGTCAGTCCGGTGGTATCCAGCGTTGCGCCCAACGGAACCAGGGTCGTTGTGACCGTCTCTGAGTCCGCCGTGCTGGTGTAGAGCATGATCCGCGATGGATCGATGCCCTTGTCCGTTACCAGGTAGTCCTTGGTATCGGCTGCGCGTTGCGCGGCCTCACTCGGCTCCTCGGTGTGGTGCTTCCTGTTCGCTTCCCTAGCCTCAATCGCCTGCTCTTTGGCGTCTTCCGTACCAACTAGAGCCAACTTGGCATTGGGGTTCTGCTGCAGACTCATCGTGACGTCATCCAGGCAGGCCTTGGCCTCGTTGTCCACGCGCACCGGCCGCGCCTTGTCGCGCTCGAAGCTGGTGGTGCACAGCGAACTGGTCACTGGTAGCGCGGCAGCCGGAGGAGGCGGAGGCGCCAATACGCTCACCGTCGTCGTTGCCGTTGCCTGCTTGCCGGTGTCATCCGCCACATTGCAGGTCACCGTGATCGGCCCAGCAGCCGCGCCCGTCGTCGACAGAATCGCCGAAGGCGTGGTGCCGCTGATCGATCCGGCGGTTGCGCTGTAGCTATAGGTCAAGGGACGGTTCTGCGGGCTGACTGCGCTCGCCGTAATCGTCGAGTTGTCGCCCGGATTCACCGTCGACGGATCCGCCGAGCAGCCGATCGTCGGCGGCGCAAAGTCCTGCACCGTGTAGGATGCCGTGCAGTCGGCCGACTGTCCAGCCCTCGATCCTTCGGTTACATGGCCATTGACCGTATAACTTCCGGCTGTCTTGTTGCTCACCGTCACCGTGCTGCTGCTCCCGTTCACCGCGCCCCCATTGGAGGTCCAGCTATAGGTCGCCGTCCTCTTCGGGTTCAGGTTCAGCGCCGAGCCCGTCACCGTGACCGGCTCGCCGGGAAATACAGTCGTCGGGTTCGCCGAGCAGCTATACGTCACTGGCGGAGGAGGAGTGATGTTTCCAGCGTGCCACACCAGTCCGGCGCTGGCCTGTAGGCCGGGAAGGTGCGCGCGTCCGCCCAGTGGATTTTGATTTTTGTAAGTGTAAGGCACATACGGTCCGAAATCCACATTGTTGTAGGTATAGTCGACTTGGAAGAGGCGCAACGAGACCACCCGGGCCAGGTTGATGTCCAGCCCGCCGCCCGCAGTCACTGACGGCCCACCCCACGTCCAGGGATTGTGGTAGGTATACCCGTAGTTGTACCAGCCGACCCTGGTATTCGGTCCGGCCAAATTGCCCATCCCAATCAGTCCGTGTGCGAAGAGGCTGAAGTGTTTAAAATTGTCGCGAACAATGGGACCGGCCTGAACATCGTAGAGTCCGTCGTTGTTGCCATCCGGGTGCGCTTCAAAGGCCGCTTCCAGGCCAAAGTGCCGGTTGAAGTAGTAACTGCCGCTGGCATACGCGCCCAGACGAATATTGTTGTAGGAGACGCCCACATCGGTGTCCGCGCCATGCGCCTGAAAGTAGGAGTAGAGTGTGGCGAAATCGAATCGCGAGTTGTATACCACGCCGCTGGTCTTTGCTGCCGGCGCGCTCTGGGCCGGAAGATTCAAAGTTGCCAAGGGCATCACGCAGGCTCCAGCCAGCGCAACGCGTACCAGTAATCGGGTTAGCTTCTCAATCTTGTTCATGGTCCAATACCTCCAAAGTAGGCCGTTCGGCCGTTCATTCTGACTTAGGCCGGATGGCCCAGTGCTCTTACAGCAGATAAAAAACCGCGAACCGCGTGCGCAATGTCGATCGTCTCTCTCTTGGCGGATAAAACCTTGGCGGATAAAAAAACAAAATACCAACAGACGTACGAAACGCAGATGCATAGACTCTTGGCCATCCTTCGGCCAGGAGCGCAGCACTTGCAGGCAGCAACTTCCAAAGAAAATTAAGAAATTGCCTGCTATTTCCGTTGGGATGCACTCATGCGATAAAAAGGTTGCCCCCCGTTGCTGTTATTCGCCGTCAACCCATTCCTTATTAATGAGCAATCTAGCTCATTCCACGGTCGGACACACCGCCCGCACCCCACCGCACTTACCACTGACCCCTGACCACCGAACCTACCCCGCGTTCGTCTTCATCGCCGCCAGCAGGGCATGCTTCAGCTCCTTCTGTTCGACCGCGTCCAGCTTCGCCCCGTCGCGCGTGATGTAGAAGACGTCGATGGCCGTCTCGCCCTCGGTGTCCACCAGCGCCACGTCGATATTGCACCGGCACTCAGCCAGCGCAAGGCTGATCGCCCTCAGCAGCCCGGGAATGTCCTGCGCCACCACCTGCAGCAGCGTGCTGTGCGACGACACATCGTCGTCGTAGTCCACCCTCGCCTCCACCACCACCTTGGGCAGCTTTCTGCGCCCGCGCCGCCGTCCGCTCAGCAGCTTCTCCACTGCAATCTTGCCCGCCATCACATCGTGAATGCTGGCCACAAACGTCGCGTGCTCCGACTGATTCATCTCCAGCGTGCGGAAGGTGTCGGTAAACCGAAAGTTGTCCACCACCACGCCCTGCAGATTGCCGAACGCGTCCGCCGTAACGATGTTCATCCCCCACGCCGCCAGCGCTCCCGCCATATCGGCGAACAGCAGCGGCCGGTCGCGCGCCAGCAGCGTGATCGCGCTCGACCCCGGTGCATGGCGAAATTCGATCTGCACCGGATCGTCCGCCAGTCGTTCCGCCATCTCGAAGTGCAGCCGCACCTGTTCCGGAGTCCTGGTCCGCAGATACCGCTCGGGAAACCCATGCAGAAACGCCTCCACCTCGGCGCGCCGTCCCGGCAGCAGCGCCGCCACGCGGTCCACCAGCTCCTTGCCGATGCGCTCCCCCACGCGTTCGTCGTCCACGCTGCGGTCCAGATAGCTCGCCGTGGCCAGATAAAGCCGCCACAAATTCTCCGCCTTCCACGGCGTCAGCGCGTCGGGATGCACCGCCTGAATGTCGGCGTAGGTAAACAGGGTCAACATGCGCAGCGCCTCCAGCGTCTGCACCTTGCCCGCGAACGCGCGCACCGTCTCCAGGTCGAAGATGTCCCTGCGCAGCGCAGCCGACATCTCCAGATGGTTGCGGATCAGCCCCAGCATCAGCTCGCTCTCGTACGCGTCCAGCGCCAGCCGCCCGGCCACGTTCTCCGCCATCTGCGCGCTCTCCAGCGCGTGGTTGTCTCCGCTGCGTCCCTTGCCCGTATCGTGCAGCAGCGCCGCCAGAAACATCAACTCCGGGTGCTGCACGTCGCGCAGGATCCCGCCGAACCGTCCCGCCCAAACGCTCATCTGCCCGGTCTGCGGCTGCTCCAGCCCGTGCAGCGTGTCGATCACAACCAGGGTGTGCTCATCCACTGTATAGCGGTGGTACGCGTCGCGGATCACCAGAGCGTCGATGCCGTGGAACTCCGGCAGCAGCAGCTCCAGGATTCCCAACGTGTGCATCATGCGCAGCGCCTTGCCCGCAAAAAATCTCTGCAGGATCTCCTGCATGTGCCGCCACAGCGACGGCCCCTCCTCCAGGTGCGCCGAAAGCAGCGGCAGCCCCTGCGAGATCCTCTGCTCGCTCCCGCGTTCCAGCCCACAACCCGTCCGCGCCATCGCCGCGAACAGTTGCAGCACCACGTCCGGGTCCTCGGCCGGATCGCCCGCCCCCGCCGTCACTCCATCCAGCACCGCTCGTCCGCCCGTCACTCGGAAGCCCACCGCCGCAGGCTCCGCTCCGCGCCGCGCCTTGGCAAACGCAGCCTTGGCCGATGCGCTCCAGCGCACCTTGCGCGGCTTCACCGCGGACTCTTCCAGCATCTGGGTCAGGCAGCGCTCCACGCTGCGCGCGTGGCGGAAGTAGAGCCGCATCCAGTACGCCGCCTCCACACCTTCCGCCGCCGGGTCCGCCAACTGTTCCAGCCGCCGCGCACCCATCCCGATCCCCATCGCCGCCGCCGCGTCCTGGCTGTGCCAATCCAGCGTATTGTCGTCCCGCTCATGCCGGTAGTGCAGAAAACAGCGCACCGTGAATAGAAATCCCACCGCCCGGCGAAACTCCTCCCTGTCGCGCGCCAATCCGCCGCCCGCCAATCCACCGTTCGCGCCGTCCGCCTGCGCCAGCTTGGTTCCCCGCCCCATATCCTCCAGCCGCTCCAGCCACGCGCACACATGCACGTCCCGCAGACCGCCGGGACAGTCCTTGATGCTCGGCTCCAGGTGGAACGGCGTATCGCCATACTTGGCATGACGCTCGCTGGTCAGTTGCGCCAGTCCGGCGGCCAGCGCCTTGTTCTCCCGCTCCAGCATCTTGGGGAAACCCACATCCGCCATCCGCCGATAGACCGCCTCATCGCCCGTCAGCAGCCTATGGTCCAGCAGCGCGATGGTGAACTCCGCGTTCTCTTCGTCGAAGCGCTCCGCCTCGCTGCGCTTCCGGCTGGTCGGCGACAGCCGTAGCCCGCAGTCCCAAAGCTGCTGGCTGATCCGCCGGATCGGCTGCTTGATCTCCGCCTCCGACACCTTCCCATCCAGCAGGTACAGCAGGTCCACATCCGAGTAGGGAAACAGCTCCCTGCGCCCGTATCCGCCCACCGCCAGCACGGCAATCCCGTGGCCCAGCACCGGCGTCTCCACCACCGCCTGCTTCCACAGCCCCACGATCAACTCATCCACCGCCGCCGAGCGCGCCGCCACCGTCACCGCGCCCGTCGCGCCCGTGGCAAACGCGCCGCGAATCTCCAGCATCCGCCGCTGGTACTGCTCGCACAACCCCTCGCCTGTGGTCTCGCCTTCCTGCATGGTTGTGTCCCGGTCTGCCTGAATGGCTGTGATTGAATCTCTCTGTATTGCTGTGTATTAGGTAGTAACTACAGCATACAGCCATCCCCCGCCCGCGCAAACGCCAACCCAGCACCGCACAACTGCTCCTGGCCTCGATATTGAGACCGGGAGCAGATGTGCCGTATAACCGAATCAATCCACCCCTACAGCGCGATCTCGCCCCGTTCGTCGTTGCGGATGCGGATCGCCTCGTCCACCTTCGAGACGAAGATCTTGCCGTCCCCGATTGTTCCCGTGCGCGCCGTGGTCAGGATCGTCTGGATCGCCTTCTCCACCATCTCGTCCGCAACCACCATCTCCAGCTTCACCTTGGGCAGCAGATCGACGGAGTACTCGCGTCCGCGGTAGAACTCGGTGTGTCCCTTCTG
>Ga0224555_1002712_pt1 | contig 19967 bp, 19 predicted proteins | sample 714S23034metaG_FD_180687 | JGI IMG/M metagenome (GOLD analysis project Ga0224555, IMG submission 180687) | Peat soil microbial communities from Stordalen Mire, Sweden - 717 S2 30-34 | ecosystem: Environmental > Terrestrial > Soil > Wetlands > Peat | place: Sweden: Norrbotten County, Stordalen...
CCGGGTCCAGCGCTCGAGGGTTTGGCGGTCCTCCGGGGTGACCGCGAGCGGAGCCTTCGGACGACCTCGGGTGGGATACATGCAGGAGCCCTCCGGGCAGCGAGAAGAGGCCCCTATATTTTACCAGTTATCTCCGGTACAGGACACTAGTGGGAAGCATTGAGCGGTAGAAGGGCGGCAAATGGCGGGCTCGGTTCCGCACCCCGGACGGTCGGGAGCGCAGCCGCGTCTTCCCGCGCAAGGAGGACGCAACCGCCCTCCTGGCGAGCATCGAGCACGCCAAGCGAGTGGGCGGGTACGTCGACCCGGCCGCGGGCCGTGTGCTCTTCCAGGAGTACGCCGAGCGGTGGCGGACCGTCCAGGCACAGCACCGGCCCACGACCGCGGTTCACACGGAGATCATGCTGCGCCGCCACGTGTACCCCTACCTTGGGCCGAGGCCGATGGGGGCGATCCTTCCGAGTGACATCCAGGGGTGGGTCGCGGGCCGCTGCGCCGTGCTGGCGCCGTCAACGGTCGAGTTCGTTTACCGCTTGACGGTTCGGGTCTTCCGAGCGGCGTGTCGGGATCATCTTCTCGTCGCTCACCCATGCGTTGATATTCGTCTGCCCAGGGCGGACCGTGGGCGGGTTGTCCCGCTGACGGTCGGCGAGGTGCATGAGCTGGAGGCGGCAATGCCTCCCCGTCTGCGGGTGCTCGTGCTGGTCGGCGCTGCTGCCGGGCTCCGCCAGGGCGAGGCGCTCGGGATCACGACTGACCGCATCGACTTCCTACGCCGCACCATCACCGTCGACCGACAGCTCCTGCTCCTGCCCGGCCGGGCGCCAGAGTTCGCCCCCCCGAAGACGCGCACGTCGCGTCGGACAATCCCCGTACCCCAGCTTGTGGTCGACGCGCTGGCCGCCCATCTGGCCGAGTTCGGAGAAGGTCCCGATCGACTTGTGTTCACCAACTCAGACGGCTCATCGATTCGGCGTAACCGCTTCTCGGACACCTGGCGGCGGGCCGTCGCGGCCGCCGGCATCCGCCCGGGGGTTACGTTCCACGACCTGCGTCACTTCTACGCATCCCTCCTCATCTGGCACGGCGAGAGCGTGAAGACAGTGCAGGCGCGGCTGGGCCACGCTACTGCCCAGGAGACGCTAGACACCTACGGCCACCTCTGGCCCGACTCGGAGGACCGGACCCGCGCGGCGGTGGAAGCGGCGCTCAGTCCCGCCGCGGCCAGCCATTCGGGGGACGCGAGCGGACAGTAGGTTCCATGTCACGCTAGCCTCGCGGGCCCTCCTGTGTCATGGACGTGTCACGCGGCGGTGCGCAATATCGGAAATCCCTTATCCCATAAAGGGGAGTGATGCAAGCCGGTCTGTAAGCCGGATTCTGTCCCCACCCGCGGTGGGGGACGGCCATCCATCTTGGATGCCGGTTGCCCGGCACCTCGTGCGGTCTGACCCGGGACCTGAGGCGAGCAGCCCCTGGATGCGGCGGACCGCGTCCGTCCCTGTTCGACCTTGCTCCGGGCGGGGTTTACCTGGCCGGCCGGTCACCCGGCCGCCGGTGGGCTCTTACCCCACCATTTCACCGTTGCCACGACCGCGGGGGTCGTGGCTGTGTCCTTTCTGTGGCACTCTCCTTCGGGTCACCCCGACTGGACGTTATCCAGCGCCCTGCTCTGTGGAGTCCGGACTTTCCTCAGGCGGCGAACCGCCCGCGGCCGTCCGACCGGCTTGCGCTCCGAGTGTACCCCCGGGATGCCATAGCCGAGTTCGCCGGCCCCGGCGCGCCCCGCAGCTGATGGGACGGGCGCGCGGTGGCTCCCGGACCCGGGCACGGGCGGCAGCTCCACTCGCCGGGCACGGCGGCTCTCTCGGAGGGGGAGAGGCATCCGTTCCGATTGACGGCCGTACATCCGTTCTGATTGACGCATTGGCCCAGCCGGAGTAGTCTTCGGCCACTCTGGTGGTGAGAAGTGGTGAGAAGTGGTGAACGTGACCGCAAGGTCCCTGACCCGATCTGGCTCCGGCCGTGCGCCGGCGCCGGGTGACCTCACATGCTCCTCGGCCAATTTGACCACGCCGTCGACGCCAAGGGGAGGGTGGCCGTGCCCGCCCAGTTCCGGCCGAACCTGGCGCCGGGCGCCGTGGTCTCGATCGGCCCGGAGGAGCGGCTCGTGATCTGGCCCAGGGCCGCCTGGGAGGCGCACCTGCACAGCCTCACCATCACCGCCGGCACCCCCGCGGAGCAGCGGAAGTACTTGCGGCGGGTCAATGCCGGCACCCGCGACGTCGAGCTCGACTCCCAGGGCCGCCTCCTGCTCCACCCATCGCACCGTGAGTTCGCCGCCATCGGAGAGCGGGCCACGTTCGTGGGCATGGGCGAATACGTCGAGCTCTGCTCCACGGAGCGCTGGGAGGAGGAGACGCGTGAGCTCACTCCCGAGTTCTTCACCGAGCTGACCGATCGGATCAATCCGATGGGTTTCATCGCCCACGCACCGGCGCCGTCGTGAGCGGCGCCGATCTGGCCACACCACCCGCCCATGCCGATCGTGGCAGGCATGGACAGGTCCGCCGATGCCACGCCCGGGGAGCCGCCTGAGGCGAGCCTCCACCGGCCGGTCCTGCTCACACCTCTCATACAGAACCTGCAGCCCCACGTCGGCCAGGTGGCCGTCGACGGGACCCTGGGCGGCGGCGGCGTCACCGCCGCCTTCCTGGACAGGGTCGGCGCGACCGGGCGGGTCCTTGCCATCGACAAGGATCCCACCGCGATCGCCCGAGCCCGCCTGCGCTTCGCCGGCACGGCCGGTGAGCGGCTCATCCTCGCCCAGGGTGACTTCGCCGAGCTCGACCACATCGCCGCGGGCCACGGGATCGTCGCCGCCGACTCCCTCTGCCTCGACCTTGGCACCTCCTCCCTCCAGCTCGACGACCCCGCCCGCGGCTTCAGCTTCCGGCAGGACGGCCCGCTCGACATGCGGATGGACCAGACCGCGGCCGGCGAGACCGCGGCCACCCTCCTCAACAGCTGGAACGAGGCCGACCTGGCCGCCCTCATCCGCACCTACGGCGAGGAGAGGTTCGCCACCGCGATCGCCCGGGCCGTTGTCCGGGAGCGGGGGCGACGCCCGATGGCCACGACCGAGCAGCTGCGGGAGCTGGTCGAGCAGACCATCCCCCGCCGCTTCTGGCCAAAGCGGATCCATCCCGCCACCCGAACCTTCCAGGCCCTCCGCATCGAGGTCAACCACGAGCTGGAGAGCCTCCGTCGCGGGCTGCAGGCCGCCATATCGATCCTCCGGCCCGGTGGGCGTCTTGGGGTCATCTCCTTTCACTCCCTCGAGGACTCCCTTGTAAAGAACGCACTCCACGTCGCAGCTCAGAACTGTCTCTGTCCGCCCCAACAGCCCTTCTGCACCTGCGCTCACCGGGCCTCGCTCCTCATCCTCACCCGCAGGGCGATCCGACCCGACGCAGAGGAACTGGCCGTGAACCCCAGGTCCAGGTCGGCCCGCCTCCGGGTGGCGGAGAAGCTGGAATCCTCATAGCCTCCCCCTCCCTGTCGAGGAGGCCGGCGCCTGCCGGCCTCCTCCCACCCCTCTCCTGACACCTCCCCATCACCCCCCCTCCCTGCGGAGGAGGCCGGCGTCTGCTGACCTCCTCCGTCTCCTCCCCCCGCCGCGCGTCCCCCCTCCCGCCGCCTTCTGCGGCGACCGTCGCAGCAACCGTCCCACCCCACGTCCAGGCAACTCTCCATGCACCTTCACCCCCTCCGCGACCGCGGCGACGCCGAACCGTCCGCCGACGCCCTCCCCCTCAGCGCGACCTCGTCGCGGCGGGACAGGAGGCGGCGGGGTGGACCGCGCACGCCGCTCCCCCTGCTCCCGATCATCGCGGTCTGCGCGGGGATCGGCCTCGCCTACGTCAGCCAGACCGCCCAGGCCACCCAGGCCACCTACGACCAGACCTCCCTGATCCAGCAGCAGCAGCAGCTCACCCTGGAGGACCAGCAGCTCGGCAGCCAGCTCGCCGAGCTCTCCGCCTCGGCGAGGATCATCGAGTCGGCGCAGCGGCTGGGCATGGTCACCGGCGGGACCTGGGCCTACGCCGTGGCCCCGGCCGCTCAGGTGGCGACACCGCCCGCCACCGAGCTGGCCGCGGCCCCGTCCACCCAGTCCGGGAGCTCGGTGCTCGGCGAGTTCGGCTCCGCTCTTCTCGGTGTCTTCGGCGGCCCGGCGTGAGGCGTCGCGCCCGCGGCGGCTCTGGTCCCGGTGACCCTCCCCTCCACCGCGACTGGGCGGCACGCGACTGGCTGCCCGAGGCGCTGACGGCGGTCGCCACCCCCCCTGCGACGCCGGGCACCGCCGCCCCGGGCAACCACCGGACCTCCCTCGGCGGGCCAGGAGCCCCCCCGCCGGCGTCGTCGCGCGGGTGGTTCGTGGGGGAGGGGCCCCACGTGCGGGGTCGCGCCATCTGGCTGATGCTCTGCTTCGCGTCCCTCGCCACCCTCCTGCTCGGCCACCTCTTTCAGGTCCAGATCGGCGAGCACACCGCGCTGGCCGCCGCCGCCGCCAAGGAGGACAACCTGAGCTTTGTCCTCACCGCTCACCGGGGCGAGATCCTGGACAGCGACGGCCAGGTCCTGGTCGGCACCGTGCCCACCTACTCCGTGTACGTCGACCCCGCCATGATCCCGGCGGATCAGCTCGACCAGGACGCGGCCGAGATCGCCGCGGTGCTCCGGAACAGCGAGAGCCAGGTCGTCCAGGTGCTCTCCGAGCCCAACGAATACGCCTTCCTCGCCGACCACGTGAGCCAGACCGTCAAGGATCAGCTCGTCGCCCTGGACTCGCCGGCGGTCCCCGGGCTCATCCTCACCGAGGAGGACGAGCCCGTGTACGAGCCGTCGTCGGTGCCCGGGGAGTCGTCCGCCGCCAACCTGCTCGGCTTCGTCAACGCCGGCGGCCAGGGGCAGTACGGGGTGGAGGGCTACTACAACTCCCTCCTCACCGGCAAGAACGGTGAGGCCTCGGAGATCAGGGACAGCCAGGGCACCGCCATCTACCTCAACCAGGCTAAGAACGTGCCCGCCCAGGACGGCGACAACCTCGAGCTGGGCCTCAGCTCCCAGGTCCAGTACTGGGCCGAGCAAGCGATCGCGGAGGCGGTCACCAAGGACAGCGCCCAGTCCGGGGAGATCCTGGTGATGGACACCCACACCGGGGCGATCCAGGCCTGGGCCGACTACCCGAGCTACGACGCCACCGACTACGCGTCGACACCCCTCGGCGACTTCGCCGATCAGTCGGTCGACGGCCTCTACCAGCCCGGGTCGGTGATGAAGACGGTCACCTTCGCCGGTGGCCTGCAGAACGGCGCCATCACCCCCGGATACACCTTCGACGAGCATCAGACCGTCGTCGACGGCGTCCTCATCCACGACTGGGATGACCGGAGCCACGGCCAGGTCACCATGCAGCAGGTCCTCGACATGTCGCTCAACAACGGGGCCATGAAGGTCATGAACCTGGAGGGGCCCAACGCCTTCTACACCAACATGCTGAGCTTCGGCATCGGCGCCCCGACCGGGGTGGACCTGGCCGGTGAGTCCAATCAACAGATGGCGCCGCAGAGCAAGCTCTCCATGCTCGACTACAGCGAGATGTCCTTCGGACAGAGCGTGGTGGTGACCCCGGTGGAGATGCTCGCCGCCGTGAACGCGGTCGCCAACGGCGGGGTGTGGGTGCAGCCCCACGCCGTCGACTCCATCATCGACCCCAGCACCGGGACCACCACCCCGGTGGTGCCGACTACCCGCCAGGTGATCTCACCGGCGACGGCGTCCACCCTCACCACCATGATGACCCACGTCGTCGACGACTCCGACGGTGAGGGCTTCGACGCCCGCATCCCCGGCTGGAGCGGCGAGGTGGCGGGCAAGACGGGCACCGCCCAGGAGCCGATCGACGGCCAGATGACGGGCAGCGTCACCTCCTTTGTCGGCTACCTCCCCGCCTCCGACCCCCAGTTCACCATGATGGTGGTGATCAACGAGCCGCAGGTCCCGGCCGCGGACGACTTCGGCTCCCTGCTCGCCGCTCCGGTGTGGCGGCAGATGGCCGAGCAGATGATCGACTACTACCACCTCACGCCCTGAGCCTCCCGCCTTCTCCGCGCTGGCCCCGGCTGTGGCACCATCCGGCGGTGCTCCTCGCCGATTCGCTCGCCGACCTCCTCGGCGGCCGGCTCGAGGCCCCGCCGGGCGCCAGCCGCGAGATCTCCGACCTGGTCAGCGACTCGCGGAAGGTGACCCCCGGTGCGGGCTTCGTCGCCCTGCCCGGGGAGGCGATGGACGGCCACGCCTTCGTGGCCGATGCCGCTCGCCGGGGCGCCGCCCTCGCGGTGGTGGGGGAGACCTTCCAGCCGGGGGCGGAGGCACCCCCCCTCCTCATCCGGGTGCCCGACACCGCCGCCGCGCTGCGCGCCGCCTGCTCCGGACGGATCGCCCAGCTCGGGGCCACCGTGGTGGGGGTGACCGGTTCGGTGGGCAAGACCACCGCCAAGGAGATGTGCGCGCTGGCCCTCTCCGGGCGGCCGACCGCCAGGACGCCGGGGAACCTCAACACCTGGACCCAGATCCCGCTCCACGTGCTCCGGCTGGAGGCGCCGGTGGAGCGCCTGGTGGTCGAGATGGCGATGACCGCTCCCGGCGAGATCGCCGACCTCGCCGGCTTCACCCGCCCCACCTACGGTGTGCTGCTGAACGTCGGCCAGGCCCACATCGGCCGGCTCGGCTCCGAGGAGGCGATCGCTCGGGCGAAGGCGGAGCTGCTCGCCGCGCTCCCTCCGGACGGCGCCGCCATCCTCAATGCCGACGATCCCCGGGTGGTGGGGGTCGCGGCGCAGAGCCGTGCTCCCGTCCGCTGGTTCGGGGAGGAGAGCCCGGAGGCCGCCTGGCGGGTGGCGGACATCGCCGCCGACGGCGTGCTGGGCAGCCGGGGCGTCCTCGTCGGTCCCGACGGGCGTGCCCCGATCCGCCTCCGGGCCCCGGGGCGCCACCTGCTGCTCGACGCCGCCGCCGCGGCGGCCGTCGCCGCCTGCTTCGGGGTCGGCATCGCCGAGGCCGCCGGAAGGATCGGCGAGTTCGCCCCGGCCGAGCACCGCGGCGAGGTGATGGATGGCCTCCAGGGCTCCACCCTCGTCGACGACAGCTATAACAGCAGCCCCACCTCGCTCGCGGCCGCCCTCGAGGTGCTCCGGGCGAGCGGAGCCCCCGAGCGGCTCGCCATCATTGGCGACATGCTGGAGTTGGGCGACCGCACGCTCTCCGCCCACCGCGAGGCCGGGCGCCGCGTCGCCGGGGCCGCCACCCGGCTCATCGCCGTCGGAGAGCAGGCCGAGGTGGTCGCCGCCGCCGCGGTCGCCGCCGGGATGCCCGCGGCGGCGGTCGCCCAGGCCGCGGACGCGGATCGGGCGGCCGAGTTCGCCCTTCCGCTCCTCCGCCCCGGCGCCGTGGTCCTGGTCAAGGGGAGCCGCGGGATCGGACTCGACCGGCTCGTGCGGCGCCTGCTGGCATGAGCCACGCCATCATCGTCGCCGCCGTCTGCTTCGTCGTGGGCGTCGCCCTCTACCCGGTGCTGATCACCATCCTGACCCGTCTCGGAGCTGGACAGATGGTGCAGGCCTACAACCCCTCGACCCACCGGGCGAAGGCGGGGACCCCGACCATGGGCGGCATCCTCTTCTGCCTCATCGCCGTGGCGGTGTGGCTGGCCACCGACCGCACCCAGGCCGGCTTCGTGATCGTCTTCGCGCTCGTCGGCGGGGCGGCGGTGGGATTCCTCGACGACCTCGCCAACGTCCGGGGCCTCGGCTCGCTGGGCCTGCGGGTCCCGCAGAAGCTGGTCCTTCAGGTCGTGGTCGGGGTCGCGGTCGGATTCGGCCTCCACGCCGCCGGCGCCACCGCCCAGGCCCTCCCCCTGGCCGGGATGGTCAAGCTGGGCTGGGCGATCGTCCCGCTCGCCGCCATCGCCGTGGTGGCCACCACCAACGCCGTCAACCTCACCGACGGCGTGGACGGCCTGGCCGGGAGCTGTGTCGCCATCGCCCTGGTCGGCGCCATCGTCGCCTCCCTCTGGCTGGGGGCTGGGAGCGCCGCCGCCCTCGCCGCCGCCCTTCTCGGCACCATCGCCGCCTTCCTCCTCTACAACTGGCACCCCGCCCGGATCTTCATGGGCGACACCGGGGCCCTTGGCCTCGGAGCCGCCCTGACCGCGATCTGCGTCGAGGCCCATCTGCTCTGGCTGCTGCCCCTGCTCGGCATCGTCTTCGCGGTCGAGACGGCCAGCGTCATCGTCAACGTCACCGCCATCACCCGCTTCCATCGCCGGGTGTTCCGGTCCAGCCCGCTCCACCATCACTTCGAGAAGATGGGGATGGGCGAGGAACGCCTGGTGCTGCTCTTCGCGGCCGGGGGCGCGGTCGCATTGACCCTCACCCTGCTGACGGTGCACGTCGTCGCGTGATCTGGGCTGGTCGTCGAGCGCGCGGCACTGAGGTCGCAATGCTTCGCCACAAAGCCGCCGCGTGCGTAACAATGTCGCCCTGGCCTGATTCCCGCAGCCGTCCCCCCCACGTCACCGCACCGCAGGAGCCGCATGGCCGTCCAGACGTCCCCGCCGCGCAGTCTCGACCTGCCCATCCGCAGGGCCAGGGTCGAGCTCACGCCGGCGACGCGAGGCCTCGCCGCTGTCGATGGATGGCTGTACGTCGCCATCGCCGCCGTCTGCGCCTTTGGCCTGGTGATGGTCTACAGCGCCTCCGAGGTGCTCGCCTATCAGCAGACCGGCAACCCCAGCTACTACTTCGAGCGCCAGGTCGCCTACATGGTGGTGGGCCTGGCCGGGATGCTGGTGCTCGCCCGGCTCGACTATCACCATCTGTTGCGCTGGTCGCGTGCGATCGGGCTGCTCACGGTGCTGATGCTGCTCGCCGTGCTGGTGCCCCACATCGGCATCCAGGTCAATGGAGCCCGGCGCTGGTTCAACCTCGGGGTCATCGAGCTCCAGCCGTCGGCGGTGGCGGCGCTCGCGGCGATCATCGTGCTGGGCCGGTGGTTGAGCGATCGAGGCACCCTGGTCCGGAGCTGGCGGGGGATCCGCGACTACGTCATCCTGCTCAGCATCCCGGTGGCGCTGATCCTCGCCGAGAAGGACCTGGGGAGCACCGTGGTGATCGCCGCGGTCGGCGGCATCCTGCTCTTCCTGGCCGGTGCCCGCTACCGGCACCTGATCACCCTGCTGGCCATCGGCGGGGGGGTCGGCTGGCTCACCGTCATCGCCGAGCCCTACCGGCTCAGCCGGATCACCTGCTTTGGCCAGTCGGTCACCGACGCGTCGCTGAGCACCTGCTGGCAGGGCACCCAGGCCCTCTTCGGGCTGGGGCGGGGCGGTCTGACCGGGGTCGGGCTGGGCAACTCCATCCTGAAGTACGCCTGGCTTCCCGAGGCCCACACCGACTTCATCTTCGCGATCATCGGCGAGGAGCTGGGCCTGATCGGGACGGCGGCGGTGGTGCTCGCCTTCACCTTCCTGGCCTGGCGGGGGATCCGGGCGTCGCTGCGCGCTCCCGACCGCTTCGGGACGCTACTCTCCGGCGGGATCACCGCCTGGATCTGCATCCAGACCTTCGTCAACGTCGCTGCGGTGACCGCCCTGATCCCGACCACCGGCATCCCGCTCCCCTTCATCAGCTACGGGGGCACCGCCCTGGTGATGAACCTGGCCGCGGTGGGGATACTCTGCAACGTGTCGGCACAGGGCCGGCGCCAGGCGTCCCCGCAGAAGCGCAGCTTCTCGGGGGTGCAACGTCAGGGGGCTCTCAGTCGTGCGGACGTTGATCGCCGGGGGCGGGACGGGAGGGCACCTGATCCCGGCACTGGCGGTCGCAGACGAGTTGCGCGCCGCTGACCCGGAGGGCGCCGTGCTCCTGGTCGGCCGGCGGGGCGGGGTCGCCGAGGCGCTCGTCGAGCGCACCGGCATCCCCCTGGAGACGCTCTCGATCAGCGGCCTCGACTTTGCCCGCCCGGCGACGGTCGCCGTCTTTGGGCTGCGCCTGACCCGGTCGGTGAGGGAGGCGCGCCGCCTCATCCGCCGCTTCCGGCCCGACGTGGTGGTGGGGGCGGCGGGGTACGTCTCGGTGCCGGTGGTGCTGGCCGCCCGGCGCGAGCGGGTTCCCGTCCTCCTCCTCGAGCAGAATGCGCTCCCCGGCCGGGCCACCCGCTTCCTCGCCCGCCGCGCCGACGCCGTCGCCGTCTCCTTCCCGGGGACCGCCCGCCTCCTGCGCGGGCGCGGGGCGGAGGTGACCGGCACGCCGATCCGCCGGGACTTCCGGGACGGGGCACCGCCGCTGCCCGACCGCCCGCGGCGTCTGCTGGCGTGGGGCGGTTCGCAGGGGGCGCGGCGGATCAATCGCGCGCTCTGCGACTGCGCTCCCCGGCTGCTCCGTGACCATCTGGAGCTGGAGATCACCCACCAGTGCGGCCAGCTCGACGAGGCCGAGGTGGTCGCCGCGCGCGCCGCTCTCGACCCCGCATTGCAGCGCCGCTGGGAGGTCGCCGCCTTCTACGGCGACGCCGGCGCCCGGGTGGCCGCCGCCGACCTGGTGCTGATGCGCGCCGGGGGCTCGTCCCTCGCCGAAGTGAGCGCCCTCGGTCGCCCCATGATCCTCGTCCCCTACCCCCACGCCGGGGACCACCAGCGGCACAATGCGGCCCCCTACGTCGACGCCGGTGCCGCCCTGCTCCTGACCGACGCCGAGTGCGACGGGGAGCGCCTGTACGGCGTCCTGGAGGAGGTCCTGGGCGATCCCGGGCGATGGCGGGCGATGGCCGAGAGGAGCCGGTCCATGGGCAGGCCCGAGGCGACCGCCAATGTGGCGGCGATCGTCCGGCGCCTGGCGGGCACCGGACGCGCTCGGGGGGCCCCCCGTGCCGCCTGAGCCGAGCGCCCCGCCGCCCGCCGGCACCAGGCACCCCCGCCACGTCCACTTCCTGGGGATCTGCGGCTATGCGGTGAGCGGCGCCGCCATCCTCGCCCAGGAGATGGGCGATCGGGTCACCGGCAGCGACGACCACGCCTACCCGCCGGTCTCGGACATCGTCACCGCGGCGGGCATCCAGTGGGAGAACGGGCACGACCCGCGCAACCTCGACCGCTGGGGCGTCCCCGACCTGGTGGTCGTGGGCAATCAGGTGCGGCCCCTCAACGAGGAGTGGCTGGAGGCCAAGCGTCGGGGGCTCCCGCTCAGCAGCGAGGTCGAGTTCTTCGTCTCCCTCACCGGGTCACGGCTCCGCCTCTCGGTCTGCGGCACCCATGGCAAGACGACCACCTCGGCGCTGCTCATCCACATGCTCGACCGCTGCGGGATGGACCCGGGCTTCCGGCTCGGCTCGACCTCCCTCGACGTGGGCGGGAGCGCCAGGCTCGGCAGCGGGCCGTTCGTGTTCGAGGGCGACGAGTACACCACCGCCCCCTGGGACCCGCGCCCCAAGTTTCTCCACATGCGACCGAAAGCGGCGTGCGTGACCCGCCTGGAGTGGGATCACCCCGACGTGTACCCGTCCCCCGAGGCATACCGGATGCCATTCGTCCAGCTGGCGGAGACGATGCCCGCGGACGGGCTGTTGGTGCTCTGCGGCGACGATCCCGATGCGCTGGCGCTGCGCGCCCATGCCGCCTGCCCGGTCGCCGTCTACGGGGAGGGCGAGGGGGCTGATTGGCGGGTGACGCGGCAGGACGACGACGGCTCGGTGCAGCGCTTCCGGGTCGACTGCCGTGAGCGGGCGATCCCGGAGGTGGCCCTCACCTTTCCCGGCAGGCACAATGCGCTCAACGCCACCGCCGCGCTGGCTCTCGCCACCTTCGCCGGTGCTCCGATCGAGGCATGCGTCGCGGCCTGCGCGGACTTCCGCGGGCCGGCCCGCCGCTTCGAGATCCTGGGGGCGGCCGGCGGGGTGACCGTGGTCGACGACTATGCCCATCATCCGACCGAGGTCTGGGCCGCCATCAACGCCGCCCGGGCTCGCTACGGCCGGGCGCGGATCATCGCCGTCCACACCCCGCACACCTACTCGCGCACCCTCACCCTTCTCGAGGACTACCGGCGCAGCTTCGAGGACGCGGACGTCGTCGTTCTCGGCCCCATCGAGGCGGCCCGGGAGCGCGGCCAGGCGGCGACCGTATCGTCCGCCGACGTCGCCGCCCGGGTCGAGGGTCGGGAGGTGCACCTGGTCGGGGGGAGCGACGAGGGGGTGGAGCTGGTGCTCGGGCTGGCGCGCCCGGGCGACGTCGTCCTCGTGCTCTCCCTGGGCGGCTTCGACAAGATCGCGCGCCGCATCCATGCCGCGCTGTCGGAGACGGCGGGCGGTGCGACGCCCGCTTCGGGCGCCGAGCGCCCATCCGGCCCCGGGGCAGGCCTGGCCGGCGGGGGCGGCGCGGGGAGCGGGCGTGGATGACACCTGGCTCGCGGCCCTGCCGGGGGCCCGGCGCGATGAGCCCCTCGACCGCCACAGCCAGTACGGGATCGGGGGCCCGGCGGACTGGTACCTCAAGGTGCGCGACACCGCCCATCTCGCCGAGGTGATGCGCCGCTGCCACCAGAGCGGGGTGCCCCTCACCGTGATCGGCGCCGGGAGCAACAGCCTGGTGCTGGACGGCGGCATCCGCGGCCTGGTGGTCGAGCTGCCCCGCGACCGGATGAGCGTGCTCTCCGATGACATCGTCGAGCTGCCCGGCGGGGCGATGATGCCCCGGGCGGCGCTCGACTGCGTGGCGCGCGGGCTGGGCGGTCTGGAGTTCGCCATCGGGGTCCCCGGTACCTGCGGTGCCTCGGTGCGGGGCAATGCCGGTGCCTTCGGCACGGAGATCAAGGACGTGCTGGTCAATTGCGACGCGCTCGCGCCCGACGGATCCCAGCACACCTACGCGGCATCCGACCTCGGCTTCGCCTACCGCGATTCGCGTCTCAAGCACGACCTCGCCGGCCATGTCGTGGTCGCCGCGCGCCTGCGGGTCCATGCCGATCTCCCGGTGGTGGTGCGGGCGCTGACCGACGCCATCCAGACCGAACGCCGGGCGACCCAGCCGTACAGCGAGCGGACGCTGGGCAGCATGTTCACCAACCCTCCCGGCGATCACGCCGGACGGCTGATCGACGCCGCCGGGCTGAAGGGGGCGCGGGTCGGCGGCGCCGAGGTCTCCCTCAAGCACGCCAACTTCGTGGTCAACGCCGGGGGCGCGACCGCCGCCGACGTGTCGGAGCTCTGCGAACTGATCCAGCGAACCGTCGCGGAGCGTTTCGGCGTTCACCTGGTGCCGGAGATCGCCGTGCTCGGTGAGCCGGTTCGGAGGAAGGACGGATGATGGGGGAAGCACGGATGAGTGAAGGGACGGATGCGCCCCGGCGGCCCGACGGCGGCATCCCGATGAGCCTCCGCATCGCCGTGGTCTGCGGCGGTCTGAGCGCCGAGGTCGACGTCTCGCGCAGCTCCGCGTCCCAGGTCGCGGCCGCGCTGCGGTCGCGGGGACATCAGTGCACGACCCTGGAGGTCGATGCCGAGCTGTGGCCCGCGCTCGAGGCGGGCGGCTTCGACTGCGTCTTCATCGCCGTCCACGGCCGCTTCGGTGAGGACGGCACCGTCCAGGGGGTGTGCGAGCTGCTCGGCCTGCCGTACACCGGCAGCGGCCTGCTCGCCACCGCGCTCTGCTTCGACAAGGTCGCCGCCAAGCGACTCTTCGCCGCCGGGGGGATCGCCACGCCACCATGGAGAACACTCCCCACGGCTTACGCCTCTCCCGCCGAGATCGGGCCGGCCATGGCGAGCGCCGCTGCCGAGCTCGGCTACCCGCTCGTGGTGAAGCCCCGGCATGGAGGGTCGACGATCGGGCTGTCGCTGGTGCGCGACGCGGAGGAATTGGTGCCCGCCTGGGAGACCGCCGCGGCCCACGGCGAGGTGCTCTGCGAGAAGTTCGTTGCCGGGATCGAGGTCACGGTGGGAATCCTGGGGGATAATCCCCCCCGGGCCCTTCCGACCCTCGAGATCGTCTCCGAACGTCCCCTCTACGACTATGCAGCGAAGTACACCTCGGGTCAGAGCCACCATGTCATCCCCGCCCGCCTCCCCGAGGAGGGGCGTCGTGCCTGCGCGTACGTGGCGCTCCGGGCCCACGTCGCCCTGGGCTGCCGCGACCTCTCGCGGGTGGACGTCATCGTCGACGGCGGCGGCGTGCCCTGGGTGCTCGAGGTGAACGCCATCCCCGGTCTCACCGAGCTCTCCCTGTTCCCCGACGCCGCCCGCGCCGCCGGCATCTCCTTCCCCGAGGTCTGCCAGGGGCTGGTCGACGCGGCCGTCGCCCGTTCCGGGAGGCTCCCGGGGTGATCGAGGCTCCGCAGCGCGGCACCGGCAGCCCGGAGATTGAGACGCGGCACCGCGTCCGCGTCCGCGCCGTGGCCACCGCGATCGCCGACCAGCAGTCGACGGCTCGCCGTTTCGAGGTACCCAAGGAGGTGGAGCTGCGCGGCACGGTCCGGCGCCGCAAGGGCTCGCCCCAGCTCCCCAAGCCGGCTCACGAGCGGGCGGACCGGCGCCCGCTGCTCGCGCTCCTGGTGCTGGCCGTCGAGCTGGCGGTGCTCGCCGGGGCGCTCTGGGCCCCGATCTTCAAGGTGACCTCGGTCCAGGTCACCGGCACCCGGCTGCTCGACACCGCCCAGGTCGTGAAGGCTGCGGACGTGTCGCAGAGCATCTTCATCCTGAATGGGGACGCCGTCGCCACCCGGGTCCGATCCCTGCCCTGGGTCGAGTCGGTGAAGGTGTCCACGGCGCTTCCCGCCAGCGTCCGGGTCGCCGTCACGGAGTGGACGCCGATGGCGCGCGTGCTCCGCGGTGGTGCCGAGTACGCACTGGCCGCGCAGGGCGCGAGCCTGCGGCTGACCCCTGCCCAGGCGGCCAGCCTCGGCAGCGTCCCGCTTCTCCTCGACCTCCGTCCCATCTCAGCGCAGACCGCCGTGTCATCGCAGCTGATGAGCGTCCTGGGATCCGCCGCGGCACGCTTCCCGTCGGTCTTCGACGTGCACGTGGTGGCGTACGAATGGGACCAGACGGGAACCTTCTCGCTCTGGACCAGCGCCGGATGGGAGGCGGTCCTCGGTGACATCACCGCTCCGGGAGCCATCACCGCCATCCCCGGCCAGCTCTCGGCTCTCAGCGTGCTGCGCAGCGCGCTCGACTTCGCCCACCCCACCTTCGGCTATGTCGACCTGGAGGACACCGCCGCGCCGGCGGTGGGAGGCACCCCGGGGCTGCCGTCCCAGGTGAGCAGCGCGCTGCTCGCCACGTTTGCCCACTGATCAACCGCGGTCGGATTCCGCACCCTGTTGACGGGCGCCGCGCTCCCACGGGCGCGCCGCCAGCAGCGCCGAGAGGATCGCCCGCGTCGCCGGTGAGCGGTTCATCGTGTAGAAGTGGATGCCCGGCGCATCCGCGCTGAGCAGCTCACTGCACTGCAGGGTCGACCAGGCGACGCCCAGCTCCAGCACCGCCTGCGGGTCGTCGTGGCGGCTCTCGAAGGCGGCGAGCAGCTTCTCGGGGATCTTGACCCGGAGGTTGGCGATGAAGCCGTGGAGCTGGCCCACGCCCGTGATGGGCATGATCCCGGGGATGATCGGCACCGTCACCCCGGCGGCCCGGGCGGCGGCGACGAACTCGAAGTACGCGCGGTTGTCGAAGAAGAGCTGGGTGATCAGGTACGAGGCTCCCCGCTCCACCTTCTCCCGGGTCCACTGGAGCTCGTCCGCCAGTGAGACGGACTCCAGGTGGGTCTCGGGGTAGCAGGCCGCACCGATGCAGAGGTCGTACGACTCCCTGATGAGCGCGACCAGGTCCGACCCGTGGGCCAGCCCGCCGGGCTCCGGGACGAAGGTGCTCTGTCCCCGCGGGGGATCGCCGCGCAGCGCGAGCACGTTGTCGATCCCGCCGTCCACCAACCGCTGCAGGACGTCGTGCAGCTCGGCCCGGCTGCTGCCGGCGCAGGTCACGTGGGCGACCGGCGTGATCTCCAGCTCGCGGTGGATGCGCTCGACCAGCTCGAGCGTCCGCGTCCGGGTACCGCCGCCCGCCCCGCAAGTGACCGAGACGAAGCCCGGCTCCAGCTCGCGGAGCGCCGCGATGGTGGCGAAGAGCGCGGCCACCCCCTCGTCGTCCTTGGGCGGGAAGAACTCGAAGCTGAAGTTGGGCCGGTGCGCTTCGAGGAGGTCGGCGACGCGCATGGTGTCGCCATGGTGCCAGAGGCGCGGCAGGCTGTGGGAGAGTCGGCCGTTCGCGCCTCCTGGAAAGTCAGCACCACGACGCGTTCGCCGCCGTCCATGACGACGTGGACCATGGTCGGGCGCCCTCGATCAGGACGGGCTGGTCACCGGCAGGCCGTACCACCGGGCCGCGTCACCCAGCCGCTCGTCGTAGGTCACGAACGCCGCGAGGCGGGGCCCGAGGGAGAGGGCGGTGGCGAGGTGGAGGGAGTCCAGGGAGCGCAGCTCGGGGGGGTGGAGTATCCCCGCCTCGTCACCGAGCGCGGCGTCGGCGGGGATGAGGCTGATCCCGTCCAGCAAGGCGCGCACCAGTGCCATGCGGGGCGGGGAGAGGCCGGCGCGGGTCGCCGTCCGCAGTGCCTCGGTGCGCAGCAGCAGCGCCGACACCCGGCGGGGGCGAGGGGCCAGGAAGCGCTGGAGCGCGAGGGCCCCGGGGTCGGGGACAAACAGCCGGACGAACGCCGAGCTGTCGAGGTAGACGAGGTCAGACTTCGCCGGCACGGAGCTCCATCAGGGCATCGAAGGGCGAGCGCTCGCCGGGCGTCAGCCGCGCCGGAGGGCTCTCGTAGAGCACCTGGATGAGATCGCGCCGCGCCGGGATGATCCGCCCTTCCTCGATCATCCGGTCCCACCACCCCTCATCGTCCCGGAGGGGCACGATCCGGGCGACCGGCCGGCCGCGATCGGTGATGGTGATCACCCGACCGGCGGCCGCCCGGCGGACCACGGCGCTCGCCTGCGCCTTCAGCTCCCGGATGCCGACCTCGTCGCGACTGCCCGCGTCCACCATAGTGACCACAAGATACCACCAGGCAGGACTACACGAGACTACGTAAAACACGGCCCCTGCGATCGCATACCGGGAGGTGCGGCGTCCCCTCTGCTACCGTCGGGTCGTGCGCGCCGTCTACGCCGCTCGCTTCGGGGGGGACCACCCCCTCTCCAACCTGGCCATCGGCGACCGGCCGGACCCCCGCCCGGCTGCCGGCTGGGTGCTGGTGCGGGTGACCGCCGCCTCGCTCAACCATCACGACCTCTGGACCCTTCGCGGCGTGTCGTCCCAGCCCCTGAACACGCCCCAGATCCTCGGCTGTGACGCCGCCGGACGGGTGGAGGAGCTGGGGGAGGGCACCGGGGGGGCACCGGCCCCCGGGACCCGGGTGGTGGTCCACAGCGTCATCGGGTGCGGGGTCTGCCCGGCCTGCGTGGCCGCCGACCCCGGCGTCTGCCACCGCCTCAGCCTCCTGGGCGAGCCACCCCACGGTGGCGCTCTCGCCGAGCTGGTCGCCGTGCCCGCCGCCAACCTCGTCCCGCTGCCCGACGAGGTCGGCGACGAGGCCGCCGCCTGCCTTCCCACCGCGTACCTGACCGCCTACCGGATGCTCTTCACCCGGGCCCGCCTGGGGCCCGGGACCTCCGTGCTCGTCCAGGGGGCGGGCGGAGGCGTGTCGACGGCCGCCATCCTGCTCTGCGTCCACGCGGGGATCGAGGTCCACGTCACCTCCCGCCACGCCGCCAAACGGCGGGCCGCCGAGGAGCTGGGGGCGGCGAGCGCCTTCGACCCCGGTGACCTCGAGGCCGCGCGGAAGCTGGTCGAGCGCACCGGTGGGGGGGTCGACGCCGTCCTCGAGACGGTGGGGGAGGCGACCTGGGGTCTCAGCCTGCGGTCCGTCCGGTCGGGAGGAATCGTGGTCGTCGCCGGCGCCACCAGCGGACCCAACCCTCGGGCTCAGCTCAACCGCATCTTCTGGCGCCAGATCACCGTCGTCGGGACCAGCATGGGGACACGCACGGAGCTGGAGCGGCTGGTCGCCCTCTGCGCCTCCGGTGCCCTTCGCCCGCTGATCGACAGGGTGGTGCCGCTGGACGAGGCTCGCTCCGCCTTCGCGGCGCTTGCCGCCGGAGAGCAGCGGGGCAAGCTGGTCGTCCGGGTGACTCGCTGAACCGTCAGCGGTCGGTCAGCTCGCCAGCGCACCCGCCACCGCGCAGGTTCGTCGGCGCAGGTTCGTTGGTGCAGGGTCGGTGCAGGTGGCGGTGGGTCAGTTGGAATCGGGAGGGCGAGGAGCCTCACGACGGGCTCTCAGGGCCATGGGAATCGAAAGAAGGACCCCCAGCACGGGCGGATGCAGTGGGTCGCCGCAACGTTGATGTCGAAGATGGCGCTGACGTGCTGGTCGATTTCATCCAGGGTCAGAGTGGCGTCCATGTCCGGCTCCTTGTGCTCTCAGCAGCCGTCCATCGGCTGAGTGACTGAGAAGGCGGCGCAGCCGCACCCTGGGCCGGGGGGTTCCGTCAAGGGCCATGAGCTGTGACAGGTTGGTCAGGCCGCCGTCGGAGGCCGCACGGCCCTGCCGTTAACAAGCTGTCGCAGCGTCCCTTGACGGGTTCCTCCGCGCCCCGGGGTACGCTCTTTCAGGGGGGGCAGGGGGACCTCCCCCTCAGCACCGCTCAGCCGCCGACGGCCGCGGAAAGCACGCTGCAGGTAGCCGGGTATCTGGGCGGCCAGGTTGGCGAGCGAGAAGGAGCCGGCTCCGCTGCCGGAGATCCGGATGCGGCGGCTGCGCAACAGGGCGGCGGGCAGCGCCGCCTCCGGCCCCGCCGTCGCGCCCATCTCCACGTAGGCGATGTCGGCGGGCGTGCGATGCTTGCCAGCCACCCCTACCAGGCGGCAGCTCAGCCCGTCGCCGCTGTCCGGTAGGGGCGGAAGAAGGCGCGCAATTCCTCCGCGTAGAGCTCGGGCTCCTCGAACGGCGCGAAGTGCCCGCCGCGCGCAGGCTCGGTCACGCGGACGGCGTTCGTCGTGCGCTCGAGCCATGCCCGCGGCGGGCGGACAATGTCGCCGGAGAAGAGCGAGAAGCCGGACGGCACCTCGACCCGGCGGGCGTGCTGCGCGGGCGGAATCGCGGCGTTCGCGCGGTACATGCGCATCGACGAGCTGATCGTCCCCGTGAGCCAGTAGAGCGTGACGTTCGTGAGAATCTCGTCCTTCGTAAAGCGCCGCTCGACGTCCCCGTCGCAGTCGCTCCACGCCCGGAGCTTCTCGACGATCCAGGCGGCGAGCCCGGCGGGCGAGTCGGTGAGCCCGAAGGCGGCGGTCTGGGGCTTCGTGCGGTGCATGGCGGCGTAGGCGCCCTCGGTCGCACCCCAGGCCGCCGCGCCTTCGAGCCAGGCGCGCTCCTCGGGTGCGAGGTCCGCCGGGTCGCCCGTGAAGACCGGTATGCCCGCGTCGGTGCGGTGGACGGCAACCACCCGGTCGGGGTGGTCGAGCCCGAGGTAGCGGCTCACGTGGCTGCCCATGTCCCCTCCCGCCGCGCCAAACCGCGCGTAGCCAAGGACCCCCATGAGCTCCGCCCACAGGCTGGCGACGGCGATCGAGTCGAGGGGCGAGCCGGTGGGGTCGTCAGAGTAGCCAAAGCCCGGCATGTCGGGCACGACCACGTCGAACGCGTCGGCGGGGTCGGCGCCGTGGGCGCCGGGGTCGGCGAGGAGCGGGATGACCTTCGCGTAGCGCCAGAAGGAGTCTGGCCAGCCGTGGCTGAGGACCAGCGGCAGGACGGGCCCGGCTGGCGCGGCGGCCCGGACGTGCACGAAGTGAATCCCGAGGCC
>Ga0224555_1002713_pt1 | contig 19963 bp, 16 predicted proteins | sample 714S23034metaG_FD_180687 | JGI IMG/M metagenome (GOLD analysis project Ga0224555, IMG submission 180687) | Peat soil microbial communities from Stordalen Mire, Sweden - 717 S2 30-34 | ecosystem: Environmental > Terrestrial > Soil > Wetlands > Peat | place: Sweden: Norrbotten County, Stordalen...
GGAGACACTGGATGCTTTCGGCGTCGCGCCAAAGTTGAAAGTGACCGGTGTGGAAATCCAGGTAAAGGAACGGCTGAAAAAGATTCTCGATGGCAAAGATGCGACCGCAGCCGCCTCCCAGTTAGTTCAATTGTTGCGCGATGAAGCTAGGGTGATTTCATGATTTTGATCGTTGTCGAACATGCAAACGGTAAGGCAAGCAAGAGTACATATGAACTGGTGACGGCCGCGCGCGGACTGCACCGTGAGGGTGGCGTGACGGCGCTTGTTCTAGGCAGCGGCGTGGCCTCCGTTGCTTCCGATGCAGCGCTGATCGCCGATCAGGTGCTGGTCGCGGATTCACTGGAACTCGCGCAGTATGATCCGGAGGTTTGGGCTGCCGCTGTCGCACAGATTGCCACTGAGGGAGAGGCACATACGATTTTGATCGCAGGCAGCCGCAGCGGACGGGAATATAGTCCGCGTGTCGCGGTCAAACTCGACGCCCCATTGCTCGAAGACGTAATCAGCTTGAAGGATGAAGGTGGAGTACTCCAGGCGGAACATTACACCTTCCTCGCCAGGGTTACGGAACGCATCGAAGCGGAAGGACCTGTGGCGATTGTGACAGTAAAACCAGGTGCATTCGCGGCAGCAACGCCGGGGAGCACCGCATCGGACCAGTTCGATGTCGATCTCGTACTGCCGAAGCGCCGTTTGACGATTACCGGAAGGACGCAGGAGAAGAGTGGACGCATCTCTTTGACAGAGGCCGACATTGTGGTTTCAGGTGGACGTGGCGTTGGCAGCGCAGAGGGTTTCACACAGCTGGTAGAAGGGCTGGCGAATCAGCTCGGGGCCGCGATTGGAGCGACGCGCGCCGTCGTGGATGCGGACTGGCGCCCTTACTCCGAACAGGTAGGGCAGACTGGAAAGACGGTTCAACCGAAGGCCTACATCGCAATTGGTATCTCAGGCGCTGTACAGCATCTTTCCGGAATGAACAAAAGCAAATGTATTGTTGCGATCAACAAGGACGCCGAAGCTCCCATCTTCAAGATCGCGGATTACGGGATCGTGGGCGATGTGAAAGAAATTGTCCCTGCCATCATCCAGGAATTACGTAAATAAGAGCGACACAACGCAAGAAGATTCATGGGTGAGTCCGGATGCTTCCATTAGCGCACAAAATTGCATTCCTGTTGCTCGCGATCGTCACCGGATTGATCGGATTCCGCGGCTTCTATCGCCTGTATCGCCGCATTGCAGCAGGGCGTGACGATGCAGATGCGCGCCTGGACCGGCTGCCTTCGCGGGTTTGGTATGCGTTGACGACGACGCTGCTGCAGAACCGGACCTTTCGTAAGCGTCCGGTGATCAGTTTCTTCCATTCGTTTATCTTTTACGGCTTCGTCTTCTACATCCTTGCGAATTTCATCGACGGGTTGGAGGGATTTTTCCCGATATCGATCTCGTCCACCAACTGGGCTGGCAGTTTCTACAATCTGTTGGCAGATAGTCTCAGCCTGCTGGTGATGGTCGGGGTTATCGCGCTGGTGGCACGCAGGTTTTTCCTGCCGAGCCGTCGCGATTTTCGCTTCAACGAAAATACCATGCTGCACGAGGACATCCGGCATCGCTACATTTCGCGGGATTCCCTCATTGTCTCGATCTTCATCCTGTTCCATGTGGGAAGCAGGGCGGTTGGCGCGGGCGCAAAGCTGGCAGCAGAAGGTCCGGATCGCTTTCAACCGTTTGCAACGTTGCTTTCCCATGCGTTTACCCCTGCCAACGCCGAGGCCTGGCGCATCTTCGGCTATTGGGGTGCGCTGGGCAGCGTTCTTTTATTTTTGATGTACTTCCCGTTTACAAAGCACATCCATATCTTGATGGCGCCAGCTAAATATCTGGTGGCGCGTAGTTCCTCATCCGGAGAGCTGCCCGCGCTTGAACTGAATCTTGAGTCCGAGGAGCAGAAGCTCGGCGCGAATAAGCTTGAAGATCTAGGCTGGCCACGGCTGCTCGATGCGTATGCCTGCATCCAGTGCAACCGCTGCCAGGATGTTTGTCCCGCAGCGGTCACGGGAAAGTCTTTGAGCCCGGCGGCGCTTGAGATCAATAAACGGATGGAGCTGAACCACCTGGCGAAGCACCTGCCGGGATTCGAGGCCGGTGCTGAGAGCCCTCGCCCACTGCTTAGCTTTGCGCTGTCGCCTGAAGCAGCGTGGGCCTGTACTACCTGCGGCGCCTGCATGGAGGTATGCCCGGTACAGAATGAGCAGATGCTCGACATTATCGATATCCGCCGCAATCAGGTCATGATTGAAGGCCATTTTCCCACGCAGCTGCAGTCCGCTTTCCGTGGCATGGAGCGGGCAAATAATCCCTGGGGCATTAATCATGAGCAGCGCATGGCCTGGGCAGAGGGACTGAATGTCACCACGATCGAGGAAAATCCCAATCCCGATGTTCTGTATTGGGTTGGATGTGCTGCTAGCTACGATCCACAATCGCAGAAGACAGCTCGTGCGTTCGTGCAATTGCTTACCCGTGCCGGAGTGAACTTTGCGGTGTTGGGCAAAGAAGAACGCTGCACCGGTGACAGCGCACGTCGCGCGGGTAACGAATACCTCTACCGTCAACTGGCCGACCAGAATATCGCAACGCTCACCGCTGCCCGGCCAAAGCTGATTGTGGCTACATGCCCGCATTGCATGAACACCATTGGCAAGGAATACCAGCAGCTTGGCGGCGACTTCAAGGTGATGCACCATACGGAGTATCTGGAGTCGCTAATGGCTGAAGGCAAGCTCACTGCGGAGGCCACGCCATCGGCAGTTACCTATCACGATCCCTGCTACCTGGGTCGGCACAGCGGCGTATACGACGCACCCCGCAATGTGCTTCGAGTTCTCACCAATGACTTCGTCGAGCTTGAACGGAAGCGTGAGAACTCCTTCTGCTGCGGTGCCGGCGGAGCGCAGTTCTGGAAGGAAGAAGAAGCTGGTTCGGAGAGAATCTCAGATAATCGCTTTCGAGAGGCGCAGCAGAGCCTTGAGTCCCACGGCGAGAACAAGGTGCTCGCTGTAGGCTGCCCTTTCTGCAAGAGCATGCTCGAGAGCACGCCGGGCAAGGGCGAGAATTCCGGGATCGTCATCAAAGATGTCGCCGAACTGCTCCTGGAAAGCGTGCTGAGGAGAGCCGGCGAAAGCATAGTGCAAACGTCTGGCGTCTCTCCCCTTGCCGCACAAACGGATGTAGCTGCACCGCCTGCGGTAACGGCAGTAAGCCATGTACCGGCAAAGGCCGAAGAGTCGCAGATCGCAGCCAATGTATCGCCAACTCTGCAGGAGACGCCACAAGCGCCGTCGCCCGTGAGCGAACGCAAGAAATGGGCTCCAAAGGTCTCCACGAGCCCCGCAAAATCTCCGCAACCGGAAGAGCCGGCAGCTTCAACAGGTGCATTGGAAGCGGTATCTGCCGAAGAGTCGCAGATCGCAGCCAATGTGCCGCCAACTCTGCCGCCACAGCAGACGCAACAAGCGCCGTCGCCCGTAAGCGAACGCAAGAAATGGGTTCCAAAGGTCTCCACGAGCCCCGCAAAATCTCCGCAACCGGAGGAGCCGGCAGCTTCAACAGATACTTTGGAAGCGGCATCGAATGTGCCCATCGTAAATGTGGAAGGGCCAGGAGAGCCTGGTAATTTGCTCGACAAGAAGAATGATAGCGGCCAGACTCCGGCACGCAAGAAGTGGGAGCCCAAGCGGAGCGCCAATAATCCACAATCCCACGAATAAGCGCGGATGCGCAGGTTATCCCTCTTCTGCGAGAAGAGCCAATTGGGGATGTTAAGACTTTAGATGAACTACCGGGGCGCTCTGCCCGGATGCGATGGAGCGCGTCAGGTCCAGCAGTATGTCTTTCCCATCAGGAATGAACTTCTTCTCGACAGTCATATAGCCCCATCTTGAGGATCACATCACGGCACCTATCACCGTGGCGCATCAAGCCGTCACCCCCCCTTTTCGGGCAGCGGAATCGCTCTTGGCTCGTGTTAGACTCAATGGAAATGAGTATCTCAAAATACGGCAGGGACATGAGAGATTGTTGCGCTGGCTCTGTCCGCTGTCGATCCGTGTCCTTCCTCCGTATGGTCAAGCAGTTTGGGTTCCTCCTCCTCCTGATGTCGTCGCTGGCCGCGACTGGGTGGGGACAACAGCAGACTCAGACCAGTCCCCTGCTGGCTCCGCAGACGCGCGCCGTGCTGCCGGAGGATTACGGTACTCAGGTGCGGAGTCCTAGTAGCAATTATTCAGATGTTGAGCAGTTGCCCCGGCAGGCTAGCGCACAGAATCAAGCGCCGCTTCCGCCGGAACCACTGAGTGAGTTCCAGAAGTTTATTGCGTCGACTTCGGGCCAGGTTCTGCCGATCTTCGGAGCAGAACTGTTTCGCAATGTACCCTCCACGTTTGCCCCCCTGAACATGACGCCGGTTCCATCCGATTATGTGATCGGCCCGGGCGACGAGTTGCGCGTTCGGGTGTGGGGACAGGTCAACTTCCAGGCCAACTTGCAGGTGGACCGCTCAGGCGAGGTCTATCTTCCGCAGGTCGGTCCAGTGCATGTCGCGGGCATGCCGTTTTCGGCGCTCGATGCTCATCTGCGCGAAGCCATCGGGCGCGTCTATCGCAACTTCGATCTGACGGCAGACATAGGCCAGATTCGCGCCATTCAAGTGTATGTGGCGGGAGAAGCGCGGCGGCCCGGTGTCTATACAGTCAGTTCGCTCAGCACACTGGTGGATGCGCTCTTCTCCAGCGGCGGCCCCTCCATACAAGGCTCGATGCGCCACATCGAGCTACGGCGCGGCAGCGAAGTTGTAACGGACTTCGACCTCTATAATCTGCTCGTTCACGGCGACAAGTCGAAGGATGTAAAGCTTCTGGCAGGCGACGTCATCTTCATCCCCCCAGTCGGCTCTCAGGTCGCCATCACCGGCAGCGTGCGGACTCCGGCCATCTACGAGTTGAGGATCGGCGAACCACTGTCCGCGCTGATTGCCGATGCAGGAGGCGCTTCTACGGTGGCCGCGGAAGCGCGCATCTCGATCGAACGCATTGCGGATCATCACAGCCGCTTTGCCATGGAAGTCTCCTACGATGCCAGCGGCCTGGCGACTCCGCTGGCCGACGGCGACCTGGTGCACGTCTTCTCCATCGTTCCCATGTATCAGAAGACCGTCATCCTCCGGGGCAACACAGCGAACCCGGGCCGCTTCGCCTGGCATCCTGGCATGCACATCAGCGATCTAATTCCGGACAAGGACTCGCTCATTACACGGAACTACTGGTGGAAGCGGGCGCAGCTCGGATTGCCCGCTCCCGAGTTTGAGGCAGCACCGGGCTTCGCCGACATGCCCCAGCCGACTGAGAACAAAGCCGTTACAGTGAGTGCTCCAGCCCCTCAGTACGTGAGCACGCCGAACCAGGATTTGAGTGCTCAGCAGCGTGCCGGCAGCTCTCCCCTGGCCGCCGAGCAGACTGCGCTCCCCGCTCGCACCCCAGCTCCGGCGCAGCGAACCGAGGTCCGACAGCTTGCTCCGGAGATTGACTGGGATTATGCTGTCATCGAACGGCTCGACGCGTACACCCTGAAGACCACTCTGATCCCATTCGATTTAGGCAAGCTCGTGCTGCAACACGATGCCTCGCAGGACCTTGAACTGCAGGCTGGAGATGTGGTCTCCATCTTCTCTCAGGCAGACATCCGCGTACCCATTGCACATCAGACGAAGCTGGTCACACTGAGCGGTGAATTCACACACGCTGGGGTGTACACGGTCCAGCCCGGCGAAACGTTCCGCCAGTTGGTGGAACGCGCCGGCGGGCTTACACCCAATGCGTACCTGTACGGCTCGGAATACACGCGCGAGTCGACACGCGTGATGCAGCAGGCCAGACTCGATGAATACATGCAGAGACTGAGTATGCAAATCCAGCGCAGCAACATGGCCATGGCGGCGTCGTCGGTGAGCTCGGCGCAGGATCTGGCCAGCGGCGCCGCAGCCCAGAGCAACGAACGAGATATTCTTGCAAGCCTGCGGCAAATTCGCGCCACGGGTCGTATCGTACTGAGATTTACGCCCGACAGCAGCGGTACAAACAGCCTCCCCGACATCACCATGGAGGACGGAGACAAATTTGTCGTCCCGTCCGCACCGGCTACCGTCAATGTGGTGGGGGCGGTGTACGATCAGAATTCATTCCTGTACACGCAGGGACGAAGGGTCGGGGGGTATCTGGGACTGGCCGGCGGACCCAACAGGGACGCTGACCGCAAGCATGAGTTCCTCATCCGGGCCGACGGCGAGGTCGTAAGCCACGATACGGGAAAGGGACTATGGGGCAACGAGTTCAACAATCTGCGTGTGTATCCAGGCGATACGATCGTTGTCCCGGAAAAGACCCTCAAGCCGTCCTCGATGCGCGCTGTGCTCGACTGGTCGCAGATGATCTCGCAATTCGCAATGGGCGCTGCGGTGATAGGCATACTTCAATAGCAGGATTTGGAGCGCCCTCGTTGTAGAATGCACCTAGGGATGCGCGCCAGTCCCCAATCTGGCAGGAACCGATGACGACTGAAACTCCGCTTCCCGAACTGAATGAACACGCCGATTCTCCTCCCGCCACGCCCGTCTCTGGGTACGGCGCAACGGAGAACGACGAAATCTCTCTGCTCGATCTTCTGATCGTCATCGCCGAACGGAAACGCATTGTCCTCTGGGTCACCGCGGTCTTCGCTATCCTCGCGATCATTATCTCGCTGCTTCTACCCAAGAGCTACACCGCAACCGTTACCCTGCTGCCGCCACAGGAGGGCACTTCCCTGGGCGCTGCGTTGGCCTCCCAGCTTGCCAATGTGGGAGGGATGGCCGCGGCCGCGGCCGCCGGCGTTCCCGGCCTCAAAAACCCCAACGACAAATACGTGGCGATGATCCAGAGCCGCACGGTTGAAGATGCCATGGTGCAGCATTTTGGCCTGATGCAGGAGTACCGCAAGCGGTATCTTTCCGATGCACGCAAGGCCTTCGAGGGCCATGCGACCGTGGACGGCAGCAGCAAAGATGGCATGATCCATATCTCCGTCGCAGACCGCAATCCACAGCGCGCTGCGGAACTTGCCAATGGCTATGTCGACCAGTTTCGAGATTTATCTCAGCATCTCGCCATCACGGAAGCCTCCCAGCGCAGAGTCTTCTTCGAGCAGGAGCTTGAGCAGGCGAAGAACAACCTGGCCAATGCCGAGGAGGCCCTGAAGCAGACAGAACTAACCACCGGAGTGATCCAGCCCGACAGCCAGGCGCGCGCGCTGATTGAATCGGCCGCCACCCTCCGCGCGCAGATCACGGCGAGGGAGGTGCAGATTCAGGGAATGCAGACGTACGCAACCGGTGAAAACGCCCAGTTGGTGCAGGCACAGCGGGAGTTGGAAAGCATGCGCGCTCAGTTGGGGAAGCTGGGGGGGGGGGGGATAGCACCGGTGGCGAACTCATCGTCCCCAAAGGCCGTGTTCCCGAGGCCGGCATGGAGTACATCCGCAAGCTGCGCGACGTAAAATACTACGAAACGATCTTTGATATCCTTGCGCGGCAGTACGAGGTCGCCAAGCTCGACGAGGCGAAGGAGGGCGCTCTCATTCAGGTCGTCGATCCCGCCATTGTTCCCGATAGAAGGTCCTTTCCGAAGCGCGGCCTCATCGTCATCGGTGCCACTGTAGCGGGATTTCTCTTCGGAATTTTCATTGCCCTGCTCCAAACCGGCTTCCAACGCCTGAAGGACGATCCGGAAGCCACTGTCAAGCTCCATCTACTGCGAAGGGCCCTTTCCCTCAAACGGCAAAGAGCCTCCTGAGCGGAGACGGGCACTCTTCGGACCACTGTAACGCCGGAGCCGTGTGTGTATAGGCGCCCGCCGTTTCCCTTCACCAACCTCAACCATCAATTCAGCCAAGAATTTCCAGTTATGAATTGATGGGATATCGAGGGCATGTCAGTCAACCGTCTTTACAGTAAAGAGTGGAGAGCTAAGCAATGAAGGCAGTTATTCTTGCGGGTGGATTGGGTACACGAATTAGCGAAGAGACATCGGCTCGCCCGAAGCCTATGGTGGAGATTGGCGGGAAGCCGATCCTATGGCACATTCTCAAAATTTATTCTCATTTTGGTATCAACGACTTCGTTATTTGCCTAGGCTATAAGGGATACGTGATCAAGGAGTTTTTCTCCAATTACTTCCTGCATACTGCGGACGTGACCTTCCACATGGAAGAAAACCGGATGGAAGTCCATGACAGCATGACCGAACCATGGAGGGTTACGCTGGTCGATACGGGCGACGATACGCAGACGGGCGGCCGGCTGAAGCGGGTGGGTAAATATCTTGTCGGGGAAGACGATTTCTGTCTTACCTATGGAGACGGGCTGGCAAATATCGATGTGGCGAAGTCTATCGAGTTTCACAAGCGTCATGGGAAGCTTGTCACGATGAGTGCGGTGCAGCCCGGCGGGCGCTGGGGTTCGCTGGTGATGGATGGTGATAAGGTGACGGCATTTCGCGAAAAACCGGCGGGTGATGGAGCCTGGGTCAATGGAGGGTTCTTTGTGCTTTCACCGAAGGTGCTGGACTATATCGAAGGCGATCAGACCGCATGGGAAAGGGAGCCACTTGAACGGCTGGCTGAAGAGGGCAATCTGCATGCGTATCACCACTCAGGCTTTTGGAAGCCGATGGATACCCTGCGTGACAAGACGCAGCTCGAAGCGTTGTGGCAGGATGGTACGGCTCCATGGATGAAATGGTAAAGCTGGATACCATGTCTCCGTGGCAGGGGCGCCGTGTTTTTCTAACTGGTCACACGGGCTTTAAGGGTAGCTGGATGGCGCTGTGGCTGACTGAGCTGGGAGCCACTGTTTGCGGCTATTCGCTGGAACCGCCAAGCACGCCTAACCTGTTTGAAGTTGCTCGGGTGGGTGAGCGGGTCCGGCATATTGAAGCGGATATCTGCGATCTTCCCCGGCTGCGCGTTGCCATGCAGGAGTTTGCCCCGGATGTGGTGTTTCACCTAGCGGCGCAGTCCCTGGTGCGTCGCTCCTATGCTGAGCCGGTATTGACCTACGCGACCAATGTCATGGGCACCGTGAACGTCCTTGAGTGCGTCCGCCATTCAGCTTCGGTGAAGGCGGCCGTTCTGATTACTACGGATAAATGCTATGAGAATCGGGAATGGCACTGGGGCTATCGCGAGCAGGATCGTCTAGGCGGACATGATCCGTACAGTAATAGCAAGGCGTGTGCCGAACTGGTGAGCGCAGCGTATCGCGACTCTTTCTTTCCGCCGGATCACATGACCAAGCATGGCGTGGGGGTAGCAACCGCGCGGGCCGGCAACGTGATCGGAGGAGGAGACTGGGCAGTCGATCGTCTGATTCCCGATTTGATACGCGGCTTTGTGTCGGGGGAACCGGTTCCGATTCGGAATCCGCACGCTATACGCCCGTGGCAGCACGTCCTCGAACCTGTTCGCGGCTATATCCAACTTGCGGAGCGACTGCTCGCCGGTGACAAGGCGTGTGCATCGGCATGGAACTTTGGACCTGGGGAGGACGACGCGCGTCCGGTGGAATGGATTGTGCGTGAGTTAGCCAAGCAGTGGTCTCCTGAGGCCTCCTGGGTTGTTGATGATGGGCTGCACCCGCATGAGGCGACTTACCTGAAGCTGGACTGTGCGCGGGCCCATCACCTGCTGGGTTGGCGACCAGTACTGGGGCTCTCCGGTGCGCTCGAGCTCATCGTAGAATGGTTTAAGCACTGGCAGGCCGGCAGCGATATGCAGCAGATCACCCTCGATCAGATCGCTGCCTATCAACGACTCTCGCTCTCGATGGTGCAGCCAATCTGGATAGGAGCGAATGATGGAACCGATCGCTGAAAATCAAGCGGGGAATGTCAGCCTCGCGGAAGAAGAGGGCGCGATCCCCGAAGACAAGCCACAGGTTGAAGCTCTGCGCGAACAGATTCGCGAACTGGTTACGAAGTATCATGCTGCAGCCTTTCCCAGCCACGAATTCGCACCGGGCAAGTCTGCGGTTCCAGTCTCGGGAAAGGTATTCGACGCGGAAGATATCCAGTACGCAGTCGATGCCTCGCTCGATTTCTGGCTGACGACAGGTCGCTTTGCCGAACAGTTCGAGCGGCAGTTCGCACGTGTGATGGGCGTGCGTGATGCTCGGCTGGTGAACTCGGGCTCGTCGGCGAATCTGGTGGCGCTCTCGGCACTTACTTCGTCTACCCTGGGCGATCGTGCATTGAGGCCCGGAGATGAAGTGATTACCGTTGCCGCGGGCTTTCCGACGACGATCAACCCGGTGATTCAGAATAATCTAACTCCTGTGTTCGTTGACGTTCAGCTGGATACATATGACATTGACGGCTCGCAGCTCGAGGCAGCGGTGTCCGACCGGACACGTGCCGTGATGATTGCGCACACACTAGGAAATCCATTTGATCTGGATGCGGTGACGGCTTTTTGCAAGCAGCATGATCTCTGGCTGGTGGAGGACTGCTGCGATGCAGTCGGCGCCACCTACAAAGGCCAGGGCGTCGGCACGTTTGGCGATATCTCAACCGCGAGCTTCTACCCTGCGCACCACATTACGATGGGTGAGGGCGGTGCGGTGATGACCCAGCAGCCCGCACTGACGAAGCTGATCGAGTCGTTTCGGGACTGGGGTCGCGACTGCTGGTGCGCTCCGGGAAAGGACAACACATGCGGAAAACGGTTCGAGTGGCAACTTGGCGAGCTACCGTGCGGGTACGACCATAAATACATTTATTCGCACATCGGCTACAACCTGAAGCTGTCGGATATGCAGGCGGCTGTCGGTGTCTCACAACTGAAGAAGCTACCGGGATTTATCGCTACGCGTCGTACGAATTTCAGACGTCTCTACGATGGTCTTGCTGATTTGCAGGAGTTTTTCTCGCTGCCGCAAGCCACACCGGGTTCTGACCCCAGCTGGTTCGGTTTTCCGATTGCCGTGAAGCCGGAAGGTGGCCTGAAGCGTGACCAGGTTGTGCAGGCGCTGGACCAGCGGAAGATCGGGACACGGTTGCTGTTCGGCGGCAATCTGCTGCGCCAGCCCGCCTATCTGGATGCGAAGTACCGCAAGATTGGCGAGTTGCCCAATACGGATTACGTGATGAACAACGTCTTCTGGATCGGCGTTTATCCTGGCCTGACCGAGAATATGATTGATTACATCATCGACTCATTCCATGTCATCGCGAAGGATAGGCTGCAAGTTCTCTAATTTATGGATATTCTCTTCGATGGGAAACAGAGGTTTCAATGAGGTGTTTGGTGACAGGCGCCACGGGATTTGTTGGTTCCTGGCTCGTGCGCCGACTCATTGCAGACGGTCATTCCGTTGCAGTGGTGACCCGATCGACCAGCGATCTATGGCGTATCCGCCCACTGCTCCCATCGTTAGTTCAAATAGAGGGAGACTTGAGTTTTATAGGTCAATCCCGCTCCGCTATTCAGTCATTTAAGCCCGAGACGGTTTTTCATCTGGGATGGACAGGCGGGAACAGCAGCAAGTTCTTGAACGATGCGTCGCAGGTCTATGCGAATGTTCCTGGAAGTCTGGAGCTAATGCGCATCACGGCCGAAGCTGGCGCGACAACGTTCGTCAACTTCGGTAGCTGTGTCGAGTACGGCCAGTTCTGCATCCCGGTTAGAGAGTCAGATCCCGTGCTGCCGAAGAACCTGTATGGAAGTGCTAAGTATTCTGTCGAAAAGTTGGGTCTAGCCTTGGCGCCTGTATTAGGTTTTCGCTTCGCATCTATACGGTTGTTCTGGGCATATGGTCCGGCCGATAATGAAGCGCGCCTTGTGCCTTCGCTCATTCGCAAGATGCTGTCCGGTGAACGACACGCCATGACCAGGGGAGATCAAATTTGGGATTACGTCTACATTGATGACGTGATTGAAGCTGTCGTCCGAGTCGCAAACTCCCCAAACGCTGAAGGTGTCTTCAATCTGGGTTCCGGGCATCCGAAACGATTGCGAGCAATTGCGGAACAGATTGCCATCTTAGCCGGCAAGGCATCATTGCTCGGGTTAGGAGAACTTCCTTATCAACCGGATCAGGTGATGCATCTACAGGCTGATATCAGTCGCCTGCGTGCAGCGACAGGCTGGGAGCCCAAGGTCGGCATGGAGGAAGGCTTGAAAAAAACTGTAGCATGGTACAAGGGAGAGTTTCGTTATGCCGCAAACCGCTGAGCTTCATGATGTAGCAAGGAAGCTACGCGCTCATGCAGTCCGCATGATCCATCGATCGAAGGCTTCGCATCTGGGTAGGTATTTCTAAATGAAAGCTTCCGACTACATTGCCGAGTTTCTTGCCGCCCAAAGAGTGCCTGCTGTATTCGAGCTTTCTGGCGGCATGATTACACATCTACTGGACTCCCTTCACACCTACGGCCGCACCAAGGTCATCAGCATGCATCATGAGCAGGGCGCGGCTTTTGCAGCGGAGGCGGCAGGGCGCATCACGGGCATCCCCGGTGTGGCGATGGCCACCAGTGGCCCCGGCGCCACTAATCTGCTCACCGGCATAGGTAGCTGCTATTTCGACTCAAGCCCAGCGGTATTCATCACTGGTCAGGTGAATATACATGAGCAAAAAGGCGATCGCCCTATCCGTCAGCTTGGCTTCCAGGAAACCGATATCGTCAGCATGGCAAGACCGATCACCAAGAAAGCCTCCATGGTGCACACCGCAGCGGAACTTCCGGCCGCACTGCAAGAGGCCTTCAGCCTCGCAGTCTCCGGGCGCCCGGGACCGGTTCTGGTCGACATTCCCATGAACGTGCAGCGCGACCCAGTGCATGAGAGCGTCCGTCCCGTTCATGCGCAGGCTCCGATAGATAACATTGAACCGAAGAAACTTGAATTGATTCGCGACTCATTACTGAAGGCCAAGAAGCCTCTGATTCTTGCCGGAGGTGGCGTTCGTTCAGCGCGCGCTGTCTCCCTGTTTCGAGAATTTGTCGTCGCTGCGGGCATCCCTGTCGTCCATTCCCTGATGGGTGTTGATGTCTTGCCGTCCGACCATGAACTCAATGTCGGCATGATCGGCTCATATGGCAATCGCTGGGCCAACCTTTCTCTTAATGACGCCGACTGGCTCCTCGTTCTTGGCAGCCGTCTGGATGTTCGGCAGACCGGAGCGCAAACTGAAGGATTCAAAGGCACACGATCTATATTTCACGTCGACTGTGAAGCAGGCGAGATGAATAATCGAGTGATTGGCTGCGAAGAGATCCTCTCCGAGCTTGCTCCCGCACTCATCGCCCTTCGCTCTATTCTCGAGCCGCTCCGTGGTCGCGTGATGAGCAACACGACGGAATGGCGCGCATCAATCCTGGCTCTGCGCGCAAAATGGCCTGATACAGCCGAACTGGCCGATGTCAAGGGGATCAATCCGAATGTCTTCATGCATCAGCTTTCGCGCAATGCCGCCACGTCTGCGTATGTGGTCGATGTCGGACAGCATCAAATGTGGGCCGCCCAATCTTTGGACCTGCATGGTGAGCAGCGCTTCCTTACCTCCGGTGGCATGGGATCGATGGGCTTTGGCTTGCCGGCCGCAGTTGGGGCGGCTGCCTGCCTAGATGGCAAGCCAGTGGTAGCCATCTCTGGCGACGGCGGATTTCAATGCAATATTCAGGAGCTGCAGACCATTGCTGGCGGCAAACTCAATGTGAAAGTGGTTGTCATCAACAATGGATGTCATGGCATGGTCCGCCAATTTCAGGAAAGCTATTTTGAGGGGCGTTACGGATCCACAATGTGGGGCTATTCAGCTCCCGATTTCAAACGTGTCGCAGAAGCTTACGACCTTGCTGCGCGCACCGTAGTATTGCCCAATGAGGTGGAGGACGCGGTGCACTGGCTCAATCATGAGACTGAAGGGCCAGCCCTGCTCCAGGTTATGGTCTCTCCTTTTGCAAATGCTTATCCAAAGCTGGCTTTCGGCCGAGGTATGGAAGCCATGGAACCACAAAGCAAGCCTGTGGAGATGGAGAGTACATGATCCTCAAAGCCAAGTTCTCAGTGGCTCGAAATCCAAGTCACAGGGGCTTGGGTTTATTAACTACTCAATGGCACGAAGTCAGGCCTTATTGAGTGGTGTCAAGTCTCGTAGCAGCTAATAACTCAATGTTCCGGCGCGGATTGGCAGAGGAGATAGGATGAAGCACCCCGCCTAAAGATGGCAATTTTCAGCTATACCGCATTGTGATTTCAGCTTTAGTTAGGGTTATCAGATTGGAACCGGAAATGCCCCAAGTAATCGACGATGTAAGCACGCCGATGGCGAGGTTCTCGCGTCTGAGAAGAGCAGTTGGTCTGGATCGGGCGGTCATCTTTACCGTGCTTGCTCGCGGTTGGTCGAGCGCGGCGGGTCTGGTCACCGTAATCCTGATCGCGCATTTTCTGAGCGCCGCGGAACAGGGTTACTACTACACCTTCGGCAGCTTGGTTGCCTTGCAAATTGTGTTCGAACTGGGCTTCTCCTTCGTCATTTTGCAGATGGCCAGCCATGAGCGCGCCCATTTGGCCATTTCGAAATCAGGCGAGATAACCGGCGATCCAGTGGCCCACGCAAGGCTTGCCTCGGTCCTGCAAAAGTCTGTCCGCTGGTACTCCGTCGCAGCGTTGCTGCTATTGTGCGCCTTGGCTCCTGCCGGCATCCATTTCTTTTCAGCGCATGCGCAGCCAGGCCTGCCCGTCGCGTGGAGACTGCCATGGCTCATGGTCGCTCTCGCCGCAAGTCTCGCCTTCCAGATCGATCCGATGTTCTCCTTCCTTGAAGGTTGCGGCTATGTGCCACAGGTTGCGCATACGCGTTTCTGGCAGGCATTCGTCGGCAGTCTGCTGGCATGGACATCGCTCCTGCTGCACCATGGCCTCTTTGCTCCAGCCATGATAATCACAGGCCAGGTACTCGTGGGGGCCGGTTGGCTGTTTACACGCCGAGGCCTACTGCTTGGACTGTTTAGGCATCCGTCGGGACAACATCGCATTCAGTGGGGCAAGGAGGTGTGGCCATTTCAGTGGCGCATCGCCATCAGTTGGATATGTGGATATTTTATCTTTCAGCTCTTCAATCCTGTCCTGTTCGCGTACTGGGGACCTGTGGCCGCAGGACAGATGGGCATGTCGTTGACTATCGGCAGTGCGCTGCTCTCGATCTCCATTGCCTGGGTCAACACCAAATCCGCTCCTTTCGGAGCCATGATCGCCCACAAGGAATATGCCAGGCTCGATGAGACATTCTTTCGCGCTCTGGCCCAGTCGCTGCTGGTCTGCGTCGTAGGCTCAGCAACAGTCTGGAGCGCCGTCGTATATCTCAACCTGAAGCACATACACTTCGCTCACCGTGTGCTGGGACCACTTCCCTTTGGTCTGCTTTTGTTAACCATCGTCGTGAACCAAATTGTATTTTCGGAAGCGCTCTACCTAAGGGCGCATAAGCAGGAAAAGTTTCTTATGATATCTGTCCTGAACGCATTGTTCATGGCAACGTCAACTTACTTTCTGGGTAAGCGATTTGGAGCGATAGGAATGGTGAGTGGCTATCTTGTCATCAACACTGTCATTGGTTTAGGTCTTGGGACCTACACCTTCCTCAAGTACAGGAGGCTCTGGCATGCAGCCTGACCAGCCTCTTTTGACCATCGCGATACCAACGTACAACCGCGAGCAGTATTTGAAGGCGCTATTGTCCATTCTTGAGCCTCAGGTATTGAATGAGCCGCGCCTGGAACTGATTCTTTCAGACAATGCGTCCACAGATGGCACAGAATATCTGGCTCGATCCTTTGTCGGTAAGAGCGCGGCTTTCCGATATATCAGAAATGAAACCAATCTGGGTGCGGATGGCAACATTCTTCAATGCTTCGAGCAGGCGCGGGGGAAATATGTCTGGATTCTTGGTGACGATGACACTCTGCTGCCGCGGGGCCTACACCGAGTCCTACAGATACTGGAGAACAATGACTATGACCTAGTTTTCTTAACCCCCGTTGGTTATAGCGACGATATAATCAAGGAGTTTAGACACCCGAAGATAAGGCGCCCTACCGAGAAAACGTCCAACGTACTTCGCTTTGTCCGTCTTGTAAATAGGCATTCGGACCTGATCTACATCAGTTCCATGATCGTTAACAAGAGCCGAATAAATAAGGATACGACCGACAAGTGCTATGAATGGATAGGGAGTCACATCGTCCAGCTTGGATGGGTAATGACTGCACTCAATCAATTTCGCAGCGGCTTGTTTGTGGAATCAGGCATAATCGCTGGAAGAACGGGTAACTCAAGCGGAGGCTTTCACGCTGCCAAGGTATTCGGAGAAAATTACGCGCGCGCGGTAGAACAATGGATTACGTGCAACCCGCGACTGCGCTCCCTCCTGATCAACGATCAATTGCTATTATGGTTTCCAGGCAACTGGATGAGTATTTCTGTAAATCAGAATAATATATCCGCGGAAGACCCTGAGCGAATACTGACCCCCGTATTTGGAGGCAACTTCCGATATTGGTTGCTGGTATATCCGCTACTTAAACTGCCCAGGCCGCTGGCGGCGCTTTGGGCGCAACTTGCCAGAATCTTCAAAGTGATTTCTCGAATTTGTTATAAGACATGAACATCGCTGACGCACCGCTAGCGGCACTATGCTTTGACCGCAGAGGGCGCGGTGGTTGGCTACAAGGCCGCACCTTAAACATATATCAGTTTGGTAGTTGCTCTACGCCAATAAAAGATAAACGGTTCGGAGTTTGACGGGATGACGGCAGACCTAGGGAATATATTAGTTCGACCGCTTAAGACGCGCACTGTCATGCTGGTCGTCGCTATGACGATCTACGTTGCCCTGTCCTTGTTCCTTTTCTTTACCTGGGTCAATCCATCGTTGATTGGGCAGACCCAGCAGCACATAGCCGCTGACTCGGTACTTTACATGGCCTATGCTGATTCGTTGAGAGAGGGGCTCGACAATCCATTTGTGCTTGCGGCTATGTATTCGTTTCCGAATACATTATGGATGCCGGTATTACTATTTCTGGCGCTACAGAGTACTTTGCTGATAGTGGCGTTGAATTACACATTATTCATTTGGTCCGTCTGGCTGTTTAGCAGATCCGTTGATATACGGGTGGGGATCTTCCTTGCTTTGCTGCTGGTGAACATTACGACGACCATCAGCCTGCTTTCAGTCAATAAAGAGATCGTTGATCTGCTTGCCACGGCGCTCTTTTGTTATTGGCTGTCCAAGGGAAGGAAGTGGGCACTTGCGCTTGCGCTGCTTATTGCGTTGGTGAACCGCTACGAAGTTTGCATAGCAATGCTATTGTTTATAGTGCTGCGGAGCAGGTGGAACCCTTTGCGCAAATCCAGATACGGCTCACTCGCAGCAGTTAGCGTAGCATTCAGCATTGCGTTGCCAAGTCTGTCTGTGACAGACCGGCTTGATGAAGCAGTATCCGCGACATCTGCGACAGGTTCCAGTGGGCTCATTCTTGTTTTGGATAACCTGCAGGCTCACTACTTATTTTTCCTGGCTGTGATCCCGAAGATAGCACACAACCTATTTTCGCAGATCCTAATCCTCAACAATTGGACGTCGTATGGATCCGACAATCCTGCGAACACCTATGTTATGTTACTGAATAATCTGGCAAGCTCCTTTGTAGTTATGTTTTTGATCAAGAAGGGTCGATTAAGGCTAAAGAGTGAATGGATGTACTACGCTGGACTCAGTGCCATTGTGATGTCTCTTGCGCTGGTGGTGCAGCCCCGCTATTTTTATTCCTGCTATGCTCTGCTCTGTCTTGAGGCAGCGCGTGTGTGTGACGTAAACCCTTTAAACGGCACCATGTGATCTCCGAGTCTAGCCAGCCGTTGAAGAGTGGGAAAAACTTTCGATGAAGCGTAAGAAGCATACCCCGCGGCAGATCCTGGGGAAACTGTCAACGGTTGTCATGATATGTGCCGCCAGCGAGCATATGCACTTGCTTGAAAATCGCTTTCGCGGTGTCTTTGGCTACTCTTCTGTCACTCACAAATATCATCTGCGTTACAGCGCGAGCCGCGAGCCGGAATAAATACAGCACCCTTTCGCCCCAGGGGCGGCAAGTGTTGGTGAACCGTACGCGTCCGGGGAAGGCCATGGTTGACGGGGCTGGGCAGCCGGGGATAGGCTACTTTGTATCCGTCCGGGCAAGGCCATTCTTTCCGTAGGGTTTTGAAGATGATTGACTGAAGGCATGAGTGAATATCTCGTTCCAGTCGTTGGTCGTCGTCCACGTCGCAGCCGCGCGGAGGTGGCGCGGATCGTGGCATCTTACGCGCAAAGTGGTTTGAGTCGGTCGGAGTTCTGCCGCCAGCATGGCCTGTCGTTGCCTACTCTCAACAAGTATTACCAGCGGGCAGGCCATCGAGATGCTCTTGCGTGCACGCCCCTGCCTCACAACGCTGTGGAGTTGGCGCTGGCGCGGGTCGAGTTTGTCGAGAAGTCTGCAACGCACACAGTGCAACACGCCGCATTACAGGTCGAGTTGGTCGGTGGGCGGCGCATTTCTGTATCTTCCGGTTTCGACGCGGCCTCGCTGACACGGCTGATCGCCGTGCTCGAACAGGCGTAGCGCAATGCTGGGTCTGGGCGCGGCCACGCGCATCTATGTGGCAACTGGCGCAACCGATATGCGGCTCGGCTGCCCAGCCCCGTCAACCATGGCCTTCCCCGGACGCGTACGTCTGAGCTGCGCTACACTAAAAACCTGGTGCAAAGATCGGGCAGACCATAAGCTGCTCGCAAGTACGAAGGGTCAGGCAGATTAAATGAACACGGGAATCTTGGTCACTGGGGGCGCGGGTTTTATTGGGTCTAATTTTGTGTTGCACTGGATTCACTCAGGCAAGGGCCGCGTCATCAACCTAGATGCATTGACGTATGCGAGCAATCTTGGCAACTTGGCCTCCATTGAAGGCAAGCCGGATCATGTTTTTGTACGTGGGAATATCTGTGATGGGGAGCTGATCGCCAAAACCCTCGCAACCTACAGGCCTCGAGCGGTTATACACTTTGCAGCGGAGAGCCACGTTGATCGCTCGATTGTGGGACCTGATGCCTTCTTGAAGACGAACATCGATGGCACGTTCACGTTGCTTCAAGCCGCACGTGCCTACATGGCAACACTGAATGAAGATGATCGAAAGAGATTCCGTTTCGTTCACGTCTCGACAGATGAGGTATATGGCACACTCGAGCCTAAGGATCCGGCCTTCTCTGAAACGACACCGTACGCGCCCAACAGTCCGTATGCCGCTTCGAAGGCGGCCTCAGACTTTCTGGGTCGGGCTTGGTTTCACACCTACAATCTGCCTGTATTGGTGACTAACTGTTCCAATAATTATGGCCCATATCAGTTTCCCGAGAAACTGATCCCATTGATGCTTACCCACGCCGTTGCCGGTAAGCCGCTCCCAATCTACGGAGACGGCTTGCAGGTGCGCGACTGGCTTTTTGTTGCCGACCACTGTAAAGCCATTGTTGAGGTGCTCGAGAAGGGCGTCATCGGCCAAACCTATAACATTGGCGGCAACAACCAACGCAGTAATCTAGAGGTGGTGGAAACCATCTGTACTTTGCTTGACGAGTTGCTACCTGACTCGCCCTACAAGCCGCACGCGCAACTTATTACGTACGTCAAGGACCGTCCCGGCCACGACCGGCGTTACGCGATTGATGCGAGCAAAATTGAGCGCGAGCTAAACTGGAAGCCGGAAGAAAGTTTTGAGACCGGAATGCGTAAGACGATTGAGTGGTATCTCTCCAACGATCAGTGGA
>Ga0224555_1002714_pt1 | contig 19957 bp, 19 predicted proteins | sample 714S23034metaG_FD_180687 | JGI IMG/M metagenome (GOLD analysis project Ga0224555, IMG submission 180687) | Peat soil microbial communities from Stordalen Mire, Sweden - 717 S2 30-34 | ecosystem: Environmental > Terrestrial > Soil > Wetlands > Peat | place: Sweden: Norrbotten County, Stordalen...
CTGGTGCAATACAAGGGCATGAAGTTGCAGGCTGCGGCCGACGAGGTGGTTCACCAGGAGCTGACCGGCCTCGACGGCGACGGTGGCGTGATTGCGATTGCGCCTGACGGCGAAATGGTATGGAGTTTTAATACGCCGGGAATGTACCGCGCCAGGCTGGCCGAGGGCGGCAAGCTGGAGGTCGGAATTTATAACGACGAGCCATAAGCGGCTGGGTGCCCCGATGGGGTGCCTAGGCACCGAGGGGGATATCAGCGGATGATTTCGAATTTCTCCCAGGGGCAATTGCAAACCGGGCAGCGCTCGTGCTCCTCTTCGGTCTCTGAGGTGTAGCCGCAGACCGGGCAAACGTAGAACTCGCGCGCAGATCCGATCCAGGAATCCACCTTGCCGCCTTGCAGCAGCACGATAGCTTCGCCGTAAAGCCGGGCGTGAGTTTTCTCTGCTTCCAGGGCTCCGGTAAAGGTGCGGATGGCCAGGGTGTTGCCGCGTGCCGTTGCCTCGGCGAGAAACTCCGGATACATGACGTCGACCTCGTGCTGCTCGCCGCTGAGCGCGGTCTTGAGGTTTTCTAGCGTGGTCTTCACTTCGACTTTATGAATCTCGCAGCGCACATCGCCGCCCAGCTGCTTGATGACGCGCGCGTGATTGGCGGCGTGAATCTGCTCGGCGCGGCCCGCGGCACGGAACAGGCTGGCGGCTCCATGCAGCCCGTCCTCATCTGCCTTGGCGGCAAAGGCGATGTATTTGGCAAATGCATTGGACTCGCCCTCAAAGGCGGCCAGTAAATTCCGGACGGTGATTTCGTTTTCCGCGGCGATGGACGGCATGAACACTTCTCCCGATCTTCATTCAAAAGCCTACGTGCTTACCCATGGTGCAGGGCTGTGATGGCCGCTACAGAGCAGAGTGGCTGCGGATGCAGCGGACGGAAGAAGCCGCAAAGCCAAAGCCACTGGTAGAATGTTGCGCATGGATACAATTCAATACAACCTGCCGCAAGATCGCATTCCACGTGTCTGGTACAACGTGCTACCCGATCTTCCCAAGCCGATGGCGCCTCCGCTGCACCCCGGCACGCATAAACCCATTGGTCCCGACGACCTGGCCCCGCTGTTTCCGATGGGCCTGATTCTTCAGGAGGTGAGCGGCGAGCGCGAGATCGAGATTCCCGCGGAGGTGCGGCAAATTTACGCGCAGTGGCGTCCCTCGCCGCTCTATCGCGCGCGCCGGCTTGAGAAGGCTCTGGACACGCCGGCGCACATCTACTACAAGTACGAAGGCGTGAGCCCGGCCGGATCGCACAAGCTGAATACCGCGGTTGCGCAGGCTTACTACAACAAGAAGGAAGGCACCAAGCATCTGTCTACAGAGACGGGCGCGGGCCAGTGGGGCTCGGCGCTGGCCATGGCGTGCTCGTTCTTCGGACTGGACTGCAAGGTCTACATGGTGCGTGTGAGTTACGACCAGAAGCCTTATCGCCGCGCGTTGATGGAGGCCTTCGGCGCTTCGGTTACGGCCAGCCCGAGTATGGAGACTGAGTCGGGGCGCGCGATTCTGGCCGAGCATCCGGATTCGAACGGCTCGCTGGGGATTGCAATTTCAGAAGCTGTGGAAGTGGCCGCCAAGGATCCGAATACCAAGTACGCACTGGGCAGTGTGTTGAATCATGTGTTGCTGCACCAGACGGTGATCGGGCAGGAAGCGATTGAGCAGATGGCGCTGGCCGGGGACGATCCGGACGTGATCATCGGCTGCACAGGCGGCGGATCGAATTTCGCGGGACTGGTGATGCCGTATATCGGCCGAAAGCTGAAGGGCCAGAGCAGTGCGCGCGTGGTTGCCGTGGAACCGGCCGCCTGCCCGAGCCTGACCAAAGGCCGCTTTACTTATGACTTCGGCGATACGGGCCACCTGACTCCGCTGGTGAAGATGCATACCCTCGGCAGCACGTTTATTCCGCCCGGAATCCATGCCGGCGGATTGCGCTATCACGGCATGGCGCCGTTGGTTTCGCATGTGCTGGATTTGGGGCTTGCGGAAGCGGTGACCGTGCAGCAATTGGATGCGTTCGCAGCCGGCATCCAGTTTGCGCGCGCCGAGGGGATCATTCCTGCGCCGGAGGCGAACCACGCTGTTGCCGCGACGATCGGCGAAGCGCTGCAGGCAAAAGCAGAAGGCAAGGCGCGCACGATTCTCTTCAACCTGAGCGGCCATGGGCACTTCGACATGCAGAGCTACATCGCGTATCAGGCAGGAAAGCTGGAGAACTACGAATATCCGGCGGAGGAGATCGCGATGGCGCTAGCCGGGTTGCCGGCGTTTGAGTAGGCTATTGAAAGGTTGATTTTCTGAATGAAGAAGGCCATCCCTGTACAGGATGGCCTTCGCAATTTGGCGATTGAAAATGATGCCGACCGCGGGTTAAGGCTGCGCGGGAATGCCTTGGGTGGAGTTGCGCGCCATCGCTTTTTCAGTGAGCACCTTGTGGGCATTGTCTTCGAGGGCCTGGGCTGCGGGCAGATAGGTGACTGCCTTCTGAATCTCGGGGTCCCAATCGGCGAGAGTGCGCAAGCCCTGCAACTGTCCAAACTGGATGGTGACAATCTTTTCCTTGATGCGCACCTTCACCCAGTCCATTACGCTATCCATCTCCGCTTGGGTCCACTCGATGGTCTGACTGGTCAGGTACTTCTTGAAGTCGGCCAGCACCGCATCGTCCACCTGGAAGTTCTTGTCCACGGGGTGGGTGGAGACATACACGGGCGCAAACTTGAAGAACACATCCCTGGCCATGAGCTCGTCCTGGAAGTGATTGGCCTGCGGTGTGTCAATCTTTTCATCCGGCGTGATGCCGCCGCCGCCGTAGACCGTGCGGCCTGCGTCGGTGAGCTTGACTTCCTGGTTGGTGGAGTTCGAAGGAAGCGCGCCGGCATGGTTGTAGTAGTAGTCGTAGAGCGAGACGCCGGTGTAGTTGCGCTGGATGAGCCGTCCGGACGGCGTGTAGTAGTGATAGGTGGTGAGCGCGAGGCCGGTGTTCTCGCTCAGGTTATACACGGTTTGCACCAAGCCCTTGCCAAAGGTCGTTTCGCCGACGATGAGGGCGCGATCGTGATCCTGCAGCGCTCCGGAGACGATCTCAGCCGCGGAGGCTGTACCGCGGTTGACCAGCACAACGATGGGAAAAGTTTTGCCGTTGTTGCCATGCGTGGCCGTGTAGTTCTGGTCGGGGTAGGCGCGCCCGCGCTGCGAAACGATTGTCTGCCCTTTGGTCAGCAGGTGGTCGCACACATCGACCGCCTGGCTCAGCAACCCGCCGGGGTTGTTGCGAAGGTCGATCACCAGGCCCCTCAGGTCGCCGAAGCTGTTGATGGCCTCGGTCATCTCGTCGCCGGTAGTCTCCTGGAACTGGGTGAGATGGATGTAGCCGATGCCGGGCCGAATCTCGTATTTCAGGTCGACGGAGGGGTGGGGAATCTCGTCGCGCACCAGGTCAAACACCAGCGCCGCCACCTGGCCTACACGCGTGGTGGTCACTTGCACGTGGGTTCCCTTGGGGCCTTTCAGCGCTTTGGCAACCTGGTCCGAAGTCCAGCCGTCGGTGGTTTTACCGTCGACGGCCGAGATGATATCGCCAGGGTGGATGCCGGCCCGGAATGAGGGAGTACCCTCGTAAGGCGTGATTACATACACTTTATTGCCCTGCTGCTGGATAACCATGCCGACACCGTAATAATGGCCGCGCTGATCTTCGCGCAACCGGGCGTAGGCCTTGGGATCGTAAAAATTGGAGTGCGGGTCGAGAACGCGGAGCATGCCGGGGATGGCTCCGTCGTAGATGGCCGTGTCTGCCTTGTCGCCATCGATGGGCTCGGCGTAGTTTTTTTCCACCAGCGAATAAACATCGGTGAACGACTTGAGGCTGTCGCGAAGCTGGCTCTCGTCGGTCGCGGACTGCGCGCCCACTCTGCGCTGCAATACGCTACCAACTACGGCGCAGACGGCGAAGAAGAGAACTACGGTGAAGAGTGCGCGGCGGGCGCGAGGAGTCATAAGCGGACGGAACCTCCGAACGGCGAATGCGGCAGGGGGCCCATCCGCGGCTTTCCAATCAATCGAGTCTCAATCCGCGGCTTGCGGCTGGATTGGTCCCCGAGAAAGATTCGCCTTGCCCGATTCCGGCAAGGCTAAAGAGATTGGCACACCGCTTACGGGGACTCCGCAGAGCCATCTTGGGCTAAGTATAGCACCGTAATATTTGACTCCGGGATGCACCATTCGGGTAGCGGGCATCCATAAATAGGGGGACGTGCAGAAATGGAATTGCTTAAAATCCGGGACATGGTAGGGCCTGTCGCCGGAAAGCGCGCCGCGCCGCCATCGCTTTCCCCGCCTTAGCAAGCTGCGAGAAAAGGCCTGAACCTGATTTTGGCGCGAGGTGGAGTTTTGCAGGAGCTAAAGCCCACGATCATTTTGCGACATTTGCGGCACGACTAAATTCCGTGCCCTGTTACAGAGCCTTGAGGTATGGCGCCAAGACCGAGATTTTCCGCCGCCTGTCAAAGCGGTGGCCGGGATGCAGTTCCGGGGTGATTCGGCCGCGTTTCGGTGGTGATTCGGCTGTGGATAGACCATCGATTGGCGGGAATCGGCCGACATCGTGGATCGGCAGTGGGGCCCAAATCGGGCCGGGAATCGCGCACCTGCTGCCCAGCCATTTACAATGACGTCTATGCTTCAGGTGGTGTTTCCTTGTGCCTGGCGTGTGCTGACCTTATGACCCTAAGATTCCTTCGCATCTCCGCAGCAGTTGTGTTTGGCACGGCGCTGCTCGCTGTTCCCACGTTGGCGCAAAACCAGAATAATGTTGCGCCTCAGAGCCCGTACGGGGGCGATACGGTCGAGGACATCGTCGCCCGGGTGAACGATCAGATCATCACCCGCTCCGACTACGACCGTGCCATGACCGAAGTAGACCAGGAGGCGCGCCAGCACGGAGCCGCCACGTTGCAGGAGATCTCCGAGTCCCACAAGGACCTGCTCCGCAACCTTATTGACCAGCAGCTCTGGCTCTCCAAGGGCAAGGAACTGGGCATTACGGGCGATACCGAGCTGATCCAGCGTTTGGACGAGATTCGCAAACAATACCACCTGGATAGCATGGAAGACCTGGAGAAGGCCGCAAAGGAACAGGGAGTTTCCTTCGAGGACTTCAAAGCCAACATCCGCAACGGGGTTATCACCCAGAACGTGATGCGCCAGGAGGTAGGCTCCGAGATCCGATTCACTCCCGGCGAGGCCGAGCGCTACTACGAGCAGCACAAGCAGGACTATACGCAGCCTGAAAGCGAGAGCCTGAGCGAGATTCTTATATCGACCGGAGCAGCCGGCGCCACCGATGCAGCCAAGGCTGACGCTGCCAAGGCCGAGGACATAGAGGCCCGGCTTCACGCGGGCGGCGATTTCAGCCAGCTTGCCAAGTCGTTCAGTGACGGCCCAACCGCAGCCCAGGGCGGCGACCTGGGGCAATATCAGAGAGGCGCGCTGCCCAAGGCGCTCGAGGACAAGACCTTCCCCCTGAAGAGCGGACAATTCACCGACCCGATTCTGACCCGCCAGGGCTACGTCATTCTCAAGGTCGTTCAGCACATCCCCGGCGGTCCTCGGCCGTACAAGGACGTTGAAGGCCAGGTTGAAGACGCCTTTTACATGAGCCGCATGGAGCCGGCCATTCGCACGTATCTGACCAGGATGCGCGAAGATGCCTTTATCGACATCAAGCCGGGCTACATTGACACCGGCGCAAGCCCCAACGAGACCAAGCCGGTATACAGCGCCTATACACCGCCCGCGCCGAAGAAGAAGGCGAAGGTGGAGCGCACCCGCTTCCGCGAGAGCACGCACACGTTCCGGCAAAAGTCGCCGCAGGCTGCGGCCGCTCCTGCGCCGGCGGTGGTAAAGGTGAGCGAGGTGACGAAGAAGAAGCACGGCAAGAACGCAGCGCCAGCGGTGGAAAAGCCGGGCAAGAAGGAAAAGATTCGCTTTGGCCAAAAGCCGCGCGAAACTTTGCCCACGGAACCCAATGGCTCAGTCGAAAATGCGGGCGCTCTTCCGGAGACGGCCTCGAATGCCGCCGAGCCGGTCAATCCTCTGGAATCGACGGCACAGGATAAGAAGACGCGCTTCAGTCAACGTGCCAAGGGGCCCAAGCAGCCCAAGCCGAAGGGTCTGCAGCCCGACGCGTTGGCCCCCGAGGCGCCGGATGCCGCCGAGGTAGCCGACCGCGCATCGCAATCGGGCCCGCTGGGGCTGGCTGGCGATACGGCCTCCAAGAAGAAAAAGAAGTCCACCACCGAAGGCGAAAAGACGCGCATGGCCAACCGGAAGAAGGAGCCTGAATCCGAGAAGCCGCAGACCCCGCAGTTTACGCCGGCGCCCCAGGAACCGGGAGCGCCCGCGCCGGCTCGCGAGGATCAGGGAACGCCGTTTCCCACGCCTCAGCCGCAACAATAGTTGAGCCGATCGGGCAAAACCGGTGGGCCTGGGATACATTCCCAGGCCCGCTTCGTTTTTGGCAATGGCGGCCTGGTGCGTTAATCTTCTCGGCAGAATGAAAGATATCTACATTGCCGATCTCGCCAACTTCGACGAAGGAAAGTTCTTCGACGGATTCTTTCTTGTTCTCGCCAAGCAACAGCGCACAACCAAGACGAACAAGGCCTATCTCAGCCTGATCCTGGGCGACAAGACCGGCCAGCTCGAAGGGCGCATCTGGGAGCCCGGCGACCCGCGCATCGCGAAAGATTTCGAGAAGGGCGACGTCGTCAAAGCGCGGGGCAGCGCCTCACGCTTCGACGATCGGCTACAGATGAAGATCGACCAGCTTCGCCTGGCGCAGACGGCCGAGGTAGACAAGAGCGACCTGCTGCCTTCGACCACCTACGACGTGGCCGCGCTCTGGAGCCAGCTTCTGCTGAGTGTCGACAGCCTGACCAATCCCGAGCTCAAGCGGCTGCTCACTACGATTCTCGGCGATCCGGCCATTGGCGCCGCTTTCCGCGAAGCCCCAGCCGCGCGCCAGCTCCATCACGCCTGGCTCGGCGGATTGCTGGAGCACGTTGTCAGCCTGCTCACACTGGCCGATCGCGTCGCGGCCCACTACCCTCTGCTCGATCGCGATTTGCTGCTCGCCGGCGTGGTCCTTCACGATATTGGAAAAATTCGCGAGCTTTCCTGGGAGATCGGTTTCGATTACACCATCGAAGGCACGCTGCTGGGCCATATCCAGATGGGCATCGACATGGTTGAGAAGGCGATTGCGGGCCTGCCCGACTTCCCTAGCCACCTGCGCACGCTGGTCCTGCACATGATCCTGTCGCACCACGGCAAGCTGGAGTTTGGCTCGCCCAAGCTGCCCATGATTCCCGAGGCGCTGGTGCTAAATTTCGTAGACGATCTGGACGCCAAGATGCAGGCCGTGAGCAGCGAGTTTGAGAAATCATTGAGGGAAGGCAAAGGGCCGGACGAGTTGACGGGCAAAGTCTGGTCGCTCGACAACCGGCAGTTGCTGAATACGAAGCGATGGCTGGGAGAAAGCAAGGAATAGGGAATAGTGCGTCCGCCGGCACGCCGCCATAGTTTTCGCGGCGGTTTCTTATTTCGCTGCGCGCATTGGATTGATGAACTTCAGCCCGGCAAAGTGTTTCTCGTTGTCCGTAACGAGTATGCAGTCGTTGGCTTCGGCGACGGCGGCAACAATCATGTCTACGGGGCTACGGGGTCTTCCGGCTTTCACACCATCGGACATAAGCCGCCCCCACACCAACGCCGCGTTTTCATCGAAGACCAGCAATCGGCCGCGAAAGAATGCCTGCGGGCCCCGAGGGCCGGTAAACCATGTTTCCATCTCCCGACGCCTTCTGCTCACAGGAAGCTCGAGAACCCCGCTCCAGATTTCGGCGAGGTTCAGGGAGCTGGTAAATAGGTCTTCGTCGGCCTGATCGTCTAGCCATGCAAGCAAGGAGTCGGAAGGACGCGGCTTGAGTGGATCGCTGATGACATTTGTGTCAAGCAAGTACCGGCTCAAAGATCGACCTTTCGGGCATTAACTCGCCTGCGCGTTACATTCAGTTCGATCCCCATCAGGGGCGAATTTCGCAACATATTCAGAATGCCGCCCTTCTTGCGGGAATCGGGCGCGACTTCCTTGCTCAAGATCGCGCGAATTTCAGCGGCTTCCGGGGTATCTTCGGCCAGACGTTTGGCAAGGGTGCGCACAAGGTCGCGATCCGCGGCCAGCCCCAGCACTTCAAACCGCGCCATGCCGCGCTTGGTTAGGCGCTTACGGTAATTCTTCAGTGCTCGTGCCTGCGCTGTGCTTGCCATGACGCCCTCCGCATATATCCAGTAATATATCCTGAAATAGGCAAAAATGCAAGCAACTCAGCCCACAAACCACTCCCACTGTTCCTTGGTCAGCGGCACCACGGAAAGCCTGCCGATGACCAGCAGCGGCGAACCGGCAAACAGCTTTTCCGCCTTGATGGCGGGCAGCGTCTTCGGCGTTTTCAGACGCTTGCCCACCTTGACGCGCACCACAGGCACCTTTGGATCGCTGGGATCCACGCTGACCACGGTCCCTGTGCCTACCGCGGCGCGCTCTTCGCCGGTGTGGTAGAAAATCCACTTCGTTCCCGCCTTCATTTCGCGTAGATGCTTCACGGCCGTCGGGTTGGTCACGCCATCCCACACCGTCTCTTTGTCGCGCAGGAAATCGTCGAAGGAGTAGACGCCGGGCTCAGTCTTAAAGAGGAAGTAGCTCATGGGCTCCATGGTACGGGAGAGGCCCAAAGTCAGGGAATAGGATTTTGTTCCGTAGGGACAGCCGCCGACAACCATGTCGCCAGCGTGCTACCCTTTCGCAATGATGTCGAACCCGGCGGCCGAACTTGTTGCGCGCGGCTATGAGGCGCGCGGCGAGAAACGGCTGACAGATGCCAAGAACTGTTTTGCCCAGGCGGTCGATCGTTGCCGAAAGGCCAACGACCGGCTTCTGCTGGCGCATGCGCTGTCCGGGTTGGGCCAAATCGAGATGGACATGGGCAACGCCGCCCTGGCTCTCAGGCACTATAGCGATGCGGTCGACCTCCGCCGCACCCAGGGCGATCCGCTTCTGCTGGCCCACAGCCTCCGGCAAGTCGCCGACATTCTTCGCGAGCAACACCAACTGGAGAAGGCCGCGCCCTGCTACGAAGAAGCTCTTGAGCTCTATCGCAAACTTGAGCAAACCCGGCCGCTCGACCTGGCGAACACCATTCGCGGATATGCGCTTCTGATGGCCGATATCGGCGATCCAGATGAGGCGACATTTCTGTGGCACGAGGCTATGGCTCTCTATGCGGAATCCGGCGTCGAGGCGGGTGTCACCGAGAGCCAGTCGCAGATTGCGTTTCTGATGGGGCGATGAGAGATCGCTTTCTCCCTGAACACCGCTCGGAGCCACCAAAATCCCTCTGCTCACTGCCCACTGTTCACTGGTCACTGGTCCGTTACAATGGAATCAACATGATCCGTTTCTCCACGGCCGGCGAGTCCCACGGTGAGGCGCTGATTGCCCTCATCTCCGGCCTGCCTGCCGGTGTCCCTGTCGATCTTGATTTTGTGAACCGCGAACTGTGGCGGCGGCAGCAGGGCTATGGCCGCGGCGGGCGCATGAAGATCGAAACCGACAAGGCGCACGTGCTTTCCGGCGTGCGGCACGGCAAGACCATCGGCTCGCCCGTCTCGATCGAGATTGTGAATCGCGACTGGAAGAACTGGGAAGAAAAGCTGCCCGTTGCGGCCGGCGACCCAGCCAAGCACCAGGCGGTTGCCTCGCCTCGGCCCGGCCACGCCGACCTGGCCGGCGCATTAAAGTACAACTTTCCCGACGCACGCTATGTTTTGGAGCGCGCCTCGGCCCGCGAGTCGACAGGCCGCGTCGCCGCCGGCGCCTTTGCCAAGCTGATGCTGCGGGCTCTGGGGATTGAAGTGGCCAGCCACGTGATTCGCGTAGGCCGCGTAGATCTCGACCGCACGGCCACCTGGGATGAGATCGTTGCGGTTGGCGCAAAGGATGAAGTGCTGCTCAGTTGCGTCGATCCCACCACGGAAGCGCGCATGAAGGAAGAGGTTGAGGCGGTTTCGCGCACCGGCGACACCGTCGGCGGCGTTTTTGAAGTTGTGGCGCACGGCGTTCCCGCCGGCCTGGGCACCTATGCCAACTGGGACGAGCGGCTCGACGGACTGCTGGCCTGGTCGGTGATGAGCCTGCAAGCCGTGAAGGCAGTCGAGATTGGGCGCGGCGTTACGGCTGCGGAGTCGTTCGGATCGCAGGTCCACGACCCCATCCACTATGCCGAGCAGCCTAACGGTAACCCGACGCGCTTTACCCGCCCGCACAACAACGCCGGCGGCCTTGAGGGGGGCGTATCGAACGGCGAAGACATCGTGGTGCGCGGCTATTTGAAACCAATTTCGACCCTGCGCCGTCCATTGGAATCGGTGCGCTTTGACACCCGTGAAGCAACCAGCGCAAGTTACGAGCGAAGCGATATTTGCGTGGTGCCCGCAGCCGGAGTGGCCGCCGAAGCCATGGTCGCGCTCACCATTGCAAGCTTGGCTCAGCAGAAATTCGGCGGCGACTCAATGCTGGAAATGAAACGAAATTTTGATGGATACATCGAACAGATACGGAGCTTTTAGCAACCTAAAATGATTTTGAAGATCATCAAATACCCCGATCCGATTTTGTCGCAGCCCGGCGAGCCGGTTACTGAATTCAACGCCGAACTGCGCAAGCTGGTCGCCGACTTGTTCGAGACCACTTATGCCAACCAGGGCGTAGGGCTGGCCGCGCCCCAGGTGGGCGTGTCGAAACGCGTAACCGTGATCGATGTGAGCATGGGCAAGAAACCCAAAGACAAGCTGGCGATCGTCAATCCGGAGATCACCTTCAGCGAAGGCAAGGTCTATGAAGAAGAAGGCTGCCTGAGCTTCCCCGACATTCGCGAGAAGGTGGTGCGCGCCGCCAAGGTGCGCATCCGCGCCCAGGACGAAAAAGGCAAATGGTTCGAGATGGATGGCGAAGACTTGCTGGCGCGTGCCATGCAGCACGAGATCGACCACCTCGACGGCGTTCTGTTTCTGTTTCGCATGAGCGCGCTGAAACGCAGCCTGAATCTGCGCAAGATCCGCAAGATGCAGGCCGACGGCGAGTGGTAAAACTGTGAAACTTGTCTTCTGCGGCACGCCCAGCTTCGCGGTTCCCACGCTTGAGGCGCTGCTCGCGGCGGGGCATGACATTGCTCTGGTCGTTTCGCAGCCCGACCGTCCCGTTGGGCGCACCCATCACCTCACTGCTCCACCCGTAAAGCAGGCCGCGCTAGCCGCGGGGATCGCGGTGGTGCAGCCGGAAAAGATTCGCAACAACGCAGAGTTCCGCGCGCAGCTTGAGAGCATTGCTCCGGCGGCCATTGTTGTTGTTGCCTATGGCCGCATCATTCCGCCGTGGTTGCTGGCGCTGCCTCGGTTCGGCTGCATCAACCTTCATGGTTCGCTGCTGCCGAAATATCGCGGAGCAGCGCCGATTCAGTGGGCGGTGGCCATGGGCGATGCCTATACCGGCAACACAACGATGCTGCTTGAGGAGGGCCTCGATACGGGGCCAATTCTGATGCAGCAGACCATCGAGATTGCGCCTCATCAAACTGCTGTGGACCTGTTCGATGTGCTTGCTCATGCGGGTGCGCCACTGGTTGTGGAGACGCTGAAGGGGCTCGCCGATGGAACCGTGAAGCCGGAGCCGCAGAACCACGAAGGCGCAACATTTGCGCCACTGCTCGATCGCGAAGACGGGCGCATGGATTTTGCGGCTCGCACTTCTCACGAACTTTACAATCGCTGGCGCGGCTTTCAACCTTGGCCCGGCGCTTTTACGACGCTCGACGGCAAGAAGCTCATCGTTCATTGCATGAGTGCTGCGGAAGGGCCGAGTCTTTCGGCGTTGGGGCTGATAGAGCCGGGGCTGATTCATGTCGAGAATCACCGGCTTTTCGCTGCGTGTGCCGGTGAAAGCTGGCTTGAGTTGATTGAAGTTCAGCTCGAAGGCAAGAAGCGTCTGGCCGCCGCTGAATTTCTCCGCGGAACACCGCGCGCCCAAAACGCGCGGCTCGGTTGACCGCGATGCAGACAATTTCTCATGCACGCAAAGCTGCGTTTCAAATTCTGATGGCTGTCGAGCGCGGTCAAGCGCATTCCGACGATCTACTGCGGGGCAAAGCTGTCGATGCACTCTCGGCTCCCGATCGCAATCTGGCAACGGCGCTTGTTCTCGGCGTGTTGCGCTGGCAGATTCGGCTGGACCACCAACTGCAAGCCTTGCTGAAGAGGCCCAACGCCAAGCTTGATCCAGAGATTCTGATCGCACTTCGGCTTGGGGCCTTTCAGCTTCTGCATCTCGATCGCATTCCTGCGCGCGCCGCCATCGATGAGAGTGTCGAGTTGGCCAAGCAAGCGGGACACCGCTTTGCGTCGGGAATGGTGAACGCGGTCTTGCGTAAACTCTCCGGCGATAGTTCGCGCGCTGAGTTACCGGAAGAAACTGCTTCGGAACTGGCGCTGGCCCAGGCCCACCCCACCTGGATGGTTGAGCGATGGACCGATGTCTACGGAATCGAAGCGGCGCGCGCAATCTGCCGGCACGGGCAGACGCGACCGGTGCTGACCATCCGCATTGCGGGGCTGGAAGTTGAAGAGGAACTTGCGCGAGACGGCATCCAGCTAGCACCGGGTGAATTGCTGACCGCGACGCGTACGGTTGTCTCGGGAGATGTGACGGCGACGGCGGCGTTTCGCGAGGGCCGCGTTCGTCTTCAGGACGAAGGCTCACAACTGGTAGCGGAAATCGCAGGGCAGGGAGGCACACGCACAATGCAAACGATCTTGGATACATGCGCTGCTCCCGGAGGCAAGACGCTCATCCTTGCTGAGCGCAACCCACAAGCCCGCATCGTTGCTTGCGAGTCGAGTTCGCAGCGGCTAGCCCAGTTGCACGCGCGTCTTGCCGGTTACAGCGACCGCATTGAATGCCGTTTGGCCGATGCAACTTCTCTGGCGGAAGGTGGGGCCTTCGATCTCGGGCTGGCCGATGTGCCGTGCAGCGGAACCGGTACGCTCGGCCGCAATCCGGAGATCCGCCATCGTTTGAAACTCGAAGACCTGCCGCGCCAGGCAGAGCGCCAACGCGCGATTCTCACTGCCGCGCTGCGAGCCGTGCGTCCCGGCGGACGCGTTGTCTACTCAACCTGTTCGCTGGAGCCGGAAGAAAACGAACAGGTAGTCGAGGCGGTTTTGGCTGAAGGAGCGAAGGCCAGATTGGTCCCGCTTGAATCCTGCATCGAAGCGCTTCGCGGCCAAGGAGCCCTGACCACTTCCGGCGCGATGCGGCTGCGCGATTGCCTCACGCCAGAAGGCACACTCAAGCTGCTGCCCGGCGTCTTCCACACAGACGGGTTCTTCATCGCGATGATGGAGAGAATTGCGTGAAGGTTGAATCCGCTTAAGCTGCGCGAGTCGATGAGCGGTCGGCAAGCTACTCTGGGCCGAGTTTCAACTCCGCGTAATCGCGATCAAGAATGCCGCACAGCGCCTCCACCACCAGCTCATGATCGGCGCGCTGCGGCAGTCCCGAGACGGTCACGCTGCCCACAATCCCCGCGCCTTTCACGGTGAGCGGAAACGATCCGCCATGCGAGGCGTATTCGTTGATGGGCAGGCCGTTCGCTTCCAGCGAAGAGTTCTTCTGCGTCATCGTCAGGCCAACTCCATAGGAGCTGCGGTGGAATCGCGCCACCACATTGCTCTTGCGGTGCACCCAGGAAACATTGTCCGGAGTGGTTCCCTTCAGCGCCGTATAAAACAGTGGCTGCCCGAAGCGCCGCACGTCAACCACGATTGCAAGCCCGCGTTCTTCAGCCATCGTACGCAGACGCAGGCCGATCTCCCAGGCCATCTGCTCATCCATGCGCGCCAATTGCAGTTCGCGTTCCTGCAGTGCAACCCGTTCCAGATCTTCGCTCAATCCCATCGTGTCTCCTCCCCTCGTATCTACGACCTGATCTCTGCTCCCCTGTTCTCCTCACTTTGCGACCGTCAACCTGACGATCGTCGTCTGGTCCACTCGTGCTCCCGGCGGCGGCGTTTGCGCCGTCACCGCGCCCGGCTTCACCGGCTGCACTGGCAGAGCGCTTCCGGTTCCCAAAGGCCCAATGGGCGCCTCTACATAATGCGGCGTCGCAGACTTGATGCCGACCTTGGTCAACGCACTCTGAGCGCTCACAACGGGCAATCCAACCAGGTCGGGCATCACGAACCCGTCCGCCGCCTCGCTATCTGGAGCGGCCACCAGCAGATTCACGGTAGGTTGCGCGATGTCCTGCGCGTGTGCAGGCGGATCCTGCGCCAGCACCGTTCCCTCCGCGACCGTTGCGGAAGGAAGCTTCGCGGTGGCGCCCACCTCAAGCCCCGCGCGGCGCAGCTCCAATTCCGCAACCCGCTGCTCAAGCCCTACCGTGTTCGGCACGTCGACCATTTGCGGACCCAGGCTCTCAGACACGCGTTCCTGCCACTCCCGCCGAACCACTGTTCCCGGCGCGGGTGACTGCGTGAGAATATGCCCCGGCGCCACGTCGGCGGAATAGTAGCGATTGTCCACATTCAGATTCAGCCCCAGGCCGGCGGTCTCGCTGCGCGCATCGGCCACCGTCATTCCCTTCAGCGACGGCACCTCTACCTCAGCCCCGTGAATGGCAAAATGCATGGTGGCGATCGCGGCAAGCAGCGCCACTACCACCAGCACCATGAGCAGCGACGCAACCTGAAAGAAATTCACGATCGAACGGCTGTTCATCCTCGCGGCTTACTCCTCTGGAAAAAACATCCTCTCGCGTCTTATCGTAAATTGTCCGTCACCGGTTCGGGATGGATGTTTACCCGCTGCACTTCCGGACACTCCAGCTTGAAGCGATCTTCAAGCGCGGTAATCACCAGGTGCACCTGTTGCATGGGCAAATTGTCGGGCAGGGTGCAATGGCATGAAAGATAGATGTGCTCGGCAGAACGGCCCACCATAATTTCATGCACGTCCACAATTTCAGGAAACAGGCGGGCCGCCATCCGCAGCGCGTGTTCGATCTTGCGGTCTTCCTCGACCATCTCTTCTGGTTGCTCGATGGTGGCCGGCTCGCTCTCAATGTGGGTCAGCACGGAGTCGATTTCCGGCGCTTCGCGCAGGATCTCCGCCTCCAGCGCGCTGACGAAGCCGTGCGCCACGCGCAGCGGCATTTTTTCGTCGAGTTCCACATGCTGCTCGACGCGCAGCCGCCCATGGAGCGACTGCACGCTCAATTCGTGGACGCTGACGTTATTGCGCGCGGCCACGGCCCGTATGCGGTCGAAGATGCTCTCGGCGCGGGCCTCGCGCGGCACGGTGTGGATGACCACATCGGCCTGCGGAAGCGCGCGATGCACCGCATCGGTGGCCGACTGCACCAGTTCTCCCGTGTGCTCAAACGTGAACCGCCGCGGCAGCGCCAGCGTGAGATCGGCGAAATAGCCCGCGCCGGCGCGCCGCACACGCGCCTGCTCCACCGCCATCACTCCCTCCACCTGTTCCACTTCCCGCACCAGCCGCCGCCGCGTCTCGGCCGGGATCTCGTCCATCAGGACGGCCACGGTCTCGCGGCCCAGCATCAGCGTGAGCCGCAGAATCATGATTGAAACAACAACGGCGGCGAACGGATCGGCATATTTGAGCCAGGCGATTCCGTAATGCGCGCCTACCCAACTGGCGCCCAGCCCGGCCAGCACGGCGAGAGTGGCCCAGATGTCGCTGGCAAAGTGAAATGCGTCGGTTGCCAGCGCTGGAGAGCCGGTGCGCAGGGCCACAGCGCGCAGTTGCCGGGAACGCCAGTAGTCCACGCAGATTGAAGTCAGCAGCACCAGCACCGGCCAAATGGAGTGATGCAATTCCATGGAGTGGTGGACGATGCGGTCTAGTGCTTCCCAGATAATCCACCCGCAGGAGATGGCCATCAGGATGGTTTCGCAAAATGCGGAAAGGTTTTCAATTTTGCCGTGGCCGTAGGTGTGATCTTCGTCGGCCGGTCTGTCGCTCACCTGTACTGAAAAGAAAGTGAGCGCCGCGCCCACCATGTCGAGTCCGGAGTGGGCCGCGTCCGATAGCACGCCCAGCGATCCGGACAGCAGACCCGCCGCGAGCTTCAACAGCGTCATGGCTGCCGCAGCCAGCATGGAACGCCGCGCGACACGTCGCTTGGCCGCGGAAGATTCCGCAACGGTCATCGCTGGCTCATTCACAACGGGCGAGATGGAAGCGGCGCGAGTCATTAGGTTCTTAGACTACAAGCGAGCGCTTGGCCGTGTACAACCCGGCAATTCCGAAGGTGTAGGGCTGCCAGCCGCATCCTTCGTAGCCGGTGGACTGCATCAGCGCCAGCATCTTCGCGGGCGGCGGAAAATTGCCTACCGAGGTGGGCAGATAGTTGTAAGGACCGTTTTTACCGCATATCAACCGTCCGATAGCGGGTAGCACGCGCCGGAAGTAGACTGCATAGACTTTGCCCATCAGGCCTCCGGGCTCGCTGAATTCGAGAATGCCCAGTTGCCCGCCCGGCTTAAGCACGCGGTTGAACTCGCGCAGGCCGGCCTCGTAGTTGGCCAGATTTCTGAATCCGAAGGCTGTCACGATCAGATCGAGCGACGCGTCTTTGAGCGGCAGATGCAGCGCGTCGGCTTCCAGCGGGACTGCATAAGCCGCACCCGCTGCGCGCGCGCCCACGCCCGGCCCGCCGAATTTGAGGGCTCCGCGACTTAACATCGCGCGGGCAAAATCCGCCGCAAGAATTGGCCGCGCACCCTGGGGCCTATGCTTGAGCAGCGCCATGGTCATGTCGCCGGTGCCGCAACAGATGTCGAGGACGGACGCATCGGGATCGGCGAGGATGGGCCGGAAGCGCCGCGCCGTGCGCCGCCACCAAAGCCTGTCGACGTTGGCGGAGAGCACATGATTCAGCAGGTCGTACCGGGGCGCAATCGAGTCGAACATCTGGCGGACAGCCTGCGCCGCGTCCGTTTCATCTGTCGTGCCCGACGGTTTGGCCCCGGTTGCCGGCATGGAGCGTCTTACCTCGTGAATCCTAGGAATTTGCGGGCGAAATCGAAACATGCCTGTCTTTCCATCGTACCCCGTGCTTTTGCCTGCGCATCCCAACGACATCCTGAGGGCACTCTGGCAGCCCATTCTGAAATGATATATACTATTGTCATAGATCGAAAGGGGTACTCAATGGCCGCCAAGACCGGATCGAATGCGAATTTCGCCCGCGCGAAGCTGTTCTGGAATGGCCGCAGCCAGGCTGTGCGGCTGCCCAAGGAGTTTCGTTTCGAGGGCGACCAGGTGCGCGTGACCCGCATGGGCGCGGGCGTGCTGCTGGAGCCGGTGCCGGACGCAAAGAAGGAATCGATGGAAGAGTTGTTTGCGCGGATGGATGCCATGGGCGCCGATCCGATTTTTCCCGAGGGGCGCAAACAGAATCTTGCCCCTATTCGTGAGTATTTCAAGTGAACTACCTGCTCGATACGAACGTCTGCATTGCGCTGATTAACGGAACATCACCCAAGGTTCGTGCGCGGTCAGCCCAAGCGGTTCGGCGAGGGGAGGCCCTTGCAACCTCTTCGATTGTTGCCCACGAGCTTTGGTATGGCGTCGCCAAGAGCGAGCGCGTCGTTCAAAACGCTAATCGGCTTACGGATTTTCTGGACCCCGCTGTTGCTGTACTTGACTATTCCGCGAAGGATGCCCAGGCCGCCGGAGAGATTCGCGCCGAACTCGAACGGCAGGGCCAGCGCATTGGCGATTACGACACGCTGATTGCCGGGCAGGCCTTCCGCCGAAACCTGATTCTGGTGACTGCTAATACGCGCGAGTTCGAAAGGGTCAGGGGCCTTATTGTGGAGGACTGGACGATCTAATCCAGTCCTCCACAGACCGCATGGAATGCGGATGAGATTTGTGGGAGCCAACCCTTCCCCAGCGAAATACGGAAAGGGTTGGGGCTCGGGGCGAATCCAGCAATCCTATTGCAGCAGCGTCGGCTCGTCGTCCTTCAGCTCTTCGGGCGGGATGATGACCGCGGCAGCTACCTTGTCGTCCGGCTCCAGGGTCAGAATGCGGACGCCCTGCGTGGCGCGGCCGGCGGCGCGGATGGTCTTGGTGTCGCAACGGATGATCTTGCCGAACTGGCTGATGACCATCAATTCGCTGGTGTCGTCGACCAGTTGAATGGTGTTAACGCGACCAATGCGCGGCGTAACGGCCATGTTTTTGACGCCCTTGCCGCCGCGGGTTTGCAGGCGATACTGGTCTACATCGGTGCGCTTGCCAAAGCCGTTCTCTGTCACGGAGAGAATGCGATAGTCGCCCGGCGCATGTTCTTTCGGCGTGATTGCGGTTCCGACAACGTAATCGTTCTTGGCCAGCGCAATGCCGCGCACTCCGTAGGCAGGGCGGCCCATCGAGCGCACATCGCACTCGTCGAAGCGGATGGCCATGCCGAGATGCGTGGCCAGGAAGACCAGTTGCGAGCCGTCGGTGATGCGGGCAGCGACAAGCTCGTCGTCCTTGTCGATGCCGATGGCGATGATGCCGCGCGCCATCACGTTCGAGAAGTCCTTGAGCGGCGTCTTCTTGACCGTGCCCTTTTGCGTGGCAAAGAAGATGTACTTGCCCTCTTCTTCAAGGTCGCGCACCGGCAGAATGGCGCGCACATTTTCGCCTTGCTGCAGGTCGAGCAGGCTCTGCATGGATTTGCCCTTGCCTGCCGCACCCACGTCGGGAACTTCGTACACCTTGAGCCAGTACACGCGGCCGGAGTTGGTAAAGCAGAGCAGGTAGGCGTGGGTAGAGTCGATGATGAGCTGCGAGACGAAATCTTCTTCGCGCGTCTTCATGCCCATGCGTCCCGAGCCGCCGCGCCGCTGCGAGCGATAGATCGAGATCGGCGTCCGCTTCAGGTAGCCCTGGTGGCTCACCGTCACGGCGACCTGCTCGTCGGCGATCAGATCTTCAAGCTGCAGCTCTGCGCTCTCGTCCACAATCTGGGTGCGCCGCGCGTCGCCGTACTTGTCGCGAACCTCTTCAAGCTCCTTCACAATCACGGCGCGCAGCTTGACGTCGCTGGCCAGGATCGACTCGTACTCGGCAATCCGCTCACGCACTTGCTTCAATTCGGTCAGCAGCTCGTCGATGGAGAGTTGCGTCAGCCGGTAGAGTTGCAGTTCGAGAATCGCGTCGATCTGCCGGAGCGTCAGGCCCTTTTCTTCGTGCGGCAACCGGGTGCGGTCGAGGGTGATGACGATCTCGCTGCCCTTGCCCCACGCATACAGGTTTTCGCGAGCCTCGGCCCTGGAGCCCGAAGCGCGAATGATCTTGATCACCGTGTCCAGGTTGTCGAGCGCAATCTTCAAGCCTTCTAAAATGTGCTCGCGCTCGCGGGCCTTGCGGAGAAGAAAGACCGTGCGCCGCTGCACCACGTCGACGCGATGATCGATGAAGGCCTGGATTGCCTGGTCGAGACCCAGCTCCCGCGGCTGCCCATTCAGCACCGCGAGGAAGATCATGGAGAAGCTTTCCTGCATGGATGTGTGCTTGTAGAGCTGGTTGAGCACAATCTCCGGCTGCGCGCCGCGCTTGAGCTCGATCACGATGCGCATTCCGTCGCGGTCGCTTTCGTCGCGCACGTCGCCGATGTCGTCCACGATTTTTTCGTTGACCAGCTCGGCGATGCGCTCAATGAGCTTGGACTTGTTCACCTGGTAGGGAATCTCGGTGACGATGATC
>Ga0224555_1002716_pt1 | contig 19937 bp, 19 predicted proteins | sample 714S23034metaG_FD_180687 | JGI IMG/M metagenome (GOLD analysis project Ga0224555, IMG submission 180687) | Peat soil microbial communities from Stordalen Mire, Sweden - 717 S2 30-34 | ecosystem: Environmental > Terrestrial > Soil > Wetlands > Peat | place: Sweden: Norrbotten County, Stordalen...
AAACCGACCACCTTGTTTACACAGATGAAGAAGATGGGGCTGAAGCGGCCTGCCTGAACGTTGTTCATCTGGCGTTGCGGCATTCATCAACCGGTGATTTCGCCTGGTAGCCCAACGAACCAAATAATATTCGTATGTGCCGGAATCTGGGAATTACGAGATGCTCATTGTATCTCATTACCACCTGCTCCTGGGTTATTGTATGTAACTGCTTCTTTTGCATGTCTTTAGGCCGCTCAATTCCATTCGCCAGTCGCCGTAATTCAGTGGCATATTCGCGGTGACCGGGCCAGTACCGGTAGTTAGTCCACATTTTGTTCTACCGTGTCGTCATTTTTGGCGGCTCTCGGCTGCATACGCAACCCATATTGTTGGCGATTTTATTTTGGCAGGAAAAATCAATTTTTTGCTTTCCGAATCCAATTTTTGGATTGTCTGCCTCCCTCGCATGAGGAACAAACGGCGAAATCCATCGGCCCGGTTCCTCACCGACGTAATGGCGGCCCACCAGAGGTAGCCTGGACGATCCCCAGACTGGGGAAGGCCGAGGGTAACGGCTGGTAGGTGTTTTACGCTGCTGAAAGTGGCAAGGCGGAGAATTTGCCGCTCCGCCCGCGCGGCCGACCGTAAACAGAACAAAAAGACCTGGCCAATGGCTTTGAGCGGGGTTTCGATCCTGCTGGCGATGAAAAAGCGATCCGCGCAAAGCCGGCCAGAAACCCATTGCCTAAGTCGTTAGTTTACTTCCATTCCCGCAAACCAGTGCGTAAAAGTCACCACTCGAACAGGTGCCATTGTCGAAAGACGAAGCCACGTTGCACCAGCAAGAGGTCCGGCGAGGTGAGTCGGTCCGCAGGCAGGCCGGTGGTCCATCCGAAAAACAGATACATCGCCTCCAGAACAAGCCGCGCCCGCTCCTTGACAATCTTGAGGAAACTGATAATACTAATATAGTATCCGTAGTATCTATGGCCTATTGAATATGAAACGCTTGCCAGAAATCCAAGAAAAGCCGACCGCCCTCGCTTCCCGCGACCGCATCATCGCTGTCGCCCGCCGCGAATTCTTCGCCAACGGCTTTCGCAACGTCACAATGGATGACCTGGCCGCCGACCTCGGCATGAGCAAGAAAACCTTCTATGCCCGCTTCCCGGGTAAAACCGAACTATTGAAGGCTGTGCTGATCAATAAATTCGACCATGTTGAGGCGGATTTCAGCCGGGTGGCGCGCGAAAATTCTTCGAATGTGGCCGTCTGGCTTCAGGAAATGGTCCTCTGCATGCAGCAGCATGCCGGGGAAATTCAACCGCTTTTTCTCCGCGATATGCAGCGCGAGGCCCCGGAGATGTTCAAGTTGGTGGAGTCTCGCCGGCGCGAAATTCTGGAGCGTTATTGGGGCGGATTTTTCCGGAATGGCCGCAAGGAGGGTTTCATTCGCAAAGACGTTCCGGTCAATTTGATGCTCGAAATCCTGCTCGCCGCCGTGCAATCCATTCTCAATCCTCCGAAAATCGCTGAATTGGGCCTGACCCCAAAAACGGGCGCATCCGTCATTATTGAAGTCATCCTGCACGGCGTTGTTTCCCAGCAAAGAAAGTCAACTCTATGATTTTTAAACCTTGGTTGCATTTGCTCTCTCACGGATTTGTCGGAATCGCCGTGGCCGCGCTTTTTGCCGGTTGCGATAAGCCGCCTTCTCGCTCGGTGCAAGGCTACGTGGAGGGGGAATTTGTCTATGTCTCCTCGCCGCTCTCCGGGGCTGTCCAGACCCTCTCGGTGCAGCGCGGAGCCCAGGTTCGTGCTGGCGAGCCTCTTTTCACTCTCGACAACACCCCCGAAAAAGCAGCGCACGACCAAGCTGTTGAAGAACTGGCGCAAGCACGCGCCAATCTTGAGGATGCCAAGAAGGGCCGTCGTCCTTCGGAAATCGCCTCGATCGAAGCCCAGCTCAACGAAGCGAAAGCGGCTCTCGCTGTCGCACAGCAAGACTTCGACCGCCAAGAAAAACTCTCCCATGTACCCGGCGGGAACGCACAGCAGGACCTTGACCACGCTCGCTCGGCCCGCGACCAAAACGTCCAACGGGCGGCGCAACTTCAATCGGACTTGCAAACCGCCAGACTTGGCTCCCGCGAAGATCAAATTGCCTCCGCTGAGGCTGGCGTCCGTTCGCTTCAAGCCGTTTTGGCCAAGGCCGATTGGGATCTCGCCCAAAAAAGCCAGACCGCTCCTCAGGACGGAGTAGTATTTGACACTCTCTATCGCCTAGGAGAATGGGTCGGATCGGGGCATCCAGTTGTGTCGCTTCTGCCGCCGGAAAACGTCAAGGTGCGGGCCTTTGTTTCCGAAGCGAGCGTGGGGGGCATTCATACTGGTGGGGCGGTGCGTGTCACGGTGGATGGCGTGCCGACTCTGCTGAATGGCAAGATCAGCTTTATTTCTCCACAGGCCGAATACACACCTCCTGTCATTTATAGTCAGGAAAGCCGGGGCAAACTGGTCTTTATGGTCGAGGCTGTGTTCGACCGTGCCACGGCCGTCCGCCTTCATCCGGGCCAGCCTGTTGACCTCGAATTTGAGCCTTGAACATGCCTAAAGACCTCTCCATCGACGTGAGCGGCATGACCAAACGGTTCGGCCAACTGACCGCTGTGGATCACATTGATCTCCAGGTCCGACGCGGAGAAATACACGGTTTTCTTGGGCCCAACGGCAGTGGCAAAACTACCTTTATCCGCATGTTGTGCGGCCTCCTCCGTCCCGATGAGGGTGAGGGCGTCTGCCTCGGCCATAACGTCATCACTGACAGCGAATCCATCAAGCGGCAAGTCGGCTATATGACGCAGCGGTTCAGTTTTTACGAAGACCTGAGCATTGTGGAAAATCTTGATTTTGTCGCGCGCATGTACGGCGTCAAGAATCGCCGTCAGGTCGTGGCCCAAAGCATTGACAACCTTGGGCTTTCCAAACGAAGGAATCAACTGGCGGGCCAGCTTTCCGGCGGATGGAAGCAGCGCCTTGCTTTGGCGGCTTGCATGATCCACGATCCCAAACTTCTTTTGCTGGACGAACCAACCGCTGGTGTTGATCCCAAGGCCCGACGCGAATTTTGGGACCAAATTCACCTGCTTGCTTCTCGCGGTCTGACCTTTCTCATTGCCACCCATTACATGGATGAAGCGGAGCAATGCCATCGTCTGGCCTACATCTCAGGTGGCAAACTCCTCGCCCACGGAGCCGTCGAGGAAGTGATCGGCGCGGCCCATTTAACGACTTGGTCCGTCTCAGGCCCCGATTTGGCCGCTCTGGCCACCCGGCTCCGCGAGCGGCCCGGCGTTACGCAGGCGGCCGCTTTCGGCACCATCCTCCACGTCAGCGGCGTCGATGCAGGCGCGCTGGAACAAGGGATCGCTCCGTTTCGCAAGCCTCCACATGAATGGCGGCAAGTCGAGCCTAGTCTGGAGGATGTTTTCATTCAGTTGATGGATCAGGCCCCGTCCAATTCTTCCCCATGAAAAAACTCGGACATTTCTCCTGGGGACGCCTTTGGGCGATGATCGTCAAGGAGTTCATCCAGATGCGACGCGACCGCGTCACCTTCGCCATGATGGTGGGCATTCCTCTTCTACAGCTGATTCTTTTCGGCTACGCCATTAATTCCGACCCCAGGCATCTTCCCACCGCGCTGCTCCAGGCCGATGACGGCCCGCAAGTTCGCACCATTCTCAGCGCCATCAAGAATAGCAGCTATTTTGATTTCGTCCGCCAAGTGCAAACCGAAGCCGAAGGCCGCAATCTGCTTGCGCGCGGTGACGTCCAATTCGTTGTCAACATCCCGCAAAATTTCTCGCGCGATTTCCTTCGTGGTGACCGCCCATCTATCTTAGTCGAAGCTGACGCGACGGATCCAGCCGCCACCGGCAATGCCCTCGGCACGCTGCCGCTATTTCTTGACAGCGCCCTCCAGAACGATCTCAAGGGGCCGCTTTCTTATCTTGCTGGCACCAACGGTCCTGCCGGCCTCCGCATCCACGCCCTTTACAATCCTGAAGCGATTACCCAATACAACATCGTCCCCGGCTTGCTCGGCGTCGTTCTTACGCTCACTATGGTCATGATCACCGGTTTGGCCATAACCCGGGAACGCGAAGCCGGCACCATGGAAAATCTTCTTTCGATGCCCACCCGTCCTTTTGAAGTAATGATTGGCAAAATAGTCCCTTATATCGCTGTGGGCTACATCCAGGTGGGTCTCATTCTCGTCGCCGCCCGTTACCTTTTTCACGTCCCTATGATAGGCAGCATTTCCATGTTGCTGGTCTCCGCGCTGGTCTTCATCGCAGCCAATCTGTCCATGGGAGTCACCTTTTCGACGTTCGCCGAAAACCAGCGTCAAGCCATGCAAATGGCGGTGTTTTTCTTTCTGCCTTCCCTTCTCTTGTCGGGCTTCATGTTTCCGTTCCGGGGCATGCCCCGCTGGGCACAAACCATCGGCGAAATGCTGCCGCTGACCCATTTCCTTCGTTTGGTGCGCGGCATTTTACTCAAGGGAAACAACACGGCGGAGATCCTTTCGCACCTCTGGCCCATCGCCCTTTTCACTGCCGTCGCGCTCACGCTTGGGGTCAAACGCTACCGCCAGACTCTTGATTGATTGCCATGAACTTTCTCCAACAAGCTCGCGCTTCGCTGAAATATTCAGCCAAATTCTTCGACCTTTGCTTTCTTTCCCTCGGCCTGGTTGCGCTCACCTCCTGTGTCGTAGGTCCCACTTACTGCAAGCCGGATGCTGCTCAACTTTCCCCCGCCAAGTGGCGATGGGAACTCGCCGAACCAAAAGATCAGCTTGCCAAAGGCGCCTGGTGGAGTGTGTTCCATGATCCTGTTCTGGCGGATCTTGAAACCAACGCCATCGCCGGAAATCAAAATCTGCGCGCCGCGGTCGCTCGCGTCGATCAGGCTCGCGCCTCAGCCCGCTTGACACGCAGCCAGTTCTTCCCGGAGCTTTCCTTGGATCCCGCTGTTTCGCGTCAGAGGGTGTCCGGCAATGAGCCTATCCCTTTCCCCTTCAAACTCAAACCCGTCTATCTCAGTACATTCAACGTCCCGCTTGATCTGAGCTACGAAGTCGATCTGTGGGGCCGCGTTCGCCGCTCCTTTGAATCCAGTCGCGCCCAGGCGCAAGCCAGCGCCGCCGATTATCAAAATGTTCTTCTCACACTGGCCTCCGATGTCGCTGTCAACTACTTCATTCTCCGCTCTCTCGACGCCGAAATCGCCCTCCTTCACCGCACCATCGAACTTCGTGAGCAGTCCGTGGAAATCCTGAAGGGCCGTTTTACCGCTGGCGCCATTGGGGAATTGGACGTCGCACAAGCCAAGACTGAACTTGCCTCCAGCCGGGGCGATCTTGCGGACACCGAGCGCCAGCGCGCAGAAACGATCGACGCCCTTGCTCTCCTCTCTGGCCAGCCTGCCAGTGCCTTTGCAGTAGCCAAAGAAGCTTTGCCTGCCGATCCACCCGCGGTCCCCATCGGCCTTCCTTCCACCGTGCTGGAACGCCGTCCCGACGTGGCTGCCGCCGAACGCAGGCTGGCGTCCAAGAATGCCCAAATCGGTGTTGCCCGCGCCGCCTACTTTCCTGTGGTGTACCTGACGGGGCAGGCTGGATTTCTCAGCGGCGACGCCGGCAAACTTTTCACGGGCGACAGTTTCACCTGGTCGCTTGGTCCGAGCGTCAGTTTTCCCGTGTTCACCGCCGGCCGGACCGCAGCTACTGTCAAACAAGCCGAATCGTCCTATCAGGAAACATTGGCCAATTACCGCCAAACCGCTTTCACCGCTTTCAAGGAAGTTGAGGATTCCCTCGCCCAGATTAGATTCTGGAGCCAGCAAGCCGGTGCTCAAGCCGAGGCCCTGGAATCGGCCCGCCATGTAACCGAGCTAACCCGCGCCCGTTACCAGGCCGGCGTCCTCACCTATTTCGAGGTAGTAAATGCCCAACGCGACGAATTGCAGATTCAACGCCAAGAAGCGCAACTCACCGCCAGCCGTTTCGCCGCCACAGTGCGCCTCATCAAATCCCTCGGTGGTGGCTGGGAACAAGCCGGGAACAACCGTAGCTTGTTGCAGTCTCCTGCCGATTTAAAGAACTGATGAGTCACCTCGAATCTCATCTAGTCACCCGCCCGGCAATCAATGGCCGCGTTAGTGCTTGCCAAATCTGTTGCGCTTCTGAATATGGTTAAGAAGGTAATTCTGTTTACCGGCGGATGCGCGTTGGTGTTGATCGGGTCGGGCGTCTGGCACGGACGAGGCGCGAAGAAGCAGAACGCCGATTCCGAGTGAGCGAGCGTGGCGCTTTCCACTGTTTCTTATTTGGTTTTCTCCGATGGCGCGAGCCAGCCGCCAACCGCTTGCACCGGTTCCGGGCGAACATTGCAAGTGGCCCAAACGGCTAGCGCCAGCCTGCCGTCCAGCTTTTTCTCCAAGGCAGGCAGAACGAACGTGCCTCGGAACCTGTCGTTCTCACGGACGAGCGGCTGACTGATGAGTTTGAGCACGACAAAATCGTGCTTCAAATGATGCCCGGTGTTTTCCCCGGCTTTCACGTCAGAACCCACCCCGCTGATCAAAAGCGCGGCGTTCACTTCGCAACCCGCAGTTCCGCCTGCTGCGGGGATAAAACTTACGTCCCAATGATTGGTGTCTCCAGAGGTGACGTTGAGGATGCCGGTTCTGGTTGCGGATAAACCGGGAGCGCCTCTCAGGCCAAGCCAGTTGCGCCACTCCTGGCCATTCAGAACAAACTCAGGCGTGTAAATATTCTCGCTGCCCCAAAGTCCGGCATAATGGCGTTGACGATCTGAATATTGTTTGCTCGACCATTTGTCGCGCCAACCGAGATAATTCCAGTAATCCACATGGAAAGCGACGGGCACAAACTCGCTCCAGAGATCGGGTTTTTCTTTCAGCCCGCTTAACCACGACTCGGCTGGCGGACAACTGCTGCACCCTTCGGAAGTGTAAAGTTCCAGCAATGGCACCTGGCGCTCGGGACTCTGAAATTGGATGGACGCGGCGTCAGCCGTGACGCAAGCAAGCATCCCAAGAATCATATAGCGAACTGGAATCATACATTCTTCAAATTCTCGACTCATACAGATTTGTCGCGGCTGGCGGCACGACCTTACAAGGCATGAAGAAACCAAGAGCAAACTACTTCAGGATGCGCAACGGATCAACGACAGCCGAGTTTCCCATCCACCCACTCATGGAAGAGCACGCCCACGGGCCCCGCGCAGCGAGACAATATGATTTAATCCGTTTATTTGCGGCCCGCTTTCATTAGGATGTCGGCCGAACATTGCAATGACGATGCTGTTCATTAAGTTCAATTATGTGGAAACGGATAGCTCAACGGCCGGGTTTAAGACAGATCCCGGAAATCGGCGAAGGGGCCACCTATCTTCGGAAATGGGGACTCATCGGTATCCTGATTGGCGTCGGGGCCGGCCTGGGGGCGTTGGCGCTGATCTGGTGCATCAACCTGGTCAAGCATTTCGTGCTCGGCACTTTGGTTGGATACATTCCTCCTCTCCCGGGCGGAGAAGGGGGTATGAGCCAGTATTCATTTCACATGAGCTGTCCCTGGATGCTCCCTCTGGTCACAACCGCGGCCGGTTTGGTGGGTGGATTTCTTACCTGGAAATTTGCTCCGCAGACCGCGGGAATTGGCACGAATGCCGCAATTCGGGCATTCCACAACAGCGAGAAGCTCAACTTCAAGACGTCGATCTTCAAGTTGATAACCTCGGCCATCACCATTGGCGGAGGTCTCACCTCCGGACGGGAAGGACCGATTGCCCAGATCGGAGCCTCCACCGGAGCCAGCATTGCCAACCTTTTGAAACTTTCTGCGCGGGAACGGAACATTGCCCTGGCTGCAGGGCTAGGCGCCGGCATCGCCGCGATCTTTAAGGCGCCGCTGGCCGGGGCCATCATCGCTGCGGAGATCTTTTACAAAGAGGATTTTGAAGTCGAGGCTTTGGTGCCCGCTTTGATCGCTGCCGTGGTCGGCTACACCATTGTCGGAGCCGCCACAGGATTTCAGCCAGTGTTCACCCCGCCACCGGAGGCGACACAGTTCGACCACCCGTGGACCTTGATTCTGTTTGCTTTGTTGGGGGTCGGCTGCGCTCTGTTGGCGCGGTTTTTGTTCACCGTCTATTTTCATCTCGAAAAGTTCTTCAAGCGTTTCCCTTTGTGGGTGGCTGCAGCCATTGGCGGTTTTTGCACCGGCATCATCGGTCTCCTGGTTCCTTCAGTCATTGGAAATGGCTATGGGTGGGCGCAATTTGCCATATCCCAAGACGTGCAGTTGTTGCCGCCGCTCATGCTGTTGCTGGCGGCGGTTGCTGAAATTGTTGGCGCGTCCTTAACGTTAGGCTCGGGCAATTCGGGAGGCATCTTCGGCCCGTGCGTGGTCACCGGCGGCATGTTTGGCGGGGCCTTCGGTTATGGGGCGGCCTATCTCTTTCCTTCCGCAGTGCCGCATCCAGGCACTTATGCGATCGTGGGCATGATCGCTTTCTTTGCCGCCGCCGCCAAAGCTCCCATTTCCACGATCATCATGATTTCCGAGATGACCGGCGGTTATGGGCTGTTAGGTCCGGCCATGTTTGCCGTGGTCACGGCTTTTATTCTCTCAGGGAAACGAACGATTTTTCCCGCCCAGGTCAACAGCCGTCTCGACTCCCCTTTCCACGCGGACGAGTTCGAGCCGATTGCGCTCCTTCGTGTCAAGACGTCCGATGTCATGATTCATCTGCCGGTCTATGTGAACGCGAACGCGTCCGTGAGCGACGCCATGAGTTTGATGGGAGATTATGGCTTGGCCAGTTTGCCGGTGGTGGAGCAGAGCAAGTTGTCGGGACGAGTTAGGCTCTTGGCCATCCATCGGGTCGCCGAGACGGAGCGTCAAAACATTCGGGTCAAGGAGATAATGTCTCGCGATTGGACAGCGGCTTTTCCAGATGAGGACCTTTTCACCATTTTAAAGCGATTTGCCGCCAAGGATGTCGGCAATTTGCCGGTAGTGACGCGCGAAAATCCGGATCGTCCAATTGGACTTATTACCCGCTCCGGACTCTGGGGCGCTTTGGAAACGGCAAAGGAGGAACGCGCCGGACGGCTCGCCGGGACAAAAATGGAATCTCAACCCGGCGCTCCAAGGCCGTCCGGCTAATGCTCGGCAACGCCCAATCTGGAAAGGCTCCTTTTCCAGCACTACAAGGGTGATGGTCCGCGCTTCCAGATAGCCAAGGACGGGTGGGAAGGTTTACGTGAGATCGTCCGATCCACCCCTCGAATGTGTTTGACCACCTTGACAAGCCGCCTAGTTTTGACGCGTGGGGTACCGACCCAATCCATGCATGATGCTGCCTTTCGGGCTGTTGCTCGCCGCCATCGCCCTTGGACCATTGCTCTTTGCCCAATGGTGGAGCCGTAATTACGGAAAAACGGTTTTCGCTCTGGGCGCGGTTACCGTGGGCTACTATCTTCTGTTCCTTCCGTCGTCGGCTGCCCTGACCGTTGCCCATACGGCCCATGATTACATGGGTTTCATTGCTTTGGTCGGTTCGCTCTATGTCGTTTCCGGCGGCATCCACATCAGTGCCAAAGACGGAGCCACGCCGCTGACCAACGTCCTTTTCCTGCTGGTGGGCGCATTGCTGGCCAATGTGCTGGGAACCGTCGGCGCCTCCCTGCTGTTGATCCGGCCTTGGTTGCGCTTCAACAACCGACTCCTCGCCAGCCATCATGTGGTTTTTTTCATATTCATCGTTTCGAATGTTGGCGGTTGCCTGACCGTCTTCGGCAATCCTCCGCTGTTTCTAGGCTACCTGATGGGTGTTCCGCTTTGGTGGGTGCTGGAGAGCTGTTGGCCGATGTGGTTCTCCAGTGTCGCGTTTTTGCTCACGGTATTCTATTTCGTGGACCGCCGCAGTTGTCGCCGGGTTCCCGCGCTGGCCCCTTCCGGCCCGCGCGTCGCTTGGCGCGTAGAGGGGCTTTGGAACCTGCTTTTTTTGGCAATCATTCTGCCGGCTGTCTTTATCTCGCGGCCAATTCTTTTGCGCGAAGGACTGATGCTCGCCGCCGCTGTCGCCTCCTACTTCACCACCGGCCGACTGGTGCATGAAGCCAACCACTTCGATTTTCATCCGATCCGGGAAGTGGCCGTTTTATTTCTGGGAATATTTTCCACGATGATGCCCGCACTGGACTGGCTGCAGGCCCACGCCCAGGCAGTGCTGGGTGCTGATCCGTCGCCCGCCCTTGTTTTTTGGACGTCCGGCACGCTTTCGAGCGTGTTGGACAATGCGCCCACCTATCTGAGTTTCCTCAGCGCCCTTTTCGGCACCCAGGGCCAAGCGCTTGGGCATCCGCTGGAAATGGCCCGGATTCTTGCCCAAGGTCGTCTCAACCATTCTTTGGCCGCACTGAGTGTCGCGGCCGTCTTTTTCGGTGGATGCACTTATGTCGGCAACGTGCCGAATTTTATGGTCAAAGCAATCGCCGAGCAGCACCGTTTGCCGCTGCCTGGCTTCTTGGGTTATATTTTTAAATGGACGATTCCGGTCATGTTGCCTCTGCTTATCATGGTTTGGCTGGTGTTCTTCCGGTAATTGTGACCCAACGCGGAGGCAGCGCTAGTGTTGCACGTTTATACAAATTCCTGGCATATTCATGCGTTGTGCATGCTTGACGCTGACTTGATATGAACTCGACCCGCAAAACCGGTCCTGCCTTTGTTCTGAGGGTTTTCCAATCGAAAGACCAGACCAGGGCATTTTACAACAAAATCAGCCGTGTTTATGATTTACTCTCCGAGCGCAGCGAAGCCCCCATGCGCAAGGCGGGATTGGAGTTGTTGCGCGCGCGTGCCGGAGAACGGGTTTTGGAAATTGGTTTCGGCACTGGACACAGCCTCGTAGCGCTCGCGAAAGCCGTCGGGCCGAAAGGCACCGTGTTCGGCCTCGATTTGTCGGACAAAATGCTTCAGCTGGCTAAAGCGAGCCTCGCCAAGTTCAACCTCCTCGGTCGCGCCCGGCTGCGCTGCGCTGACGCGATGCAACTTCCTTACGAGGCCAACAGCATGGACGCGGTGTTCATGAGCTTTACGCTGGAATTGTTCGACACGCCGGAAATTCCGAACGTGTTGCGCGAATGTAAGCGCGTCCTCCGACCAGGCGGGCGCATCGTGGTGGTGGGTATGTCTAAAGATGCCAACCACGACCCGCTGGTAGGTGCTTTTGAATGGACACACGAACACTTCCCAAACTTTCTTGACTGCCGCCCCATCTATGTGCGGTTGGCGCTGGAAAAGGCGGGATTCAAAATCGAAAGCGCGTTGATGAAACACATGTGGATTCCGGTGGAAATTGTCCGTGGCGCCAATGTCCCGTAAAAGCATGGCTCCGGATCGTCGTAGACGCTTCATTCGTCTTCCGGTCATTTATTTCTAAAAGCATCCGGTGCCTAAACCGCGACGGTAGTGCTGGCCTCGGAACCTCCTGCAATTGAATCAAATCAAGTAAGTAATCCGGCTTAACCTCGTTGCCCCCCACTCAAGGATCAGCCTTCGCCGACGGCCCATCAAATTAACCAGAATTCACCAGTGCCCGAGTCTGGGAATCACGATATGCTGATGATCGGGCCGTCCGGCACCGTCAAACCCGCACTCTCATTGCGAGTAATCGCCATACCAACCACGAACAAGCACGTTGAAATCAGGCAAGAAGTTGTAACTTTTCGTGTAACTCAGAAGCCTGAATTTCTTAAGTCTTTGGTGGTCAAGCACTAGCGTATGACGGGACTGGAACTTGCATATCGCTCGACGTCACGACGCCCAGTCGCTCGTGCGCAATCACAAGGCACGGATTGAGACCGTGAGGCGGGTCACATTGCGAATCGAAAACAACTGGGGCAACGCCTTGGGCCTGCCCGAACGTTTCCGAGATCCAGGTTTGAAGCCGCCGGTCGAGCAGGGAAAGTTTGGCTCCATCTCGGGTGTTAGAAGTGGTCCCTTTTGTTGAACTACGTGTTGAACTAAAAATCTCAAAAATGGCCGTGTTGAACTACTTTTCCTCCACTAGATTCATTATGCCACAGATGCACAAGCCTTGCGTAAAGCCTTGAATATCAGGAAAAAGGCCGCATTTTTGGGATTTAGGCGAGGGATGTGGCAGTTAGGAATGTAGGTTTAGCAAACCCGCGAAATGGACCGTTCAGTTATATCCGCAACATATTTAATACAAACCACTTATGATTCTATGTGTCACCTCTCCGACCGGGGCTCGAGCCGCGTAACTTTGGCCACCGCCTGGCTGGAGCACAATTTTGTTTTATCGAAAAATACGATAAAACTTGCAAAATATTCAACTTTGATTCACATATAGCCCATGATTATCGAATTTCGCGTTCAAAATCATCGCTCCTTCCGCAAGGAGCAAACCTTCAATTTAGCCGCGAGTAATTACGACAAGTCTCTCGCGGAGAACCTGATCACCCCTGACTTGGCTGGTCTAAGCGATACGCGCATCATCAAAGCGGCAGCGCTTTATGGACCGAATGCTGGGGGAAAGACCAACGTATTGTTGGCTTTGCGCTTCCTTCGCTGGCTGGTAGTGGAATCGGCTACCGGTCAAAAGCCGGAGGCAAAGCTGCCCGCCGAGCCGTTTCGTCTGGATCGAGAGTCCCTCGAAGCGCCAACGACTTTGGATATCACTTTCGTGGCTGAGAATGTCCGCTACGAGTTGGCAGTGGCGGTTACGAAGCAGCGGGTGGTGCAAGAGCGCCTCGTCGCGTATCCATCCGGACGCGCGCAAGTATGGTATGACCGCGTTTGGAATGAGGCGACGAAACATTACGATTGGTTGCCAGAGAAGCCGACTGATTTTCATCGTGATCCCGGAATCGTTGAGAAGACACGTGAAAATGCCCTATTTCTTTCAACGGCGGCGCAATGGAACAACTCGCAGGTTGCGCCGGTATATCAGTGGTTCTCATCGAGCCTTCAGTTCATGAATCTTGGGGCAGAAGGGGCTCAATTGTCTCACGAATTTACGGCCCAGATGGTGAATCGCTCCGGCGATGCCCGGAAATATATCACTGGTTTATTGCGGTCTGCCGATCTCGGCTTGACAGATGTGGAAGCCGCCCAAGAGTCACCGGACGCCGATGCGCAAAAGTTTTTTGGAGCGATGCGGAATTTGGTGCGTGATGCGGGAGCTCCGCCGGGCTTGTTTCCGGAACGATTTTGGCAAGTCACTTTCCAGCACGAAGGCAAGGGCGGTGAACACTTTCCTATCAATTGGGCCGATGAATCTGCCGGGACGCGGCGCTTCTTTAGTGTGCTTGGCCCATGGTTGGCGCTGGTCAATAACGACAGCGTGCTCGGCCCGTGGCAAGGGCTGGTCAACAGAGGTCAAGTCCTCTGTGTGGATGAACTCGAAACCAGTTTGCATCCCTCACTTGCGGCCGAACTGCTGCGGTTGTTGTTTAAGCTCACGAATGTTCAATCCCGATCGCAGCTGTTGTTCACCACGCACAATCCGCTTTTGTTGGACATGACCTTATTGCGCCGCGATCAAATCTGGTTCGCTGACAAGAATCAGGAAGGCGAGTCGTTCCTTTATCCACTAACGGACTACAAGCCGCGGGCGGATGAATCACTCATGCGGGGTTATTTGTCGGGGCGTTATGGGGCTGTGCCGTTCATTCCACACGGCCTGGTTGAGAGCGAATCGTCGGACGTGAAAACGGGGGAGGTCGAACATGCCGGCTAGTCGTGGGCCACTCAGGCCTCACGAAGAACGACAGAATTACGCCCGGCGCGAGCAGATGCAGCCACCGCCAGGCGAGCCGTCCTTGGGCGACTCGTTTCTGATCGTTACCGAAGGCGAAGTGACCGAAAAACTGTATTTCGAGTCGGTTCGCGCAACTCTGCAGCTGAATCCAGTCACCGTGCATGTAGTGCATCCCCATTACACCGATGCTGAGGGCTTGGTGCGCGCGGCGATGGACATGTATGAACTTGACAGAGATGGCAAACGACTGGCGCGCGCGGCTTCGGGCAACCGCGCCGTAAAAATATTCGATCATGTGTGGGTATTATTCGATACCGATGTTTCCGCGCGGCAGAATCAGCTACCCACCCTGACATGGCATCGTGTCAGAGTCCGACAGATATGTGGGGAATGGCGGGCCTCGTATCCGGTATTGGAGGTAATCAAAAGAGGGCTTTAATGCTTATCTTCGGTCGAACCAATGGTGCGTCCACAGCCGGCATTTATATCTACGAATGCCAGTTTTCAGATGGGGAGTTCATATCGGTCGGAGCCTCCCAAGTTGCGTTAAACGCTCCAGTCGTATGATCGGCCTGGCACTTTCAGGTGGAGGATCTCGGGCAATGGCATTTCATTTGGGGTGTCTCAGAGCGCTGGATGATCTCGGCATTCTTGAGAAGATCGGGGTACTCTCCACAATTTCTGGAGGTTCCGTGATCGGTGCATATTACGCGTATACGCCAGACAAACCATTCTGCAAATTCGAATCTGACGTACGCTTATATTTGCGGAATGGATTCCACAGAAAGATTGTCGCCGAATTGATGCGACCAAATAATCTGTTGCCATGTATGGCCGACTTCATCTGCAACAAAGGCGCTGCATTAATTGGCCGCGTCACGCCATGGGAACCCGAATTTAAGAGGCATTTATCCAGAACAGACATATTTCATAACGTGCTTAAGGACGAACTATTTCCGGGATTGATGTTGAATTCTCCGCGGCGCAACAATATTGAAGTCGTGGTCGGAGCTTGTGAGCTACGCACGGGGTCGGCATTCCGATTCAGCAGCGCAAAATCTGGTGGATGGCGGCACGGGGAAAGTCTCCTCCTACGGCGCTCTGACCGCCAACGCCTTTGTAGCGCATGACGGGAACGGCAATGTGATCGCCCTTATCCAAGAGAACGGGGGCAGCGGCACTATATTGGCCAACTACGAGTACGGCCCCTTCGGCGAAGTCATCAGGGCCACAGGGCCAATGGCCAAGTTGAATCCCTTCCGGTTCTCAACGAAATACGACGACGACGAAACGGACTTTTTGTATTACGGCTACCGGTTCTACAATCCATCCACAGGGCGCTGGCTGAACCGGGACCCCATTGAAGAATTAGGCGGAATTAACCTTTACAATTTTTGCGGTAACGCGCCATCCGGGAAAACTGATGATTTCGGCCTTTCAGGGGAGCTTGTCGGCTGTCCAGCATGTGTATGCAAAAAGGTAAAGTACGGAAAAGTACCTACGACGTTTAGTGCCTATCATGACAATCAAGGAAATGGGAACATTGGACTCACGGTGCCTTACACAATCGAAACTGAGGGGATCAATTCTCACTGCCACTGCAAGTATGTGGACAATGGATCAATCTCGGGAAGCGCGAAATTTGCAAATGGTCAGCAATTCTCCCCAAACACTACATGGAACAATACAACTACAAACATACCATGCGCCAGCGGGTCCGACACTCCTGGATTCCAATTCACATTTCCACCAGGATTCGGATTCAGCGTGACTTTCACGATAAACTATAATTGGACCGGCACGGTGTCGTGCGAAAGCCCGTTTGGTCCGACGCTGACAGATTCCACGGGTATAAACGGCTCGTATTCGAGCAGCGCGACGTGGAGGCCGACAAAGTGATTGCTCACAACACAAAAACGGCTTTCGGGCATCAGTTTATTCGGGGTCTTGAACTGTTTTTGAATGGTGTAATTATGTTGATAATGATGGGTAGTTTGGGTTGTAAATCGCAGTCCTCGGAGCGAAATGTCGAGTCAAAACCACTTCTAGCGATTTGGAATTCAAAAAGCGCATCAGCTAAAGATCGAGCTGACGCGGCTAACAAATGGATACCCGCTGGAACTGATGGTGAAATGGTTCGTAATCTTCTTGGCGCACCAAAAGGCGGCTGGGACCATTTTCACGGACCATCTTTTAATGCCGACGGAAAGCTAATCGGTGCTGTTGATATTTGGCGATTGATTTACCCATATTCGACCAATCTCTCTGTAGCTTTGGTTTTCAATCCAGTTCCAAACTCGTCAGACTTTCGTGTGCTGTTCGACCACGCATTTGTTTACGAAGCACCTGAGACTCTTACCACCAGCCACCGGACATCGAATTAAATCGTTCCCCGTTGCCCAAAGAGCGGGCCGCAAGTGTTACGAACTTTTTTGACATCGTACTTTTGGCCGAATTGTTATCGTAAAAATCCGGGAAATCCGGCCAGAGCCGTCGTAAGAATCCGTGCCGTCGTACGTTCGGTGCAGAATATGATCGGGCGGGCTGCGAGAATGGGCGGACGTTACGACCAAACGAGGCTGTGTCGTGGTAATTCGGCCGCGCACCGAATTGGCATCGCAGCGGCTTTGAGCCAGAACGGTCGCAGAGCCGGTTGGACAGGCCAACCGGTTTTGGCGAGCAGTTGGAGGAGGCTGGTGAGCTTTAACGGCATCGTGGTAGCGGAGATGCGCCGCCTGGATCACACAGAATGCCAGCATGTTGCAACGAAGACGGCCCTGGACGGCGTGACTCGGTTCAGTGGGATCATGGGAAGGGGAAGGACGGCGCTGGACGGCACTTTTTTACGACGGCACTATGGCCACGAGGTGTGGAGAATTGACCACGGACGATGCCATGGGCTGGTTTCGGATGTCAATTCGGCCAAAAAACGGCACTTTTTACGACGGCACTGCGGCACTTAACAGAGACGGCACTGGACGGCACTTTGACCGCATTGAGATCATAAACTCACCCAACCTTATGACCTCAGTTCGGCCAGAAAACGGCACTTTTTACGACGGCACTGCGGCACTTAACACTTAACACGCACTTTTTTATGATCGCACTGTGGCAACGAAGTGTAGAGAATTGACAAAGTACAACGCCAGGGGCCGGTTTCGGATGTCAATTCGGCCAAAAAACGGCGTTTTTTATGACGGCACTGCGGCACTTAACAGCGGACCTACGGCATTCACAAATCTCATCGATGCCGAAGAGTGGATCGTCGGACATTAGGTCAAGGATTGAGTGTTTTGAGCACATAGAGCGTGCTTTCTTTGTCACTGCAGATAGCAATAAAATCCGTTCGAAGCCATTCTCTCCAATCATTTCGAATGTGCTCTGAATCAAACACTGCTTGCTGGACTCCGTAACGTTTGGCGATCTCCAGAATGTCGGATAAGGCGAGCTGACGGGACACAAAGCGCTTCCCGGTAACGCAAGCAAGCTCCGGTGGCATCAACAAGTGGGCGACGAATGGGTAAATTGGCTCTTGAGCGTACACCCAACGGGTTTTCGGCGCGTAGAATTCCATCTTCCTTACGATCGGATTCGCCTCAATCGTTTGCCGGCTGCGAATGTCCGCGACTGCGTTTCCAAGGCGCTTTTCCGAACGGGTCGCCGCCGTCGCCGCCAGCAACCCAGCCACGAGGCCACTCCAAGAACATCGCCGCAACGAGAAAGAAGAGCCCTTTGAAAAGACCGTCGAAAAGCGTGCCAGAAATTCGGAGACCGCGTATCCAGCCAACCAAGTGAGAGGCAGAGCCAGATGCACGTAGTAATAAGACCAGCAAGGACGATGCACCAAATGCACAGGCAGCGAAGTGGCTAGGAAAATAATGGGAAAAGCGAGGTCACGTAGTTTCCGTTGGTTGATTGCAAGCCAGATACCCACAGCGGCGGCGACCACGCATTCGATATGATCGAAGACCATGTCCGCAGGAAACGAGTAAGTCTCCGGTAGTTGCAGTTCGGAAAAGGAATGGCTCTCGATATGCGAACGAAAGGCGATTTGAAGGCTCCCACGACCCCAAAGAAAGGTGATCACTGAGAAAACAAGGATAGTAACTCCAATCCACTGAAAGCCAGCAACAACGAAACGCTTGCATCCGTATGGTTTCCCATCCGCCTGCGCGAGCGCGATTTCGGCCAAGACGGCGGGAAATACCATGGCCGCAGTGAGTTTTATGCCTAATGCAATTCCCATGATACAGCCTGAAAGCCAAAGCCACTTTCGGCTTTTACCGCCGACCCACCAAAACAACAAGCAAATTGACAATAATGCAACGGCAAAAGTCGGCACTTCTTGTATGATGGACAGACTGAGCAATAGCAACAATGGAGAGGAAACTAGAAAGAAAGTGGCAAACATAGCCGCACAAACATTGAGCCTTTGAGCTACAATGCAATAAAATGACGCGAAGAAGAGCAACCCGAAGGCTGCGGCTGTAATCCGCGCCACCGCAAGCGTGGGTCCAAAATAGTGGAATTCTCCGCTCAGGCAGAGGGGGAGCAAAGGCGGTTGATCCCACCAAATATCCTTGTATAAATGAAAGCCTTTGCTGCAAAGAAGACCTTCCATCAGATCGTATCCCTCATCGCCGGCCAGCTTCAGGACAGTGGTGATCGGTAGTGCGAAATCCAAACAAATCAAAATGGCTATGACGGCCAGAAGCCCGGTGATCTTTTGCGAACGATTCACGATTTAAAGTTTGCCATTTTGCGGAATGCTGTCAAGATCGGCCTCAACAAAAACGTACGAAACCCATGTGTTTTACGGGCGCAACGATTGTCGTTCCAACCTTAAACGAATCTGATTCGCTGAGGCGCGTGTTTGATCAAGTTCGACTTCATCTTGGGCAGGGAGTGGAGGCAATAATTGTCGTTGTCTGCGAGAAGACCCATCCAGAGACATTGGCCATTTGCCGATTTTATGAAGCATTGTTCGCCGGTGCCCTCCGCATACATTGGCAAAGGCAACCGGGACTGGGAATGGCCCTAAGGGAGGCCTTCGCAACAACACAAAGCAGCCACGTCATGGTGGTATACAGCGACGGGGAAGCTGATCCCGGGACGATCCCGGTTCTTCTTGAACGGGCGCGAGATCAACCCAATAGCATTATTTCAGCGTCCCGATGGATCGAACCCGGCCTTTTTGAAAATGGAGGCATGGCGAAACGGACCCTCAATTTGCTGGCTCAACGAATAACTGCTTTCGCGTACAAATCCGACCTGACTGATTTCACCTTCGGCTATCGTATTTACCCGACGTGGCTGGTTCGGCGGATATCATGGGAGGAACACAATCATGCGTTTGTATATGAGAGCGTGCTCAAACCAATACGACTCGGAGTTAAGATTGTTGAAGTGCCGACCCGCTGGAGATTGCGTGACCAGGGAATATCTAGTTGGCCCCTTCTCGGATAAACGAAGACCATGTGAAGGGTGCATTGCGCCTCTCGTGGTGTCACCTCACACCAAAGGTGGATTGGTGCGCGGTCGTGGCAGCAATCGAGGGCATCCGAGCTTGAGGAATGAAAAAGAAATGGTTGGTGCCTGGGCACACCGGATAGCGAAATATGGGGTTCGCAGTGGACCGAAGGTTCTGGAACTCAATTGCTCATGGAACATTTGTATTCTGACCTTCAATGGTTACCACAAGCGTTGGAAGCCACTGAAAATAGGCCAGTTTGGAGTGATCCGGTATATGAAAAAAAGAGTTTCCATTCTTACTTTTATTCTTACTTTGTGAGCTTTTCGGATGTTGATATTTCGTAAGTAATTGATGCGCAACATAATTAGTGATGTTGGAGCGGGTGAAGGGAATCGAACCCTCGTATCAGGCTTCGGGGGACCCAACCAAAACGACGACTTCATTCCAGGGGTTGAAGCTTACGAACCGAACCAAGTTCTCTTTCATATGCGGCCAAAGCACCACCCGCGCGAGAAATCTTAAATGCGAATCTTGGTGAGGCGGCAACGGCAGCCACCACCGGTGGACCACCGCGAGCAAGGACGCGGCGTACG